>Ga0208823_1000056_pt1 | contig 93455 bp, 78 predicted proteins | sample AD_UKC075_MetaG_FD_184440 | JGI IMG/M metagenome (GOLD analysis project Ga0208823, IMG submission 184440) | Active sludge microbial communities of municipal wastewater-treating anaerobic digesters from USA - AD_UKC075_MetaG (SPAdes) (version 2) | ecosystem: Engineered > Bioreactor > Anaerobic >...
GTTGACGCGGATTTTTGCCAGTTTTTGTATTGGAAAATAGTAACGCTTCCAGCACGATCTGAAGCCTTCCAGAAAATGCACACAAGCCCGCGTAAAAGCGGGTTTTTTGTTGTGAGTAAGGCTTGTAGGTTTCCGCGCAGATCCGCAACAATTTGTTCCTGAAGAGCGTTCCTATCGTTGCAATACGTGTTCCCAATGAATCATTTTTTGAGGCGGTGAATTCAGGTTTTCATGGGAATACAAGGCGAATCCAATGTGGCTGGAAGCCGCGTAAATACAGGTATCAAAACATATTTTCCCATGATTGGTTGGTGCTCCCATGATCGAGGCCGTTTCCATGGGAACGCGGGGTAAGAGTGTGAATCATGGCGTTATCAGCTACCATCCGGCTGGCGCGGCACCTAATTAAGCGATACGAAAGGGCGTGACGATGTTCAATCCAGTTACCGATTTTTTGACCTTGGAAGAGGCTTGCCAGTATCTCAAGCTTCCACCGTTTCGCATTGCCATGGCTATTGCCTACAACGAACTCCGCTGCGGTGTCATTGCCCGCAACTGGAGAGGTAATGTCGTGCCTTCCAGAAAGGATATTCCTAGAGGTGACTCAAACCTAAAGAGTCTCCGAGCTTCCAGGGGCGGTTCAATACCACGCGACCTCAATGCTTAAAGATTGGGTGTTGTTTGCATGCGTGTGACCCAGCCTCAACACAACAAAACCGACAGCGATACCCCATGACCATAGCCGCAACATCCTCTTCTTTTTCCCACGATCAACCCGCTTGCACCGGGGTGTTGCTAGCTAATCTCGGCACGCCCGACGCACCGACACCGGCGGCCCTGCGGCGCTATCTGGCCGAATTTCTCTGGGACCCGCGGGTAGTGGAATTACCGCGTTGGCTGTGGTGGCCGATCCTGCACGGCATCGTGCTGCGGCTACGCCCGGCGCGTTCGGCACGCAAATATCGGTTGATCTGGACGCCGGACGGTTCGCCGCTACTGGCCATCGGGCGGCGGCAGGCCGCAGCGGTAGCGGCAAAACTGGCGGAAGACAGCCCCGGTCCGGTCCGGGTGGCACTCGGCATGCGCTACGGCAATCCCTCCATCGCCGCCGCGCTGGCGGAACTACGCCAGGCCGGAGTCCAACGCCTGCTGGTCCTGCCGCTGTATCCGCAATATTCCGCCACCACGGTCGCCTCGACCTTCGATGCCATCGCCGCCGAGTTGCGAACCTGGCGCTGGTTGCCGGAGTTGCGGCTGGTGACCCACTATCACGACGATCCCGGCTATATCGACGCCCTGGCTGCCAGTATCCGCGCCGCCCGCGCCGAACAGCCCGGCGAGCGGTTGCTGTTGTCCTTCCACGGTCTACCCAAACGCAACCTGCTGGCCGGCGATCCCTACTACTGCCAGTGTCACAAGACCGCCCGGCTAGTGGCCGAACGACTGGGCCTGCCGGCTAATGACTGGGCGATCGCTTTCCAGTCCCGCTTCGGCCGGGCGACCTGGTTGCAACCCTACACCAGCGCGCTGCTGGCTGACTGGGCCAAGGCCGGCGTCAAACGCGTGGATATCGCCTGCCCCGGTTTTCCAGCCGACTGTCTGGAGACGCTGGAAGAAATCGCTATGGAAAACCGTCACGTTTTCCTAGCTAACGGGGGCGAGCAATACCGTTACATCCCGGCCCTGAACGATACCCCGGCCCATATTGCGATGCTGGTCGATCTGATCCGCCGCCACGCGGCCGGCTGGCCGGAATTCGACCCCGGCTACGATGCCGCTGCCGATGCCGCCGAACGCATCGCCAGCCGCGAACGGGCGCGAGCTTTGGGCGCGACGACATAGCCCTCGCGACGAGCGAAAATACGGTCGCCGACAGCGATCGATGCCCCATCGACGCCAGATGGCTTCTACGTTGCAGCCCAGCGCAACGCTTGCAGCGCCCCTTGTCGAAACGCCTTCTATACTCAGGGGGAACAGCGCCCGTTCGCGGGCCGTAACCCCGCCCGCCATCTGCGGCGCGCCCCCAACTCCGACCTGTTGGCAACGACATGATCCACGGCGTTCTGCTCGACCTGGAAGGCGTGTTATATGTTGGCGGCTATCCCCTGCCCGGCGCGCGCGAAGCCTTGCTCAGCCTGCGTGCGGCGAGCATTCCGATCCGCTTCATCACCAACAGCACCCGACTGACCCGAGGCGCCATCGTCAACCGACTGGCGCGCATGGGGCTGGAAGTGCCGCTCCAGCACTTGTTCACCCCTGCGGTCGCGGCCCGCCATTATCTGATCACCCGCAAACTGACACCCCATCTGCTGGTGCACCCCGATATCCAAAGTGAATTTGCCGATCTGCTCGGTCCCGCGCCGGGCGCGGTGCTGCTGGGCGATGCGGGGCCAGCGTTCACCTACGAAGCGCTCAACCAGTGCTTCCGGCTGCTGCTGCAAGGGCTGCCGTTGCTGGCCATGGGCTCCAACCGCTACTTTCGCGGCAATGCCGGCCTGGATCTGGATATCGGCCCTTTCATGGCGGCGCTGGAATATGCCGCCGACCTGGAAGCGGTGGTGTTGGGTAAGCCCGCGCCGGAATTTTTCCTGGCGGCAGTCAACAGCCTCAACCTGCCGCCGCACGATGTGGTGATGGTGGGCGACGACGCCGAGGTCGATGTGCGCGGGGCCATGGCCGCCGGCCTGCGCGGCGTGCTGGTCCGCACCGGTAAATACCGCACCGGCGACGAGGCCAAGGTCGAACCGCACGGTGGCCGGGTCTTCAACGATCTCGACGCGGTGGTGGACTACATTCTGTGAGGTCGGGCGACAGGCGCGAGCAGTTGTAAGGTCCCGATGAATTATGGGTAGAATCCATTCCCAATTCTTCTCTGTCGTATTGCATCCGGAGCTCCCATGCGTTCCCTGTTTCCCGACATCAAGCCCTATGCGACCCAGCGTTTGGCCGTAGACGATCTCCATACCCTGTACGTCGAGGAATGCGGTATCCCGGACGGCTTGCCCATCCTGTTCCTGCATGGCGGACCCGGCGCCGGCTGCGAACCGACTCACCGCCGCTTCTTCGATCCGCAGCGCTATCGGATCGTCCTGTTCGACCAGCGCGGCAGCGGCCAGTCCACGCCCCACGCCGAGTTGCGCGACAACACCACCTGGCATCTGGTAGCCGACATCGAACGGCTGCGCGAGCATCTGGGCATCGACCGCTGGGTGGTGTTCGGCGGCTCCTGGGGCTCGACCCTGGCGCTGGCCTATGCCGAAACTCATCCGGAACGGGTGATGGGCCTGATCCTGCGCGGGATCTTCCTGTGCCGCCATTCGGATATCCACTGGTTCTATCAACATGGCGCCAGTCGCCTGTTCCCCGATCTGTGGGAGCATTTTCTGGCCCCCATTCCAGTGGCGGAGCGGGACAACATGGTGCAAGCCTATTATCGGCGGCTGACCGGAACCAACGAACTGGAGCGCCTGCGGGCAGCCAAGGCTTGGTCGATCTGGGAGGGCTCCACCTTGTCGCTGGAAAACAATAGCGCTCTGGTCGAACAGTTCGGCGAGGTGCGCCGGGCGCTGGGGCTGGCCCGGATCGAGTGCCACTACTTCACTCACAACAGTTTTCTGGAACCCGATCAACTGCTGCGCGACGCCCACCGGTTGCGCGACATCCCCGGCGTGATCGTCCATGGCCGCTACGATGTCATCTGCCCGGCCGACAACGCTTGGGCGCTGCACCGGGCCTGGCCGGCAGCGGAGTTGCGGATGATCACCCCGGCCGGCCACGCCGCCACCGAACCGGGCATCGTCGATGCGCTGGTCACCGCCACCCAGAGTTTCGCCGACCGACTGGCATGATTGGGCTTCTGCAACGGGTCACGGCGGCCAAGGTCACGGTCAATGGAGTCAGCGTGGGCGAGATCGCCGCGGGCCTGCTGGTGCTGGTCGGGGTGGAGCGCGGTGACGGCGAGGCCCAGGTCGAACGGTTGCTGGAACGCCTGCTGGGCTATCGGGTTTTCGCCGACGCCGAGGGCAAGATGAATCGGAGCGTGCGCGACTGTGGCGGCGGTCTGCTGCTGGTGCCGCAATTCACCCTGGCCGCCGATACCCGCAAGGGAATGCGGCCCAGTTTCACCCCGGCCGCTCCGCCAGATCAGGGCAAGCGCTGGTTCGATCGCCTAGTCGAACAGGCCCGGAGCCGACATCAGCCGGTGGCGACCGGCCAGTTCGGCGCCGACATGCAGGTGAGTCTGGTCAACGACGGGCCGGTGACCTTCTGGTTACGGGCCGCGCCGGATCAGGGCTGAGCCTCGATCGTCATCAGCTCGAATAACCGCCCGATTCAACCCGGCAACTGCGCGCCGACCCAGCGTCCGATGCCGTAGGTGACGCCCATGGCCAGCAGCCCGCCACCGACGTTGCGCAGGGTCGCCGACACCCGCGGCGCTCCGCCCAGCCAAGCCGAAGTCAGGCCGGTGATGGACAGCGCTGCTGCTACGGCGATCACGATCACCGGAACCGCATAGGCCGCCGGGGTGAACACGGCAGCCAGCAACGGCACCAGGGCTCCGGTCGCGAACGACAGCGCCGAGGCCAGGGCCGCCTGCCAGGGATTGCTCAATTCGTCCGGCTTGATGCCCAGTTCGATCTCGGCATGTGCGGCCAGGGCGTCATGACGGGTGAGCTCCTGGGCTGCCTGCCGGGCCAGGCCGCGGCTCAAGCCCTTTTTCTGCAGCAGGCCGGTCAGCTCGTCCAGCTCCTGCTCGGGAATGGCGTCCAGCTCTTCCCGCTCCAGGTAGACCGCGGCCTTTTCGGTATCGCGCTGGGTGCTCACCGATACATATTCGCCCACCGCCATCGACAGCGCGCCGGACACCAGACCGGCCACTCCGGCAGTCAGAATCACCGCGGGGGCAGGGTTGGCCCCGGCCACCCCCAAAACCAGGCCGGCCGTAGACAAGATGCCGTCGTTGGCGCCCAGTACACCGGCCCGCAACCAGTTGAGGCGGCCGGAGAGCGCCGAGGACAAAGCGTCGTACTCAGCGTGGGTCTTGGCGCGAACGGGCGTATCCACAACGATCTCCTATTGCCGGCCGGTCGAGGTGCTCACTGCGGCGGCACGGTCAGCGTCGGATCGATGCGATCGTTGCGCCAGTTCATCCGCCAATCCAGATGCGGTCCGGTCACCCGTCCGCTCTTGCCGACCGTGGCGACGACATCGCCCTTGCGAACCTGTTGGCCGACCCTGACTTCGATGCTGTTGAGATGCATGAGGGTGGAGCTGAGCCGGTAGCCATGATCGATGATCAAAGTCGCACCGCTGTAATACAGATCGGGTTCCGCCAGCGTCACTACCCCATCGGCGGGCGCGCGCACCGGCGTACCGATCGGCGCGGCGATATCTACGCCATAGTGCGGCTGGCGCGGTTCGCCGTTGAGAATGCGCTGACTACCGTACACCCCGCTGATGCGCCCCTTGAGCGGCCAGGCGAATCCGCTCAGAAAATAGGGCTGTAGGATGTCCTGGCGACGGACTTCGTCGACCTCGGCATTCTCGCGGCGAATGCGTTCGAGCAAGGCCGGCGGCGGATTCACCTTGCTCGGCGGCAAACCATCCAGGTACTGCACATCGTATTGGCGCGGCGCGATATTGAGCAGGCGGTCTTCCCGCTGACCGTCGGGGAATAGCACGCTCAAGCGGGCCTGGGGCGGCGCTTCGCGGCCAAAACCGAACACGAACGCCCCTTGCGGGGTGAGCGGTATCGGTTGCCCGTCCAGCGCCAGCCGGACGCCCGGCGACGCTTGGCCGACGATCAGGCCCCCTTGGGTCAGTTGGCCCTGCCAGCTCAAGGGTCCGGCAACGGTCCACAGCGGCCACAACAACAGCCCGATCACGCCCAGCAAGATCCTCATCGTTACAGCCCCCGTGTTCGGTTTTCCCGCGCTCCGCCCGGCCTGCACAGCACGAGAACCGGACGCGCGCTATAGTAACGAAAATCATGGCGCGGCAGAATTTGTCCACTGCCCCACCAATATCATCATAAGATTCATCGAAGGAGGATGCATGACCAAGCATTACGATCTCATCGCCATCGGCGGCGGCAGCGGCGGCCTGTCGGTGGCGGAGCGCGCCGCCCGCTATGGCGCTCGCTGCGCGATCATCGAGACCGGTCGGCTGGGCGGCACCTGCGTCAACGTCGGTTGCGTGCCCAAGAAAATCATGTGGTACGCCGCCAGCTTGGCTCATGCGCTCGACGATGCCCCCGGTTACGGCTTCAAGCTCGATTACTTCGATTTCGACTGGCAGGCGCTGAAAACGGCCCGCGATGCCTATGTGCACGATATCAACGCGTGGTACGTAGATTATTTGGCTCGGTCCGGGGTCGATCTGGTGCGCGGCTTTGCCCGCTTCGTGGACGTCCGCACCCTGGAAGTCGATGGCGAAAACTATACCGCCGACCACATCGTCATCGCCACCGGCAGCCGGCCACGCATCCCCAAGCTGCCTGGGGCCGAATTCGGCATCAGTTCCGATGGCTTCTTCGAATTGATCGCCTGCCCGCCGCGGGTGGCCATCGTCGGTAGCGGCTACATCGCCGTCGAGCTGGCCGGGGTGTTACACACCCTGGGCGCGGAGGTCACCCTGCTGCTGCGTAAGGATCAGGTGCTGGGCGCGTTCGACCCCATGCTGCGGGAGGAGTTGATGAACCGACTGCAGGCTGACGGTGTTACCGTGCTGACCCGTACCTCGGTACGGGCGCTGGCGCGGCTGGCCAATGGCACGCTCAATCTGCATTGCGAGGGTCAGGACCAGCCGCTACGGGTCGACACCGTGCTGTGGGCGATCGGCCGCGATCCCAATACCGATCGCCTCGATCTGGCGGCGACCGGCGTGACCGTCACTCCAGACGGCGCGATCCCGACCGACCCCTATCAGAACACCAACGTCCCCGGTGTCTACGCCATCGGCGACGTGACCGAGCGCTTTCATCTGACCCCAGTCGCCATCGCCGCTGGTCGCCGGTTGGCCGACCGCTTGTTCGGCCAGCAACCAAAGCGGCGGCTGCCCTACGAATACATCCCGTCGGTGGTGTTCAGTCATCCGCCCATCGGTACGATTGGCCTGACCGAGCAGGAAGCCCGCCACCAATACGGCCAGGCGGTCAAGATCTACCAGACCCAATTCCGCCCGATGTACCATGCCTTCACCTCGCGCCCGGTCCGGACCACGATGAAACTGGTCTGCATCGGCCCGGAAGAAAGGATCGTCGGTTGCCATCTGATCGGCGAGGGCGTGGACGAAATGCTGCAGGGTTTCGCGGTCGCCATCCGTATGGGCGCGACCAAGCGCGATTTCGACGACACCGTGGCCATCCATCCCACCAGCGCCGAAGAGCTGGTGACCCTCCCTTCCACCTGAAGCCTGCTCCGACCCCGTGCGAGAATCCTCATGCCGATCCGCTCTTTCGAACAACATAACCCACAGATTCATCCCTCCGCCTACGTGGACGACACTGCGCTAGTCATCGGCGCGGTCGAAATCGGCGAAGACAGCTCGATCTGGCCGATGAGCGTCATTCGGGGCGACATTCAGCACATCCGCATCGGCGCCCGCACCAGCATTCAGGATGGAACCATCATTCACGTCACTCACGACAGCCGCTTCTGTCCGGGCGGCCAACCGACCGTGATCGGCAACGATGTCACGGTTGGGCACAAGGTCATCCTGCATGCCTGCACTATCGAGGACTATTGCCTGATCGGCATGGGAGCCATCGTGATGGACAAGGCTGTGGTGCAAACGCGGGTGACCATCGGGGCTGGCAGCGTCGTCCCGCCCGGCAAGGTGCTGGAAAGCGGTTATCTCTATGTCGGCAGCCCGGTCCGCCAGGTCCGGCCGCTCAACGACCGCGAATTGGAGTTCCTCGAATACTCGGCCCAGAATTACCGCCGTCTCAAGGAGCGCCATCGGCTGACTCAGCACGCCAACGGTCCCCTCGCCGCCGCCGCTTCCGCCACCGGTCGCCCTGCCGACCCTGCCGCGACGGCTCGTCCAAAGCGCGGATCGCGACCATTTCGAGCATGATTCGCCCCGGACCGGGTCGCTATCCTGCCCACCACCCCACGATCCCACTTCACGATCGCCCCTGGAGCGCGCCATGTCGGAACTGACCTGTCTGAATTTCACCCTGGACCACCAGATCGCCTGGATCGAGCTCGACCGCCCCAGCAAAGCCAATGCCCTGAACGGGACGCTGTGGCAGGAGATTGGCGAAGTCTTCCGACACGTGGACGAGCTGCCCGAAGCGCGGGTCGTGGTGTTGAGCGGCGCGGGCCGGCATTTTTGCGCCGGGATCGACTTCGAGTTGGTCGGCGAGATCCTGGATACGGTCGGAAAGCTGAGTCCCGGTCGGCGGGAAGAGCATCTGCGGCACACCATCCTCGGCTTGCAGGCCGCATTCACGGCGCTGGAACGCTGCCGCAAACCGGTGCTGGCAGCGATCCAGGGGCTGTGCATTGGCGGCGGGCTGGATCTGATCGCGGCCTGTGACATGCGCTATGCCACGGCGGACGCGGCGTTCTCGCTCAAGGAAGCGGATCTGGCCATCGTCGCCGACATCGGCAGCCTGCAGCGCCTGCCCTATCTGATCGGCGAGGGCCGCCTGCGCGAACTGGCATTCACCACCCGCCAGTTCGGCGCTGCCGAGGCCCAGACCATGGGGCTGGTGAACCAAGTCTTTCCCGACGCTGCTCAGCTATGGGACGGGGTCGGAGCCATCGCGGCCGGCATCGCCGCCAAATCGCCGTTGACGGTGCGCGGCGTCAAGCAGGTGTTGAATTACAGCCGCGATCACAGCGTCGCCGATGGCTTGGATTATGTGGCCACCTGGAACGCTGCTATGCTGCTGTCGGACGACACCCGCGAAGCGGTAGCGGCGACCCTGGCCAAGCGACACCCGCGTTTCGAGGATTGAACAACCGGGCGGGACCGGCCCTCGATCCGCCTCATCCAGCCGCGGCAGCGCGACGCATGCCGCCCAATTTGGCCACCTCCACGCCAAGAAGGTGGTCAGCCATTGACTTTTGACTTAGACTCGCCCCCCGCTCTTTGAACGGGTAAAGCTTGGGAATTGCGCTGGCCTTAGGTAGGGTCGCTGCCCCTCGCCGCGTACAACAGCGCGGAAGATGGCGCGGGATTCGCCACGACCCAACCGCCGATCCAGTCCGTTGCATTAACAATCTATTGAAAATATTACTACTATGACTGCTTATTCAGCTGTTCCCGCCACGGTTGCCAATCCCGCCATTCAATTCAGCGCGGCCCACGGCTATGCCGTGATAGGCGATCGGATCGAGATCAACGCCGACCTGGAAATCCTCGATGCCCAGTCCGCATCGGCCACCGCCTGGGCGCTGCAACTGTGGGCCATCGACGCGCCTTGCGCCGTCGGCGAACTGCATGGCATCAAGATCGCGGAAGTACCGCTCGATCCGCTGACGGTGACGGAACCGCAAACCGTCTCCGTGGCCGGCTCGGTGTTCGCCTGGCTACCCGCTGGCATCCGCGACTGGCACCTCCTGTTGACGCTCAGCGCCGGCACGGCAGGAGATTTCCACCAGATCCACGCCATCGCGCCGTTTCCGAAAGCCGAACGCTTCGTCTTACCGTGCATTCAGGGCACGGTCGGATACCGGCTCGCGGAAGATCAGCTCGAACTCAAGGTCGACGCAATCCACAATCCTCGCGATTCGGACAACATGAGCGGCACCCTGTCGCTGGAACTGTGGGCCTTGCCCGCGCCCTACGCTGGCGGCGCGTTCGAGGGCGTGCCACTGGCAGGCACGGTGATCGGTTCGCTGCCCGGCCAGGAGGACTACCGGGATCTGCGGACCGCTGCGCGGCCAGCGCCGCTGCCACCGGGCAACTGGCATCTGGTGCTGATGCTGCGGGAATGGACCGCCATGGGCTATATCACCCGCGATTACACCAATTTCGCCATGCCCTACGTCAACAGCCAAGCGCCGCGCTCGATCGAGACGGCCCAGACCGTCGCGCTGTCGGAACCCAGACCGCAACCCGTCGCCCAGCCCGAGCCGCCTGTCGCGGCCACCGTGGCAACGCCGGCCCCGGAAGCCACGCCGAGCCAACCCCAGGAGCCCGTGGCTGTAGAAGCCGTCGCCGCCGCGCCGGAAGCGAAGCCCGAACCCGCGCCCGTAACCACTGCGCCCGAAGCCGCCGAAGCCGACAACCGCATCTCGGTCAATCGGGCCAGCGTCAGCGAACTGGCCTCGGTCAAGGGGATGAGCAAGTCCGTCGCCAGAGCCATCATCGCCTGTCGGCCCTTTAGCGCCCTGAAGGATCTTCTGAAGGTCAAGGGCGTCGGCTCGAAAACCTTCGAGCGGCTCCGCGACCGCCTGAAGCTCTGACGCGATTCGCAAGCCCCGCGGTCCATCGGAAAAGTGGGCGTTTTCTACGCCTTTGCGGAAGCGGAAGGTACAATGACGGCTTTCCCGTACCTGATCGGCTTCCGCGCCTTCCGAGGATTTCCCCTATGCGTTACATCAGCACCCGGGGCGGCATGGCCCCCGCGGCCTTTTCGGACATCCTGCTGGGCGGCCTGGCGCCCGATGGCGGCCTGACCCTGCCAGAGGACTATCCAACCGTCACGCCAGCCGAACTGGCCGGTTGGCGCGGCCTGTCCTACCCCGAACTGGCTTTCGCCATCCTGCAGCGCTTCGCTGACGATATCCCTGCTGCCGATCTGCACGCGCTGATCGACAAGACCTATACCGTTGCCGCTTTCCGCACCGAGGCCATCACCCCGGTCACGCCACTGGCCGACGGGATCTGGCTGCTGGGCCTGTCGAACGGCCCGACTCTGGCGTTCAAGGATATCGCCTTGCAACTGCTCGGCAATCTGTTCGAGTACGCTCTGCTGCAGACCGGCGGTCACCTCAACATTCTCGGCGCCACCTCCGGCGATACCGGCTCCAGCGCCGAATACGCCATGCGCGGCAAACGCGGCATCCGGGTGTTCATGCTCTCGCCCCATCGCAAGATGAGTCGGTTCCAGACCGCGCAGATGTTTTCGCTGCAGGACCCCAATATTTTCAATCTGGCCGTGCGCGGCGTGTTCGACGACTGCCAGGACATCGTCAAGGCCGTCAGCAACGACACCGCTTTCAAGGCCCGCTACAGCATCGGTACGGTCAACTCGATCAACTGGGCGCGGGTGGCGGCGCAGATCGTCTATTACTTCAAGGGCTGGCTGGCGGTTACCACCCACGACGACCAGGAAGTATCGTTCGCGGTGCCTTCCGGCAACTTCGGCAACATCTGCGCCGGCTACATCGCCAAACGCATGGGCCTGCCCATTCGCCGGTTGATTTTGGCCACCAACGAGAACGACGTGCTGAACGAGTTCTTCCGCACCGGGATCTACCGGGTCCGCAAATCCGAACAAGTGGCGCACACCAGCAGCCCGTCGATGGACATTTCCAAGGCATCCAACTTCGAGCGCTTCATCTACGATGCGGTCGATCGCGATCCGGCGGTGGTCCGCGTGCTGTGGCGCCAACTGGACACCCAGGGCTTCTTCGACCTGTCGGCTACACCGTATTTCCAGACCATCCACGAATCCGGCTTTGTCTCCGGCTCCAGCACCCATCAAGACCGCATGGCCACCATCCGGCGGGTCTACCAGGAATCCGGCATGGTCATCGACACCCACACCGCCGATGGCGTGAAGGTCGGCCTGGAACACCGCGAGGCCGACATCCCGTTGATCTGCGTGGAAACGGCCCTGCCGGCCAAGTTCGAAGAATCCATCGTCGAGGCACTGGGCCATCCGCCGGAACGGCCGGCCGGCTATGAAGATCTGGAGGATCTACCGCAACGCTTCGAAGTCGTGGATGTGGACGTCAATCAGATCCAGGACTACATCGTTCGGCACGCCGACTGAGGGCTATCCCATGGAAGAGAGGTGATTTGCTACGACGGTTCCACAAAATTCTTTACTGAGTTGAGTCTATAAGTCATTACGCCCCTGCTCGATGAACGCAAGCCGATCATCGAGGCAGAGGCTCAACAGATAGAGAGTGACAATCATTACCAAGCAACCGGTTCTTTGAACCTAAAAAACTGTAGAGAATACGACCGGCTACTGGTTAGTAGCAAACCGGATGATACCGATAATAGTAATGCCGGACCCAATAGCCACGGCTCTTCCGACCGGTTTCGTCGGCAAGGGCGATGATCTCATCCTTATTCTTATCCTGTCCTTTGGCAATTTTACGGGCTTCGTCCAGCCATTCCTTCATAACCTCGGCGGCGGGCTGAGGCGCAGATGCTCCTGATTCCTTATCCGGGGCGACTTCCTTCACACCACTATCCTTGAGGATACGCGCTGCGGAGATCAGAGCGATAGGGTCTTGCTGCGCCTTGCCATACTTTGCGACTTCGCCTGCAAACTTAACCCATCCTTCCGTCTGAGCAGCATCCATTTCCGTCTTACCGGCATTGTCAGCTTTATTTTCTTCAGCAATAGCCAAACCGGTGGCAGCTGGCAAAATCAGAATCGCCGCGATCAGTAAAATAAACTTTCTAAGCACAATCTTCATAAGACGCTCCTCTTGTTTGAAACAACCCAAACATTAGCCTGTTAAGCTTAGATTAAAACAGTTAGGTTTGCAATTATGAGCAAAGTTATGACCCAGTAAAGACACTATGGATACCGATTTGGTATTTTACACCTTGCAAGTGTCGATTTAATGCTGCTTCAATCTGGTTAGCATTTTGTCGGCCATTCATTCCTTGCAGTTCTTTATGCAGATCCACAAGTGCTTTTTCGCTGAAAATCACTACAAAGTGATCATTACCATAAGGGGGTTCGACATTTAGAGGCAATGTATAAGGCTTATCGAGTTGGATCTCCAGCGAATCATTAATATCTCCTTCTTTCAAGGGATAAAGATTGTTGATCGTGCCATCAGATGCGATATTAAATAGCGTGAAATAAGGATATTGCTGACCGCTGATTTCCAAAGTAACTTGCTCACCCGCATGATGGAGACGGTCATTAGGTTTTAATGCGATGGTGGGGCTTACTGCTTCGCTCAGTTTTTTAATACGCTCGACAACCATCAATTTATCGAATACCGGAGTAGCATAAGCGATTTCAACTGGGCCGTTAGATGGGGCAAGAGGTGGATTATTAGCCCGAGAGAATGCTCTGGTTGTCTGATGGCCATCGTAAACGACATCACCCAGTTGAGAAAATATTTTCTCTCTGCCAATATCCCAGATCGCATCTGCCGTTTGATTGTCATCAGTGGTTTTTGCCTGGCCGAGTAGAGGCCGCCATTGGGCTTCAGAAACGCTGCTAGGAATATTAGTGACGAATACTGTAAAATTAACAAGCTGTGCGGTCGAGGATGTCGCGGTAGTGGTTTTATCACTATCAGCGGATGGTGGTTTTACGCCTTCTATCTGAGTAGAGGCTGATCGGGCATGGACCGGGATAGTGAAGTTCTGGCCACCGAAGGCTTGGGCTTTCTGCTGGCCATCAGTCAGCATCCGAACATTCTCGGTCACAAAATGCTCAAGCTGTCCTCTGGAGATCTCTTTCTCATTATGAGCAGCCGCATTACGCAAGGCTTTGGCAAAGGCCATACTTAAAGCGCCACGGGATTGTTTCGTATCAGGATCAGTGATCTCAATAACTTCCTCGTCATCAGGAACGCCACTAAAACCAAAGACATTGACGGCAACTTCGCCATCAACACCTTTTGCAGTGTTAGTGATGCTAGCGCTAGTCTTCTTTTCTCCACGAAGTTTAGAGCCATACAGTACTGACAACGCATCGTTCTGAATATTAAGGGGAGGCACTGAGCGAGCTTTGAATTTTTTGGGCGCGGCAAACGATCGGGTTACTGTCCCGGAATGACAGGAATCAGCGATGAAAAGAATATTAAGATGGGGTGTTTCCCGAAATAACGCATCAATCTCATCATCAACAATACGCTGGTAGCTTTCTTTATCACGGTCTTTGAATTTTTCCAGCAGAAAATTCTCGTCTAAATGATCCACTTCCGAGTTCGCGACATGCTCCGGCTCTTGAGAGCCATGACCTGCATAGGCGAAAACAAGCAAATCTCCTTCTTTAGCTTGACTAGTTAATGACTTCCATTGTTTAAAAATACTGTCCCGATCCGCCTTGTCATTTTCAAGTAAAACGACTTGCTTAGCCCCAATAGCACTCAGCGCGTTAGCGACATCTTTTGCGTCATTAACAGCTCCATCGAGTGCTATAATATTCTTATAATCATCAACACCAATCACCAAGCTATAAACATCGGCAGCACTAGCCGATATGACGGGTATTAATGACACTAAGATAAATAACGCAAGAAGTTTATTTACTACTGTACAAGAGCGAGAATTTAGCAACTTTTTCACGAAAATTTCACTCCTGAGAATCTCTGAATCGAGTTCATTCTTTGATTACAGTCAGTGGAAACGCTAAACGAGTTAAATCATTACCACGCGGAATGGCTACAGGGTGCTGTTTCTCGTAGTTTCTATTTTGTTTTCGGATATCCATGATTTCATTATGAACAAAGCTAGCAATTTGCAACGCAGTGACTTTCTTATCACGGCGGCCTGCAGCATCTCCCTGCAATCCAGTTAGTACGGCATACCCAAAAACGCCGTGGCCAGTGCCTTTTCCATCAGGAGTTCGGTATTCATCGACCGCCTCTTCTGAAGCAGCCGCCGCAGCGATCATCAGTAGTTCTCCGAAGCTTTCCCGTGCTTTAGAGAGTGATTCTGCTTGCTGGGCCGAATCGCTGTTTTGTACGTTGTAGGCTCCAGAATGGCAGGAATCGAGAAAAATGAGAACGTTGTTCACTTTATCAGAGAGTAGTGCAAGTTTTTCGCCTAACTGCTTCTGAGAAAGAGCGGTTTGCATATAATCGTTGATCAGTGAATTTTGCGGAATAAAGTAGTAAATATTATCGTGATTTTCTCCGTGACCAGAGAGATAGATGACGATGGTATCTTCCCGTGAGGTGATTTGACTGGCGATTTTATCAAACGCCTTTTCGATTTCCGCGCGCGTAGCTTCCTCATCATACAAGCGTGTTACGGAAACCTTGCTGAAGTCATCTGCGCTGAAATTTTTTTCGAGCAGTGCAGCAACTTCTTTAGCATCGTTCACTGCAAAATGTAGAGCCGTCCCAGCTTCACGATATTTGTTCACTCCTACAGATAGAATATGTAAGGTAGGCTTTTTTCCTTGTGTCGTCGTTTCAGTAGAAGCCACTGTCTCTACCGATGATGGGACAATCAACTCCACTATACTGCTTTTGCCATTTGCTCTATTAAAACTGTCATAAGCTCGTACTTGAAGCCGATTGGTTCCTGAGTCGAGTTCTAAATCCCGCTCCAGAATCACTGCACCTTCTTTTACTGGATCTTCCTGGGGAGTCGTCGTCGCTTTATTATCGGTAGTAGGTGCAATCTTGACTCGCGAAAAGCCTCGAGTCTTCGCATCAGCGTTTTCAATCACAACTCCATTACGCAATAGTTGAATTGCACTGACGCCACCCTCCCGCTCTTTTAGCTTAAAGCGTAAGCGCACCAGCTTGCTACCAGCAGGCAATTCATCGCGTTGTAAAATAGGCTCTTCTTGTTGCGGGTCAGCAGCAGCTACTTTTTCAGCAACAGGTTGCGAAACTCTGGAAAAGGCACGAGTAGTTTTACTAATAGGAAAACAGGAACTATTTAGGTTAGTTGTCGAAGATATGGTAGCAGGCGTTGTAGAAGAAGCGGGAACAGAAGTAGACTCGACCCGACGAAAAGCGCGGGTTACCATATCGGTTTTATCTAGCAAACAATATTCGACCAGTTCCACCTCTGGAACGGGAGCAACGAACAGCCCATTAATGACTTCTTGGGCTTTAGCAGATTGAGCCAATAACATTGCTTCAGATCCACCGGTCATTTTACGCAATAGGAGCGATGGCGAATAAAAGCTTTGGTATAATTGGCCAAAATCAATCCATTCAGGGGTTTTATTACTGCCTCGATTGAGATGAAAACCTGCAAGGTTTTTTCCCCCATCCATAGAGTGAGCGAAGAAGCCTTCTTTAGTCCAAGCGATCCAGCGGCTACCATCAATATTGAGGAAGAGTGCTGCAAACTCCTCTAAATGGTTGGCTTGGAGACCCAGCTGTAATCGATACCAACGAATCGTGCCGTCTGCGAGCGCCGCTACCAGATAGCGGCCATCTCGGGAAAGATTAACGCCATAGGCAGACGCTGGAACATCAATTTTAACAAACTCTTGGCCTTTAGCGTCAAACCAATGCAGATAATAATCGGTGCCTAAAACAAAACCGCTGTGATCAGCAGCAATTGATAAGCTCCGCGAGATTTCATTGCGTCCGAGTTTGAGCGGAGTTTTGCCGAGCATGGGCGTTGCACTGTTTTCCCAGTTTTTGACTGGTACTTGGGTATCTGTAATGATAGCCTGAGTGAATGTCGTCTCTTGCGGGGGATCGATAGTCAGTGGCTCGCTCTCTTTAGAAAGATCGAAACGAGCGATCTGCTTTGGACTAGAGCGTAGGCGCCATTCTACGGTTAAGCCGTCTTCGGAAAGCGCGAAGTGGTGATGAAAGATGCTGCGAAAATCGGTAATTGGCGAATTATGGCGCACCAGCGAGCGCCCTTCTGCAGTGACGATGCCCCAGGAAGGCTCTGCCGTAGCATAGAGCCATGTACCATTGGATAAAACGGCTAAGCTGGTGATCGTATTCTCCGCAACTGGCACATCGACCGGAGCACCGCCACTGTACGACCAACGCCGAATAATCCGCTGGTTGCCTTTACCGGCACCACCAGCAGCTAGCAAATCGTTACCAGACCAAGCGACTGAAGAAAGACTGGCTCCAGTTAATCCATCAACATTTGGATTTTGTAGGATTTTTCCTTGAACGGTATCAATGATTTCAACCTTAGGTTTATCAATATAGCCTACTGCGAGAAGGCGGCCATCTTCAGAAAAAGACAGGCCATAAGGCTGCTTTCCCGCTTTCCCTTGAATCTTTTTAAGGAGTTTAATTTGCGGGTCGTAGATGCGAATAAAACCATCATCGCTACTCGTCGCCATGCGCCCATCATGCGCAAAAATAACCCAGTTACAGGAGAATCCGTAGCTTAAATCTTCTGCTGCTTTTTTACCGGTTGAACTGTCCCAAACAATAATACCTTTAGCGCTGCCGAAAGCAGCAGCAAAGCGTGTTCCATCAGAGGCATAGGCAAGGTGTAGGATTTCCGATGGTAGTTTGGAAAGGCGGCCTTTCATTCGCAGATTGGCGGTATCGTAAACATAAAGGGAAAAGCTATTTTCGTGATTAGTAATTGCACCAGCAAGGATAGCAGTTTTGCCGTCAGGAGAAAGGGCACCAGCATAAATAGAACCTTCCAGACCATCACCGATTGGTACTCGCAATATGCCTCGTAACTCTCCACTAGGTAGATTCCACAATCGAGCGGTTTTATCATCAGATACAGTGAGCAGAGAGCTTTGATCTTGATTTAAAGCAATGCGATTAATAATTGCAGTATGTTCGCCCGCTTCGATACGTAGATAAGACGAATTCTCTGCTGCCGGGACAGCGTCAGCTAGAACTCTAAAAGAGCTGATCAATAATACTATAAAGAGAAGACTAGCAAGCCAGAATTCGTCAATAAAAATTAAACATTCTTGGTGGCAGCTCATCTTTTTTCTAGCGCGGAATTTCATAGCATATCCTAATTCAGCTCTTTGAGCGCGTTGGTAGGAACTATAAAATCTATATAGGCAACTTTAGAATTGCTAGACTCAATAGGTAGATAAAACTCTAATAGAAAAAAGGAGCGACTCCATCCGCTCCACAACTAACTTCGTCAAGTTACCCTACGGTCGGTAAGATAACCTGTAAAGCATAAATGGGTTTATGGAGACTCTCCAACAAGCTACTCTTCTCAAAACCATTATCCAAAACTGCCACTTCCGATTGGTAATTTTTAGCCGTGCTCACTGTATTCTCTGCCTTCTTCTGGGTTGAAGAGAATTTAGAGGCAAGTTGCACAGCACTCTTCTCGCCGCCTGTCTTTTTGTTCACTGTCTTTTTAGTATCACGTTCTTTTTGAGCCGCAGCTTGGCGCTGCTTTTTCTCCTGTTCTAGATTCGCAGACGATTTTTTTCCAGCAGGGCTTTTCCGCTTTTTAGCGATATCCCGGTCGATAGTCGCGATCTCACGCCGGTACTCCTGATCGATCTCCCGATCATTAATTGCCATGCGCCTTCTCGCTTCCCGTTGCTGTGCCGGTGGCAACTTGGAGATGTCAAATTCGGCAGCTATCTGCTCATTAGCATCGCGGTATTGATCCTGACGCTTGCCGATATTTTCAGCCACCATCTGCATCAAATTATTATCACGCTGAACTTGTGTTTGCAGAAGACTCCAACGGCGTTGTGCTTCGCTTCTGGAAATCCGTCCGGAAGCATAGTCCGCGCGAATATGGTCGCGTTGGCTGATACGACAGGCAATCAATGCATGAACGGCGTAATCTGCTTTATCTAGCTCATCAGATTCTCGGCTCAGATCATTACTGATCGCCAGAACAGCTTGGTCACGGCCTTGTTCCATGCGGTGTTTGAAATAACCGCCAGCGGCACCAACTACAGCTCCAGCAGCAATTGCCGTGGCGGCATCGCTACCGGATTTTCCTGATAAGATGGCGTAAAGCCCTCCCGCTACTGCCCCGGTCACTGCGCCCTTGATCATGTCTTCTGCAAAGAAATCACCTGTAGAATCAAGAGCGACTACATTAGAGCGACAGACGTCAGAACCGTCGTCAGGTCCGATACGTTCTTCACGAGTCAGGGGAACTGTTGTACAACTGATCAGCACTACGCTGCTTGCTACTAGAGTAACGACTTTCAGGTTGAGGTTCCGGATCATGCATTTGAAACACAGCATATATATCTCCTTTAATTCAACACTATTGATCTATAGTTATCCTGGATAGGGTGTGGAAATTCTCTCATTTTAAAAGAGAGGTGCTGTGAAACGCCAGGATGGTTTTCTGCGACGATTCCACAAGTCAGCTAAGACTCTATATAGGGTGAATATTATTGATCTTTAAAATAGTGACTTAATATGGAATCCAGTCAGTTTGCCCTGTTGCGCGATTAGAAATTCCAAGAGAGAACTGAGCAAGCCTTTGCTACAGACACGGACGTTATGCAAGAGCTGAAAGAAACCCAGGTAAAGCGTTGAGCCAAACAGATCTTATGTCGCTGGGCACCTGTTAAAATTTAGGCTCGCTCTTGTAGTGTAACTACAGCCTACCAGCACCTTAATTTCATAGATGATCTTCTATTTACCAATAAATGCATCAGAGACTTCTGATAATTCACAAATATTGAATCACATCAGCCACTATAACCATCCCTACAATATATTGGCCGTCGACACTCTTCCAGTGGCTATGACCACCATTAAACCGGAAAAGATTTCTCTCCTCGGTTTCGGTATTGCCCATACGATGTTTGCCACGATAAAGGCCTCCCTCATCCTTGCAATCGATTTTACACTTCAAGTTTAACATGAAACTACTTGGTAAAAATTTTACGGTAGTTCACTTTTACGTTTCAGATAGGCCATCAGATGTAATTAAAGCAACTACACAAGTTGTTTAGGAATAACCGATATTTCAGAAAGAGATAGTTCCAAGTGTAAAATAGAATTTCAAATAAGGTCAGCCATGCTTATAAAATGATTCCTAAACTGGATTTTAATTACTTGGCGACAACCTGTTTTTCACAGCATAATTGTTACAACTAGTTACTCACCTATTTCAAGAAACCGGGTGGAACTGGTCGAGAGCTGCTGCTAATCAGCACTCTATCAAAGTCATCCATCCAGCATCCCCATATAGTCTTGCTGACTGACAGCCATACATCCAGTCGCTTTATTAATCATAATATATTAATTAATAAAGATTAATTTTGGTTTAGCGGCGACCGTGTATAGATCATAATTAGCGGGACTATAATACTAACGAGATCTCCAGCCAAGTGACGAGTAACGCGATTGACGATCTGGACCATTCTTTCAAACACGTCTTCCAGTGGGTGAAGCCCGGACAAAAGCTCGGAGGCTCCATGAGAATTCCCGTGGTCGCCCCAAGATGTGGGAGTATGGCACTGGAAGCCGAAGGGTGAGAAGTGGACCGGGTATTTCTGTTGATGGGCGGTTGATGATACCCAGGGCTTCTTCGACCTGTCGGCCACCCCGTATTTCCAGACCATCCGCCAATCCGGCTTTGTCTCCGGCTCCAGCACCCATCAAGACCGCATGGCCACCATCCGGCGGGTCCACCAGGAATCCGGCATCGTCATCGATACCCACACCGCCGATGGGGTGAAGGTCGGCCTGGAACACCGCGAGGCCGACATCCCGTTGATCTGCGTGGAAACGGCCCTGCCGGCCAAGTTCGAAGAATCCATCGTCGAGGCGTTGGGTCATCCGCCGGAACGGCCGGCCGGCTATGAAGATCTGGAGGCTTTACCGCAACGCTTCGAAGTCGTGGACGTAGACGTCAATCAGGTCCAGGACTACATCGTTCGGCACGCCGACTGAGGCTGGAAATCACGCGCGAATATCGCGGGAGCAGCAGCTAAACTGGAAAGGTCAGTTGCCACCGAGGATGCTCCAATGGCCGATCCCGTGTTGCCTGCTTCCTATGAAAGCCTGCCCGCCGCGCTCAAGCAAACGATGGTCCAGTCCCATCAGGAATATGTCAAAGGCTGGCCCGGCCGACTCTTCGCCGATTACATTAACGATCTGAACGCGGGGGGGCATTTGGCGGTCATCAGCGCCATCTACTCGCGCTGCGGCAAGGAAGCCAAGCTGTGGCCTTTCATCCAGACCATCATCGGCCCCTGGACCTATGACCAGGGGCATCAGATCTCGCAGGGTTTCAATTTTCTCTGCGACAAGCCGGACGACCTGCTCAAACTACTGCGAGGTTCCTCGCTGTTTTGTGAGGACGATCCGACCACGACCGTCCATGGTCCGCGCGACTGTTTCCGCGAATTGATCACTGCCGGGCCAGGCTTGCACGTCTGCGTCGTGCAAACCAGTTCGCGCCAAACCCACCGGCACGATATCCATATCGACAAGTTCCAGACCGTTTGCACGCGAAAAAGCGACGGTTTCTGCGACTACAAGTATCTGAACGGCAATTTCGTCAATCACATGAAAGATGTAATACCTTGGGTCGCCACGGAGGTCGTACCGAAAAAGATCGGCGAGTCCGTTCGCGACTTCGGCGAACGCGAAAGCAAGGGCCATGGGCCGAAGTGGTAGCCCGCTTTTTCCAAATCGAGGCCAACGGAAACATCCGCTGCCGAACGACCCCATCACTTATCCAGATTCTCCTCGGCGAACAGCGCCGCGCCGATCATGCCGGCCTGATTGAGAAAGTGGGCGGGCGTCACCGGAGTCTGGGTGGTGATCCGTGGTGCGAACTTGGGCAGTTTCTTGCTCGCGCCGCCGCCGAGCACGATCAGATCGGGCCAGAACAGCTTCTCCATCGTGATCAGATAGTGATTGAAGCGGTCGCCCCAATCTTTCCACTTCAGCTTTTGCAGATCGCGCACCGCTTCCGAGGCGTAGCGCTCGGCCTCCATCCCGTTGTCGAGCACGATATGGCCCAGCTCGGTATTCGGCAACAGATGCCCGTCACTGAACAGCGCTGTGCCGAGGCCGGTGCCGATGGTGACGATGAGCACCACGCCGGCCACGTTTTGCCCAGCGCCGAACCGCATTTCGGCCAGCCCAGCGACATCGGCGTCATTGGCGACATAGACCGGACAGCCAGTCTGCTTGGTGAAATAGTCGGCCACCGGCAAGCCGATGAAGGACGGGTCGATATTGGCCGCGGTGCGGGCAATGCCATGCTGGATGGCTGCCGGAAAACCGATGCCGATCGGCCCTGACCATTGATGCTGCGCGACAACCGCCTGGATGGTGATGGCGAGAGACTCGGGCGTCAACGGACGCGGCGATTCGAGGCGAAAGCGCTCGGTGACCAATTCTCCGATCGCCGTGTCGATCACGGCGCCCTTAACCCCCGTCCCCCCGATATCGATACCCAGGATATGCATGCCGGTCCCCTGCCCAGTGGTCTTGTCAGTGAAGTGGATGATTCGGGCGATTATATCCCCTGTGAACGGCCTCGCGCCGACCCCTGGTTCGCATCGGCTCGGTTGCAACGATGCCCTGCTTGACGACAGCTGCTACCCCTTCTAAGATAAGTTTACATTTGTTTACTATCGCACACCGCCATGTCCCGCACCGCTGACGATACCGTCTATGTCGCCCGTTTACAGGACTACTACGCTCGCTGGCGTAGCCTGCCCGCTTACGAACCGCTGCAAGCGGTCCTCGGGCTCGGCTCGCGGGCCGGTATCGGCAAAGTGCTCAATCGCTTGCGGGAGGCTGGTTTCCTGGACCGCACGCCCGATGGGCGATGGACGCCGACCGCGCGCTTTTTCGAGCGCCCGCTGGCCGATATCCCGGTGCCGGCCGGTTTTCCGATGCTGAGCGGCGATGGCGGGGAGGCGTGTTCGATCGATGCCTGGCTGGTTCAGCAACCGTCGCGCACCCTGTTGGTGCCGGTCACCGGCGATTCGATGATCGAAGCCGGCATCTACCCAGGCGATCGGGTGGTGGTGGAACGCGACATACCGGCCCGGCCCGGTCATCTGGTCATCGCGGTAGTAGACGGCGAATTCACTTTGAAGACCTTGGCGGTGGACAACGGAGAGGCCGTCTTGAAACCGGCCAATCCAGCCTATCCGGTGCTACGGCCCGGCGAACGCCTGCAGGTCTTCGGAGTGGTGGTCGGCTTGGTTCGGTCTTATCGGAGCTAATCGCATGTTGGCTATCGCTGTGGATACACTCTGCGCGCAGGCTTCCCGCCCGCACATCGTCCTCGACCCGCCACTGAGCCCGGACCGGGAAACTGGGTGGCCACTCCTGACAGCGTCGTTACCCAGCGGTTTCCCTTCGCCTGCCGATCCGGACATCGAAGGCTACCCGAGTCTGGACGATCATCTGATCCGTAATCCGGAAGACACGGTCCTGCTGCGAGTCAATGGGGAAAGCCTGGCCGAGTCCGGTATCCATGACGGCGATCTGCTGGTGGTAGACCGCATCGTGCCACCCAGCACCGGCAGTTGGGTGGTGATCGTGGTGGACGAGCAGTTCACCCTGCGGCGACTGGGTCGCGATGCCAAGGGCCAACGGCTGTTGCAAGCGGCGCACCCCGCCATACCCGACCAGCCGCTGGGAGAAGCGTCGGACTCGATCATTTGGGGCGTGGTGCGATGGACGATCCATCGCATGTGGCCAGGACGGGGCGGCCTGGCCTGAACGATTCCAGACGCGAATGGGTCGATGGGGCAGAACGAGCTCGAACCTTCAAGCCTATGGCAACGGCTTGCGTTAGAATAGCTTTTACAGCCACCCAGGAGCACAGGCGGGCTATCCATACATAACGTCGATCAATAATTTGGAGCCGTCCATGAAACTACCGCCCTTCGATTTGAACGACACCACCCGCGAACCCTCCGACGAGCAACTCGATGCCTTGATGGAAGCGGTCGCGGCCGAAGCCCGCAAACACGCCCAGGCCGCGCGCGAACGGCTCATGCTGCGCCTGCGCGCCGAAATCACGGCAATTCAACGTCCGTTCCAACCTCGGGCGTGACCCGTCGGAAAAATTTTGGCTGTCCGCGGCCCGAGGCGCTGGGGCCGGGTATCAAACCCGATGCGATATAGCATAAAATGCGATTGGTTCATTTTGTTCTATTTTCCTGGCGCGCTTTCCGGAGGACTCCATCGATGATGCAGCACACTCGATTCAACTTGAATGACATCGCTCAAGAGCCTTCCGACGAACAGCTCGACGCCCTGATGGAAGCGGTCGCCACCGAAGCCCGTAAACATGCCCAGGCTGCGCGCGAACAGCTCATGCTGCGCCTGCGCGCCGAAATGACAGCTGTCGACTCTTTGCGCACACCGATATGACCGATGGGGAGAAACCCCGCCTGATCGTGGTTGCCGGTCCCAACGGCTCCGGCAAAACCTCGATTACCCAACAACTGCTGATGCACGAATGGATGGACGGGTGCGTCTACGTCAACCCGGACTTCATTGCCCGCGATGAATTCGGCGACTGGAACGCGCCGGATGCGGTCATCCAGGCCGCGAAACGGGCCGCCGACATCCGCGAGGATTGCCTGACGACAGGGCGCAGCCTGGCTTTCGAGACGGTCCTGTCAACCCCGGACAAGATGGATTTCATTCGACGGGCGGGGGACGCCGGTTTCTTTGTCCGCCTGTTCTTCGTCGGTACCGACGATCCCTCCATCAACGCCAAGCGTGTCGCCATGCGAGTGATGGAAGGCGGCCACGATGTCCCGATCCCCAAGATCATCGGCCGCTACACCAAATCGCTGGCCTACTGCTCCGTCGTGGCCTGGCTGGCCGATCGAACCTACGTCTATGACAACTCGGTGGACAACAGTCGCGCCCGGTTGCTGTTTCGCGCGTCGAAAGGCCGGCTGATCAAAGCCTACGACGAAATCAATCCCTGGGCCGATGAAATCGCCCAACGGCTGCTGCCGGTGCAAGCCGACGACGCATCGCCGCCCGCATTCTGACCCTCGCCTCCCCCCTCGACTGAGGATCCCAAGGCTCCCGCCATGCATGACATCGACTTCCGAGGTAACGCGGCCTCCACGGCTGCGATTCGTCCGGATATCGACTGCGACAGAACCCGATCGATCCCAGCAGGAAGCAAGGCGACCATCCCAGCACTACTTTGCGGTCAAGCCGTACCGCTATAGTGGACCTTCAGCATGAGAATTCGCCCGACCAAGATCCAGGCATTCTGGAAACGGCGTCAAACGGAAGACGGCCCGTTTGCGCACCGTGGATCGCAAGGCAAAAACCTGACCTGTCCGAGCCCGCGGACGTCGTTGCATTCCCTCGCGCGCCAGGCCAGCGCCGCCACACATAAACAAACCACCACCCGGTGATCAGGAGGAAGGCCCCATGGCCGAGAATCTCATCGAACGTACCCCGTCATCCTATTACTACCCGTTGTTGATCAAGAATCTGCTCCGCAACCCGGTTCGGCAGTTTCCCAATCAGGAAATCGTCTACGGCGACTTCAAGCGTCTGACCTATCGTGATCTGGACGAGCGGATCAACCGGCTGGCCAGCGGCTTGACCGCGCTGGGGGTGAAGCGCGGAGATACCGTAGCGGTGATGGACTGGGACACCAACCGTTATCTGGAATGTTTCTTCGCGGTGCCGATGCTGGGCGCGGTGCTGCACACCGTCAATGTCCGCCTGTCGCCCGAACAGATTCTCTACACCATCAATCACGCTGAAGACGACGTGATTCTGGTCAACACCGAATTCCTGCCGGTGCTGGAAACGATCCGCGAGCGCATCGAGCCGGTCAAGAAGCTGGTCTTGTTGAACGACACCGGCTTCACGCCAGCGACGACTCTGGACATTACCGTGGAGTACGAAGCGCTGCTGGCGGCCAGCGACCCGCATTTCAACTTCCCGGATTTCCCCGAGGATACCCGCGCCACGACTTTTTATACTACCGGCACCACCGGCCTGCCCAAGGGCGTGTATTTCAGCCATCGGCAACTGGTGCTGCACACCATGGCCGTGCTGGCTGCGTTGTCCGGTCCCGGTCAAGGGCGGCTCAATCGCGGCGACGTGTATCTGCCGATCACCCCAATGTTCCACGTCCACGCCTGGGGCATTCCCTACGTGGCGACGACCCTGGGTCTCAAGCAGGTCTATCCAGGCCGCTATGTGCCGGAGCATCTGCTGACCCTGATCCAGCGCGAAGGCGTGACCTTCTCCCATTGCGTGCCGACCATCCTGCAGATGCTGCTGTCCAGTTCCAAGATCGACGAAATCGATCTGTCGCGCTGGAAAGTCACCATCGGCGGCTCGGCGCTGCCCCAGGCCCTGGCCAAGCAGGCCCTGGACCGTGGCGTGGACGTGTTCACCGCTTACGGCATGTCGGAAACCTGCCCGATTCTGTCCTTCTCCCAATTGAAACCGCACATGATGGAATGGGACGAGGAACGGCAACTGGAATTCCGCTGCAAGACTGGCCTGGCGATTCCGATGGTCGATCTGCGCGTGGTGGACCCCGATATGAACGACGTGCCACACGATGGCAAGACATCGGGCGAAGTGGTGGCGCGCGCGCCGTGGCTGACCCAAGGCTATCTCAAGGATTCGCGCAATTCCGAGATGCTGTGGGAAGGCGGTTATCTGCACACCGGCGACATCGGCGTCATCGATGAAGAAGGCTATCTCAAGATCACCGACCGCCTGAAGGATGTCATCAAGACCGGTGGCGAATGGATCTCGTCGCTGGAGCTGGAAGACCTCATCCTCAAGCACCCGTCGGTGGCGGAAGCCGCTGTGGTCGGCGTCCCCGATCCGAAGTGGGGCGAACGTCCCGTTGCGCTGGTGGTGACTAAGCTGGGCCGTGAACTGGACCTGGCAGGGGTCCGCGACTGGCTCAAGGGCTTCGCCGACAAGGGCATCATCTCGAAATGGGGTATCCCCGACCGAGTCCTGTTCGTCGAGACCATTCCCAAGACCAGTGTCGGCAAGCTCAACAAGAAAGCGATGCGCGAGCAATACGCGGAGATGATCCAAAACAGCTGAGCGGTGCGGGAATCAAACGCGATCCAGCGCACCTAACACCATGGAGAGGCGCCGGTCATCATCTCCCGGCGCCTCAGATTGAAAAAGCAAGGAGGTTCTCATCATGACTCGAATAGCGACGATGAGCTTGATGGCGCTGGCACTGGGCAGCGGCCTGCTATCGACCGCTGGCGCACAGCAATATCCCGCGTCCAACGATCAAATCCGCCTTTACAGCCAGCCGCTCGAATCAGAAGAAACGGCACCCGCACCGGTGTCTCCACCGCCGAGCCCGGCTATCGACACCAGCTCCAAAACCATGCCGGTGACGGAAGAGTCACCGCAATACCCGCAAACCTATCCCCAACAGCAGCCACCGCAATACTCGCAAACCTATCCGCAGCAGAGCTACCCTCAACAACAGCAGCAACAGCCACAATACCCGCAAACCTATCCGCAGCAGAGCTACCCTCAACAACAGCAGCAACAGCCACAATACCCGCAAACCTATCCTCAACAGCGGCCATCCTATTCGGATGACGACACGGGTCCGGGCTGGTCGCCGCCGTCTGGATTCCTGCGTATCCAGAACTATCAGGGTATTCGCTACGTATCCGGTGGGGTGGGCGAAGGCGAACTGGACGAAATCAACGCCCTGTCGGGGCAATTCAATCTACGCTTGTTATTCGCCATGCAAGGTAGCGGTAATTATTTGGCCGATGTGCAGGTCACCATCGTCAATGCCCGCGGCGAGATAGTGCTGAACGCCACCTCGAATGGTCCGTGGTTCCTGGTGCAGCTATCGCCCGGCGACTATACCGTGGACGCGACCACACTCGAGCAACCCCAGCGACAGACGGCGCATGTCGATGGCACTCGCCAATCCCGCTTGAATTTCTACTGGCGCTGATCACAGCCTCCAAATCCTCCCCGATCGGGGAGGATTTACATCCGCCCATTACCCCAGCTTGACTTTTACAACTGGTGGAGCGAGACGCGGATCGCGGATAGCGCCACCCTGAACTGCTGCCGGAGTAGCAGACGGCTCATGCGCCGCGCCATCCGATGGCGTCGCTGGCGCGGGATGAATAACAGCACCGCCGGTTTCCGTCGGTGGCGTCGCTGGCGAAGCGGATGGAACAGAATGGCCTGCCGCCTTGGCTCCGGCCGGCTGCGTTTCGGTTGCCTGTTGTTGCTCCAGCAATTGTCTCGCAACCTTGGAATCGGTGTAGTCCGCGATCTCCCGCAAAGTCGGCACTCGCAAGATCGCTCCGACTTTCAGGCTATTCATATCGGGCTTGGAAAAGGACTGCGGATTGGCCATGAACAAGGCTTTCATCATGACATCCCGACCGATGCCTGGATTGGGACGGACCTTTCCGGCGATGTCCCAAAGTCGCTCGTTGGTGGAAACGGGACCGTATTGATCGCCTCCCTTGTAATCCGAGTGGATGGGCTCGGCCACCGTCGACTCAACCAGTGTTTGGTCGGGTTCATGAATCGCGGGCTCGGTCGATAATTCCGAGGGTTTGACAACCGGCGTTGCATCCGACGGTTTGCCAGATTCCGAGTTTGCAGGTTCGGCCGATGTGCTTGCCTCCGATGGCTGCGGTTCGGGCGCAATGTCGATATGCGTCTCCGGCTGCGCTTCGGCTTGGACCGGGGGCGCTGCGGCCAATTCCGCTATCGGCGGCTGGGTGGCGCGCTCGATGGCCGGCGATGACTGCGATGACTGCGATGACTGCGACGACGCATCAGGCGACGTTTGCTGAACGAATTTTTCGATCTCGGCCAGCAGACTGGTTGCATCCATCAATAGCGGAGATGGTTCTGAGTCGATAGTGGCCGGCAGCGCAGCAATCACGGGCAGCCTCTCGACAACGGTAGTGGTTTTGGTTTTCGCTTTGGATGCCACGACTCCGGTCGTAACTGACGACGGGGAAGCGATCGGCATCGATATGCTCGTGACAGGAACCTGAGCGATCGTCGCGATCATTTCCGAAGTTGCCAGAAACAGTAATGGCGTTACCGAAACGGGTTCCATCAGAAGCTGAGAGGAGGATTCCGTCACCACGCTAGCTGTTTGATCGGCAGGTAACGCCACTTTCGGCTCCATGACCACCGATTTCGGAGCTTCCAGTTCCGCGGGCTTGGATGCTTCCGATTCCACTGCGACTATTTCCGGCTTCGGCGTTTCCGGCTCCGTTGCGACTATTTCCGGCTTCGGCGTTTCCGGCTTCGGCGTTTCCGGCTCCGTTGGTTTGGATACCGCGGGCTTTGGCGCTTCCAGTTCCGCTGCGACTATTTCCGGCTTCGGCGTTTCCGGCTCCGTTGCGACTATTTCCGGCTTCGGCGTTTCCGGCTCCGTTGCGACTATTTCCGGCTTCGGCACTTCCGGTTCTGCCGCGGCCACCACAGGCTTCGGCGCTTCCGGTTCTGCCGCGACTATTTCCGGCTTCGGTGCTTCCGGTTCGACGGGCTTGGATATCTCGGGCTTCGGCGCTTCCGGTTCTGCCGCGGCCACCACAGGTTTCGGTGTTTCCGGTTCTGCCGCGACTATTTCCGGCTTCGGTGCTTCCGGTTCGACGGGCTTGGATATCTCGGGCTTCGGCGCTTCCGGTTCTGCTGCCGCCACCGCTGGTTCCGCCACCGCTGGTTTAGGTTCGGATTTGCTTTCGGGCTTCGGCTCGACGGCTTCTGGCGCTGACGAGGAAGGCGCGACGACAACGGTCGGCTCTGGTATGGCCTGCGGGGCCAGCGGGAAAGTTTCCAATTCGCCCGTGACCACCCTTGCCGATTCCGCTGCCGGCGGCGCGGGCGCTGCATCGCTGGGCGTCTGATCTGCTATTGTCGGCGCTGGCGATGATGGCGACTCGGCCTCGGCCAGCTGCCGCGCCGCCAACGAACCGGTCAAATCGACAATTTCCCGCAGCGTTGGAATTCTCAGTACGGCGCCGATCTTCAACCCATCAACTCCCGCCTTGGAAAAAGCCTGCGGATTCGCTTTCAACAAAGCCTGCATCATGTGTTCGCGGCTGATGGAAGGATCGGGGCGAACCTTGAGGGCGATCCCCCAAAGCCCTTCGCCGGGCGTGATCGGCCCATAGTTGTCGCCTGGCTTGTAAGTCTTGACGGGCGGGGGAGACACGGCAACCGGTAGGGATTCGGCGCTGCTTTCCGTCTGTTCCGAGCTGGGCGGCGCGACAATCGGAGCGGCAACCGGCGGCGTGGGAGGTGCGGTGGCCGCCACCGGCGGAGCGGCAACCGGCGGCGTGGGAGGTGCGGTGGCCGCCACCGGCGGCGCGGCAACCGGTGCGGCAGGCACGGGCTCCGGAGCGGTCAGTACTGTTTTCGTCCGGTCGCTGGGCCGTTTGGCCAGCCGTTGCACCGGATCGAGAAATACCGTGAATTCGCGGAACGTCTTGCCACGCGGCCAGTTGAACTCCAGCAACAGTCCCAGCGACGGCTCGCGGATCGGTTGGGTCGAAACCGCCCTGACGTAAACCAATCCTTCCGCGTTGTACTCGATGGAGAACACCAGATTGGTCAGGGCCGAGGTTCTTTCCAGACCGAATTCCTTAAACATCGCCTTCGACGCCAGACTCACCGACACCTTCTCCGATTCCTCGGGCGTCAGCGCCAGCAGCGGAATTCTGGCGTCGAACAATTGATTCAGGGCGGAACTGACCTGAATCTCGCCAATTTCCAGCGCCAGGGCGCAAGCCGGGCCTAGCAGCAGCGGAACAAGCCAGAAGCGGAGCGATTTACGGGTCATGTACGAATCCTCGAAGCTCAGGCGGTGGCGTGGCAAAACCAAACGATTTCCTCCAGCACCCCTTACACGCCCTATTCTAGCTAGAATGTTGAAGGTTAAGATGCCAGCCATAAAAATCCACAATAATCCAAATCTTCAACCCCTAGCCCCTGACACCGGACCGCCGCCATGCCTTCCCATCGTGATGGACAGCCAACCGCCGCCCAAACCGGGGCTTCTTCTTCCGACACCGCTGAAACAATCACGGTTCGTCTACTGACTCTGCTGCAGGAACTGCTGCTGGAAATCCGCCAGTCGGAACGCGCGGCGGCGGCCTTGACCCTCGACAGCCACCTGGAACGCGATCTGGCGCTCGACAGCCTGGCTCGAACCGAACTGCTGCAACGAATCGAACGGGCCTTCCAGATCAAGTTGAGCGAGCAGGCGTTATTGGTCGAAACGCCGCGTCAACTCGTGACCCTGATCCTGCAAGCCAGCGGTGCACCGGCGGAAACACTGCCTGCGCCGGACTGGCAAGCGCCTACGCTCACCGGACAGCCCGCCAGCGGCACACCCGATCGGGCAGAAACCTTGCCCGACGTTCTGGACTGGCACGCCCAGACCCATCCCAAGCGGATGGCGATCCAGATTTACGGCCACGACGACCGGATCGAGACCGCCTTCACCTATAGTGAATTGCAACAGGGGGCGCGGGCCGTCGCCACCGGCCTGCGCGAACGGGGGCTGCAGCCACGCCAAACCGTTGCCATCATGCTGCCGACCGGCAGCGACTATTTCCTCAGTTTCTTCGGCATTCTGCTGGCTGGTGGAGTGCCGGTGCCGATCTATCCGCCGGTGCGACCCTCGCAGATCGAGGAACATCTGCGCCGCCATGCCCGTCTGCTCGACAACGCCCAGGCCGTGATGCTGATCACCGTGCCCGAAGCGAAACTGGTGGCGCGCCTGCTGCAAAGCCAGGTCGAGAATTTACGGCATGTAGTCACGGTCGCCGAGCTGCAGCAATCCACAGACGTCTGGACGCCCGCCACCCTCCGCAACCAGGATCTGGCCTTCCTGCAATACACCTCCGGCAGCACCGGCGATCCCAAAGGGGTGATGCTCACTCACGCCAACCTGCTGGCCAATCTGCGCGCCATGGGGCCGATGGTGGGCATCAGCTCCAGCGACGTATTCGTCAGTTGGCTGCCGCTGTACCACGACATGGGCCTGATCGGTGCTTGTCTGGGAAGCCTGTACTTTGGCTTTCCGCTGGTGGTCATGTCGCCGCTCGCCTTCCTGGCCCGTCCGGCCCGCTGGCTGTGGGCCATCCACCGCCATCGCGGCACGCTGTCGGCCGCGCCCAATTTCGCTTACGAACTCTGTCTGCGCACGGTGCAGGATCACGACATCGAAGGATTGGATCTGAGTTCCTGGCGCATGACCATCAACGGCGCCGAACCAGTCAGCCCGGCAACCGTGGAGCGCTTCACAGCCCGTTTCAGCCGCTACGGTTTCCGGCCGGAAGCCATGGCCCCCGTGTATGGCCTGGCGGAATGCTCGGTCGGTCTGGCCTTGCAACCGCCTAACCGCGGACCGACCTTCGACCGCATCCACCGCGCTGCCTTCATGGCTGGCGGACAGGCCGCGCCGGCCACAGCCGACGATCCGAATGCCCTCATCTTCCCATCCTGCGGTCGGCCGATTCCCGGCCACCAGATCCGCATCGTCGACGAGCAGGGTCGTGAACTGCCGGAGCGGCGCGAGGGGCGACTGGAATTCCAGGGACCCTCGGCGACCGCTGGCTATTACCGCAATCCCGAAGCCACCCGCAGGCTGTTTCCCCACGGCGACCACTGGCTGGACTCCGGCGACCGTGCCTATCTGGCCGGCGGCGATGTGTACTTGACCGGCCGGGTTAAGGACATGATCATCCGCGGCGGGCGCAACCTGTATCCCTACGAGCTCGAACAAGCGGTGGGTGAAATCTCCGGCATTCGCAAAGGCTGTGTCGCCGCCTTCGCCAGCACCGACCCCACCACCGGCAGCGAACGGCTGGTGGTGGTTGCCGAAACGCGAGCCGCCCAGCCGGAAGCCTTGGACAAGCTGCGCCGCCAGATCCAGAACGTCGGCGTCGATCTGCTGGGCGTGCCGCCGGACGATGTGGCGCTGGTCCCACCGCACACCGTACTGAAAACCTCCAGCGGCAAGATTCGCCGGACGGCGATCCGGGAGCTGTACGAACGCCAGGCGCTGGGACGCAGCAGCCGAGCCTTGTGGTGGCAGTTGACCCGCATCGCGCTGACCAGCGGCTGGGCACAGGGGCAGCGACTATGGCGCAACGTGCTGGAACAGCTGTACGCGACTTATGCCTGGACGCTCTTCGGGCTGCTGGCGCCAGGCGTCTGGCTGGGCGTCATGATCGTGCCCAAACCGCAATGGCGCTGGGCGCTGTGTCGCGGCGCGGCCCGGCTGCTGGCCCGGATGGCTGGCGTCCCGCTGACAGTGCAGGGTGTGGAACACCTTCCGAGCGGTCCCTGCGTGCTGGTCGCCAACCACTGCAGCTATCTGGACGCCTATGTGCTGACGGCGGCCATCCCGCGCCACATCCACTACGTCGCCAAGCGGGAGCTGTTGGACAACCCCTGGCTCAGGAAACCGCTCGAACGCATCGGCGTCCTGTTCGTCGAGCGCTTCGATCTGCAGCGCAGCGTGGAGGAAGCCCGCAAGGTCAGTGCAGCAGCCTGCGCCGGACAACCGCTCGGCATCTTCCCGGAAGGCACCTTCACCCGTATGCCGGGATTGCTGACGTTTCGGATGGGTGCTTTCATCGCAGCGGCGCAGGCCGGCGTGCCGGTGATCCCCGTGGCGATTCGGGGAACCCGCTCGATGCTGCGCGCCGATTCCTGGTTCCCGCGCCGCGGTCGGTTGGAGGTGATCATTGCAGCGCCAATCGTCCCCGACGGCGACGATTGGGCAGCGGCGGTGCGGTTGCGCGACCAGGCTCGCGCTATCATCCTGCAAAATTGCGGTGAAGTGGATTTGGAAGGATGACTATCGCGCGCACCATGATTCATCCATCAGCCACCCGAAAACGGGGTGGTTCGATCGCCTCGCTCTGGCCAGTACCATTCTTGTCTCTGTTGCTGGTCGAGCTACCCGCTGGGCCGGCCATGGCCATCGAATCGACAGCGATCGGCATCTCGCCTCCCTCGGCGGCGACCGCTTCCGTCACCGCGATCGGCATGCCGACGCTCCTGCTGGGAATCGGTTTCTTGCTGCTGCTGGTGATAGCCCGCATGACGATCAGTAATCGACGACTGCATGATGCACAGCGCAAAATTCAAGCCTATGCGGCGCTGCTCGATCATGACATCGCAGAACGCAAACGCGCGGAAGAAGACCTGGCGCGCAGCGCCGGTCTCCAGAAACTGTTGATGGAGCTGGCGCTGGGATACGTGAACGTGCCTCTGGACGAGCTGGACGATCAGATCAACAGCGCATTGGCCCGGATCGGCTCCTATTCCAATGTGGATCGAGCTCATGTGTTCCACTACGACTTCCACCAGAATGTCATGCACAACACCCATGAATGGTGTGCGCCGGGCATCCCGCCCCAGAAAGCGCATCTGCAGAACATCCCGCTGCAACCCTTTGCCGAATGGGTGGCGATCCACCGCGCCGGGCAAGTCTTGCATATTCCCTCCGTCACGCACCTGTCCGCGCAAAATCCCTTGCGCCAGACCCTGGAGACTCAGGGGATAAAGACCTTCATCAATGTGCCGCTCATGCTGGATAAGACCTGCCTGGGCTTCATCGGCTTTGACGCCATCCGGGAAACACGGCAGTGGGGCGATCGGGAAATCTTGCCGCTGCGGGTGTTGGCCGAGTTGTTGGTCAACACCGAAAAGCGCCAGCGTGCCGCCAAGGAAATCTGCAAACTCGGCCTGGCCGTCGCCCAGAGTCCGGAAAGCATCATCGTCACCAACCTGGCCGCGGACATCGAATACGTCAACGAAGCGTTCGAGCGCAACACCGGCTTCACCTGCGACGAAGTTCTGGGACGGAATCCACGTTTCCTGCAATCCGGCAAAACGCCGGCTGCAATCTATCGGGAGTTATGGGCTACCTTGCGGCGTGGAGAAAGCTGGCGGGGTGAACTGATCAACAGGCGCAAAGACGGTAGCGAGCACATCGCATTCGCCATCATCTCGCCGGTGCGGGAACGGAACGGGCATACCAGTCACTACGTCGCGATCGAGCAGGATGTGACCGAGCGCAAACAAACCGAAGCCCGGATCCACAACCTGGCATTTTTCGACAACCTGACCGCCTTGCCCAATCGCAGCCTGTTGCTGGAACGCCTGGCCCAGCGCCTGACTATCGCCCTGCGCCAGCGTCGGGTGGACGCGCTCCTGTTGCTGAATATCGATCGCTTCAAGATCATCAATAACGCCCGTGGCAATCTGTCTGGCGACGCACTGCTGCGAGCCATGGCGCATCGCCTGCGGCGGCTCATCCGGCCAGGCGACACCGTGGCCCGCATGGCGGCGGACGAATTCGCCATTCTGGCACTGGAAGTGGATCAGGGTGACGCGCAAGCCCCCTCCCGTGCACTGGAAATAGCAGAAAGGATTCATGCCGCCCTGCTCGAACCTTTCGTGTGCGAGGAGGACACCTTCGTCGTCACGGTCAGTATCGGTATCGCGCTGTTGCCCATTGGGGCGGCCGATAGGCCGGCCAACATCTTGCAGCGGGCTGACACGGCGCTGCATCGGGCCAAGGTTGCCGGCGGCAACCAAAGCGCTCTCTTCGAAACCGGCATGGACGAATCGTCGACGCGGTTATTCCAGATCGAACGCGAGCTGCGCGAAGCGCTGACGGGGCAGCAGTTACAGCTATACCTGCAACCCCAGGTCTGCGCGCACGGCCGCCTGGTGGGCGCGGAAGCTCTGCTGCGCTGGCAACATCCTCGCCGCGGCCTGGTGTCGCCCGCTGCCTTCATTCCAGTCGCGGAAGAGTCGAACCTGATCGTGGATCTGGGGATCTGGGTCATGACCGAAGCCTGCCGGGTCCTGGCCCAGACCCATTCGCTCGGGCCATTGTTCCGGCTATCGGTCAATGTCAGCCCCCGCCATTTTCGCCAGGCCCATTTCGCCCCCTGGTTCAAGGGCCTGTTGGTGGCCACCGGCGCCGATCCGCACAATCTAACCCTGGAAATCACCGAAAGCCTGTTCCTCGACAACCTCAACGCGGTAGTCGCCAAGATGATCGAACTGGCAGCTCTGGGCATCCATTTTTCCATCGACGATTTCGGTACGGGCTATTCTTCGCTGGCCTATCTCAAACGCCTCCCCATCCATGAACTGAAGATCGACAAGACCTTCGTCCAGGATGCGCCCAACGACCCGAACGACGCGGCCCTGGTCGAGGCGATCCTGGCCGTGGCGACCCACCTGCGCCTACGCGTAGTGGCCGAGGGAGTAGAAACCGAAGAGCAAGCCCGCTTCCTCAATGCCCGGGCGACCGTGATCCATCAGGGATATCTGTACGGCAAACCCAAGCCAGCCCCTACTTGGCTGGCTCGCTGGAAAACCGCTGCCTGCGACACGAACAACGCCTGTCCGGCCGAGCTGACCGCGTCGCACGATACGCCGCCCTGCCGTATCGCTATGGAGCAAAGCAACGCCGAAACCTTGTAAGCCATCGCCATGACCTATCGCGTAACCGATACTCCACGGTGCGCGGCGCAGACTCGCTTATTTGTCTCAATCATCTATAATCTTTTGACGTCCTTCCATCCTGACTTCGGTTCGCAAAACTTTCATGTCGGCACGCATAGCGACGGTCCAGCGCGACACCTTGGAAACGCGGATCCAGGTCCGCATCAACCTGGATGGCGCCGGCAGTGCGCGGCTCGCCACCGGTTTGCCCTTTCTCGACCACATGCTCGATCAAATCGCCCGCCACGGCCTGATCGACCTGGAGATCGAAGCCCAGGGCGACCTTCACATCGACGCCCACCACACGGTCGAAGACGTCGGCATCACCCTCGGCCAGGCGATCCGGCAGGCGCTGGGCGACAAACGCGCCATCCGTCGCTACGGCCACGCCTACGTGCCGCTGGACGAAGCCCTGTCCCGAGTGGTGCTGGACTGCTCCGGCCGCCCCGGACTGGAATATTTCGTCGAGTTTCCCCGCGCCCGCATCGGCGAATTCGACGTCGATCTATTCCGCGAATTCTTCCAGGGCTTCGTCAACCATGCCCTGATCACGCTGCACATCGACAATCTGCGCGGCCGCAATGCCCACCATATCGCCGAAACCGTGTTCAAGGCTTTCGGCCGCGCGTTGCGGATGGCGGTCGAACCCGACCCGCGCGCAACCGGCATTCCCTCGACCAAGGGCAGCCTATAAGGTCCATTTCCGACCCTCACCCTTCCGCATCCGCCTCACGCGAGTCCTCCGCATGGCCAGCAGCATTGCAATCATCGATTACGGCATGGGCAACCTGCGCTCCGTCGCCAAGGCCCTCGAATACGTCGCCCCCGATGCCCGGGTGCGGGTAACCCAGCATCGTCACGACATTCTCCAGGCCGATCGGGTGGTCTTTCCCGGCCAGGGCTCGATCCGCGACTGCCTGCACGAATTGCGGCGCTGGAATCTGGTGGATGTGGTGCGCGAAGCCGCGCTCAGCAAGCCCTTCCTGGGCCTGTGCCTGGGACCACAGGCCCTGCTGGACTTCAGCGAGGAAAATGGCGGCATGGAATGCCTGGGCGTCCTGCCGGGACGCGTGGTCTGGTTTGGCGAACTGCGCGATCCCGCTACCGGCGAGCGGCTCAAGGTGCCGCACATGGGGTGGAATCAAGTCCATCAGCTGCACCAGCATCCGCTGTGGCGTGGTATTCCCCAAGACAGCCGCTTTTATTTCGTCCATAGTTATTATCTGCAACCCGCGGACCCCACCCTGGCGGTCGGCAGCACCGCCTACGGTTTCGACTTCACTTCGGCGATCGCGCGGCACAACATCTTCGCTGTGCAATTCCATCCGGAAAAGAGCGCTCAGGCGGGACTGCGACTGCTCGCCAATTTCGCGGAGTGGAATCCCTAGTAACCTCCATCTGGATGAATGTGTTGCTGGAAGAATCTGGCCATGTTGCTCATACCTGCGATTGATTTGAAAGACGGTAAATGCGTGCGACTGCGCCAAGGGCGCATGGAAGACTCGACGGTCTTCTCGGACGATCCGCTGGCCATGGCCGACCGTTGGGTCCAGGCCGGCGCTCACCGCCTGCATCTGGTCGATCTGAACGGCGCTTTCGCCGGTCAGCCGGTCAATGCCCAGGTGATCCGACGCATTGTGCAGCAGTTCCCCGACTTGGCGATCCAGGTCGGCGGCGGCATCCGCGACGAGCAGACCGTGGAAACCTATCTGGATGCGGGCGTCCAATTCGTCATCATCGGTACCAAGGCCGTGCAAGATCCGCATTTCATCAACGACCTGTGCCTGGAATTTCCGGGCCACGTGATGGTGGGGCTGGACGCCAAGGACGGACGGGTAGCCATCAACGGCTGGTCCAAACTGTCCAAGCACGACGCCATCGATCTTGCTCAGATCTTTGAACGCGACGGCGTGGAAGCGATCATCTATACCGACATCAGTCGCGACGGCATGATGCAAGGCGTCAATGTCGAAGCGACGGTCCGGCTGGCGCAAGCGATCAGCATTCCGGTCATCGCCTCCGGCGGGGTCAGCACCCTGGACGACATACGCGCGCTGTGCGCAGTCGAAAAGGAAGGCATCACGGGCGCGATCATCGGGCGGGCGCTGTACGATGGAGCCATCGACCTGGTCGAAGCGCAACGGCTGGCCAATCCAGCGGAGAGCACTTGAAATGGGATTGGCAAAACGCATCATCCCCTGTCTGGATGTGGATCGAGGCCGGGTAGTCAAGGGCGTCAAGTTCGTGGAAATCCGCGACGCCGGCGATCCGGTGGAAATCGCCCGCCGCTATGACCAGCAGGGCGCCGACGAACTCACGTTCCTCGACATCACTGCCAGCTCCGACGACCGCGCCACCATGGTGCATGTCGTGGAGCAGGTCGCCAGCCAGGTGTTCATTCCGTTGACGGTGGGTGGCGGCATCCGCACCCTGGACGATGTACGGCGCATGTTGAACGCTGGCGCGGATAAAGTGTCCATTAACACCGCAGCCATCGCGCAACCCGAGTTCGTGCGCGAGGCGGCCGAACGCTTCGGCAATCAATGCATCGTGGTGGCCATCGACGCCAAGGCCGTGCATCAACAAGGCGAAACGCCGCGCTGGGAAATCTTCACCCACGGCGGCCGCCGGCCCACCGGCATCGATGCGGTGGCGTGGGCGCAGCGGATGAACGCCTATGGCGCTGGGGAAATCCTGCTGACCAGTATGGATCGCGACGGCACCAAGCGCGGTTTCGACCTGGATCTGACCCGCGCCATCAGCGAAGCGGTCAGCATTCCCGTGATTGCCTCCGGCGGCGTCGGCACCCTGGATCACCTAGCCGATGGCATTCTGCTCGGCAAGGCCGACGCGGTATTGGCCGCCAGCATCTTTCATTTCGCCGAATACAGCATCGAACAGGCCAAACGCTACCTGCAGACGCGCGGTATCGAAGTCAGACTATGAATTTTCGCTTCCCCCTATGGGGGAGCGATCGCAATTGAGGGGTTTATGACCGACGACTGGTTGGAATGCATCAAATGGACGGTGGACGGCCTGGTGCCCGCGATTGCCCAGGATAGCGCCAGCGGCCGGGTGCTGATGATGGCCTGGATGAACCGGGAATCCTTGCAGCGCACGGTGGAGTACGGCGAGGCGGTCTACTGGTCCCGCACGCGCCAGCAGCTTTGGCACAAGGGCGAAACCTCCGGCAATATCCAGAAGGTGCGCAGTATCCGGATGGACTGTGATCACGACGTGCTGTTGCTCGACATCGAACAGATCGGCGGCGTCGCCTGCCACACCGGTCGACAGAGCTGCTTCTTCGAAGAATTGCGCAACGGCGAATGGGTTGTGACCGATCCGGTGTTGATCGATCCACGCGAGATGTACGGCTCATGAGCGACGATATCCTGGGCGAGCTGGCCGCCACGCTGGAAGCACGCAAACAGGCTGATCCCACCAGCTCCTACGTAGCCCGCCTGTACGCCAAGGGCCTGGACGCCATCCTCAAGAAGGTCGGGGAGGAAGCCACCGAAACCCTGCTGGCCGCCAAAAGCGGCGACCGCGAACATCTGGTGCGCGAAACCGCCGATCTCTGGTTTCATACCCTGGTCATGTTGGCCCATCAGAATCTGGGGCCCGAGGCGGTCCTGAGCGAATTGCAGCGCCGTTTCGGCGTGTCCGGGCTGGTCGAAAAAGCTTCCCGCCCTCACGATTAATCCTCATTAATCCCGCCGTTCTCCTGTTAACGAGGCCCCCATCATGCGTTTCAGTATTTGGGAATTGCTGCTCATCCTGATCATCGTCCTGGTATTGTTCGGCGGCGCACGGCTGCGCAACCTCGGTTCCGACCTGGGCGCGGCCATCCGTGGCTTCCGCGACTCCATGAAGGAAGGCGCCAAACCGGAGACGGCCGAGGAAGACCCCAAGAAACTCGAGCAGCCGACCACGGCCCAGGCCAGGACCGGCGAAGCTGCCGCTACGGCCGCGCCCGACCCACTGGCTAAGGAACGCGATAAGGTCTGACTAGCGGATCAGGTCCATCATGTTCGAAATCGGTTTTTGGGAATTGGTCATGGTCGGCGTCGTCGCGCTGATCGTGGTCGGGCCGGAACGCCTGCCCGGACTGGCGCGCACTGCCGGTTTATGGCTGGGTAAAGCCCGGCGGATCTTCGCCGAGGTCAAGGCGGAGGTGGATCGCGAGCTGCATCTGGAGGAACTGAAGCAGACGCTACGCCAACAGGCCGAACTGAATCCCATCAAGGATCTGAACGAGCAGATCCACTCGATCCGCCAGGATCTCCAGGCCGAGATCGACAATCCGGGTCCACTGTCAGGTGGTCAGCCGCCCGCTCCAGCGAACGCGCCACTCCCCGCCGATCAGGCTCCGCCGGGTTCCGGGCCGGCATCGACACCGCCGTCGCCGAACGGATCAGTACAGCTGCAGAAACGGGATTCGACCATGCCATTCCCAATGCCGCCGTCGGTCGCGACCCTACCGCAGCCTGAGCAGGCAACGCCAGCTACACCCCAGCAGCCTCCACAACCTCCGACTGCGAACTGACCCCCGTGTCCGACGTCGATCACGAACAACCTCTCATCAGCCACCTTCTCGAACTTCGCAGCCGATTGTTGCGCATGGTGGTCGGCATATTGCTGATTTTCGTGGCGCTGTCGCCGTTTTCCAATCCGATCTACACCACCCTGGCCGGCCCGCTGCTCAAGCACCTACCGGCCCAGAGCAGCATGATCGCCATCGACGTGCTGTCGCCGTTCCTGACCCCGCTCAAGTTCACCCTGATCCTGTCGGTGTTTCTCACCATACCGTGGACCCTGTACCAGGTTTGGGCGTTCGTCGCACCGGGCCTGTATCAGCGGGAAAAACGGCTGATCCTGCCGGTTCTGCTGTCCAGCATCCTGCTGTTCTACTGTGGGATGGCGTTTGCCTACTTCGTGATCATGCCGCTGTTCTTCGCCTTCCTGACCGGCACCGCGCCGCAGGGCGTGGCGGTCATGACCGACATCAACCACTATCTCGACTTCGTGTTGACGATGTTCTTCGCCTTCGGCGTGGCCTTCGAGGTGCCGGTGGCGACCGTCATTCTGGTGTTGATCGGCGTGATCACCCCCGACGCTCTGGCGGCCAAACGTCCCTATGTAATCGTCGGCGCTTTCATCGTCGGGATGCTGCTGACGCCGCCGGATGTCATTTCGCAAACCCTGCTGGCGTTACCAATGTGGTTGCTGTTCGAGGCGGGTGTATTCATCGCCCGTCTGCTGCTGCGTCGGCGCAGCGCCGAGGCGGCCACCCAGTCGCTCAGCGAGCGATAGCGCGGTCCGCCCAGCGCCTCCTATCATGGCAACAGACCGGCATTGGCCGGTGGCCGACTCCAAAACAGGGCGTGCAAACTCTGCAACGTGCCCGGATCGGTAATCAGGTCGCGCTTCTGCGCCGAATTGAGGCTGTCCGGCCCATCTTCCTCCAACTGATTGATCAGTCCCTGCAGATAATGCTGACGGCGTTTGTTCGGCGGCTCGCGCTCCGGCAACAGCGACAGATGCAGGGCATTGACATAGGGATCGGTCAGCACCTGGACGAAGCGATTGGCCTGCGTCTCCCGCAGCACCGGCAACACCGGCTCGCAGCTTTGCAGATGGTCGTCCAGATAGCGCAGCACCGCCGGTTGTTCGGTTTCCTCGGGAGTCAGGAACAACCCCCAGTCCCGCGCCTTGCGGCCCAGAGCGATGCTGCTTGACAGGATCGACACCGGAATCGACAACACCAGTCCGAGCAGCACGGGAATGAACCACCAGAAAAACGCCGGAACGTAGCGGTAGCTCAAGACCCCGGCGACGATGCCGATCAAGGTTTGGACACCGTGGGTCGCCAATGCCTCTCCAAAGCTGGTCATGTGATCACCGCGCTGCTGTGGCGGCCAACCCACGGCGCGCCGCATCAGGATGGCGAACACGAACTTGGTCTGGAACAACATCAGCACCGGCGCGGTAAGTACCGAAAATACTGTTTCCAATACCACACTGAGGGTGGCATTGATGATGCCGCCATAGGCGCGCGCCACACGACGCTCCTTGAGCAGTAAGAGTAACGCCAGCAACTTGGGCAGGAACAGCATGGTCAGGGTGACCAGCAGCACGGTCGTCATCTCGACGGTGAACGAAATGGGCCAGACCGGCACCCAGTTTTCCCCGAAGAAGTACACTGGCCGTTGCTGGGCCTGGATGAATGCCTCGGCGCCGGTGGCGATCAGGAAGAACAGCCATAGCGGCGAGGCCGCATAGGACATGACCCCCATCAGGAAGTGCAGGCGGCTCAGGCCATTGAAACCATGCGACATGGCCAGCCGCAGATGCTGGAGATTGCCCTGACACCAGCGTCGATCCCGTTTGGCGTAGTCGATCAGGGTCGGTGGCAATTCTTCATAGCCACCTTCCAGATCGTAGGCCAGCCACACGTCCCAACCGGCGCGCCGCAGCAGGGCCGCTTCGACGAAATCGTGGCTGAGAATCTCGCCGCCGAACGGCTCGCGCCCCGGTAGTTTCGGCAGACCGCAGCAGTCCAGGAACGGCTGGACCCGCAAGATGGCGTTATGGCCCCAATAATTGCTCTCGCCCAATTGCCAGTAATTCAGGCCGGCGGTAAACATCCGGCCATAGATGCTGCCGGCGAACTGCAGGATACGGGCAAACAGCGACTCGCGATTGACCGGCACCGGCGGAGTCTGGATCAGCGCCACCCGTGGATGGCGCTCCATCATCCCCACCATCTCCACCAGCATTTCGCCCTTCATGATACTGTCGGCGTCCAGCACGATCATGTAACGGTAGCGACTGCCCCAGCGCGTGCAGAAATCCTCCAGATTGCCGCTCTTGCGGCTGGTGTTCTCCGGCCGGTTGCGATAGAAGATGCGGCCCTTGCCATCCAGCGCCCGCACCATGTCCTGCCAGCGCAGCTCCTCCTCGACCCAGACTTCGGGATCGCGGGTATCGCTGAGGATGAAGAAATCGAAACCGTTGAGCTGGCCGGTTTCCGCCAGCGATCGATGGATGGCGCGCAGGCCGGCGAATACCCGCTCCGAATCTTCGTTGTAGATCGGCATCAGGATCGCGGTGCGCGGAGGCGGCGCGGAGGGATCGGGCGACACGCCCGATTGGCGGGAAATCGCCCAGTGGTCGCGTCCGAACAGGATGGTGAAGAAGCCCATGAACGCGGTCCAGAACGAAATGCAGATCCAGGAAAACAGGACCGCATATAGCAACAACAGGATGAATTCCATCGGACTCAAGCCGTTGTTGTGAAATGCAGTGGCCATCAGACCCAGCGCGATCAGCGTGGTCAGGGCCACCAGCATAAAGAACACTACCCGCCTGAGGGTATGCCCCATCACGGAGGGCCGGGGGGTTTGCGCCATGACAATATCCAAATGTCCTTGGGAAGTGGGAAAGGCATGCCGCCAGGGCGTGCGTGTAGGGCTAACTCGTTACCTCGCGACCGACGACCCGCCGTCCTGTTGATGCTTACCGAGCCAGATCCGGCGCAGCGGCCCCAACGGCGAGAACGACTCGATGCGCTGGGTCGGCATCGAGTGGGGAACGGCTTCCGGCGTCGGCTCGGCCAAGGCCGCCCGCAGCGCATCGAGCGCGGGGCCGGTCTCGGCGACGGAGCCAAACAGGGCTTCGGGCCAATCCGGCACAGCCCCGCTCAACAGGGCCGCTCGCGCCGCCGTCAGCGCACGCGAAGGCTCGGGCACGCCCAACACCTGCGCCAGACGCTCGTCCAGCACCGCGCCGGCCGCAACGATCGCCTGCGCCATCGGATCCATATTCGGCATGACCGGCATGGCGGCCGCACGCTGCAGCGTCGTCTCGCTGAGCTGCGCCACCCGCTGCGGATCGTTCACGCCCAGCGCCTGCCAGTACATGCCCAGCCGGCTATACAGCTGCTCGATGGATGGCGCAGCCACCGGTTCGGGCAAATAAAGCGGCGCTGCCGCGGTTACCTTGCCACGGTCCACTGATAGCTCCAGGTTTCCGTCAGGACATCGTTATCGAGCTTGAGGAAGCAGCGCAGCTCCGACGGAGTCTCGTCCTGCGGCAGCAATTCGAAGGAAACCCGCCAACCGTTGGTCTGCGGATTGCGATGGGCGATCACGTTTTCGATGCGGCCAGTGGAGGCGTTGACCACGGCCTGTACTGGTGCATTTTCCGGCAGCTTGGCCAGGGTTTCGCCGCCAAAGTCGATCACGAAACGCCGCCGCTCGGGATTGACGTCGGTGGTACCGCCCGCGCCGACCCGAGTAGCTAGCGTCCGCCCGCCCGGCAACAGATTCGGTGTGTCCAGGGAGAAATACAGCCGATAGTTGTATTCCAGTTGCTGGCCCGGCTCGACCGGCTTTTCCGGATTCCAGAAGGCGGCGATGTTGTCGTAGCGCTCGGCGTCGCTGGGAATCTCGATCAACTGTACCGAACCCTTGCCCCAATCGCCCTGCGGTTCGACCCAGACGCTGGGTCGAGCATGGTAGCGGGCTTCCAGATCCTGGTAGTTGTCAAAATTGCGGTCGCGCTGCAGCAGGCCGAAACCGTGCGGGTTGTTGTCCTGAAAGGCGCTGATCCGCAGACGAACCGGATTGTTCAGGGGGCGCCAGATCCATTCGCCGTTGCCAGTCGCCATCAGCAGACCATCGGAATCGTGCACCTGTGGGCGGAAGTCGTCGAAGAACCGTTCGTTAAGCGCGCCGTGATAGAACATGCTGGTCAGTGGCGCCACCCCGAGCTTCTGTACCTTGTCGCGGATGAACAGGCTGGCCTTGACGTCGATCTGGGTGGCGATGCCGGGTTTGATGGTGAAACGGTAGGCGCCGCTCAGGCTCTGGCTATCCATCAGCGCGTATACGGTCAGCTCGGTGGCGTCCTTGGTTGGCTTTTCCAGCCAGAATTCGCGAAACCAGGGAAATTCTTCCGGCTTGGGCATACCGGTGTCGATCGCCAGGCCCCGGGCCGAGATGCCGTAATTCTGGTTTTGGCCCACGGCGCGGAAATAGCTGGCCCCCAGGAAGACCGCAACCTCGTCATAGTAGCTGTCGGTGTGCAGCGGGTATTTCACTTTGAATCCGGCAAAGCCGAGATCCTTGGGCAAATTGTCGGGCACCTTGTTGCGGCCGTAGTCGAACAAGTCGTTGGCGTATTCGACCGACTTGCTTTGGCCGTCCTCGACCACGTTGATGGCGACTTGCCGGCTAAACAGGAATCCAAGCGGGGCGAACTGGATTTCGAAAGGCAAGCCGGCATCCCGCCATAGGCTCTTGTCGGCGCGAAAGCGAATATCGCGATACTGGTCGTAATCCAGATTCTTCAGGAAATCGGGCAAGGCATTGTTGGGCGCCTGGAACGGCTGGCTGGCCAACATCTCGGCCCGTCGCCGCACATCGGCGAAGTTGAAACGTTTGGGCGGAGGCGTCGTAGTGGGGGCGGCGTCAGGGACGCTAGGGGCGCTGAAGCTCGCCATCGGACTGGCGCAGACGATCCCTGCCAGCAGGACAACACTCAACAACATTCGGAGTTTCACAGCGCAAGGCTCCGTTGATTTTTCGGTTCGATGAAATGCAGATGATCTGGTGTTGCGGGTAGCCGGTCATGACGACCAACGGCCCAACGCGGGCGCGTCAGGCCGTTTTGGTTTTGGGCAGCTTCGGTCGCCTTTACGCGCCTTCCGGAATCTCCAAAAGGCCCTCCAAGCCGTTGTGATGATCGCTCTCCCGATTCTCGGTTTTTCGTGCTGAAAAGTTCGTGGGATTTTACGGGAGACTCGGGTGACATCGAAAGATCCCCTGTCATTTCCCCAGATAAGGAATTCCACATGGCCGCCGCTTGGGTCCCATCGCGCCTGGCTGACCGGGCGTCGAAATCAAATCACCTTGGAAAATCGCGACTGGCGCTGGGCGCGCAGGTAGCGGTCGAAAACCATGCAGATATTGCGAATCAACAGTCGTCCCGGCGGCAGTACGCGAATGCCGCTGTCGGACAGGATCAGCAGGCCATCGGTCTCCATATCGGCCAGTTCGGTCAGCTCCAGAGCGAAATAGTCGGGAAAATGGATGGCGTAGTGGCGTTCGACGGCCGCGAAATCCAGGGCGAAGTGACAGATCAGATCGGTGATCACCGCCCGCCGCAGCCGATCGTCGGCATCGAGCTGCACGCCGCGAAACACCGCCAGCCGCCCTTGGTCGATGCATGCATAGTAATCCTCCAAGCCCTTTAGATTCTGGCTGTAACTGTCGCCGACCATGCCGATCGAGGTGATGCCCAGGCCGATCAGATCGCAGTCGGCGTGGGTGCTGTAGCCCTGAAAATTGCGATACAGGGTGCCGGCCTGCTGGGCCAGGGTCAGCTCATCGTCGGGCTTGGCGAAATGATCCATGCCGATGTAGACATAACCCGCCGCAGTCAGCCGTTCGATCACCGACTTGAGAATCTCCAGCTTGACCGCCGGCGGCGGCAATGTACTGGCGTCGATCTGGCGCTGGGTCTTGAACAGCTCCGGCAGATGGGCGTAGTTGAACACCGAGATTCGGTCCGGACCCTGGGCGATGATGTCCTCCACGGTGCGGCCGAAGCTGGCGACGGTCTGCAACGGCAGGCCATAGATCAGATCGACCCCGATCGAATGAAAACCCTCGCGCCGGGCTGCCTCCATCACTTGCAGGGTCTGCTCCCGGGACTGCAGCCGATTGACCGCCTGCTGCACTTGGGGATCGAAATCCTGCACCCCCAGACTCAGCCGGTTGAAACCGAGCTCGCGCAACAGGGCGACGGTGCCGTCATCGGTCTCGCGCGGGTCCACTTCGATGGAGTATTCGCCGCTGTCGTCGTCCAGCAATTGGAAATGCTGGCCGGTGACGCGCATCAGCTCGCGCATCTGCTCGGCGCTGATGAAGGTGGGCGTGCCACCGCCCCAGTGCAGCTGGGCAACCGGTCGGGATCGATCGAACAAGGCGCCCTGCAAAGCGATCTCCCGGTGCAGACGTTCGAGATAGGGCAGGGTATGGCGGCGATTCTTGGTGACGATCTTGTTGCAAGCGCAATAAAAGCAGACTGTATCGCAGAAAGGGATATGGAAATACAGCGACAGTGAGCGGCCTGAAGCATTGCTGGCTTCGGCCTGTTGCCGATACTCGGTCTCGCCAAAGCCGTCATGAAACTGCACGGCGGTCGGATAGGAGGTGTAGCGGGGGCCGGCCTTGTCGTATTTGGCGATCAGGGCCGGATCGAAAACGATGGCGTTGTTCATGGCCGGGATCATTCCCCAAGCATCGGACTGGTTCGTACACTGGACATGGCGTTGGACCTACAACCGCCGAACCTGCGCAGCGTTCAACAGAAAGACGCCTTGTCCGCCGCGCTCGAACTCCAGCCAGGTGAACGGCACATCCGGGAAGGCTTCGCACAGAGCGTATTGGGCATTGCCGACCTCGACAATCAGCAAGCCATCGCGTTTTAGATAGTCGGATGACTGTTGCAGGATCTCCATCACCACATCCAATCCTTCCACACCGGCTGCCAATCCCAGCCGCGGTTCGTGATGATATTCGGGCGGCAGGCTGTCCAGCTCTTCCAGCGCGACATAGGGTGGATTGCTGATGATCAGATCGTAATGACGTCCTTTCAGCGCAGAGAACAGATCGGACTGGATGGCCTCGACCTGATCTTCCAGCCCGTGTTCGACGATGTTGTGACGCGCCACCGCCAGAGCCTCGGCCGAGACGTCCACCACATCCACTTGGGCGTCGGGGAAGGCATAGGCGCAGGCGATACCGATGCAGCCGCTGCCGGTCCCCAGATCGAGGATATGCTCCACCTTGCGGCTGTCCGGCAACCACGGCGCGAAATGCCGTTCGATCAGCTCCGCCAGCGGCGAGCGCGGCACCAGCACCCGCTCGTCCACATAGAACGGCAAGCCCATGAACCAGGCCCGCTGGGTCAGATAGGCGGCCGGCTTGCGTTCGACGATCCGCCGCTCCAGTAATTGCAGCACGGCCCGTTGCTCGGGCGGGGTCAGCTGCGCCTGGAAATATTCGGCATGCAGATCCGGCGGCAGGTGCAGGGCGTGCAGCGCCAGCGCCGCCGCTTCGTCGACGGCGTTGTCGGTGCCGTGACCGAAGTGCAGGCCAGCTTCGTTCATGCGGCTGGCCCCCCAGCGGATGAAATCGCGGATCGTGTGCAGATAGGTCGGAGCGTCGTCGTAATCGGTCATCAGGGCAGCATGGATACAGGCAAAGTGAACGGGTGGCGCATCGAGCAGCCAATAGTACGTTTGTTTATTCTACCGTTTCGGCAGTAACCCGGATATGCTGGTTTTGCAGATGGTGACCGAAACCCGGTTGCCCATGGACCTGACATCCCGGCGGGCTTCTTCGACGACTTCCTGAAAAGCCTAGAAAATTGGAGATGAACGAACGGTGAAGGGCGGCAGAACAGGTATCGCAGCGCTGCTGACGGTCAGTCTGGCCCTGGCTGTAGGCGGTTTGCTGGTCTACGAGATCAGCCATCCCGACAACGCCCGGCCGGCGCGCGCGCACGTGATTCCGCCAGACCGGTCGCCCCTGGGCGAGTTCCAGCTGATCCAGGATAGCGGCCGGCCTTTCGGCCTGGCTGATCTGCGCGGTAAATGGACCTTCCTGTATTTCGGCTACAGCGCCTGCCTGGACGTCTGCCCAGCCACCCTGGGCGAGCTGAATCGCGTCCAACAGCTGTTGGCCAGCCAGGGCGCCGACGACGACACCGCTTATGTATTCGTGTCGGTCGACCCGCAGCGCGATACTCCGGCGCGGCTGAGCGACTACCTCGGCCACTTCAATCCGAAATTTCAGGGCGTCACCGGCGACAGCGAGCAACTGAGCCGGCTGGCCCGGCCGCTGCAAATATCTTATCAACGCACGACCCGCGCCAATCACCTGGGGGATTATGGCATCGACCACAGTTCCATCATCGCCCTCATCGACCCGGCCGGCCGGCCGCGCGCCCTGTTTCCCACCCCGCAGCCGCCCGAACAACTGGTCGCGGAGTTTCTGCAGATCCGGGCCGCCGGACCCTGACCGAAGCCGGCCCGCGCCTTTCCGCCATCGACCACGATCCGACCGAGTTTTCCCCCATGTCCGACTCTCATAGCGCCGCTGCCCACGTAACCCTGGGCGACCGTTTCCGCAACCTGCCGCAGTATCTGCTGCCGCAACGACTGTCGACCCGCCTGACTTATTGGGTGACGCGGGCGCGGACTCCCTGGCTCAAGAACTGGCTGATCCAAAGCTTCATCCAGCATTTCCGGGTCAACATGGCCGAAGCCCTGGAGCCGAACCCGCGCGCCTATCCGGATTTCAACGCGTTCTTCACCCGCTCGCTCAAGCCGCGCGCGCGACCGATCACACCCGGCGGTCATGCGCCGTGTTGTCCGGTGGATGGCGCGATCAGCCAGATCGGGAACGTGGAGGCCGATACCCTGCTGCAGGCCAAGGGCCGCCATTTTTCCCTGACAACGCTGCTGGGCGACGATCCGGCCCGGGCGCAGGCGTTTCACAATGGTAGCTTCGTCACTCTGTACTTGTCGCCGCGCGACTATCACCGCATCCACATGCCGCTGGCCGGCCAGTTGCGAGAGATGGTGCACATCCCGGGCCAATTGTTCAGCGTGTCGCCGCTGACCACACGGGTGGTGCCGGCGCTGTTCGCCCGCAACGAGCGGGTCGCCGCACTGTTCGATACAGCGGCGGGGCCGATGGCGCTGATTCTGGTGGGTGCCATCAACGTGGCCTCGATCGAGACGGTCTGGGCGGGTGCGATCACCCCGCCACTGGGCAAGACCATTCGCCGCTGGACCTACCCCGCACAAGGCAAAGGGGCGGTGCGACTCGACAAAGGCGCGGAGATGGGACGCTTTAACATGGGCTCGACCGTGATCGTGCTGTTCGGCCCCGACGCGGTGCGGTGGGAAGCGGATATCCAGGCTGGTGTGACGGTGCGGATGGGACAGCGGCTGGGGAAAGTCGCCAAGCCGGCCACCCATGCCCGTCCTCAGGCGTAATCCAGCGGAAACGCCAGGACCTCCGCCAAGGACGAGCAGCCCGCCGCCAACATCGCCAAACGATCGAAACCGAGCGCCACGCCGGCGCAATCCGGTAGACCGGCGGCCAGGGCTGCCAACAGCCGCTCGTCGAGCGGCATGACCGGCAGGCCCAGTGCCTGCCGCGCTGCGTTCTCCGCCTCGAACCGGTGGCGTTGCTCCTCTGCATCGCCCAACTCGTGAAAGCCATTGGCCAACTCGACACCGTTCAAGTACGCCTCGAAGCGCTCACCGACCGGCGGATCGCCGGGCCGCAAGCGCGCCAGCGCTGCCTGTGAAGCCGGGTAGTCGTACACGAAGACCAAACGTCCCTGGGCCAGGCGCGGTTCGATCCAGTGGGTCAGCAACAGATCCAGCCAGGGATCGGTCTCGTCGATCGGCATTCCGGGCGGAATCGGCAGGTTCCGCGCTTCGGCGCACCGCATCAGTTCGACCACGCCGGCTCGATGTGGGTCCAGATCGCAATGACGCTGGAACAGTTCGCGATAGCTCAGCCGTTCCGGTTCGGCCAGCGCCAGCCGCCCGGCCAGCAGTTCGGTCACCAGCGCCGCGACCTCGTCCATCAAGCGGTGATGGTCGAAGCCGACCCGATACCATTCCAACAGGGTAAATTCCGGATTGTGGCGGCGGCCCGCCTCGCCATCGCGAAACACTCGCGCGATCTGATAGATGCAACCGCTGCCGGCCGCCAGCAGCCGCTTCATTGGAAATTCCGGCGAAGTCTGCAGGTACAACGGCCGATCGCGGCAACCGCCGGGACCGGAATACACGGTGCTGAAACTGGCCAGATGGGGATCGGTGATCGCCGCCGCTGACAGGATCGGCGTTTCCACTTCCAACACCTTGCGGGCGGCAAAGAACGTCCGGATCCGCGCCAGCAGTTCGGCCCGCAACCGCAGGGTGGCCAGATCGGCCCCCGGTCGCCAGGCCGCCCACTCCATGAAACGGCGCAATCCCGCTTATTCCTTGACCCGCGATACGTATTCGCCGGTGCGGGTATCGACCTTGATGACTTCCCCGCTCTGGACGAACAAGGGCACCCGAACCACCGCGCCGGTTTCCAGGGTGGCCGGCTTGCCGCCGCCACCCGAGGTATCACCGCGCAAGCCTGGATCGGTTTCGACGATGGTCATGATGACGAAATTGGGCGCGGCTACACTCAACGGCACACCGTTCCATAGCGTGACCTGGCAGATCGCTTCTTCCTTCAGCCACTTGGCGGCATCACCTACGGCGGCGGCATCGGCGGTCAACTGCTCGAAACTTTGCTGGTCCATAAAGTGCCAGTACTCGCCGTCGTTGTAGAGATATTGCAACTCCACATCGGTGACATCCGCGCCCTCGACGGTATCGCCAGACTTGAAGGTCCGTTCGATGACCCGACCCGTTTTCAGATTGCGCACCTTGACCCGGTTGAATGCCTGGCCCTTACCGGGCTTGACGAACTCATTCTCGACGACGGTGTAGGGATCGCCATCCAGCATGATTTTCAGCCCGCTTTTGAATTCATTGGTACTATAGCTTGCCATGTCATTCTGCCTTTAGTCAGAGTGAATTAATTGCGAAAACGAAATATGATAGCTTTAAAGGTGAGTTTGCGTCAGGTTCCGCGGATACTGTCTCATGCCGAGATACCCTACGTTGGGATGCAGAAGCTCGAGGTATTGGCTATCATGAAGACTATGATTGGATCCTGGTCATCAGCAGAGGTCGGAGAGCGTGGCTGATTCTGCCATCGTCAATCTGCTCGTCATCGACCGCTCCCGGTCCGATATCGACCATATCGTCAAGACGTTGCAGGGAGAGGGTTACCAGCTCGACCTGATCCAGACCGACCAGGCCGATGAAGCCAACAGCGCGATCGATTACCGGCCATTGGATCTGGTCCTGTTGCGATTGATCGATGATTTGCCCACCATTGCCGAAGTACGGCTGATGGTAGCGGAAGCCAAGCAGGATATTCCAGTCATCGCCGTGGTGGATGACGAGTATCGCCAGCGTCACAAGGCCGCCCATGTCCTGGAAGAAGGCGCCGACAACTACTTCTGCCTGGACGACGCCGATCATCTGGTGTCGGTGATCCGCAAGGAATTGCAGCACCTGCAGTTGCGCAAGCGCGAACAATCTTTCGAGGTCCGCTTCAAGGAAAGCGAACAGCGCAGTCGAGCCTTGCTCGAGAACATCCAGGAAGCCATCGCCTACATCCACGAGGGCGTTCACGCCTACGCCAACCCGGCCTACCTCCAGCTGTTCGGCTACAACCACAAGGAAGACTTGGCCGAAATCCAGCTGGTGCACATGGTTCCGCCGGGTTATCGGGATGCGCTGAAAAGCGTGCTGCGTCGCAGCATCCGCTCGGGCAAGGCCATCGAGCCGGTGGAACTGGTCGGCATCCGCAGCAACGGCCAGACCTTTCCGATCCTGCTGGAATGCGCGCCGACCCGCATGAATGACGAACCCTGCACCCAGGTCATCGTTCGCGACGCCACCCCGGAGAAGAGCGCTTATAACCAGCAGCTGGAAAACCTGCTCAAGTACGATGATACGACCGGTCTGTACAGCCGTCGGTTTTTCCTCGAAACGCTGGAGCTCGATCACAACGGCACCGTCCTGTACATCCTGCTTTCGGGTTACACCGCCATTCGCGCCGCCATGGGTTTCGAGGCGATCGAACAGTTCATGATCGAAGTGGCGGGCCTGTTGAAACCGATGCTGGCTCCCGAGGACATCCCCGCTCATTTCGCCAGCGGGGTGCTCACCGTCTACATCCCCGCCAATTCCCCTACCGAGCCGCAGGAACAAGCCGAAGAGATTCGCAAGACCATTGCCGAACACAGCTTCCAGGTCGGCGGCAAGTTGTTCACCACCTCCTGTTGCATCGGCTTCTACAAGACCCGCGGCAGCCACGAAAGCGCCGTGCAGATCATGGCCCACGCCGACCGGGCCTGCGAATCGGCGCGCCAGAAAGGTGGCAACCAGATCGAGGTCTACATACCGCCCAAGGAAGAGCGTCCAGGCTCCATCGACCCGCAAGACGAAGTCGCGCTCCGCCTGATTCGGGACGCCCTGACCAAGGGCCGCCTGAGCCTGAGCTACCAGCCGATCGTCAGCTTCGAAAACGCCCAGGAAGCCCGTTACAAGGTCTATCTGCAGATCGCCGATGAAGCCAACAAGATTCAGCCCATGGACAAGCTGGGGGCTTTGGCCAGCCGCTATGGCCTGATGGGCGCCATGGACAAATGGACCATCATTCGCGGCTTGTCGATGCTGTTCGAGCTGCGGAAAACGGTAACTCACCAGCCGATCCTGTTCATCCGCCTGTCACGCAACTCGGTGGTCGACAAGGATTTCTTCGAATGGCTCAACAAGCGTTTCAAAGACAGCCGGCTGACCAGCCATTCCCTGGTGCTGGAAATCAAGGAAGACGACGCCGACGAATGTTTCGAGGAAACCCGGCAACTCCGCGGCCATCTGCGCGAATTGGGTTGCGGCATCGCCCTGTCGCACTTCGGCGGCAAACCCCATTCCGAACGCCTGCTCAGGGATTTGTTGCCCGACTACATCAAGCTGGATGGCAGCCTGATCGAGCGGCTGGCCAAGGCCAAGGATGAAAACAGCCGCTTGGCGATGGCCAACCTGACGCGCCAAGCCCAGGAGCTGAAAGCCCGGGTGGTGGCCGCCGGGGTCTCCACCGCACCGCAGATGGCCAGCATCTGGCAGTTCGGCGTAACCCTGGTGCAGGGCAACATGATCGCGGAAGCGGACGACAAGCCGGATTTCGACTTCCAGCAGTACGCCGGCTAAACGCATCCCGCTCCAACCCACGCCGCCGCGGCATCCCACGGCGGCGTTTCGTTTCGATGCCGCCTTCAGCCTTGCTGACGCAGCGCGGCGATGCGCTCTTCCAGCGGCGGATGAGTCATGAACAGCTTGCGCAGACCGTCGCCCAGTCCACCATTGATCCCGAACGCTGCCATTTGCGACGGCAATTGCGAGGGCTCGTGCAGTTGCTGCAAGCGCTCCAGCGCCGCGATCATCTTGCCGCGACCGGCCAGCCGGGCGCCGCCAGCGTCGGCATGGAATTCCCGGTAGCGGCTAAACCACATCACCACCAGCGAAGCCAGCAGGCCAAACACGATTTCTAGGATCATGCTGCTGATCCAGTAGCCGATGCCGGGGCCATTGCGCTCTTCGCCCCGCGACAGGGCTTGATCGATGAAGTAGCCGACGATGCGCGATAGGGCGATGACGAAGGTATTGAGCACGCCCTGCAGCAGGCTCAGCGTCACCATATCGCCATTGGCGACGTGGCTGACTTCATGACCCAGCACGGCTTCCACTTCATCGCGGTCCATCTGCTCCAGCAAGCCGGTGCTGACCGCCACCAGCGCATTGTTGCGACTGGCCCCGGTAGCAAAAGCATTGGGTTCGGGCGCTTCGTAGATCGCGACTTCCGGCATACCGATGCCCGCCTTCTGCGCCTGGGCGCGGACGGTCTCCACCAGCCAGCGTTCGGCCGGAGTGCTCGGTTGTTCGATGACCTGGGCGCCGACCGACATCTTGGCGGTCCATTTGGACATCAGCAGCGAAATGAACGAACCGCCCATGCCGAAGACCGCGGCGAAAATGAGCAGGCTGGTGTAGTTGATGCCGGACTGGTACAGGAAGCGATCGACGCCCAGCACTCGGGCGACGATGCCCAGCAGCACCACGACCGCCAGGTTGGTAGCCAGGAACAGGAAAATACGTTTCATGATGACGCTCCGTTAGCGGATCAGGGGGCGAATGTCGGGTTACCTTTCTATAGGCGCGCCAGCGGAATTTCAAGCCGGCCGCCGTCGCCGTTCGGACCGGAGCCCGGCCGGTTCGTTCACGGCACGGATCGACGGGTGAGGAACATGGCGTCGCCATAACTGAAGAACCGGTAGCGCTGTTCGACCGCATGACGATAGGCGGCCATGACTTCGGCGTGACCGGCGAAGGCCGCCACCAGCATCAGCAAGGTCGATTCGGGCAGGTGGAAATTGGTGATCAGCGCATCGACTCCACGGAACCGATAGCCAGGCCGGATGAAGATGCGAGTTTCGCCGCACCAGGGCTGGGGAACGCCATCTTCGCCGGTGGCGGTTTCCAGCGCGCGCACCACCGTGGTGCCGACCGCAATCACCCGTCCGCCTCTGGCGCGCGTCGCGCGAATCTGCTGGCAAGTCTCCGGGGCGACCTCGATCCGTTCGGCGTGCATCACATGGTCGGCCAGGCGTTCGACCCGCACCGGTCGAAAGGTACCGGCTCCGACATGCAGAGTGATGAAGGCCCGCTGCACGCCCTGGGCCGCGATTCGCTCGAGCAACGCCTGGTCGAAATGTAGGCCGGCAGTCGGCGCAGCCACCGCGCCAGGCTGGCGAGCGTAGACGGTTTGATAGCGATCGCGGTCTTCCGCAGTCGGCGCGCGGGTGATGTAGGGCGGCAAGGGTAGTTGGCCATGCTGTTCCAGCAGCGCCGACAACGGCTGGTCGCTATCGACGCGGATCTCGAACAAATCGTCGTGGCGGGCCAGCACGGTAGCGGCGAAACCGGCGTCGAACTGCAGATGCGCGCCGATCTGGGGCGGCTTGCTGGCGCGCAGGTGAACCAACGCCCGCTGCAGGTCCAGCACGCGCTCCACCAGCAACTCGATCCGGCCGCCGCTGGCCTTGCGGCCGAACAAACGCGCCGGAATCACCCGAGTGTCGTTGAACACCATCAGATCGCCCGGCTGCAGCAGCTCGGGCAAATCGCGGAACCGGCGATCCTGCAGCTTGCCGTCAGCGTTGTGCAAGACCAGAAGGCGACTGTCACCGCGCTGCGCTGGCGGATGCTGGGCGATCAATTCCGGCGGCAGCTCGAAGTCGAAATCCTGCCGCTGCCATTCGCTGGTGGATCCAGCCGGATCGGGCTGGGTTTGCATCGCCGGGAACGCGGGTTCATTGTGGAACCTCGGACGCTCGTCAAACTCTGAAGCTATCATTCCACTGCCACTCGTTGGATACTCACAATGCGCAAAACCCCGTTGATCGCGGTTGCCTCCGCCGTCCTCTACGCCACCGGTGCGCTCGCCGCCGAACAAAAACCCGAAGAGACATCGACCCCGCCAGCCGCCCAGGCCGCGCCGGCCCCGGCTACCGCGAAACAGCCTGATCTCAGCAAGTTGCAGGCGGCCCTGCATGGCGCAAAACCCGATTCGGTCAATGCGGCCGCCATTCCGGGCTTGTACGAAGTGGTGATCGGCGGTCAGGTGTATTACTTGAGCGAAGATGGCCACTACATCGTTCAAGGCGACATCATCGACCTGAATTCCCGTGACAACCTGACCGAAAATCGCCGCGGCGAACTGCGCGACAAGGCGCTTGCGACGCTGGACGAGAAAGATATGGTGGTGTTCGCTCCCAGCGGGCCGGTCCGGCACACAGTCACGGTGTTCACCGACATCGACTGCCCCTACTGCCGCAAGATGCACAGTCAGATTTCAGCCTACAACAAAGAAGGCATCAAAGTACGCTATTTGCTGTTCCCACGCGAGGGCATCGGTTCCGAGTCCTATAACAAAGCGGTGTCAGTGTGGTGCGCCAGCGACCGCCAGGATGCGTTCACCAAAGCCAAGCGCGGCGATAAGGTTGAGTCGAAGACCTGCGACAATCCGATCAAGGCCCAGTTCGAGCTGGGGCAAAGGCTGGGCGTGCAGGGTACGCCCAGCATTATCCTGGAATCCGGCGAGATCCTGCCGGGCTACGTTCCGCCGACCCAGTTGTCGGAGCTGCTGGCCAAGAACGACAAGGACAAGAAGGACAAGGGCGACAAGACCGCTCAGCCCTGAACGAGTCTGGGGATGTTTTTCGGCCAAAAGATTCATCCGCTCAATTTCGACCGCCCGGAACGCCTGAGCGTCCGGGGCGATCGGATCGAAATGGCCGGGCGCGGGATCCAGCTCCAGATCCAGTGCGCCGATATCGCCGAGGGATGTCTGCGGTTGCGTTTCATCACCGCCGCCTGCGCCGACCCGTGCCAGCATTCCGATGCGGTTGCGCCGGACTATCGGAGCGGACGCGCAGTCATGCCGCAATCCGGCGCGGCGGTAGCCAGTTTCGCGGCGGCGGCGGGTCGGATCGAGCTGACCCCGGCTGGGCTGCGGGCTGAACTGGCTGCATTCAACTTGTCCACCGTGGCCGATGGCATCGGCTGCTGTGGCGACAACCTATTGCTCGCTTTCGACCTGACCGGGGTGGATGGTTGCTACGGCTGCGGCGAACGCACCCGGCGGCTCAACAAGCTCGGCGACAGCGTCGACTGCCTGACCGTCGATGTGGTCTCGGTGTTCCGCCACACCTACGCCCGCGACGATTACGATCCCACCTATGTCGCCATTCCTCTGGCCATCCTCGGCCAAGGCGGGCGCTTTCTCGGCCTGTTCTTCGACAATCCCGGTCGAGCCGTCATGGACATCGGCAAGATCCAGCCGGGTGAATTCGACTATCAGTCCTTCGGCGGCGTCACCGATCTCTACCTGCTGGCTGGCCCCACGCTGGCTGAGGTGACGCGGCGCTACGCCGCCCTGACCGGGACAGCGCCGTTGCCGCCGCTGTGGGCGCTGGGCTATCACCAGTGCCGCTGGGGTTATCAGTACGACGCGGAATTCCGCGACCTGGCAGCGAAGTTCGCCGCCCACGACGTGCCGGTCAGCGCCTTGTGGTACGACATCGACTACATGGACGGCTACCGGCTGTTCACCTGGGATCGGGTGGATTTTCCCGATCCGGCCCGGCTGAACCACGACCTTAAGGCCGCCGGCATCCGCGCCGTGACCATCATCGATCCGGGCGTAAAACGCGAACCCGGCTATCCAGTCTACGATCAGGGCCAAGCGCAACAACTGTTTTGCCAAACCGCCAGCGGGCGCGAATACGTCGGCAAGGTCTGGCCGGGCGATACGGTGTTTCCCGATTTCACCCTGGCGGAAACGCGCACCTGGTGGGCCGGCTGGCTGGCGGATTTCCTGCGCGAGTATGCTGTGGATGGCGTCTGGCTGGATATGAACGACCCCGCCACCGGCTACAGCCGCACCGATGAGATGCGCTTTCAGCAGGGCACGATTCCTCACGACCGTTACCACAACCAGTACGCCCACTTCATGGCACTGGCCAGCCGGGCGGCCTGCGAGCAGCTCGATCCTGACGGCCGACCGTTCCTGCTCACTCGCAGCGCTTGCGCTGGCACCCAACGCCACAGCGCGGTATGGACCGGCGACAACGCCAGCAATTGGCAACATCTGCGGATGGCGTTGCCGTGCTCCCTGAATCTGAGCCTGTCGGGGGTGGCCTTCAACGGGCCTGACGTAGGCGGTTTCATGGACGACACCCATGCGGAACTGCTGGTGCGCTGGCATCAGGCTTGTTGCCTGTTCCCCTTCTTCCGCAACCATTCCATCCGCCATTCCCGACCGCAGGAACCGTGGCAATTCGGCCCCGATCCGTTGGCCGCCATCCGAGGCGCGATCCGCAGCCGTTATCGGCTGCTGCCCTACCTGTACCAGTGTTTCTGCGCCCACTGGCGGAACGGCGATCCGGTGATCCGGCCGCTGCTGTACCACTACCCAGGAGCGGAATACCGCGACCTGGACGATCAATACCTGCTCGGCGACGCGCTGCTGGTCGCCCCGATCCTGCACGGCACAGGGCAGGGACCGGAGATTGTCCGCGCCGGAGTGAAATATCAGGAACGGTCGGTAACCCTGCCGCCGGGTTGGTGGTTCGACCTGAATCGCGGCGAATGGCGCGAGGGCGGTCGGACGGTGCGCTACGCCGCCAGGCTGGACCAGTTGCCACTGTTCGCCCGCGATGGCGCAGTGTTGCCGTACTACGCCGGTCCGCTGCACAACAGCGACATGGACCTGAGTGCGGTCGAATTGCACCTGTTTTGCCGCGAACGAGCCGCCCGCTTCGACTATTTCCTGGATGATCGGGAATCCCACCGTTACCAGAATGGCGACTACGGCATGGCTACCATCGCAGCGGACATCGAGAACCAGCGCTTGCGCGTCGTCATCACCGAACCGGGCCGCTATCCGATCGGTTCGGTGAGATTCACACCGGTGCTGTACGGTCGCCCGGACATACGGGAGCTGGAATTGTGCATCGACGGGCAAATCCAACATCACCCGCTACAGGTCGAATCGCGCGAGTGGCTATGCCGGACCTGGCCGGTGCTGGCCTGATCGACCAAGACATCGCACATCGCAGCTAAATCATTGGATGCAGTCGTTCGCAACGCGCGCGCTGTCCTTCGCCGACAAGGCTACAGGGATGCATGTCCAGCACCCTACATGGGCAAAGTGCCTTGAAGCAATACCCATGGTAATATAGTGGTAATTGGGAAGTTCGACCGGCTGGGCCGCTCGCTGTGAGGTATGGTCGAGATACGACTCAGCATCAACAGTGGTTTGGTTCCCTTCTGTCACCAACCGGATCGAGGCTTACAAGTAGGCCCGCTGTTTGGGCACAGCGGTGGCGTGCCAGCGAAATAGCATCATGATCTCCGTAATGAAGATAGCCAAGTCGCGTAAGGACCGCCGTAGTTCCAATAGACAGCGGTTTTGAGTATCAACACGATCTCTCTGGATCTGACAGTTAGCATAACTTGATGCTAATTTATAGCAACTAATAACAACTATCATAATTGGATAAAGATATGAACAAAGATGCAATTATAGCGGTAGTCACAAATGCTAAGCGTTCTCACAAAACGTGGGTTGAAAATGCGCATTCATTGATTGACGGAATACCGCTTGATAAAGAAAAAGTACCTGTTAATTCAACAAGTTGTAAATTTGGAGAGTGGTATTATGGCGATGGCCAAAAGCTAAAAAGGATTCCGGGATTTAAGGAAATAGAAGAACAGCATGATGCGTTGCATCATACATATAGGGAGATTTTTGTACTACTTTTTGGAGAAGAAGAAAGCAGTTCATTTTTTAGAAAATTATTTGGGATAAGCCAAAGAAGTTCGGCAAAAAAACTCAACATTGCTAAAGAGAAAGTGGGTAAATTGGATAAGCAATCAATCACGATTATGAAGATGCTGGACGACTTCGGGCGTACGATTTCATCCATGACGGAAGAGCAAATCAACCGTTATTAATGTGCTCAAGGAAGGCTCGCCCCAAGCGCGTGCAGTCCATCCAGATTCTATGAGATTTCCCGTGACCGCCCCAAGATATAGGGGGTGGCACTGGGAGCCGAAGCGTGGGAAGCTGATCGGGTATCATGAACACGCATCTGGCACCGACAGTGGGCTGGACCGCGTTTTCCACGTTGGAGACCTTGGGAATCGATGAGGTGGCGCTGCGCAAGGGGCAGGGTTGTTATGTGGCGGTGATTTGGGCGCAGGATGCCGATGGCAAAACCACGTGCTGGCCGTGTTGCCGGATCGGTTGCGGACGATCGTCCAGTCCTTCCTGGAGTCGATTCCCGACGGGTTGAAAGCTACCATGCGCCGGGTCTGTATCGATCTGTGGGAGGGCTGGTGGTCGATCGCCTGCACGTTGCCATTCACTCTCGGGACGCGGTGGACACCTTGCGCCAGACCGAATGTCGCCGACTCCATGCCGATCGCCCCCCCCCAAGCGGGCGGTACCCACCGCCGCGTTGTGGCACTGGCTGCGTCGGGAATGGCGGTCGCTGAATCCTGATCAGCCAGGAAAAGTCGTCGCGCTGTTTCAACAGATCCCGGCTTTGGCCCGCGCCTACGTGCTGTGCACGCTGTTGACCGCTATCTTTGACCAGACTCTGGATCGCACGACCGCCCAGACCCGACTCCAGTGCTGGGTCGAGCAGGTCAAAGCGTCCGGCCTGCATGGTTTTGACACCTTCCTCAATACCTGGGAGCACTGGCAGGATAAGATCCTCAACTCTTTCGACGGACGACAGACCGGCGGTTTCGTCGAGGGGCTCAAACGCTGCTGCTTTGGCCTGGATGCCCCGACCGAACTGTTTCGCTGGTTGTGGTTGGATATCGAAGGTCCACCCTCTGGGCATGAACCCTTACCACTATATTTGGTGGTGACCACGGGGAATCTCAGAGAGCCATCATGAGAAGAATTTTCTATCGGAGGTTCCCTTGCCATGCTGGGTGTGTTTCTCGACCGGAATTCGCTACATGACCACGATCTGGATTTCAGTGAGCTGGACCGTCTTTTGCCGGATCTGCGCTATTTCCAGGCCACCGCACCGCATGAAGTCGCCGAGCGGATCGCCGAAGCCGAGGTGGTGATCAGCAACAAGGTGGTGCTGGATGCTGCTGCGCTGCAACAAGCCCAGCGGTTGCAGCTGATCTGCGTCGCGGCGACCGGCGTCAACAATGTCGATCTGGACGCAGCGGCACAACGGGGGATCACGGTCTGCAATTGTCGCGGCTACGGCACGCCGGCGGTTGTCCAGCATGTATTCGCATTGTTGCTGGAGCTGATGACCCAGCTGTCCGCTTATCGTCAGGCGGTGCGCGCCGGGCGTTGGCAACGGTCCAGCCAGTTTTGCCTGCTGGATTTTCCGATTCGCGAGCTGGCCGGTAAGACTCTGGGCATCATCGGTTACGGCGAGCTAGGCCAGGGCGTGGCGCGGGTGGCCGAAGCCTTCGGCATGCAGGTGCTCATCGCCCAGCGACCGGGCGCGGTGGAGCCGGAGGAGGGGCGTGTGCCGTTGCCGATGCTGTTGCCGCAGGTGGACGTACTCAGTTTGCACTGCCCACTGACCCCGGAGACCCGCGGCTTGATCGGAGCCTGGGAACTGGCGCTGATGCGGCGCGACGCCATTCTGATCAACACCGCGCGCGGTGGGCTGGTGGACGAGACGCTGTTGGCTGCCGCGTTGCGCCAGGGCGCACTGGGTGGAGCCGGGGTGGATGTGTTGAGCCTGGAGCCGCCGGTGGACGGCAATCCACTGTTGGCGCCCGATATCCCCAATCTGATTGTCACCCCGCACAGCGCCTGGGGTAGCCGCGAATCCCGCCAACGCCTGTTGATGCAACTGGCGGAGAATATCCAAGCCTACCTGGAGGGCGAACCGCTGCGCGTGGTGGGGTGAGGCTCACCCGGTCTGCGCCAGCGGCGTGCCATGCTGGGGCTGGAGCGCCCATGGCTGAGAGTCTGATGAATGGTCCCGTTCTCTTGGCGAAGGAGGACGGGAGGTTTTGAGTTAGGAAGGTAAATCGGGAGAAGATGGCATTTGATCGACTCTCAATCCTGCACCTTGCAATTCAACGCCATCGACCAAGGCGCGCACTTGTACTGTGCAGGCTGTTTCCAGATGAAATGGCGAAAATTCGAGCAGATACTGCAGTGTCTGCACATGCTGCCGCTGGCGCTCCTCGTCGTTCAATTCCGCAAATGCATCGGTAGCAGAGGCTAATTGATCTTCGTCGACAACGATTTCCTGCAAAGTGGCATCATCTTTCAGGACGCGCAATGTCAGCGAGTGCAGTGGTGCATTCGCCGGAGTCACGATCTTGATCGATACGCAGAGCTTGGGTAGCGTGGCGGGGAATGCAGGAACGAGCAATGCATCGGCATAGACGCCGATATAGGACAGCTTGCCATTGATTTCATGACGGATATCGTCACAGAACAGAGTTTCGACATGAGGTGTGATCATGTCCGCTTCGCTCGGGCGATAGCTTCTTGGCGTTTGAGCGCGAGGTCCAGAGCGTTCATATCGATACCGAGTGCGTCGCATAGCTTGCGGCAGGTTTCCAGGGAAAGGTTTTCCGTACCGCGTTCGATGCGTGCGACATGGGATTGACTGGTCCCCAACACTTCGGCCAAGCGGCTTTGCGACCATCCCTTGCGCAGGCGCAACGTGCGAACCGTATCGCCGTCATCGGCATAGAATTGATCCGCTACCCAATGGCGAGCCTCCGCCATTGCTGCACACCCTGCCTCGTCTTGCTCCCATTCATTCAGCAATTGCTCGATGGTCCGATGCCGAGCGGGAACGGGAGGCGCGGGCGACGCATAGTCCTCGAATCTGAAAACCTGACAGCTTGTGGGATTGGTGATCCCAACAACCGTACTAGATTGGCAGAAGGTCTGTTCAAAGGGCTTGGTAGGCGCGGAGGATGCGCTGACTGAGTGGGTGGTTGGAGTCATAGTCAAACTCCCGTGGCGCGATGGCCAAAACATGGTAGCGCTGCTTTTGGGGCATGAAGGCATAAACGACGCGATACCGCAGACCCTGGTCTTCCAGATTCCATACCTTCAATCGCCAGAGGTCTCGTCCTTGTCTCCACTGTTCTTGCCACTTGCTGACATGGAAATCTGCCGAGTGGTAAGCGCCATAGTCGTGCTGGGTCAAACGATCCAGCAGATCGGGATCGCCTTTCAATGCTTCCAGCAGAGCTACGATCATCGCGGCTGCTTTCGGTTCGGTTTGCCGAAGCGTTTTTAGGTCGGCGATAGCATCGTCATGTATGAATAGGTCCAATATATCTACCTAGATATGACAACACAACTTCACCCATGATTTCAGTTTGTCGGGCGAAGCTCAGGGCATATGCGGTTTTTCCAGGTACTCGTAGGATTGCATTTCCTGTAACCGGCTGATGGTGCGCTGGAATTCGAACTTCAGTCGCTCCCCCTGGTACAGCTCCAGCAGAGGCGCGGCGGCCGATACGGCCAGCTTGACCCCACGATCGTAGAACTCGTCGACCATGTTGACGAAACGGCGCGCCTGATTCTCCATCTGCCAGTCCATGACTGGGATGTTGGAGATCAGCACGGTATGGAAACAGCGGGCGATTTCGATGTAGTCGCTGGTGCCGCGCGGCCCGTCGCAGATCGCCCGAAAATTGAACCAGACGATGCCGTCGGCCTCGCGCAGGGTGGGGATGAACCGGCCCTCGATTTCCAGATTGCCGCCGCGATGGCCCGGATCGGGAGCGAGCTGGGTGAAGGCGGCTTCCAGCACCCGATCGGCCTGTTCGTCCAACGGATAGTGATAGAGCTCGGCCTTTTCCAGATAGCGCAGCCGATAGTCCACGCCGCCATCGACGTTCAACACGTCCAGATGCTGCTTGATCAACTCGATGGCCGGCAGGAAGCGGGCGCGTTGCAGACCGCCCTTGTACAATTCGTCCGGTGGGATGTTGGAGGTGGTGATCAGGGTCACGCCGCAGGCGAACAGCTCCTTGAGCAGGCCGTAGAGCAGCATGGCATCGGTGATGTCGGAGACGAAGAACTCGTCTAGGCAGATCACTTGTGCTTTTTCGGCGAAGTGGCGGGCGACGATCTGCAAAGGATCCTGTTGGTGTTTCAGCTCCTTCAGCTCGGCGTGCACCATGCGCATGAAGCTGTGGAAGTGGATGCGCTGCTTGCGCTCCAGGGGCAAGGCATCGACGAAGGTGTCGACCAGATAGGTCTTGCCGCGACCGACGCCGCCCCACAGATACAAACCGCGCACGGCGGCATCGGTGTCAGCGGTCGTCGAGTCGTGGCCGATGAGCCGGGAAAACCAGCCGCCGGATTTGCGGGCGGGGGCCGGCTTTGGCTGCTCCATCAGCCGATCGTAGACCTTTTGCAGCTGGAGTACGGCGCGTTCCTGGGCGGGGTCGTGTTGGAAACCGTCTCTTTCGAGATCACGGCGATAACGTTCGTAGGGCATGGCGAAGTGGAAAACCTTGATCGTTTCCTAATGGCTGGGCAGCAAAACCGATGGTCCGTGGGGATGGCGGTGCGGTAGATATTGGGTCCAGTTGCGACTGGCATCGCCGAAAGCGAAGAAGTCCGGGTTGATCAGCACCGGTCGGGCGTTGTAGCGCAACGGTCGTAGCTGCAGGTCGGTCAACCGGCCGCCGGCTTCCTCCACGATCACTTGGGCGGCGGCGGTATCCCATTCGCCGGTGGGACCGAAGCGGGGATAAAGGTCGGCCTCGCCCTCGGCGACCAGGCAGGACTTCAGGGCGCTGCCCAGGAACAGATGGCGATAATGTCCAAGCCGGGCCAGATATTCTTGAAGCCGACGGCTACGATAGGAGGCTTGGCTGCTGGTGATCCGGATCGGCTGGTGACAGATGCGCGCGGCGTGGATGCGGCGGGCCGGCTGGCTGGTGCGCATCTGCTTCCAGGCCCCACCGCCGCGCCAGGCGAAGTGGCAGACGCCGCTGACCGGAGCCAGAATCAGACCGAACACCACCTCGTGTTGGTGGATCAGGGCGATGTTGACCGAAAACTGGTCACTGCGCCGAATGAATTCGCGGGTGCCGTCGAGTGGGTCGACCAGCCACAGCCACTCCCAACGGCTGCGCTCGGCGAAGCTGATATCGGCGGCTTCTTCCGACAACACCGGAATGTAGGGGGTCAGCTCGACCAAACCCTGCAGAATGCTGGCGTGGGCGGCGATGTCGGCTTCGGTGACCGGGCTGTGATCCGCCTTGGCGGTGACGCTGAATGAGCCGGAGTAGACGTCCAGGATGCGGCGCCCTGCCTGACGGGCGATAGCCTGAACCGGCTCCGCCAGTTTTGACAAGTCGATGGGGGGGACGCCGATCATGACGGATGAACCTCAGGAGTCGGGCTGGCAGCGCGATGGCGTTGCCTTCAACCCATTCTACACAATGTTACCGCTACCCAAGCCGTTCGCCAACGGAGTATCCATGATAACTGTGCGTTTACCCTGGCCGCAGATCCAGACCATTCTGCTCGACATGGACGGCACCCTGCTGGATTTGCGTTTCGACAATCATTTCTGGCGGGAACTGGTCCCGGTGCGCTATGCCGAGCGGCACGGTCTGCCGCTGGAGCAGGCCCGGATCGAGGTGGCGGCGCGCACCCGGCGGGTGGAGGGCACGCTGGACTGGTATTGCCTCGACTACTGGAGCCGAGAGCTGGAACTGGATGTGGTGGCGCTCAAATATGAGATCGAACACCTGATTGCGGTGCATCCGCATGTCCGGGATTTCCTGGCCGCCCTGCGCGCCAGCGGTCGGCGGGTGGCGCTGGTCACCAATGCCCACGGGCACAGCTTGACCATGAAGATGGAGAAGACCGGCCTGGCGGGGTATTTCGATACGCTGGTCTGCGCCCACGATCTGGGCTTGGCCAAGGAACAGGCGGCGTTCTGGCCGCGCTTGCGCGCCCTGGAACCGTTCGATCCAGCCGCGACCTTGCTGGTGGACGATAATTTGAGTGTGCTGCGTTCGGCCCAGAGCTATGGAATCGCCCATCTAGTGTCGGTGCTGTGGCCGGATTCCAGCGCTCCACCCCGGCCGCCGGGCGAATTCCCGGCCATTCACGATTTTTCCGAATTGCTGCCGGTCGCTTGAATCGCACGCATTGAAGTTGGAGTACAGGCCCATGCAAGAACTGCAAGCCGGACAAAACCGCCCGATTGACCATCACCGGGTGATGCTGGACGTTGGCGGCGAGCCCGATGCGTTGTTCAGCGCCAGGATGCAGGCGGGCATCGTGTTGCTGGGGGTCGACGGCCGCATCCGCGACCTTGGCGATCTGGTCAGCGCCGATCAGCCGCGTTCCCGCGATGGGTCGGTGGCGTTGGCCGAATCGCCGGGCCGCTTTCAGGTCGATCTGGACGCGGTGCCGGCCGAGGTCGCACGCCTGGCTTTGATGCTGACCGTCCGGCCGGGATTGCCGCCGGGAACCACTTTTGGGGTGTTCAGCGCGATTCGGACCTGGCTGACGGACGCCGCCGGGCAGGCGCTGTTGGCGTTTCCCTTGCCGCTGGCCAGCCGCGACGAGACCGCCATGATTCTGGCCGAGCTGTACCGCCATCGGGGGCAATGGAAGTTCCGCGCGGTCGGGCAAGGCTTTGCCCAGGGCTTGCCGGCCCTGGCGGCGCATTTTGGCTTGCGCTGGCCCGCGCCGGAGCCGGAGCATTCCGCAGCCGGTCGGGTCGAGCCACGCCGCGAGGCCAGCCCATCGGGCGGGACGGCCTTCAGCGGCACCGGATTTTGCATCCATCCGGAAGGCTATGTGCTGACCAATCATCACGTCATCGAGGGGGCAGAGGAGATCCTGGCCCGCTCGCCGCGCCATCGCTGCCGGCTGGAGTTGGCCTTCGCCGATCCGACCAACGATTTGGCCTTGTTGCGGGCGGATGCGCCGCTACCCGGCGTGGCGGCGTTCCGCGATGGCCCCCAGGGGCGGCTGGGGGAAGCGGTGGTGGTGATCGGCTATCCGCTGGGCGGTCTGCTCGGTTCGGGGCCACAGGTGACGACCGGCAATATCAGCGCCCTGATCGGACCCGGCGACGACAGCCGCTTTCTGCAATTTACCGCCCCGACCCAGGTTGGCAACAGCGGCGGGCCGTTGTTGGATGGCGCGGGTGCGGTGGTGGGCGTGGTCAGCGCCAAGCTGAACGCGGCACGGGTCCAGGCGATGACCGGCGACGTACCGCAGAATGTGAATTTCGCGATCAAGGCCGCGCTGGCCCGCAGTTTTTTGGAGGCGGCAGGGGTGGAATACCAGAGCTATCCCCTGCACCCGGTTCGCCCGGTTACCGATGTTGCCGACGAGGCTCGCGCGTTCGTGCTGAAGCTCGAGTGTCGCGGCTAAGGCCAGTCCGTGGCCGGGCACGGTCAGCCGTGCAGGAGATGTCTGGGCCGGATCCCCACCGCCAGCACGGTCAACAGGTAGCTGCCGCCGCCGGCCGCGACCAGCCAGCACAGATGCCACAGCTTGATCTTGGCCTCGGCATGCAGCCAGCCGGCGAGATCACCGGCCCCGAACCATAGAACCAGCCCCATCGCCAGATTGGCGCAGCCGAGTTGCACCAGGAAGGTTGGCCAACCGGCGCGCGGCTGATAGATGCCTTGCCGCAGCAGGGTGAGCAGCAGCAATCCGGCGTTGATGAAGGCGGCCAGGGCGGTGGATAGGGCCAGCCCGGCGTGGGCCAGCGGCCAGATGAAGATCAAGGTCATGGCGGTATTGGCGCCCATGGCGATCAGCCCGTATTTGACCGGAGTGCGGGTATCCTGGCGGGCGTAGAAACCGGGCGCCAGTACCTTGATCAGGATGAAGGCGACTAGACCCAGCGCGAATGCCATCAGACTACGGGTAGACATGGCCACATCGTGGGCGTCGAACTGGCCGTATTGAAACAGCGTCGCCAGGATCGGTCCGGACAGGATGACCAGCGCCACCGTCGCCGGGATACCGATCAGCAAGGCCCAGCGCAAGGCCCAGTCCAGGGTGTGGGAAAAATGGGTGGTTTCGGCGCTGGCGTGATGGCGCGACAGCTTGGGCAGAATCACCGTGCCCAGCGCCACCCCGAAGATGCCGAGCGGGAATTCCACCAGCCGGTCGGAGTAGTACAGCCAGCTGACGCTGCCCGATGCCAGGAACGACGCCAGCAGGGTATCGATCAGCAGATTGACCTGCGCCACCGAGGAGCCGAACAGCGCCGGCAGCATCAGTTTCAGCACCTTCTGGACGCCCTGGGCCGCCCAGCCCCAGCGTGGGCGGGGCAGCAGCTTGACCTGCAGCAGGAACGGAATCTGGAAACCGAGCTGAATGGCTCCGGCGATGAATACGCCCCAGGCCAGCCCCATCACCGGTTGCTCCATGTAGGGGGCGAGCCAGAGCGCGGCGGCGATCATGGTCAGGTTGAGCAGTACCGGGGTGACGGCTGGAATGGCGAAGCGGCCGCAACTGTTCAGCACCCCGCCGGCGAAGGCCGTCAACGAGATGAACAGCAGGTAGGGAAAGGTGATCCGCAGCATGGCCACGGTCAGGTCGTATTTGCTGGCGTCGGCCGTGAAGCCGGGCGCGAACAGCAGAGTCAGGATCGGAGCGGCCAGGACGCCGACGGCGGTGATCAGAAACAGGATGACGCCCAGGGTGCCGGCCACCTGATCGACCAGTTCCTGCAATTCCTCGCGTGATCGCTGGGTCTGATATTCCGAGAAGACCGGAACGAATGCCTGCGAGAACGCCCCCTCGGCAAACAGCCGGCGCAGGAAATTGGGGATGCGGAAGGCCACGAAGAAAGCGTCGGTGCCGGCGCCGGCCCCAAACATCTGTGCGTAGACCATGTCGCGGACGAAACCGGTGACCCGGGACAGCGAAGTCATGGCGCTGACGATGCCGGTCGATTTGAGGAGGGCCTTGTTGCTCATGGGAAAAACGATCCTGCGCGGTGATCCAGAGGCGCGGATGATAGCGGGATTGATGCGGACTGTCAGCGTTGTCGCTGCACGGGGAGTTGACAGCGCGCCAGGAACTATCGATATTATTACCCCTTTTTTGACGCCCGAATATCGTGGCGTTTATCCTGCTGTTTTTTTTATATTTAAGGTTAAGGAGTTTCGACTTTGGCCAATACTGCTCAAGCGAAGAAGCGCGCCCGCCAGGCGGAGAAGCACCGCCAGCATAACGTCAGCCTGCGTTCCATGCTGCGGACCTACATCAAACGGGTGATCAAGGCGATCCATACTGGCGATAAGGCGAAGGCCGAATCCGAATATCAAACGGCGGTGCCGGTGATCGATCGCATGGCCCACAAGGGTCTGATCCATGCCAACAAGGCCGCCCGTCACAAGAGTCGTCTGACCCATCACATCCGCAACATGCCGGTCTGAAGATTCCCACGCCGATGGTCCCCCGCCCATTCCCCTCCGATCTGGGCGGCTCTCGGTTGCGCCTGTCATTTCTTCGTCCATTGCCCTTGGCGTAGGGCTACCGCCCCATCCTGTCTTTCCAAGAGCAAGCCATTGCCTTCAGGACCCTCGTTGAGGGAATGGCTCACGACATGATCGCCCATGTGCTGGGCACTCCCTCCATCGATCGTAGTGGGCAGCGCTAGGCGGCGACCATGGCAGGGTTTGGATTGGGTGCGCTCTTGCAGCGTCGGATAGCACGCATGAGTGGTGGAATCTACTCTCTGATCGTCGACGGGTTGACCGTGGAAGTGGTCCGCAAGGCCATTGGAACCCTGCGTCTGAGCGTCCATCCGCCAGATGGGCGGGTGCGGCTGGCAGTTCCGCTGGCTGTCGGCGATGGCGAGATCCGTCGGCTGATTCGCGGCAAGCTGGATTGGATCCAGCGCCAGCAGGCCAGGTTGGCCGCCCAGCCATCCTCCGCGCCCCCGGCCATGGTCAGCGGCGAGAACCACTACGTTCTGGGGCAGCGCTATCGGTTGCAGATCGTCGCCTATGATGGACCGCCCCGAATTCGTTGCGACGGGACCGATATCCTGGAGTTGTTCGTCCGCCCGGAAACGACGGCGACGCAACGGCAACAGGTGCTGGATACGTGGTATCGGGCGCAATTGCGCCAGCGGATTCCTACCCTGTTGGCGCATTGGCAGTCGATCATGGGGGTGATGACGGCCGAGTGGGGCATCAAGAAGATGAAGACCCGCTGGGGTAGCTGCAATATCAAAGCCCGGCGGGTCTGGTTCAATCTGGAGCTGGCCAAGAAGTCGGCGCCATGCCTGGAGTACGTGGTCGTGCACGAACTCGCCCATCTGCTGGAGCGCAACCATGGCCCCCGCTTCAAGGCGGTGATGGACCGCTATCTGCCGGATTGGCGCAGCCGCCGGGAAGCGCTGAATCGCATTCCGCCCGATTAGCCTGGGAATCGGGCTGACGCGATGCACTCACCGTTGGCAAAATTCGGTCACGCATCTTGGCAACCCGTCCAATACAGCCCCACATTCACAAACTCCGGTGGGTCGCAAAAACGACGGTTACCCCGCACCAAGGCGCTCTGGGAAGGTATTCAAAAGGTCAGGGTATTTGCACTTGCATTGGAAGCTGGCCATGTCGTGTATGCCGATGATGGATGGGTTATAGGTAATCGGGTGTTTTTGATGCTAGTCTTACTATGCTAGGTCTATTTTAGGCTCATCGCACAACACCAAAGAGGAGTTTTACAATGAGTTCTTCAATGACAGAAGCTTTATCCATGTTGACTGGCATACAAGGCTTTATCGCCGCTGCGGTTGTCGATTCGGAAAGTGGCATGATGTTCGCTTCTGAAGTGCGAGGCAATTTTGCGATTGAAATGGCGGCAGCGGCCAACACCGAGGTTGTGAAAGCCAAGCTGCAGGCAATGAAAGGGATCGGTTTAGGTGATGATTATATTGAAGATATATTAATTACTTTGGGCACGCAGTATCACCTGATTCGCCCCCTAAAAATGAATCCTTCGATTTTTATCTATCTGGCAGTGTCCAATAGTGGAGCGAATCTTGGCATGATTAGAGTGACGATGAAGAAAGCCGAGGGATTGATCAAGAGCATTTGATCCGAATAAGTGGCTTTTCTTTATACATCATCATCAATTTTCTGGACTGAAACTGTCGCAGTTGTTGTTTTTGTGGTAGCCCTATTGGCACAACGTCAAACGTTGCTCCAGGATAAAATTGCCTAACCTTCAAATACTGCCGGCCACAAAATTGTCGATTTTATGGCCGGCAGCTTTCAATGGCGAGGTAAGACCTCGCGACTACAGTATCTAAAGCAATTGTCGATTCCGATCGGCTGAACCGGCCTTGGTTGCATTCATTCCACCTTGACCGTTCCCATCGCACCGCGCCCGAATTGCCAGGGTTTGTACATATCCTCGACGTACACCGCCGGCTGGCGGTAGTTGCCCGGCGTCACCGCACGCACCAGATAGGCCAGGGTGAATTGGCGCTTTTCCCCCTCCTTGATGTCGAGTGCCGCCGCGAACCGGTCGTCGCGGAATTCGCTGTGCAGGGTCTCGGTCAGTTTTGGTAGCCAGGCGATTTCCATGGTCGAGGCATTGTGGGCCAGTCGAGCGTTTTCGATCTCCAGCCCGGCTGGCAACAGATCTACCACCAGCGCCTGCTGGGGTTCTCTGCCCTGCGCTTCGCCGGTGATCACCACCACCAACAAATCGTTTTGCCGGATTTGCGTGGGATCCACTTCCTGGCCAGTGCGGTTGTAGTAGCGGCGGGCGATGGTGAAGCCTTCCCGGGCTGGTGGTTGTTGGGCGATCGGCACCCCGCTCAGGTTGGCGCTGTACCAGATCGGGCCATTGCCCTCGTTGCGCATGCTCAAACCCTTGGCCAATTGCTCGCTCGATGGCGCCAGATAGAGTGGATCGGCCGTCGCCACCTGGCCGTCCACCGTCAGGCGCATAGGGCCAGCGGCCTGGGCCAGCAGGGCGTGGGCCGCTAGCAGGAGCCAGGCTTGTTCCTGGGTGCTGGTGTAGTGGCGCTGGCCGAAGTCGGCAGCCAGCTGTTCGGCCAGAGGTGGAATCCGCTCCGGTAGTTGCCCTGATTCGGCCAGTAGCGCCAGCAGCGCGGCTCGATCGCGCAGGGAGGTACCGTAATCGCGCACCGTGGCAGCCCGCCCGGTCCGGTTCAGCGCGGCCGTGAACGCTTCCTGGGCCCGGCCCAGCTCGCCGTAGCGGGCCAGCGCGGCCCCGAGTTGCGCTTGCGCCAAGGCGGTGGGCAGCTTTTGCAGGTAATTGTCGTGCAAATAACGCAGATCGCCGATGGCGGCTTTCTGTACCCGGGCCAGCACATAGAGGTCGTAGGCCCGCCACGCCAGGGCCGCTTGTTCGAACTCGTCGGCGCTCAAGCGCTCCTGCAAGTGCTTCAGGCCATGCTGGTAGGCCGATTCCGGCACCAGATATTGCTCCTGACGGGCGCGGACCAGGAAATCCATGGCGAATGCTGATAACCAGTCTTCGACGTCGCTGTCGGGGCTCCACAGCCCGAAACCGCCGTCAGCGTCTTGCAGGGTGAGGATGTGCTGAATCGCTTCCTGCACCCGCGCGCGCAAGCCGGCTTCGGTGGCGTTCTGCCCGACCCAGACTTGGGCGATCTGATTGAAGTACAACAGCGGCAGGGCGCGGCTGGTGGTCTGCTCCAGGCAGCCGTAGGGATAACGATCCAGATCCGCCAGCAGCTCGGGCACGTTGAGGTTGGGACGACTGGCGAAACTCAGGCGAGACTGACCGGTCGCGGGCAGATATTCACGCAACAACTCGCTGCCCAGCGTCAGGGTCTCGCCCGGATTCAGCCGTTTGGCGGTGTGGGCGGTGACGATGGTCTGGGCCGGCCGCACGCCGATCTCGGACTCGCGCAGCAGCTGGAAGCCGTTCGGCCCGTCCAGATGCAGTTGGATGTGCCCAACGCCAGGCTGCAGACCGCGCAGGGTGAAGCGACGCTTTTCCTGATTCTGCACGGCGGTGTCGGCGACCGTGAACACGAACGCCGCCGGCTGATCGACTGCCACCGCGCCGTCGGCACTCAAGCGAAGGTGGTATTCGCCCGGCGGGGCATTCAGATTCTGCACGGTGACGGCGATCTGGCCCTGATCCTCCGGGGCCAGGAAGCGCGGCAGATAGATCCGCGCCACCAGGGGGTCGCGCACCAGCGGGGCCGTTTCGGCCCAGCCGACCCGGTGACGATCCCAGGCCACGGCCATAATGCGCAACTGGCCGTTGAAATCGGGCAGCGCCAGCGGAATCCTGGCTTGACCATTGCCATCCAGGGCCACCGGCCCGGAGAACAGCGCCAGGGTCTTGACCGTGCGCACGCCGGAGCCATCCAGCTGTCGGCTGTCGGCGTCGCCACCCACCTTGAGTTGTCCCGCCCGGCCGCCGGTTTCGATCAGTTTGCCGTACAGGTCGAGCAGCTGCATCCCCAGGCGGCGCTTGCCAAGGAAGTATTTGATCGGGTTCGGGGTGATGAAGTCGGTCAGTTGCAGGATGCCCTCATCGACGGCGGCCACCGTCAGATAGGCCGGTTGGCCGGGGTCGAGGCCGGTCACGGTGACCGGCAACTCCACCGTTTGGCGTGGTTTCCACTCGGTGGGTGCGTTCAGGGCGATGTTCAAGGTCCGTGGCGCGGGGTCCAGTCCCGCCCACACCAGGCCAATGGCCCGGCCCGGTCCGCGCTGGGCGGCGTTGTCGGCCGGGCGGAAGGCGGTGGCGGTGATATAGACGCCCGGACCCCACTCGGCCGGAATCGGCCATTCCACCGTGGTACCTTCCGCCGGCACGCTGATCGAGCGGCTGGCCCACAAGCGATCGCCGACCACATTCAGCAGCACTTCGCCAGCGAACGGCGCGCGGACGAAAATCTTGGCGGTTTCACCGGCTTGATAGCGCGGACGATCCAGCGTCACCTTCATCTGATCCGGGGTATCGCCCTCATGGGGGCTTTCGAACCAGCCGACGGTGAAGCGGGCGCTGGAGGCGACCCCGGTGGTCGGGTCCAGCACGTCCAGGCGATAGTGGCCCCAGTCCAGCCCGCGCTGCGCTACCGAGCCCGGTCGGTCGGCGGCGAGATCGAGGGTTTGGCTGCTGAGCGGCGTACTGTCGCGGATCACCAGTTTGTAGTTCCAGCGGCCATCGTCGTAATACCAGTAATAGCGATAGTCCTCGCGCACCAGATCGGCGCGCAGCCCGTTCTTGGCCAGCGGCTGGCCCAGCGGATCGAGAGCGATCACCTCGAATCCGGCCTCCTGACCGGTGGCGACGCCGTCGTCGCCGAAACGCGGCTTGATGCCGATGACAAAGGGCTGAGTGCGATAGGGTAGATTCAGACTGCGGCTGACCGGTCGGCCGCCGGGCTCGAACAGCGAGACCCGCACCCGCGCTTGCAGGGGCCGGCTGGTATCGGGTCTTTCGCTCAGGCTGACCTGGGCCTGGGCCTTGCCCTGGGCATCGGTGCCGGCCAGTGCCACCGGAAAACGCTGGGCGGTCCAGTTGTCCTGGGCCAGGCCGAAGCGATAGCCGGGGAAAGCCGGGTAGGGATCGGGATCTTCGCGCAGCACCACCTCAGCCTCGGCCTTGAGGTTGGCGGCCGGAGCGCCATACAGGAAGCGGCCGTTGATGTCTACCGTCGCCGGTTCGCCCGGTTTCAGCACCGGTGCGGTGGCGCTCAGTTCCAGCTTGAGGCGTTGCGGCACGAAATCCTCAACCTGGAAACTGACCTGACCGATCGGTTCGCCCTTGGGATCGGTATAAGCCTTGACGGTCCAGCTGCCGGTCCGGGCGTTCAGGGCCAGTGGCAGCTGGGCGTGGTAACCGCCCAGGGCGGGGTGGGTTGGGCGCAGCTGGGCGGCTTCCACCTCGTCGGGCCGGAACAGCTTGAGAGTCAGCGGCGCATCGGGCTGGGCATAGGCGCGGCTGTCGCGCACCAGGGTCATCAGCTCCACGGTCTCGCCAGGCCGGTAGATGCCGCGTTCGGTATAGAGGAAGGCGTCCACCGCTCCTGGCGCGGCCCGACCGTCGACGCCCCGGTCGCTGAGATCGAACGCGGGCTTGGTCAAATCCAGGAAGTTGTAGTCGCCGCTGCCGAAGGCCATCAGCGCCGCCGGCTCACGGCCGCCATCGCCGCGCAACAGGCCCGGATCGAAGCGGGCATAGCCTTTGCCATCGGTAATGATCTGGCCCAGCTCGCCGTTATTGCGGGCATACAGTTGCAGGGTCACCCCCGCCAGCGGCTTGGCGGTGGCCAGCGACCGTACGAACACGTGCAGACCGTCGTCGCCGCGCAGGGTGAACAGGCCGAGATCGGACACCACCAGCCACTGGGTGGCGCGCTCGTCGTAGCTGTCGGGATCGTCCTTGGTCGATTCGGCCGCTACGATGTAGATGCCCGGTTGCGGGTCGCGCAGGAGCTCGCCGATCGGAATGGCGGTGGTGACTTCTTGATTGCGCTCGCCGCTGGCCAGCGTCAAAACGCCTTCCCACACCTTTTCGCCGGACCGCTTGGCGACGATCTTGAGATCGTAGCCATCGAGCAGGCGGGCGATGCGGCGATCTTCGATTTGTTGCAACAGGTTGCGGTCGTTGATCCGCAGAATCCGCACTCGCGCGGCGTCGGTGTTGACGCTGATCAGCGGTAGTTGCTGGTTGCTGGCTTTGGGCAGCACATAAGGGGCGCCGCGAAAACCCAGGCTCGGCTTGCGGTCTTCCACCTTGACGGTGAAGTCCTGGCCGACGCGGGTCTTCTCGCCGGTGGCCGACGGGATGCCAGCCCGCGCCTTCACGACATAGCTCTGGCCGTGGCTGGCCCCTTCGACGCATAATTGCCGATCGTTCGCGCTGACGACGGCCTGAAACGCTGGGTCGACGACAAGATAGTCCTCGTAATGAACTTGCCGGCCCTTGGCGAGGTCATCAGAAAACTTGAGACAGATTTTAGGCGCGGCGCTGTCCGATTCGACCGCCACGCCCTTGATCTGGAAAGCGTTGGCGTCGGCCAGCTCCTGATAGCGTTTGGCGGCGCGCGGGTTGTCTTCCAGCTCCAGGGCTTCGCGGTAGACGGCGATAGCGGATTTCGGCTCCTGGGCGCGGTCGTACAGGTCGCCCAGCCGGAACAGCGCGCGCGCTCGTTCGAAGGGGGCGCGGGCCGCTTGAAACGCGTTCCAGGCGGCTTGTCGGCTCCGCCCTCGGGCGTACTCGGCGTCGTCGGATTGCTTGTTGTCCTGGCCTGTCTGCTCGGCCCGCGATTGCCAGATTTGGCTCAGGGCCAGCCAGGTCGCCGTTTGTCCAGCGCCCGCGACGATGGCGGTTTCGTAGGCGGCGATGGCGGCGGTCCAGTTCTTTTGCCGCGCCTGTTGCTCCGCCTGCTGCAATAGATTGGCGGCGGTTTGACCCGCGGGATCGCGGCCATCCCGGATCGTTTGCAGATACTGGGCCGCAGGCACGGCGAGCGTGGTATCGTCGAAGGCGCGGACGCTCGGAGGGAGCAGCAGCGCCAGCAGGACGAACAGAAAGGATAGATGGCGCATCACGGATTCCTCGGGGCTGGAGAGTGGCGCAGAGTCGGCGGCCAGGCTTGTCGAAGCCCGGAGTGCTATGATCGCACTAGCATGATGATAGTCGGTTACGGCGCGGCCGTCGCGACAGAAGACAGTTTCGCCATCATGGCGAAAAGCGCCGCATTATGAAAAAATAATGTGAATAATCCATTGCAAACTATCGGTTCTCACCGTGATCGATTCGGAGGGTTATCGGCCAAACGTTGGCATCATCCTGTGTAACGCTGAGGGACGCCTGTTCTGGGCAAAACGGATCGGGCAGCGCTCCTGGCAGTTTCCTCAGGGTGGCATCCAGCGGGATGAATCGCCCGAGCAGGCCATGTTCCGCGAACTGGCCGAAGAGGTAGGCTTGCGCCCCGAGCATGTGCAGGTGATCGGTTGCACCCGCGGCTGGTTGCGCTATCGCTTGCCTAAGCGTCTGGTCCGGGAGGGCAGCGGCCGGCCAACCTGCATCGGGCAGAAGCAGATCTGGTTCCTGCTGCGGATGCTGGGCAGCGAGGACGCCGTGCGGCTGGACCTGTCCGATCGCCCCGAGTTCGATCACTGGCAATGGGTGGATTACTGGTATCCGTTGCGCGCCGTCGTCGCGTTCAAGCGGCATGTCTACTGGCGAGCCTTGCACGAGCTGGCCCCGTTGTTGATTCCGGTGCGTCCGTCGAAACGGACATCGATGGCCCGCATGGACAAGGGGGGGCTGCGCCGTACCCAGTCGAACCATCAGGGATCGGGGCTCAAGCGCTCGCCCGCGCCGATCATACCGCGCGATGTAGCGGTGGAGATCGCCATCGCCCGACCCTCGCCCGCCGCCCAGTCTACGCCGACCGCCAAGTCGACCACCGTGGCGCCGTTGCGCTGGGTGGAGACCCGTCAACATCCGGTCATCACCCGCATGGTCGTTTCGGCCCGACGTTTGAGTGTTTTGGATTCCGAGTCAGCTGCGCCGACACTGGAGTCGGCGACCGCCGTAGTCGATCTCGACGAGGTGCGTCCGCCGCCGCCGGCCGTGTCCAATCCACACCGCGTATCCCGGCGCTAAAGATTCGCGTGGCGGCCTGATGTCTGTCGAGGACGGTTCCATGCTGGATACCCTGCGCCGTATCGTGCAGGACATCAACGCCACGCGCGACTTGAGCGAAGCGCTCAACCTCATCGTGGCCGAGGTCAAAGCGGCTATTCACACCGACGTCTGTTCGGTGTACATGACCGATATCGGCCGTGACGAGCACGTGCTGATGGCCACCGACGGTCTGCGGCCGGGTGCGGTCGGCAAGGTGCGGTTGAAGCTTGGCCAGGGGTTGGTCGGGCTGGCGGCTACCCGCGCCGAATCGGTCAACGTCGATAACGCCCCTGCTCATCCCGCCTTTCGCTATATCGCCGCAACCGGCGAAGCGCCCTTTCACGGTTTCATCGGGGTGCCGATCATCCGTCGGCGCAAGGTGCTGGGGGTGTTGGTGGCCCAGCAACGCGAACAGCGCAAATACACCGCCGACGAAGAATCTTTCCTGGTCACGCTGGCGGCCCAGCTAGCCGGCTGCATCACCCAGGCGGAAATCCGCCAGGGGCTGGACCGGCTCGACAGCGACGTTCTGTCGGGCACGCTGTTCCTGGGCGGCGTGGCCAGCGCTCGTGGCATCGCCATCGGCGAGGCCGTGGTGGTGTTTCCGGTCGCGGCGCTGGAGCGGGTGCCGGACAAGGATATCGACGATCCCGACGCTGAAGCTTCCCGCTTCCGGCAAGCGGTGGCGTCGGAGCTGGCCGAGCTGCAACGGCTCAGCGAGCGGATGCGGTTGTTGCTGGCGCCGGGCGATCGAGCGCTGTTCGACGCCTATGCCCTGCTGCTTAGCAGCGATAGCCTGGTCGATGGCACCCTGGAGCGGATTCGGGCCGGCAATTGGGCGCCGGGCGCCTTGCGCGCGACCGTGCTCGAATACGCCAACATCTTCACCGAGATGGACGATCCCTATCTGCGGGAACGGGCTGCCGACATCCTCGATCTGGGCCAGCGGCTGCTGGACCGCCTGCGGGAAGGGCAGGTGACCAATCGCCAATACCCGGACGACACCATCCTGATGGGGGAGGAGATCAGCGTTTCGCAACTGCTGGATGTGCCGACCGGAAAACTGAAAGGGCTGGTATCGGTGCGCGGCACCGATACCTCCCATGTCGCCCTGCTGGCGCGTGGACTGGGCATCCCGGCGGTGTTCGGCATTGGCAACCTGCCGCCGGGTCGCCTGAATGGCCGCGAAGTGGTGGTGGACGGCTATACGGTGCGGGTCTGTATCCAGCCCGGTCCGACCCTGCGGCAGGAATATCTGAAGCTGATCGCCGAAGAGGCCGAGCTGTCCCGCGACTTGCAACAGTTGCGCGATCTGCCGGCCGAGACCTCGGATGGCCATTGCCTGGAGCTGCAGGCCAATTCTGGGTTGTTCGCCGACATCGCCGCCGCCCGCGACAGTGGGGTGCAGGGCGTGGGACTGTACCGCTCGGAGCTGCATTTCTTCCTGCGCGACCGCTTTCCGGGCGAGGAGGAGCAGGCCACGCTCTATACCCGGGTGTTGCGGATCATGGACCCGCGACCGGTGGTGTTGCGCACCCTCGACATTGGCGGCGACAAGCCGTTGCCGTATTTCCCGATTCGCGAGCAGAACCCCTATCTGGGCTGGCGCGGCATCCGCATCAGTCTGGATCAACCCGATCTATTCAAGACCCAACTGCGGGCCATGCTGCGGGCAGGGACCGTCTATCCGAACCTGTCGATCCTGTTTCCGATGATCAGCACGGTCGGCGAATTGAGCGAGGCGCTTGCGCTGTTGCACCAGGCGCAGAAGGAGCTGGAGGAAGACGGGATCGAGGCCAGGATTCCGCAGGTGGGCATCATGGTCGAAGTCCCCGCGGCGGTCTACCAGATCGATAAACTGATCCGCATGGTCGATTTCGCCTCGATCGGCAGCAACGATCTGACCCAGTATCTCATGGCGGTGGATCGCAACAACGACCGGGTGGCCAAGCTATATGACTCCCTCCATCCGGTGGTGCTGGCCGCGATCCACCATGTGGTCGGTCAGGTCCGCGCTGCGGGCCGGACGGTCAGCGTCTGCGGCGAGATGGCCGGCGATCCGGCCGGCGCGCTGTTGCTGATGGCGATGGGCGTGGACAGCCTGAGCATGAATCTGGGCAGCCTGCTCAAGATCAAGTGGCTGATTCGTAGCGTCCGTTACGACGAGGCCCAGGCGCTGTTGACCGAGGTGGCCGATTTCGACAGTGCCACGGCGATTCGGGCTCGCGTCAACGGTTTTCTGGAACAGCATGGCCTGGGCGGTCTGCTGCGGGTAGGAAAGTGGGGACACTGAGTCTGCTGGCCGAGGTCCGCGGCGCTCGTTGATCAAACGCGAGCGGCCAAATCGCCCGCATGTCCCGCCTAGTCGATCTGCGCTCGTCATACGGTCATGGCGAGCGCTTTTTCATGCGATCACTTGTCGAAGGCGAAGATTCGCTTCCAGTCCTTCTTCATGCTGATGATGACCCAGCCATCCTTCTTGGCTTCGTTGTACAGGGCCTGAGTGAAGGTGCCAACCTTGGTGTCGGGCAGGCCCTCGGCCGGACCGTAGGCATACTCGCGCTGGGCATCGTCGTGCAGGACCAGCAGGGCAAGCCGGGCGCCATCGCCGGCCTGGGTGTACTCGAGCATCTGGCGATCGCCGGTCGAGTTGCCGAACGCGATATGAGGCCGGCGCCCGATCATCAGATGGATGCCTTCGGGCTTGCCGGCGTCATTGTCATTCAGGAGTAGCTTGGGTTCCTTGGTCAGCATCGGCTTGCCTTGCGGGCCGTAGCCAAACTGGGTGCTGCCGGCGCTGCCAACCACCTGCTCGGGGGGGATCCCATAGACCTGCTCGGAATACACCCGCACGAAATCTTGGCCGCCGCCGGTGACCATATAGGTCTTGTAGCCATGCTCGCGCAGATACTTCATGACTTCCTGCATCGGCAGGTAGGTCAGGTCGGTGTAGGGCCGCTTCCAGCGTGGATCGCGGGCGGTGTCGAGCCACTGTTTCACTTCGGTTTGGAACTGTTCGACGGTCATGCCGGTCAGCGTGGCGGCGAGAATCTTGAAGAGGTCATTCTTCGAGAGCTTGGCGATCGCTTGACGATCGCCGGACAGCACGGTCTTGAACGGCTCGACCTTTGTTAACCCCGGTTTGTCCTTGGCGATCGCCGAGACTCGTTCCAGGCAATAGATCACCTGGCTATACATAGGCTGCTCGACCCACAGGGTGCCATCCTGATCGAAGGTAGCGATGCGTTCGGCTGGCGGGACGAATTTCGCGCTGCCCGGTTCCGTCGTTTCCTTCACGAAGGTGACGATCGCTTGCTTGGCGGGACCGTCATGCCACGAGGGCAGTGGATCGGTTTGGGCGTGCGCCTGCGCGCCCAGCAGTAGCAGCGCGCCGAGCGCTAGGGCGATCACCCGGCTCGTTGGGAAAATGCGGGAAGCAAGGTTCATGGGTTTACCCGATTTGTAGATTTCGACGATGTGGGAAAGACGGGATTTTGCGCCAGCTTGGCGCTGAACGAGGGTAAGCCTAGCGCAAACGAGGGTCATGCGTCATCCAGCCATGCCATTGGAGGGCTGTTTCCGCATGCCGTAAAGATGTCGGCTGCTGGCCATGTCGACCAGAATACGGCCGGTCGGACAGGGCGGCGGAGGGGGCCATGATCCGCTGAAAGCAGGGCGACGATTGCTGTTATCATCGCGTTTTCCCGTTTGACCCAGGAGAGTCCCCGCGATGCTGCGTTTCCGTGGAAGCCCCGCCCTGTCGCCGTTCCGTCTGGAGAAATTGCTGGTCGCGCTGCGGCAGCGCGCGCCGGCCCTCACCGACGTCTACGCCGAGTTCGTGCACTTCGTGGACGGTTCCCTGACCACCCACGATCGCGAGGTGCTGGATCGGCTGTTGTGCTACGGTCCCAGCGCGACGCAGCGCCATCTTGCCAGCGAACCGGACTGTCTGGTGATTCCCCGTCCCGGCACCATCTCGCCCTGGTCGTCCAAGGCCACCGACATCGCCCACAACTGCGGCCTCCATCACGTCCGCCGCATCGAGCGGGGAGTCGCGTACTATCTGGAAGCCGCGCCAGCCCTGACCGTCGCCGAGCGGGCGGCCCTGCATCCGCTGCTACATGATCGGATGATCGAAGTGGTGTTGGCGGCCGATGAGGATCCCGCCGTGTTGTTCGCATGTGCTGAACCGGCGCCACTGGTGACTGTGGATGTGCTCGGTGGTGGGCGGGATGCCTTGGTCCGCGCCAATAGTGCGTTGGGATTAGCCTTATCCGAGGACGAAATCGATTATCTGCTGGCCAGTTTCACCCAACTGGAGCGCAATCCCACTGACGTGGAATTGATGATGTTCGCTCAGGCCAACTCCGAGCACTGCCGGCACAAGATCTTCAACGCCGACTGGATCATCGACGAGGTCCGGCAGGATCGTTCGCTGTTCGCCATGATCCGCCATACCCACGAACAGCATCCTGACGGGGTATTGTCGGCCTACAGCGACAATGCCGCGGTGATGGCCGGCTTTCCCGCTGGGCGTTTCTTCCCCGATCCGAGCGATGGCCAATACCGCTATCACCCGGAAGATGTCCACATCCTGATGAAGGTGGAGACCCACAACCATCCCACCGCCATTTCACCGTTTCCCGGTGCGGCGACCGGCTCCGGCGGTGAAATCCGCGACGAGGGCGCAACCGGGCGTGGGGCTAAACCCAAGGCTGGCTTGTGCGGATTCTCGGTTTCGCATCTGCGTATCCCCGATTTCGTCCAACCCTGGGAAAGCGAGTACGGCAAACCGGACCGTATCGTGTCGGCGTTGGGCATCATGCTGGAAGGTCCCATCGGCGCGGCGGCGTTCAACAACGAATTCGGTCGCCCCAATCTGGCTGGCTATTTCCGCGCCTTCGAGCAGGACGGCCCCGACGGCCAGCGCCGCGGCTATCACAAACCGATCATGATCGCCGGCGGGTTGGGCAACATCCGCGCCCCGCATGTACAAAAGGAAGAGTTGCCGCCGGGAACCGCGATCGTCGTGCTGGGTGGACCGGCGATGCTGATCGGCCTGGGCGGCGGGGCGGCTTCCAGCATGACCGCCGGCAGTTCGCACGCCGATCTCGATTTCGCCTCGGTGCAGCGCGGCAATCCGGAAATCCAGCGCCGCGCCCAGGAAGTGATCGACCGCTGCGTCGCCCTGGGCAAAGACAATCCCATCCTGTCGATTCACGATGTGGGTGCGGGCGGCTTGTCCAATGCCGTGCCGGAAATCGTGCATGGGGCCGGGCGTGGCGGATCGTTCGAGCTGCGTGAAGTGCCCAACGACGATCCCGGTATGACGCCGATGCAGATCTGGTGCAACGAGGCGCAGGAGCGCTATGTCTTGGCCATCGCCGCCGCTGGGCTGGCGACCTTCCGTCAGCTGTGCGAACGCGAGCGTTGTCCGTATGCGGTGATCGGCGTGGCCACCGAGCCGGAAGAGTTGATGGTGAGCGATCGCCAGCTGGGCGACCCACCGGTGAATGTGCCGATGAGCGTGCTGTTCGGCAAGCCGCCGAAGATGTTGCGTGACGTCGCGCACGAGCCAGTAGCGGCCGGGTTGCTCGATCTGGCCGATATCGATCTGAGCGAGGCGGTGGCGCGGGTGCTGCGCTTCCCGGCGGTGGCTGACAAGAGTTTTCTCATCACCATCGGCGATCGCACCGTGACCGGCTTGATCTGTCGCGATCAGATGGTAGGGCCGTGGCAAGCGCCGGTGAGCGATGTCGCGGTGACGGCCACTAGCTTCGATGTCTACACCGGCGAAGCGATGGCGATGGGCGAGCGCGCGCCGCTGGCGGTGCTGGATGCGGCAGCGTCCGGCCGCATGGCGATCGGCGAGGCCCTCACTAATATCGCCGCCGCCCGCATCGAGCAACTGGGTGACGTCAAGCTGTCGGCCAACTGGATGGCGGCAGCAGGTCATCCTGGCGAGGATGCCCGCTTGTTCGACACCGTGCGGGCCGTCGGTCTGGAACTGTGTCCGGCGCTGGGTATTGCCATTCCGGTCGGCAAGGATTCCTTGTCGATGAAGACGGTCTGGGAGAACGACGGTCAGCGCAAGAGCGTGGTGGCGCCGTTGTCGCTGATCGTATCGGCCTTCGCGCCGGTCCAGGACGTACGCCGAACTCTGACCCCGCAGTTGCGCTGTGACCGGGGCGATACCGATCTGATCCTGATCGATCTCGGTCGGGGCCGGAATCGGCTCGGCGGTTCGGCGCTGGCGCAGGTTTACCAGCAGTGGGGCGATGCTGTGCCGGACATCGATGCGCCGGATGATCTGAAGGCGTTCTTTGCAGTGATTCAGGAATTCAACGCGGCGGGTCGATTGTTGGCCTACCACGATCGCTCCGATGGTGGTCTGCTGGCGGTCCTGGCCGAGATGATGTTCGCCGGCGGTTGCGGTGTCAGCGTGTTGTTGGACGATCTGGATGGCGATGGTCCGCTGGCGGCGCTGTTTACCGAGGAGCTGGGGGCGGTGATTCAGGTGCGGGTGGCGGATCGTTCGCGGGTGTTGGCGCGCTTGGCCGCCGCCGGACTGGGCGATTGTAGCCATGTCATCGGCGCACCGAACGACGAGGACCGGTTGATCGTGCGCCACGCCGGCGAGATCGTGGTCGCCGCCAGCCGGGTCGAACTGCGGCGGCTGTGGTCGGAAACCAGCTATCGGCTGCAGGCGCTGCGCGATCATCCGGAGTGTGCTCGCGAAGCGTTCGAAGCCGCCTGTGATGCTGCCGATCCGGGCTTGAACGTCCGGCTGACCTTCGATCCGGCCGAGGATATCGCCGCGCCGTTCTTCACCCGCAGGGCGCGACCACGGGTGGCCATCCTGCGCGAGCAGGGCGTCAATGGTCAGGTGGAAATGGCGGCAGCGTTCGACCGGGCCGGGTTTGCGGCGGTCGATGTGCATATGAGCGATCTGATCGCCGGGCGAACTTCCCTGGCCGATTTTCAGGGATTGGCCGCCTGCGGTGGGTTTTCCTACGGCGACGTGCTGGGTGCCGGCGAAGGCTGGGCCAAGTCGATTCTGTTCAATGGCCGGGCCCGCGATGAATTCGCCGCCTTCTTCGCCCGACCGAACAGCTTCGGGCTGGGGATCTGCAACGGTTGCCAGATGTTGTCCAATCTGCGCGAACTGATCGCCGGCAGCGAATGGTGGCCACGCTTCGTCCGCAACCGGGTCGAGCAGTTCGAGGCGCGTCTGGTGCTGGTTGAAGTGTTGCCATCGCCGTCGCTGTTCCTGCGTGGCATGGAAGGCTCGCGCTTACCGATCGCGGTTGCACACGGAGAAGGGCGGGCGGAGTTCGCGGCGGACGATGGACCGGCGCTGGCGCTGGCGGAGAGGTTGGTGACACTGCGCTTCGTGGATCACTACGGTCAGCCGACCGAGCGTTATCCGGCCAACCCCAATGGTTCGCCGGGCGGCATCGCCGGGTTGAGCAGCCGCGACGGGCGCTTCACCATCATCATGCCGCATCCGGAGCGGGTGTTCCGTAGTGTGCAATGCTCCTGGCATCCGGACGGCTGGGGCGAGGATGGACCTTGGATTCGGTTGTTCCGCAACGCCCGGCGCTGGTTGGGCTGAGAGCGAGGGTGGCCGCTTCCGCCCGGCCCTGGTCGAGAAACCAGGGCCGGTGGGGGTATCCAATCACTACCTATCATCAATGCGTGATGGTTTCCTCAGTCACACTGAGGATCGTTACTTTACCCTTGGGATCAACCTGCACTGTGTATTTGCGTACATCTTCGCGCTCCTCCTGCAGGATGTAAATCGAATACGAGGTTGTCGAATTTTGCACGATACGGCCGATTCCGCCGCCACCGCGCATGGGATAATTCTTGTCCACGTCTGCAAGGATCGCTTCGTAAATGCAAATCGATTGTTTGATTGCATCCATCGTACAGTTCCTCGTTGCTGGGGTAGCGGCATTCGCCGTCTGCAATGACAAAAAACCGGCCAGCCCGGAAGCCGCCGCCCATACGGCGGCTAAGGCCATCGTTTTCTTTCCGCCTCTCATCTTCGGTGTCTTCCTCAGGGCTTGCGGTTGGGCCTTGTCGTGATCATCTTGCCTGCCTGTACTTCGGCAGCGGTGCGCGGATAATGTCTTTGCATCTTGGCCGGCCAGACCGCAGTCAGTGATGCGACCGGCGCTTGCAGTAGCTGGGGCGATATGAAATAGGAGTATGGGTTTAGCGTAGCCTTGAGCAAATCGGCCAGCGCAAAGTAGCGCAGTGATTCACGCCAAGGATAGGCATTCTCCGCCCTCAGTTGCATTCCCGATCCCATCACGGCTTTCATATCGTCGTCGGCGATTCCATAGCAGGCGCCAGCATTGGTGTCGCCCGACGCCGGGCAATGTGGTTTGCCTACATCGACATGGTCGAGGCCCAACAGGTGACCGACCTCGTGCACGTGGGCGCGTTGCATTACCGATTTTCCTTTGCTGTCGGTGTTTTTGCGAGTGAGGTTGGTATCCTTACTATCGTAGAGACTTTCATGTGAGCCAAACCAGCTCTCGCTCGGGTGCAGACGCACCACGTCGATCGTGTGATGGTTGCTACCATCGCTGGCGTCGTTGCCGATCAATTTGAAGCGGCACCAGACGTTCGGATAATAGGTTTCCCCACTTTTGGTAAAGGAAAAGGCCCCGGCATCGTTGATGAGCCAGAATTTGCCGTGCCAAAAAGATTCGGCGGATTGCACGAAATTCTTCTTCCATGTTTTCCATGAGGCATCGGTCCATTTGATGATCTTGCGGGTGGGCGCAGTAGCCTTGCCGTAGTCGTGATAGGTTCCTTCTGCTGCGCCGCCTGAAGGATTGATCTGGCGAAATCCCATTCTGAGCGTCAGCGTCAGCTCTGCGTTGTTGTAAGGATCACAAACGTCGGTATCGAGTTCAGCATCGAACCGCTTGAAGGCCATTTTGCTTTTCATCGGCTTCTCCAAGAATCGAGGCAGTCATGGATTCATGATAGGACACCCGATGAACACAACTGCCAAAATTGCGCTCATCAATGTCAGGATAGTCGGATAATACTCTACTGTCACAGATGGTTGCTGTAGATGTATTAACCCTGCGCGAATCGGGATAGGCTCTCAATAATGGATTCAATCAGTTCCTTGGGCTAGTGCCCGATTGTACTGCTCAGTGTGTCAGGGGTGATCGTTGGATCTGGAATGGGAGAAGTGCCCGCGTCGGGTATACCGAAAGGGCAGCCAAGTACAAACCATCTGAATAACGATGGTGCCCCGAACAGGAATTGAACCTGTGACCTCACCCTTAGGAGGGCCTTTTAGGGGTGAATGACCGTACAATTCAGTAAACAATAGCGAACCGTAAGACACTGTTTATAGCCGATTTTTTCGATGCTGTTCATTCACGTTCGTTCACTGTGATACGCTGTTTTATAATCACGTTGCACTTACCTTGCACTTACGGCTATGGCTCCCCCCAAACGCCCGGATGAAATTTTCATCGGTAACCGCCTGGTTGCTGCAGTCAAGCCAAAGGATCGCCCTTACGAAATCCGCGACAGCAAACTGGCGGGTTTCCTGCTGCGCGTTCAGCCGTCTGGCGCACGGATCTACGTTTGCCAGTACACGCGAGGGAAGCGGATCACCATCGGTTCAGCCAGCAAGTTGACCCCGACCCAAGCCCGAGATAAGGCGCGGGAAATCCTCGCCGCGGTGGAGTTGGGCGCTGATCCACAAGCCGAGCGCAAGGCCCGCAAGGCGCACACGCTGGAATCGTTCATCACCGAGGACTATGGCCCGTGGTTCAAGGCCAACCGCCGCACGGGAGGGATGACGGTTCACTATCTGCTAAGCCGGTTCCCGGATCTGAAGCACAAGCGGCTGAGCGACATCAATGCCTGGTTGGTGGAGAAGTGGCGCGCCCAGCGACTCAAGCAAGTCAAGCCCGCCACCGTCAACCGGGAATTGGTGACCCTCAAAGCCGCGCTCGCCAAGGCCGTGGAGTGGGGTTTGCTGGACGTTCATCCGCTAGGTAAGGTGCGACCCAGCAAGGTCGATCACATCGGCCGTGTGCGCTTTCTGGATGCCCAGGAAGAGCAGCGCCTACGGGATGCCCTGGATGCCCGCGAAGAACGCCACCGGCAGGACCGGGACCGCGCCAACGCCTGGCGCACGGTGCGCGGCTACACCCTGCTGCCCGATCTGCGCGCCATGCCGTTTGTGGACCACCTCAAGCCGCTGGTGCTGCTAGCGCTGAATACCGGCCTGCGCCGTGGCGAGCTGTTCAATCTGGAACGGCAACACATCGATCTGGAACGCGCGCTGTTGACCGTGGCCGGTGACACCGAGGGCAACAAGACCGAGAAGAGCCGCCATGTGCCACTGAACCGGGAGGCCCGCGCCGTGCTGTGGAACTGGATCACCCACCGCGAACCGGCCGGTCTTCTGTTCCCCGGCCGCCATGGGGAACGGTTGGACAATATCAGCAACGGCTGGGAGCGGTTACGGCAGGAGGCCCAGCTAGACGATTTCCGCTGGCATGACCTGCGGCACACCTTCGCCAGCAAGCTGGTGATGGCTGGCGTCGATCTGAACGCGGTACGGGAACTATTGGGTCACGCCAGTTTGGATATGACCTTGCGCTATGCCCACCTGGCACCTGAGCACAAATCCGCCGCTGTGGCAAAGCTAGATGTGCCTATCACAGAAAACAACGTGGTTACCTTTCCAGAAAAAAATAGTCAGTGAGTTTTTGCCCCGTCTAGGCAATCGCGAGCCGAAAAGCCGGACCCTCACACCGGTTTGACGGGGTTCTCCCTTGTGAGGATGCAGGCGTGAGGGCTTATTTATGTCGGAATATAGTAAGGTTTGGCTTACTTTCTATTTGCCAGATATTCCTATCGAGCGATCTGATTTAACAGAATCTATTTTATTCGGAACTGAAGAGGATCAATCATTTATTTGTTTATGGTTTATTCCATACCTTATGCGATATAAAGAAACAGGTGACCCGTTACATATGTTGGATTTGTTCAAAATATGCCACGAAAATCGCATCTATCCGCCTACTGAAGTTATGAATTGGATAGGAGATGCATTGATTAAATTTATTAACTCAGAAGGCCGTGAAGATATAGCAAAACTGCTTGGAATAAAATCGCCTGGACCTGGTAAAAGGAGTCCATTAAAAAATAGAAATAGAGAAGGAATGGCGTATTTGCATGGATCGGTAATGCATATGCTTGTTTATTTTTTTTCTATAACAATTACTGCCGCCGCTGAAGGTTTATATGAGCGTGAATCAGCAGCAGGAAGACCAGTTCCAGATATTAGTTGGTTAGAGGAGCAATATCGAAAAAAATGGAATAAACTTTTTAATGATAATGATCCATCGATAACAATTTATGATGAAAATCCTGATAAATTATCGGAATTTCTAGCGTCTTTTCCAGAAAATTGGCGCGCTCGCTATAGGTTGAAATAGCGATTTCAACCTATGGAAATGTCTGTTTCCTGTCTCCATGATCTATCCAGTATTTTAGCAATACGAGGAGCATCATGGAGAATCAACCCATCCAACGTCGGCTGCTGACCGATCCTGAAGCCGCCACCTATCTTGGGGTGAGCCTGTCCTTCCTGCGCCAAGGTCGCATGGAGGGACGCCGCGCCAACCGCTCGCCTGGACCGCCGTTCATCCGAATGGGCCGGGCTATCCGATATGATCTGCAAGACCTGGACGCCTGGCTAGCCGCCAACCGTCGCGAGGTGGCGTGATGACACCTCTTGCACCTCGATCCAACTCAGCCTATTCTTGTCCTTGGCGCCTGGAAAACGCCAAAACAAGCGGTCAACCTCCCCGTCAGCGAGGATTTTTTACGCCTGGAATCCGCCCGGATTCCGGCTGCCAGTCTCCATGTCGGGGATTGGCGGGATGCACGTTCGCAAGGCCGTGCGCCGCTCTTGTTTGCGGTTTTCCAGCCCGCCAGTTCCCGGCACCCAGCCGGTTCAATCCTTAGAGCTGGAGACTGAGCGATGAGCGATTACCTAGCCGATCTTCAAGAGAAAATTACTACCCGTCTATCCACAGCGGCATTTTACGCTGATGCCTTGTTGGCGCATTTCCGTGGACTGCCGAACGCCGATCAGACCGGCGTCATGAACCAGCGAGAAGGCTTCTACACCGCGACAGCTGTCAGCGCGCTATTGGATTATGCCGTTGACGATATTGATAGGCTGATCGATCGTGAATTGTCGTTCGAGGTGACGGACGATGAATTGCACTTGCTGAAAAAGTTTGGCGATAAGTGGGGCTGTTCCGCCGACGCAGCAGCATCCCGGTTGATTCGGGAAGGGCTGCATAACTTGCTGAACCGGACCATCACCCCATAAGCAAAAAAGCCGCCCACTTTTGACGGTGGAGCGGCTCCCATAGAACTCATGCCCTGACAAGCGTGAATTCTATGGGAAAACCGCCCCGCTGTCACGCCGAGATAGCGAGGTTTACCCTCATGATTGACGATTTACTCTCCCGCCTAGACAAGGTACGCCGGACCGGTCCCGGTCGCTGGATCGCCCGTTGCCCTGCACACGATGACAAAGCCCCATCACTAACAATCCGCGCCCTGGAAGATGGCCGCATCCTGGTGCACTGCTTCACCGGCTGTTCAACGTCCGCCGTGCTGGCCGCCGTAGGGCTGGAATTTGCCGACCTGTACCCCGAGCTGCTGCCCAATCTTCATGGGAAGCCTGAACGCCGCCCCTTCCCGGCCGCTGATGTACTGCGCGCGCTGAACCGTGAGGTATTGATTGTTGCCGCTGCCGCTGGCTTTCTGCTGGAAGGCCGTTCGATTTCCGATGAAGATCGCGCGCGGCTGGTGTTGGCCTTCGAACGGATTCAAGAGGCGGTCGCCTACTCGGGAGTAAACCAACATGGACGATAAGCGCGAACCCAGCGACCTTGAAAAGGTGGCCGATGGCATTGCCGACAAGATCAACCAAAAGGTGGTCAGCATCGAAGAGGGCAAGGCCAAGACCTCCAAGCATCGCCGCAAGGACAAGACCGCTGCGGCCGACGAGGAATCCCCGAGATACGACTATGGTCCCACACGCCCGGCGAAGGTTCGTGTAGTGGCCGGGGGATTGCCAGAGGCGACCGACGAAGCCGAACGGGCGCTCATTCAACACGACGCCGGTATCTACCAGCGCAGTGGTTACCTGTGTCGGATCAGTCACCAGCAAGCCGCCACCGTGCGCGGCATCACCCGACCCCGAGGCGCGATCACCATCACCCCCCTGGATCGCGACGCGGCATTAGACAAACTGAACCGACTGATCTACTGGGAGAAATGGAACGAGAAGGCCAACGACTACAAGCGTTGCCATGCCCCAGCGGCCATCGCGCAAACGCTGTTGGCCCGCTCTGGTGCCTGGAACTTCAAGGCCCTCATTGGCGTGGTCAGCGCTCCCACCCTACGCCCCGATGGCTCCATTCTTGATCAGCCGGGATACGACGAAACCACTGGCTTGTTCTTGGATACGCAAAGCGAAGTCTTTCCGCCCATACCCACCGATCCGACCCGCGAACAGGGTCAAGCGGCCTTGCGCTTCCTGAACGAGGAACTGTTCAACCGGCCTTGCCTGAACAGCAATCGCCCGGAAGACCAAGGCTTCAGTTTCACCGAACCCAGCGACCGCAGCGCCGCCCTAGCCGCCGTGTTGACTGCGCTGGTCCGCCCAAGCCTATCCACCGCCCCGCTCTTCCTGAGCAAGGCCACCCGCCCCGGCAGCGCCAAAACTCTGTTGGCTGATATCCCCGCCTTGGTCGCGACCGGTAGACCAGCGACTGTTTTCGAACTGGGTGCCGATGCCGACGAGGTGGAAAAACGGATGCTGTCGGTGCTGTTGGCCGGGGACAGCGTGATCAATCTGGACAACCTGGAAATACCCTTGTCCGGCGCAACGCTCTGCAAGGTCCTGAGCGGGGAAACCATCACCGGCCGATTGCTTGGATTCAACAAGACCGCCACCGTGCCCACTGCAGCGCTTTTTCTGGCCACCGGAAACAACGTTCAGGTGATCGGCGACATGAACCGCCGTGTAGTGGTCTGCAATCTTGACCCACAGTCAGAAGCCCCGGAAAGCCGCCAATACGACCGGAATCTGACCACATGGATACCTGAGCACCGCCCGCGCCTGGTGCAAGCCGGTTTGACGGCTCTGCGCGCCTATATCGCCGCTGGTCGCCCCCGCCAACCCTATCCGCCTATGGGCAGTTTCGAAGACTGGGACCTGATGGTTCGCCGCGCCCTGACCTGGCTGGGTGAAGCCGATCCACTTGCGGGCACGGCGCAACTGGAAGCCGCCGACCCGGTCCGCCGCAAGCTGCGCGCTTTGTTGGCCGCTTGGCATGAGGTCTTCCGCACCACCGGCGCGACCAGCAAGGAAGCGGTAACCCGCGCCAGCGAAACCCAGCTTGATGAGAAAGGCGACGAAGTGCGGCCCGCTCAAGCCCTTTGGGATGCCTTGACGGAACATTTCACGGACCGCCTAGGCAAGCTGAAAGCCCAGCTTGTGGGCGAATTTATTCGGAAATATGAACGCCGTGTGGAAGCGGGAATGCGGTTTGAGAATTTTGGAAGCACGGACAATCGCCAGATATGGCGCGTGGTGATTGTCGACGAACAACGATTCCAAAAATTTCACGCTAGTGGGAAACAGGGTCATGAGGGTCATGAGGGTCAGGGGAAAACCGCAGGTGCCGGGAATGACCCCCATGACCCTCATGACCCCAAAACCTCCAGCTCTGAAAATTATGGCGGTTTGAGAATGGCCGAGCTGTTACCCGCCCGCCTGGCCCAAGCCGCCGGACTGGATCTGGACGCGATGCTGTCTGGCAGGCTGCGCGAGGAGGATTTTTCGAAGTTGAGCGATGGCGCTGCAGATCTAGCGCGATGCCTAGACCATGACCAGCAGCAGCACTTAGCCGAACTGTTGGCGCGGATCGATGCTGCTGCCCAAACGCCAGCACCGTAGTCGGTTCGATGCCGCTGGGGACCCTGGGGAATTTTCGCGCCCACGGGTCGCAGAGTTGCGGAATTTCGCTAGGCATTGTCAAATATTTATCCTTATAAAATAAGGTATTAGTTATGAAGTTGACCCAATCTCGGTTAGCTGAAGCCCTTTTCATCTCACAATCCGCTGTAAGCCAGCTCGCTA
>Ga0208823_1000059_pt1 | contig 91197 bp, 88 predicted proteins | sample AD_UKC075_MetaG_FD_184440 | JGI IMG/M metagenome (GOLD analysis project Ga0208823, IMG submission 184440) | Active sludge microbial communities of municipal wastewater-treating anaerobic digesters from USA - AD_UKC075_MetaG (SPAdes) (version 2) | ecosystem: Engineered > Bioreactor > Anaerobic >...
AATCTTATACATGAGACCTCAACTCCTTTGGACCAGGAGGGTGCTTTTTCCTAAAGCACCGCTTTTTGAGGTCTCTTTTCTATTCCTGACCTCTTTTTTCCTACTAAAACTTTACACTACCCCGGATCGCACTATTATGTTAATTTGTTATGCTATTATTATGCGAACATTTTGTATTGTTTTTGTCCTAAATTACCTTTTTTATGGGTTATTAAGCGTTTTTATTTAGATGGTTGGAAAAAGATTGTGAGGTTGCTAGGATAATATGCTACAAACGCCCAATTTTGTAAGCCTAACAAGATATTGAGTGAGGAAGCCGTTTTTGTTATTGTGAACACAATTACAAGTAGGTATCTTTATCCTAACCAATCGGCGAAGCACCCTGTTTATAGTGCAAAATGGTACAAGCGAATTGTCTATACCGCCGGTTAATATTACAATAAGGATAGTAAGAAGGAACGGATCTGAGGGCCGACGAAGGGAGGAGAAATGCATGAAGTACATATCTGTAGTCGTCCCCGAAGAAATCGATCGAGAATTGCGATTTGCCTGTGCGGACCAGGCTACTACCAAATCCCGATTGGTTAGGAGACTAATTGAACAGTACCTTGAAGAGTGGCGGGAAGGTTTCGAAGGTAAGGGCGGACAGATTATCGGACTGGACGGCGAGGAGGAGACGAACCCCAAATAGAAAAATAGCAGCGGAGTTTTAATGGGCTGATCTTTAAGCCCGTTTTTTTTTGCCCAATATTTACCCAAAATGAGGCTTTTGAGTCTCTTTTTTTGTTTTTCTTAATCTTACGAACATTTTCAGAATTTGCTATATTTCTTTCCTATGTTATTATGTTGTTAACATCACATGTTATTAAGTTGCTAGAGTATAAGGAGGGGTACTATGACCGGTTTATTTGCCGCCTTAGCTATTGGACTTACCCTCATAAGCGGAACAGTAAGCATTTTATACGTGTTCAAGAGAGTCTACCTGGAAATGTAAGTCTATTGCCCTTTCTTATAATAAAGGAGGGATAGCGATGACCGAACTTCAGCAAACCTTTTTGTTCTATACCTTTATTTACTTTCTAATCAAAGGCGGACTGTACGTAGCCTTGTACGTAGCAACTATCGTGATCGAAAAAGATGCCCGGCAAAGATATGCTAAACTCAGAGTGCTTTTAGCCCGTAAGAGAGCTGAAGAAGCACAACGATGGGAAGGAGCATACCGCTTATACTATAGGAGGCAGAACACTGCTCCTATGACATTAAAACAAGCCAGTTAAAAAAACCGGATGAATTCATCCGGTTTTTTTGTTACTGACTCTGGTACCAATTAGCTATACTATGCACTTATTACCAGCTGATGAAGCCCTTCACTACGCCAAGGATAAATAACAGATAAAATGCTCCTCCCAGAAGTAGCATAGGAGCACTGATGTGTTTTTTGATTTTTAGCTCCCAATACAGGAACCCGGCTGAAAGCAGGGCGATTAAAGCCGCCAATAATGCCCCCGTTGTCAACTGCCAATCGGTTAAAGCAATGCCCAGGGCAGGTATTAATGAACTCTGAAAAACCATCGCCCCAGTGATATTGCCCAAAGCAAGAGTGTCTTTCTCTCGGCCCACCCAGATTATGCTGTTAAATTTCTCCGGCAGTTCAGTGGCAATAGGAGTAATTATCAGAGCGAGTATGAATGCTGGTACACCGTAAAGGGTAGCAATGCTGCTTACCGAATTAACAAATAGTTTAGCACCCACAATTATTATTCCTAAGGCTAACAGCACCTGCATCAAAATTATGATTAAGGCCGGCTTCTTTTTGCCAGGGGCAAAATAACACTTAGGAAGCTCATCTTCTCCTTCTATATCTCGTTTCTCACTAAACAATACTAATACATACCATAGATAAGCTATAACCAGTAATGCCGCTATGATTAGTTGTATACTCCGGTAAGCAGGTGGAATAAGTCCGGCTACCACTGCTACCAAATAGACTACTATGAAAAAAGCTAGGTCTCTGGCCATAGTAGAATAATTAGCTACTACCTTGGTTCCATGAAAACGTCGTCTCCGAAATAGGACCACAGCCATCCCGGTTACAAACATAGCCAAGGTTGACAACATCAAGGGTGCACCTAAAATGGCACCAATACCTATTTCATGACCAGCTTCTCCCGCAGAAAAAACAATGGCAATTATGGGTATTAAGGTTTCGGGTAAAGCCGTCCCTACTGCTGCCAGAACACTACCTACTGCTCCCTCGGAAAGATTGAGTCTCTTGCCCAACCACTCAATTCCGTTAACAAATATCTCAGCCCCTACTAAAATAACACCTAAGCTGATTAACAACCATGCTATGCTGCTCACTTAATTCTATCTCCTTTTTACATCGTTAGCGGTAGAGAGTATGGCTTTCTGCCCTTAAATGCGGTAACTTTCCGATAACCAATGCTCCATAGTTTTTGGGCAACATCAGCCAATCCTTCAGCCACCTGCTCCGGATGATGAGCATCGGAACCCATAGTAACAGGAAGATTCAAATTAAACATTTCTTCAATGATCTGCCGGGAAGGGTACATTTCCTGCACCGGCTTTCGTAAACCAGCACTGTTTATTTCTATTACCATAGGTGTATCTTTTATACTATGTAAAATCGGTTGGACATACTGCAAAGAGCTTTTTTTGATGGGTCGATGCCCCCATATTTTTATTAAATCTAAATGACCTATTACATCAAATAGGCGGCTTTGAATGAGCCTTTGCACCAGCCCAAAATAATCGCTGTATACTCTATCAATATCTGAGGATTCGAACCCAGCTCGGTAATCAGGATGGTCAAATGGCCAACCATCAATATAATGCACGGAACCCATCACGAAATCCAGAAAAGCATTATTAACGATTTTTTTAATGTCCTCTTCCCGTCCTGGTACAAAGTCCATCTCCAAACCGGTGGTTATGAGGAGATCAGGTCTTCTAACCGCTTCAATAATGTGGCGGTATACTTTATCACTGAATTGTTCGTGCTCCACCAAACCCAGCACCTGAATACCCTTTTGTCGGGCTTTATTCACGTATTGTATAAGCCATTCTTCACTATATTCGTATTCACCATGAGCCACTACATGCACGTGATTATCAACTGGCAATATTTGAGACCTCCTAGGAGATATTCGCCACACTTACTTATTTAAACACTCTCGAAGATTGAAATCAAGCAAATCCATTGCATTACCAGGTTTCATATAATAAAATTGAACAATATAAATGCCTGTGATGCCATATTAAGGAGGAATCTGTATCTATGGCCACCATTATTCCCTTCCGAGGATTACGCTACAACCCCGATAAAGTCGCTGATATTTCCCAAGTAGTTACACCGCCTTATGATGTAATAGATGATGCTGCTCAGGCACGTTATTATGCCCAACATCCCGCCAATGTAATTCGCTTGGAACTGGGATTAACCTATCCCCAGGATACGGCAGACAATAACCGTTATTCCCGGGCTAATCAGTACCTGGAAAAATGGCTGGAAGAAGAAATCCTTATTCCTGAACCACAGCCTTCTTTATACCTATATGAGCAGGAATACACAGTCAGAGGAAAGCGAATAATCCGCACTGGCTTGGTGGGTGGTTTAAAAGTTGAGCCTTATGAGTCCGGTACTGTTTTGCCCCATGAAGAAACCTTATCCAAACCCAAAGCTGATCGCCTGCAGCTAATGCGTTCTACACGTAGTAATTTTAGTTCTATATTCGGACTGTATTCAGACCCCAACCAAGAAGTGACCCAACTATTGCGGGAAGAAACCAAAGGCCAACCTCCTATTATAGATATAACTGATGAAGCTGGAGAAGCCCATCGCATATGGATAATACAAAACAGTAGTGTTCTGGAAAAGATAACGGAAATGTTCCGCGAAAAGCATATCTACATTGCTGACGGGCATCACCGTTATGAAACGGCTCTGGAATATGCCCAGGAAATGCAAGAACAGGGTCAGCCGGGCTATGATTATGTTCTTACTACCCTGGTTAATGTCTTTGATCCCGGCTTGTTGGTATTACCGACCCATAGGCTAGTACGTAACCTAAGCGATTTTAATATAGAATCAATCCTGGAACGTCTGGCTGTTTTGTTTGAAGTGCAGGAATTTGGTACCTTAAGTGACCTGCCTAAACTGATGACTACCTTGGATGAGCAAAGAAAACGCCATGTTTTTGGAATGGTAGTGGATGAACACCTGTTCTTTCTGGCTTTAAGAGACTGGAAAACCGCTGCCGAACTCCTGCCAGCTAATCGTTCAACCTCATGGAAATCCCTTGACGTAGCTATTCTTGATAATCTTATTCTTGATAATATGCTGGGAATTGGCGAAGCCCAGCGCCGCAGTCAAGACAACTTATGCTACAGCCAAAGTGAAGAATGGGTAGTAAGCCAAATAAAAAATTGCAACTACCAGTTAGGATTCCTGGTTAATCCTACCCAGGTACAAGAGATCTTAGATGTAGCCCAGGCTAAGGATAAAATGCCTCAAAAGTCAACCTATTTTTATCCAAAATTAATTACTGGGTTAATAATTAATAAGCTTGATATTTAATAAATACTCTTTTCCAGGCATAAACTGGTAATTTTACCCTAAACCTCTGCTATGCGGAGGTTTTTATTATGGTTATAAATATTTGTTAGTTCTATGCCCCGCTCCCCTCATTCCCCTGAAACCCTCTAACCACACTAAATTTGCATTGCTTTTTTTATTTTTAACGCATTAGTGCAACTTACACCGTGTCTATTATTACCTATTATCATGGTTTATATTATATTTTATTATAGTTGCTGCTTTTTTGGTCATAATTATTTATTTGGTAAAGGATACAATATCACTTATGTCGAACATCAATGTGAAATGATGCACACAAGTGGGTGTGTACCTGGTAGAAACTTGGTAAGGGAGGTGAATTTGTGGATATCAGGGAAATTATGGATAACTATGGCGACAAGCCCGGAGGTTTGATTGAAGCCTACCACGCTATACAAAAAGAATTGAACTACCTCCCCCGGGAGGCTATCACAGAAGCAGCCCGGGTATTTGGTGTTTCTGAAGCCCAGGCCTATGGTGTAGCTACCTTCTACTCCTATTTATCTGTAGAAAAAAGGGGAAAATACATCATTCGCATGTGCGAAAGCGCTCCCTGTCATGTGGCAGGAGCCGATGAACTGCTCAAAGCCCTGGAAGACACTCTAGGCATAAAAGTAGGGCAGACCACTCCCGATGGTAAGTTCACCTTGGAACTTGCTGAATGTGTTGGCCAATGCCAGGAGACTCCAGTTATTACCATCAATAGCGTACCCTATACCGATATGTCTCCTGATAAGATAGCATCTGTTTTAGCCCAGTGCACCTAACCAGAAAGGAGGGAAATCATGGCCCAAGAATATCGTATCGTTCTGGCCAATGCTGGCAAAATAGACCCAGCCAGCCTGGACGATTACCTAAACGCAGGTGGTTATCAATCTTTGGAAAAGGCCCGCACTATGGCCACCAAGGATTTGATTGACCTAGTGCGAAATTCCAAGCTGCGTGGTCGGGGAGGGGCTGGCTTTAATGCCGGGATGAAGTGGGGATTTGTTCCGCAAACAGCCCCGGTAACATATGTAGTATGTAATCTGGACGAAGGAGAGCCAGGAACATATAAGGATCGCACCATTGTCGAGGCAGATCCCCATTTGCTGCTGGAAGGTATGGCTATTTGTGCTCACGCTATTCGCTCCAAGCAGGGTTACATTTACTGCCGCGGAGAATATCCTTATATAGTTGATCATCTCAATCGTGCCATTGAGCAGGCTAAACAACGCGGCCTGCTGGGAGATTTTGATATTGAGGTTCGTATGGGCGGAGGTGCCTATGTCTGCGGAGAGGAGACCGCATTAATTGAATCTATTGAAGGTCATCGAGGAGAACCGCGCTTTAAGCCACCTTTCCCAGGTGTGGCCGGCTTATGGGGCAAACCAACCGTTGTTAATAATGTGGAAACTTTCGCTAACCTTCCAGCCATTATTAAAAATGGTCCAGAGTGGTTTGCCAATATCGGTTCCCCTACCTACCCTGGCACCAAAGTATTTACATTAACTGGTGATGTAGTGAATCGCAGACCCTTTGAGGTTCCTACGAACACCACTATTAGGGAACTTATCTTTGATTTGGGGGGCGGAATACCGAACGGTAAACGTTTTAAGGCTGTACAAATTGGGGGTACGTCGGGAGCCTTTATACCGGATCATCTGTTGGATACTCCTCTTGACTTTGATTCCATGCGTAATGCTGGGGTTACTCTGGGAACTGGAGCAGTATTCGTAATGGATGAGACCCGCGATATGGTCGACGTTGTTACCCGTATTGCTAAATTCTTTGAGCATGAATCCTGTGGCAAATGCAATCCTTGTCGCGAGGGTACCTTCCGCAGCTACGAGCTGATGAAGAAGATAGAAGCCGGTCAGGCTACTCCGTCAGATGTGCAGAATCTAACTACTCTGTCTAAGGTAATGACCAAAGCTTGTTTATGCGGTCTGGGGCAAGCAGCTCCAACTCCTATATTAACTACTCTGGAACATTTTAACGACGATTATCAGCGGCGATTACCCGCAGCTAGTTCATGAAGAAAGGGGGATGACAATGATCCGCCTTACCATTAATGGCAGAGAAGTAGAAGTTCCTCGAGGCAGTACATTGCTTCAAGCCTGTGAGATGAATGGCATTGAAGTACCTACTTTATGCTACGATCCTGACTTAAGACTAGCGGGCTCCTGCCGAATGTGTATAGTCGAATGCAAAAACCGGCCTTTATATCTGGCTTCCTGTGTAGCTCCTGCTGAAGAAGGCATGGTGATCGAAACACACAGCCCGGATATCATAGAAGCTCGCAAGGTTATTTTAGAACTTTTGGCAGCTCGCCATGATTTTAGCTGCCAGACCTGTGAGAAAAATGGAGACTGTAAGTTCCAAGATTACTGCTATGAATACGGTATTAAAGAAAGCCGTTATCAGGACGGTGGGCGTCATATATACACTATAGATGACCCCAATCCTTTCCTAGAAAGGGACTATAACAAATGCATCATGTGTACCCGTTGCGTAAGAGCCTGTGAAGAGATCACGGTAGCTCGTGCCATCAATGTAGAGCATCGCGGTCATCATGCCAAAATCGCTACAGCCTTTGACGGCTTCCTGCAGGATTCTCCCTGTGTGTTCTGCGGGCAGTGTATAATGGTTTGTCCCACTGGTGCCCTGACCAGTAAAGTCAGTGCTGGCCTAGGCCGTCCTTTTGAAGTTGACCGGGTATTAACTACCTGTACTTACTGTGGTACTGGATGCACTCTGGAGTTGAATGTTAAGGATGATCGGGTGGTAGGAGTATCCTCCAACCGCGATGAAAATTGGAGTCCCGTCAACAAGGGCGCTTTATGTGTTAAGGGACGCTTTGGATGGGATTTCATTAACGCACCAGATCGCTTAACCACACCTTTAATTAAAGAAAATGGTGAATTCCGCGAAGCATCCTGGGACGAAGCTCTGGATCTAGTGGCCCAACGTCTTCAGGAAGTGAAAGACCAGTATGGCCCTGATTCCCTAGCTATGTTTACCTCTGCCCGGGTAACCAACGAAGAAAACTACCTGGCTCAAAAGTTTACCCGCGCAGTATTAGGAACCAATAATGTGGATCACTGCGCCCGCCTCTGACACTCGGTTACTGTCGCCGGTCTGGGGGCAGCATTTGGCAGCGGAGCCATGACTAACTCTATTGGTGAGTTGGAGAAGGACGCCCGTTGCATATTTGTTATTGGTTCCAATCCTACTGATAACCATCCGGTTATAGGTATGAAGATAAAGAAGAATGTTTTATATAACGGTGCCAAACTAATTGTAGCCGATGCCCGTTATACTGATTTAGCCTCTATTGCTGATGTATATTTGCCACATCTGCCTGGAAGTGATGTAGCGTTACTGAATGCCATGATCAATGTTATTATTTCCGAAGGTTTGGCTGATCAGGAATTCATAGCTGAACATACTGAAGGTTACGAAGAAATGGCTCAAGTGGTGAGCAAGTATACCCCAGAGTATGCTGAAACCCTTACTGGAGTACCCGCAGATGATATTCGCAAGGCAGCTCGTTTATATGCACAGTCTGGTCCGGCTGCCATCTGCTATGCTATGGGATTAACTCAGCATAGTACCGGAACTGATAATGTCAAATCGGTGTGTAACCTAGCTATGGTAACCGGAAATCTTGGCCGTCCCGGTTCAGGTGTTGATCCCTTGCGTGGGCAGAACAATGTTCAGGGAGCTTGTGACATGGGCGGTCTGCCTAATGTATACACCGGCTATCAAGCCGTAACCAATGAAGCTGCTCGGGCTAAATTTGAAGAAGCCTGGAAGGTAAAACTGCCTGATAAAAATGGACTGACACTGACCGAGACCATCAGTAAAGCTCACCATGGAGAGATCAAAGGTTTATATGTAATAGGTGAAAATCCCATGATGAGCGATCCGGACTTGCACCATGTTGAAGAAGCCCTGAAGAATCTGGACTTTTTAGTAGTCCAGGATATCTTCTTAACGGAAACAGCACAAATGGCTGATGTAGTACTGCCAGGTGCCTGTTTTGCTGAAAAAGATGGCACCTTCAGCAATACTGAGCGCAGGGTGCAAAGAGTTCGCAAAGCGGTCAATCCTCCTGGCCAAGCCCGCACAGATTGGGAAATCCTCTGTGATTTAGCTACCCGTATGGGATATCCCATGAGTTATGCTTCCAGTGAGGAGATCTTCACCGAAATTACCAGCCTGACTCCTTCCTACGCAGGCATGAGCTATCAACGCTTGGAAGGAAAAGGTTTGCAATGGCCTTGCCCAACTCCCGAGCATCCCGGTACTTCTTTCTTGCACAAGGATGGTAACTTCACCCGGGGCAAAGGTGCCTTCAGCGCTATTGAGTATAGAGCACCTTTTGAACTCCCCGATGAAGAGTATCCTCTGGTTCTTACTACGGGACGTTCATTGTTCCACTATCATACTGGAACAATGACCAGACGCTGTCAGGCTTTGGATGAACATGTTCCTGAAGCAGAACTAGAAGTGCATCCTGAACTGGCAGCTAAGCTCAGTATCGTTGATGGGGAACGGATACGCTTGTCCACCCGCCGAGGCAGTATTGAAGTCAAAGTCCAAGTAACTGACAGGCTGAGGCCCGATGTAGTATTTATACCCTTCCATTTTGCCGAAGCGGCTGCTAACTGGCTGACTCAATCCGAACTGCTGGATCCGGTTGCTAAGATACCGGAATACAAGGTTTCAGCTGCCCGGATTGAAAAAATATAGGGTTTTCTTTAGGGGAGAAAATATTAATTGAAAGGACGGGAATGAGATGAATTTTATGACTCCTGCAGAAGTTGCCGTAGGCATATGTAATGCCGGCAAAGCTAAAGCTGAAATGCCTTTCTTGAAAATGTTAGTTATGGGAATACTGGCTGGCGTTTATATTGGCTTCGGAGCTAACTTGGCCACCAAGGTAGGTTCTGCTACTGATGCCGATTCAGCCATAGGGATCTTCCTATTTGGAGCCGTCTTCTCCGTGGGCTTGATGATGGTAGTCATCGCCGGGTCCGAGCTGTTTACCGGCAATAACCTGTTTTGTTTTGCTTCGGCTTTAAATGGCCAGGCTTCCTGGGGTGGACTACTCTATAACTGGGTAGTAGTATGGTGTGCCAACTTTATAGGATCGGTTCTGCTGGTTTACATCATCTTCGGCGGAATGTATTGGATAGGTGGCGACGGTGCCCTGACAGCCCATGGCATAAAAGCCCTGGCAATTGCCAAGGGTAAGTTGAGCTTAACCTGGGGTACTGCTTTCCTGCGGGGCATCTGCTGTAACTGGCTGGTCTGCCTGGCAGTGTGGATGGCATTTGCCGGCAAAGATGTGGTTAGTAAGATTTTCGCAATCTTCTTCCCCATCATGGCCTTCGTATCCAGTGGCTTTGAACATAGTGTAGCCAACATGTTCTTTATCCCCATGGGCATTACCATTGCCAATGCCGCTCCCGAGCTGGCAGGTGCCGCCATGAATATGACTACTGACCAAGTAGCAGCCATGTACAACTATGGTCACTTTTTCATGGCCAACCTAATCCCGGTAACCCTGGGCAATATAGTTGGCGGAGCCCTGTTTGTAGGTGGGTTCTACTGGTATGTATTCTTAAGGAAACCGGCAGGCGCAGCTGTACAGGAAAAGAAAGCTGCCAACGCTTAAGATTTCCCGTATTCATTAGGAAAAGAAATTCTTCCCCCGCCTTTACAAGCAACAAAGCCAGGCTAACAAGCCTGGCTTTGTTAGTTAGACAGATTAAACGTAGCAGGACAGACCTCCGTCAATTAACATGACATTGCCGGTTAGCCACTTGGAATCATCACAGGCAAAGAAGAGGATGGCTCCGTCCATGTCTTCCGGATAAGCTACCCGTTTCATAGGAAACAGCCGGTTTAACTTATCCATTTTACCTGCAGCCTCCAGGCGATCAATTTCCGGCTGCATCATAGGAGTGACAATATGCGATGGACATAGGCAGTTTACCCTTATCTGGGGACCTAAGTCGGTGGCCATGGCCCGAGTTAGGTTCACTACCCCGCCCTTCATGGCACAATAAGCAGTAGAATTCTTTCCGCCAAATACCCCTAGGATAGAGGATATATTGATGATGCTTCCCCCTCCTCCTTTCAGCATCAGGGGGACCATAATCTGAGATACTGCGAATACACTGCGCAAGTCTATATTATATATGTAGTCAAAATCCTCCAGAGTGGTCTCCATAAAAGGTTTACGCATAGCACTTCCTGCATTGTTTATTAAAATATCCAACCTTCCCCAGGCAGAGTCGATCTTATCGCGCAAGCTTTCGATATCACTGACCTTGGTAACGTCTGTGGGCACAGCTAAAACTTCTCCGTTTATGGCCTTGATTTCTTGAGCCGTTTCCTCTAACGGCCCGCTACGCCTGCCTACTATGACTACCTTAGCACCTTCCCAGGCTAGAGCTAGAGCTGCTGATTTGCCTATCCCCGTTCCACCTCCGGTAATCAGTGCTACTTTCCCATCAAATTTCATTCCATCACCTCATTTGATTTACTTTTTGATTGCTCTCAATTGAATGCTCCTCATAGATGGCTATCTGTCATATATGCTATATAAAAATTCTTTATATCTGAGCAGAATCCCTTTGCTAAGTAAAAAAATAAGGCTACTTTTCTCCTTCTTGGCCAATACCTGCCGTGTCAAAATTCATGTGCTCTAAAAAGCGGTGTTGAAAATCCGGGTGTTCTGCCAGTTCTACAAAGGTAGTCTGAGCCTGTATGCGTGAGGCTTCCTGCCTTTTATCCAGAGAAACCAGTGCGCGTATGGCGCCACGGGCAGCAGCATTGCCGATAGGCTTAATTATGTCCAACTTCACTGACGGGATGACACCTAGTGCTACTATGCTAGCTGGATCTAAATAATTGCCAAAGGCCCCGGCCAAGTAGATATGCTGCAGGTCACCCGGGGCCAAACCGGATTTCTCCATAAGCAGCTCAACTGCTGTTCGCAGCGCCGATTTAGCCACTTGCACCTGGCGAATATCTTTCTGGGTATACACTAATCTGGTTGGCCAGCTTAAATGGTGATCATACAGAACAAATTCTTCTCCATCTGGGCCTGACTGAACTGCAATTTGATTACGCCCTTTATCACTAATGGTTCCATAGCGGTCTATCCAGCCTGCCTTTAATAAAGCAGCTGTTAAATCTATTATCCCCGACCCGCAAATTCCTCGGGGATAACTATTGCCAATTACCCTAAACCTCAAACCCTCTTCTTCATCAAAAACAACCCGGTCTATGGCACCATTTACTGCTCTCATACCACAGCGAATCTGTCCGCCTTCCAGGGCAGGTCCCGCTGCCACTGATGCTGCCCACAAACTCCCTTCATAGCCAACTACAACTTCACCGTTAGTACCCATATCAATTAATATGAACTTTGACTTCTCCCAATCAGGTATAGTCAGCAAACAGCCCACCGTGTCTGCTCCTACATAGCCATTAATCTGGGGAAGTATAATTATTTTCCCTACACGACTCACCTTTAGGCTGAGAGCAGCACCCGCCATATTTAATTGGTCCACAAATAGTCCCTGGTAGGGACGACAGGCCAAACTAGCTACAGGCAGTCCTACGAAAAAGTGAAGCATAACAGGATTGCCCACTACCACTGTCTCATAAATATCCTCTGCTGATACTGCGGCACTGATAAGCATATCTTCGATCATAGCATTGATGTTATTCATTAACACTTGATGCAGGTCATCCAGGCCATCTTGCTTTTCCATACAATAAGTGATCCGGGAAACAATGTCGGCACCATAAACTCGCTGCATATTAGGCTGGGATGACATGGCTATTATTTCCCCGTTTTCCAGGTCAATCAACCCCGCCCAGAGACTGGTGCTTCCTACATCCAATGCCAGGCCAACAGCACGAGAACGCTCCCGGCTTACTTTTAATACTCTGCCGTCCATAATCAATGCATTTACTTCCAGAGAGGGTCTGCCCCTACGATCCATAGGACTCAATTCCTGTAATGTTTCCACTGACAGTATAATATCCTGCTCATCTAAAGCAGCTTTAAGGCGCCGGTGAATTGGAACTGGATTTTCTACATCCAGTCCAGGCAACAAAATTCTTTGGCAAGTGACTCTGGCTGGAATCTTAGCCATCTGCTCAATCCCAACGTGGTCATAGGCAAATGCCTCATCCACCAGTGACACTGTCACCTGCCCTAACACCTTGGTCTGGCAAGCAATCCTTTCACTACTGTTAATTTCATCGGGTAAAAGCAAACTGCGTTCATAATCTTCTATGGGACTCAGGTCTCCCCGGGCTTTTACTTTGCATTTACCGCATATCCCCCGTCCGCCACAGGTTCCTCCGGGGTTGAGCCCTCCTTCAATTAGCGCTTCCCAAAGGCTTTTACCTGGCAGAGTCCACACCACCTGCCTTGGTCCGGCGTCGGTATTCACCTGGATTTTGATCGGTTCACTCAACTGTTATGCCTCCACTAGTATGAATGAGTTTTGGTTTTGACATGAAAAAGGCGGCTATTTGCCGCCCAGATAAATTACGTTGGTAGTTAAAAAACTTGTTTTTTTACTGTTACCACATTTTATTTCTTCCTAAGATTTTGACCAACCGTTATTCAGATTTGGTTTCTGCCATCAGGGCAAAAGCAAAAATAAACACCCAGATTAATGAAACCAACAAAGCATTAGTAGCCACGCCGTAATCGCCACTGGCTCCAATGGCTTTATTGCCCATGGAATAATAGACATTAAAACCAATCAATCCAACTCCGGTAAGAATGTAGATAATCTTCTTTATTCCTGCCGAAAGCTGGAATTTCTTGGCCCAAGTACAGAATTTCAGAAATATTAAGATTCCCAAAATTACTGTCAGGAATGCGACCAAGTTATTTTGAAAGATTTCCACTACCTGTACCCCCCTCCTGGCCTTTACTGAATATTGTATTCCAATTCCCCGATTGAAACAAGAACACTAAAAATCCACCGTAGCTTAGCGTTCCCTCTCTTGAATTTATATTCTCCAAAGAAAAGTAGTCTCCTGCTGGTAAATGCATATTCTGACATAATTATTTTTTTAATATCATCCTTTACACCTTCACATATTTTATGTACAATAATGGTTGCTAACCAAAGCAAGTAAATCGGATAGTCGCAGATTTATTATCTGAGGAAAGTCGGAGCTCCGCAGGGCAGGGTGCTGGATAACGTCCAGTGGGGGCGACCCTAAGGCAAGTGCCACAGAAACAAACCGCCTGGCAGAGTCAGGTAAGGGTGGAACGGTGAGGTAAGAGCTCACCAGCGTTTAGGCGACTAAACGGCTCGGTAAACCCCACCCGGAGCAAGACCAAATAGAGGAACAAAGAGTTGCCCGCTCTGTTCCCGGGTAAGGTCGCTAGAGGTGTCAGGCAACTGGCATCCCAGATAGATGACTATCTAATACAGAACTCCGCTTACAGATTTGCTTGCTACGTACATTAACGGAGCCGTTCCCATCCATGATAGGAACGGCTCTTTTGGTTCTGGGATTAACGGATATTGTTATTATCCCGATTCCGGTTCTTCAGATCATTATTCCGGTCATCTCTATTGTCCCGGCGGTTCTGCAGATTATTGTCGTTTCTATTTTGCTGTTTGTTGTCCTGGCGCTTGCGATTGTCATTCCGGTCGCTCACAAATCATCCTCCTTTTTATTATGACAATGACAGCCTTGGTGGCTTAATTTTATTCTGTCTAAAATAGATAAAGTTATGCAGTATAATAGCGTTTTGTCTTCCATTTTTTTCTATATTATTAATAATGCAATATATTTAGCTTATGATATAGTGTTATGAAAGGTTAATTGGCTATAGGGGGGGTATCCAATGTACATTAATGACCAGGAAATGCTCCATATTATGGAACATATGATCGATAACCCGTATATGGGGGTTGTTTATATTAATGCCGACTGCGAGATTCTTTTGGTTAATGAAACCTTTGCAGATATTGTTGGCATTGAACGCAATGATTTAATCGGCTTGAATATACGCCAGGTTGTGCCCGCATCACGCCTTCCGCAGACAGTTAAAACTGGTGAGGCAAGCCTTTGTGAAATATGCTCGGTTAATAACAAAGAAATGATTTCTATGCGTATACCCATCTACAGCAACGGAAAGATAATTGGTGCCATGGCCAAAACTCTATTTCTGGACATGGCAACCGCTAAACTTATGGCCGAAATGGTGTCCATGCTCGATGATGACTGCCGTAATTTCAACAGTAAGTATCAAACTAAATATACATTAGATGATATAATTGGCAACAATCCCCTTATTGCTCGAATCAAAACTTGGTGTACTCAAGTAGCTAACAATGTATCAAATGTTTTAATCATAGGTGAAAGTGGCACCGGCAAAGAATTATTTGCTCATGCTATACATAATGCCGGTATACGCAGGAACTTCCCTTTTATCCGTATTAACTGCGCTTGTATTCCTGAAAATTTAATGGAATCCGAATTATTCGGTTATGAAGAAGGTGCATTCACCGGGGCTCTAAAAGGAGGTAAAAAAGGCAAATTCGAACTGGCTAATCGGGGTACTATATTTTTTGACGAAATTGGAGAAATGCCTCTGGCTATGCAAACCAAACTCTTGACTTTCCTGCAGGAACGAGAGTTTGAACGTATAGGAGGCAGTGATCTCATTTACTCAGATGCCCGGGTCATTGCTGCTACCAATACCGATCTGGAAAAGGCTGTAGCCGATGGCCGTTTTCGCGAGGACTTGTATTACCGACTCAATGTTGTAACCATGATGCTTCCGCCTTTACGGGATCGAACGGATGATATTGAACCTTTGGTCAATCATCTAATCCCGAAATTAAATGGCAAACTAAATACTTCCGTGGAAGGTATTGAAGAGGAAGCTCTGGACATGCTTATAAACTACCATTGGCCTGGCAACATTCGCGAATTGGAAAACCTTCTGGAACGAGCTATAAATCTGGCTCATCTGGATGGAGTACGTTACTTGCGTCCCAAACACTTCCCCACTTTATTAAAGAAAGACTCTTATGTGAAAAACCGGCCAACCACCTTAAATGCGGCCATTGAATCTTTAGAATACCAACTGATCATGAACACCCTGCGTTCCAACAATTATAATAAAAGCATAACGGCTAAGCAGCTAGATATCCATCCCTCTGTTCTCTATCGCAAATTAAAAAAATACAATATCAGTTAGTTATCAAACCAGCAAAAAAGATAGCCCTGTTTTTGATTATCCGGTCTCGCAATATGCGAGACATTTTTTATTTTTGAGAAATCGGTTTATTCCCCTTTTTACAAAGCATCGCTCTGAAAACCTCTTCTCATTTTGAGAAATTAAAGTATTCATTTACTAAGAGATAAAAGGTCGCTTAGCCCGTTATTACCGCAATAGGAGTAATTGACAAAATATTGGCATGATTTTTGCTATATAAAGTTAACAAAGGAGGGGATAAATAACTATATAGAAGAGAAATAGGGCTAGAGTATTACAGAATAATACACCACAAACGCCCATGGTTAATTGTCCCCGCCACAAAAAAATTATAAAACTATATTGATTTGGAAGGAGTAGGTAATTAGTGCGAGAAGTTGTAATCGTTAGTGCATGCCGCACGGCTATCGGTAAGTTCTTAGGTAGCTTGAAAGATGTACAGGCGAAAGAGCTGGCCATTACGGCTGGTCAAGCAGCCATTGAGCGGGCTGGAATCCCTACCGATATTATTGATGAGCTAGTGGTGGGACAGGTATATCCACACATGCAGGGGTCACTTCCTTCCCGTCAGGTAGCTATGGCTTTAGGGCTACCGGTAAAAAGCAATGCCTGTAATGTGAACCAGAATTGTGCTTCCGGTATGCGTGCCCTGGAGATTGCCAGCCATAACATATTATTAGGCAATACCGAAGTTGCTCTGGTAATTGGAGTAGAAAGCATGTCTAATATTCCTTACATGTTAGCCAAAGCCCGTACCGGTTATCGTATGGGGCCTGGCTCTATTGAAGACGCCATGCTTCGTGATGGACTGGTTGATGATATGGTGCCTGGTCATATGGGGATTACCGCTGAAAATGTAGCGGAAAGATACGGTATTACCCGAGAAGAATGCGACCAACTGGCATTGATGAGCCACCAGAGGGCCACCAGGGCTGTCCGAGAAGGCTTTTTTAAGCGAGAAGTAATACCGGTAGAAATAAAAAGTAAAAAAGGTATTACTCATTATGAGACCGATGAACATATGATTCCCGATGCCAGTCTCGAGGCCATGGCTAAACTTCCTTCAGCTTTCAAGAAAGGTGGCGTAGTAACCGCCGCCAATGCATCTGGAATCAATGATGCTGCCGCTGCCGTGGTAGTGATGTCGAAACAAAAAGCGCAGGAACTAGGCATTAAGCCTTTAATGAAACTGATAACTTTTGCTGCTGAGGGAGTAGACCCCAAGGTAATGGGATTAGGTCCAGCGGTAGCTATTCCTAAAGCCCTCAAACTAGCGGGCTTGAAATTCGAAGATGTGGAATACTGGGAAATCAATGAGGCATTTGCGGCTCAATTCTTAGGAGTAGGCCGCATGCTCAAGGAAGAATTCGGCATCGAACTGGATATGGATAAATGCAATCATAACGGTTCGGGTATTGCTCTGGGTCATCCGGTGGGATGTACTGCCCTCAGAATCATTGTTTCTCTGTATTATGAAATGGAACGGTTAAACCTGACTGTGGGTGGTGCCTCCCTATGTGTAGGTGGAGGTCCGGCCATGGCATCTCTTTGGACTAGAGATATATAGAAATAAATAATAAGGGTACTAGAGATAATTTGCAGCTTTCCAGGTAAAAGAAAAGAAATATTTTTCGGGTTATTACCAGGTCCTAGGGCAATAACCTTGGGTTCTGCGATGTTTGTTGAGGTGAAGTTATTATACCTCGGAAAGCTGCCTATAAATAGGGGGGGTATTAAATGGCAGGTAATTTTGCCTATCTAAATACACGCGATCTGGAATTTATCATTCAGGAATGGCTTCCTACCGAAAAAGTATTCAACTATGACCGCTACAAAGAATACTATTCCAAAGATGACGTGAAAACCTTTTTGGCTCCCGTTCTCAAAATGGCCAAAGAAGTAATCGAGCCTACCAATGACGATGGTGATAAAAATCCGGCAAGGCTGGTGGACGGAAAAGCAGTCTTGCCCAAGAGCTTTGGTCCTTTATACAAAATGATTCAATCAGAAGGATGGGGCACCAGTAATATTGACAGATCAGAGGGAGCTTTAGTTATGCCCCATATTCTGCAGGCGGCAGTTAATGAACTTATAACCGCAGCTAACCCGGTATTTTATACTTATATCATGCTTGCTAATGGTGCTGGAGATTTAATTCAGACTTTTGCTGATGAAGACTTGAAGGAAATGTTTCTGCCCAAAATGATGGATGGAACCTGGGCAGGTACCATGTGCCTGACCGAGCCCAGTGCCGGGTCAGATGTGGGAGATATTCTTTCTAAAGCTTACCCAACTGATGATCCTCGTATCTTTAAGATTAAAGGGAACAAAATATTCATTACCGGTGGTGACAATGATTTTACAGAAAACATTATTCATTTGTTCTTAGCCCGAGTAGAAGGAGCTCGACCGGGCACCAGTGGTATTTCCTTGTTTATCGTGCCCAAATACTGGGTTAATGCTGATGGCAGCTTGGAAGACAATGATGTGGTCACTACTGCTCTAGAGCATAAGCTAGGCCAACATGGTTCCGCCACTGCTGCTCTGGCCTTCGGTGAGAATAATAACTGCCGTGGTTGGCTGATTGGCAGGAATCCTCTGGATAACGGTGGCCGGGGCGAGGGTATGGCCCAGATGTTCCAGATGATGAACTTAGCCCGAATGGAGACTGGTCATATGGCCCTGGCCTGTGTTGCCAATGCATTTTACAATGTACGTGATTACACCCGGGAAAGAGTACAAGGCCGGCCTTTTACCAATCCCCGTGGAGAAAGAGTTGCCATCATCAACCACGAAGATATTCGTCGCACATTAATAATGGGTAAAGCTTATACAGAAGCATTTCGAGCTATGCTCATGAAGGCTCTATTTCATTTTGACATCCGTCAAGATGATCCTGACCCAGCCGAGAGACAAAGAGCTCGGTATTACGTGGACATCGTTACTCCCCTTTGCAAAGCTTTCCCCAGTGACGAAGGATGGTGGTTGTGTGGCGAAGCTATTCAAGCTTATGGTGGCTATGGCTACTGCGAAGAGTATCCGGTAGCTCAGATTGCCCGTGATATGAAAATCTACTCTATATGGGAGGGAACCAATTATATTCAGTCCCTGGATTTGGTAGGACGCAAAATGGGCCTGGAAAATGGCCAGGTATTTGCGGACTTCATTCAGGAAATCCGGGACTTTTATGCCGCTCACAAAAATACAGTCGAACTTAAAAAGGAATTTAATAACCTGGGAACCGCATTGCAAGCCTTTGATGAAATAGTGCAAATCTTACAAGATTGGCGTTCCAACAATCCTGCCTTGATTCCGACCTATTCCCGCCGGGTGCTGACAGCTACTTCGGAGCTTCATGCCTCCCACCTGTTGTTGGATCAAGCCTTGGTGGCCTTGAAAAAAATTAACGAATTGGGCAAGGATCATTATGACTATAATTTCTACATCGGCAAGGTAGCAGTTGCACGCTGGTTCCTACGGAATGTAACCCCCCATATTGTATATCTAGCCAATGTAATCGTTGATGCTGATACTTCAGCCCTGGATATACCACTGGAATCATTCAACTTTTAACCTTGATGTTAAACCAAACACCCCCCGTTATTTCCAAGTAACGGGGGGTGTGCTGTCCGCTTCAGTTTTAGTAATTATCCTGTTGGTTCGATCTCCGCCATATATTCATTTGCTGGGCTGCTTTAATAAGTTCATCCCGGAAATTTGGATGAGCAATTTCTATCAGCATCTCTGCCCGCTTCCAGGTAGGTTTACCTTTTAATCTTACTTTCCCATACTCAGTAACGATAAAATCTACCGCCGTGCGAGGGGTAGTAACTATACTGCCCGGGGTAAGCATAGGAACGATACGGGAATGAGTATTCCCTTCTTTATCAGTGTAAGTACTGTTTAAGCATAAAAAGCTCTTGCCGCCCTTAGAATACCAGGCCCCGGTAATAAAATCCAATTGTCCCCCTGTGCCTGATACTTGCCGGGGTCCAGCACTTTCAGAACAGATCTGACTGAAAAGATCCACCTGTACTATATTATTAATGGCCACTACCCGGTCATTAAGGGCAATAATGCGGGGATTGTTGGTATAGCGGCCACAGTGGCTGGCCATTAGCGGGTTCTGATGCATGAAATCATAGGTTTTGCGAGAACCCATAGCAAAGGAAAAGGCAATTTTACCCCGATCAGTAGTTTTATAAAGACCGGTAACTACACCTTCGTGAAAAAGACGGGTCATGGCTTCAGTATACATCTCGGTATGAATCCCCAGGTCTCTTAGACCAGCATCACACATTAATTCTCCCAACAGATTAGGTAAGGCACCGATTCCCAACTGCAGGCAGGATCGATCCTCAATCTCTTCCAGAATAAGCCGGGCCATAGCCTGATCAGCTTCAGTGGCTTCTTTAGCTGGCGGAAGCTCAAATAAAGGTGTGTTACTGCCTTCAATAATATAATCCACCATGGAAATATGTATGGCATCCTCACTTCCCCCCGGAATTCGGGGCATATTTTCATTTACCTCCAGGATCACCTTATCAGCCTTCATGCAACCCTCAAAACTGTATGTGTTGGCCGGGCCAAAGGAAAAATAACCATAGCGGTCCATAGGACTAACCTGCTGTACGTAATAATCTAACTTGTCTATGTAATTCGCAATCACATCCTGCAGTTGACTGAACTGGATGGGACAGTAAAACATTTTACCCTGATCATGCAGCTTACGATCCTGTACCCCGAAAAACCAGTTATTACAAGTAAAATGCTCTGGCCCTGCCGTAGGAGACTCCATTATAGGCCAGGGCATATCACCACAGCAGTAAACCTGAACATCAGTGAGCTCATCTGCCCGGGCAGCCAGCTCATTATCGAAGTCAACCGGTCTTCCCAGAAAAGTGGCATACATGATAGTGTCGCCTGTTTTGACCAAATTCGCAGCCTGACTAGCCGTAATAACTTTTTGCTTGTAAATGTTCCTGTACATTACTACACCTCTCTTACCATAATTCATATAATTTGCCACAACATTCCTGTACATATTTTGTTCTATTCTCTTGAAAAAAGGTTTTCTAAATATAAGATCGGCAATAAAAAAACTGCCCATACTAGGATTGTAACTGTGTAAGAAATAAAATTACTGTCGCGTATTCTGCAGCCTTATAGTCCGGCTTCGTTTAGGGTAATGATTAACATTATGCCCTGCCAAGTCCGTGTGACTCGCGCATATTTTTTAGGTATTCGCTCAGGAAGTTGTGCCCCCGGTCAGCGGAAAACCCACCAGGAGAATTTTTCGGAAGGACAAACTAAGGGTTGGATATGCATCTCTATCTAAATATACACTCTGGTTTCATATTCTACTTCAATCGCTCTTTTCCTTCATGAAAGTGCCTTTCCATCCGAAGTTAGCCCTGTAATACCGAAATCCATTTTTGCATACCAAGCCCAAGAAAAGCTAAACGCACCCGGGGAATCCCAGGCGCGTTTCTCAGATTTTAGATTAAATCTGTTTTTAACGGCGGTCATCGCAGCAATGCTGCCTGTAGCCCACCACCAGTTTGGGCCACAGTCTGCTATCCGGATGTTCACTGCTATAAAAACCAACCAGACTGTTAACTTCCTCATTACCTATTAACATAAGACCGTTATTGGCAGCGCAGCCAGAATACCAATCCTCTACCAGAGAACGGATGTGAAACTTTATCTCTCCGAATTGTCCTGGACTGACAGTAGTACAATCTACCGGATCCGGATCGAACAAAGGCTGATTATCCCACGTTACTGCAAACTCTTTCCAGGGCTGCAGGATACGATGGGCACAAACCTGGATATCATACGGGACTTCATTACGATAAATGTCTAATACCAGGTAGGCATAGCATATTTCGCTGTTGGGTGGAATGAAGTTGCAGCACAAACTGCACAGGTCAAATTGTACCAGACTGCGGTAGTCATCCTGGCAGGGACAAGGGCAAGGCACCGTGGGGCAGTCAAACTGGCTCACATATAAAAACGGTACCCGACCAAAGTTTTTCTTAGGATAGAACTCTGCAATATAAGTCTCCTGTTCAGGAAAAAAGCAGATTTCAGTACAGCGGCGGTCGTGTTTATCATGATGGTGATCACTTCTTTCAGACATTATTCACCCTCCTTTCCTCTTTAGTACACAATATGGTGAGGATGGCAAAAGGTTACCTGTCTGGAGTATATTAACTTTGCAGCTACTACATTAACGGCAGAGGCTTGAAGTGTCACTATACGCGAAATTGCTGGGCGGCTTGGTAGGGGGCATCGCTGGGTGCACCGGCCTGGTTTCAGAAGGGTAAGGTGATTAAGCGATTAGCCTAATTCACCTGTATTCTGAAGTATGACTTCTACGTCCACATTAATCAGCACATCTTCGATAAAACCCTGCTCCAGCTGGGGGGCGATCTCCTGGCGCCATTTGGCCAAAGCATAAGGAGTTATATCAATCGCATCTATACGGAGCTCCTCCTGCATAAATTCAATAAAATCTTGCATTTGCATCTTCAAATCATCAGCTACAGCCTCTTCTATCTCCCGCAAATGCTGCTCCTCATACAGAGTCGAACTGTGCTGAACAACTGCGTGTTCAACCAATCGGCCTTTTAAGGTAACCTGAATATCAAAAACGATCAGTTCACCTTGCCGGCTGACTTTCACTTTCCGCTGATTAGCAACAAAAACTGTTCCTTCATCATATAACTGTCCGTCCTTATAGAGGGAAAAGGGGATCCATCCATGAGCCTTTTTTCCGCTCAATAGTACCAGACTTCTGGTCTCCATTCGATCCAATTGGGCAATCATCCGGTCCTGAGCAAACAGTGCACAGCCGGTTAGTTCCACTCCCTGTTGGTTGTCAGCGGGCTGCAAAACCGGGACCGCCACGGCCATGCCTGGTGCGTATGAATCAGCAGCCAAGCAGAACAGGGAAGTACGAGGAACAAAGGCCCGCTCGGGAATGATTTGCAGCAAGCTGATCAAAACATCACTGACCCTTTTAATATCCTTTTTGGCCATAAAATGCAGCAGTTCTTCGGCCCGCCCGTTTACCACTGCAACGTTAATAGACGGTTTAACCCGCGGTTCCCGCATGTTGGGGTCAATAATATTTCTGAAACCCTGTCGAGCTAAATCCTTACCAATTAACATAACCTGCAGCTGGGAAAGGGTATACTGCCTGGGTTCGTTGTAAGCCCGTCGGCTCCGGGTCTCTCCTACCGTCTGGGCAGAATAAGTTCCTATTTTTTCGTCTTCCTCTACCACTGCCGCCAGCAGAGCAGTAACCGCTACCTTCCCGGCTTCTCCAGAAGGGGGAGTGTCATAACCGGCTATCAAGCTAATATCTAAATTCTCCACATCTATGGTATCCCAGCAGCCGCACAGCAGAGTGCTCATAGCCAGAATAACAACTATTACCATCCATCGATATTTCATAAACTTTTCTGCCTCCTCAGTACGGAAACTAGAAGATAAAGCAGGGGGTAGCCCAGTGAAATGGCTATAAATGCGTAACCCACATAGTCAGCCAGGGCAAAGACTTGCAGCAGGTTATCCGGTTGCAAGGATAATACATATATACCCGCTCCCACCCCCAGAACTATCCAGGCATAATAGCGGTTGAAGTCCAGATTAAAAGCACGCGTAAAAGCGTAGCTGGCCGACATACTCAGATTCATAATTGGCCTGACACCCAGGGTGACCCACAGCAGCAAGAAAACCAGCTCCAACCTGCCCAGGGCAGAAGAATAGGGTATCTTCAGAAGAGTAACAACCGGCCAGGTGAAAAACTGCAGCCCTTCATGGCCGAAAACCATCAGTCCCACTACCACTATCATTAAATATATCAAGACAGTAATGCCCTCCCCTATCAGGGCTGCTTTTAAGATTTCGCCCCGGTGCTGAACCATGGCATAAGTAACCAACAGCACTTCACATCCGGCGTAAGCGTATACTATCTTCAGACTTCCCTGCATTAATCCATTAATATCAACATCTCCTACCGGCAGTAAATTCAGATAAGTGCCCTGGGTGATTCCAGCGCCAATGATCATCAATAGGTCAATAATCAATAAGTAAAAAAGAAACTCATTGAGCCGGCCGATTACTTTTGCTCCTTTGCTGACGGCATAAACCACGCTTAACGTACAGACCAGGGACACTGCCCAGATGGGAGTCCTGGGCAGTATAAATACGCAGGTGATTTCCGTAAACATTCTTATTACTACTGACTGGACTACTGTCGCATAGCCCACGAAAATCAAAATCAGCAGAGTACCCAAAAATTTTCCAAACAGCTGGTGACTGACGTTGGCAAAATCAGCATCCCGAAAACGGTTCAGTAGCGCTACTATCAAAAAAACCGCTGCCAAGGGAAAAACAGCTCCGACAATCACAGCCAGCCAGGCATGATGCCCGGCCTCTGCAGCCACCACTCGAGGGAGGCTCAGCATGGCGGTGGCCACCTGGGTTCCCACAATAATAAATATCAGCTGTTTACTGGTTATTTCAAAGCGAGTTCTATCCATTCTGCTGTCCCTGCCGTTGCCGATCCATTACTGGAATAGATTGAGGACGGTATTTGAGTCGATAGATAAAGCCTCTGAACAGCGTATCCTGCAGATCACCAAAGCGCACCGGTCCAAAGGGGGTAAAATAAGGAACTCCAACGCTTTCCAGGCTAACCAGGTGAGTTATTAAAATGAACCAGCCCAGAGAAAAGCCAAATAGGCCAAAAACCGCCGTTGCCAATATAAACAGAATACGAATCAAGCGGGTGGCCAGAATCATACTGTAGTTAGGCAGGGCAAAGGTGGCGATAGTGGTAATGGTAATAACTATGATAATAGCCGGACTGGCAATATTGGCACTGATAGCAGCCTGTCCCAGCACGATTCCCGCCACCACACCTACAGTTTGGCCAATATTGGCGGGCAAGCGCAGTCCCGTTTCCACCACCAATTGAATAATGATTTCCTGGATCAAAACTTCCACCAGTACCGGAAAGGGAACCTGGGAGCGGGCCTGGGCCAATATAACGAATAGTTCATAGGGTATCAATTCCGGTTGGAAGCTTAATAAAGATATGTACAGGGCCGGTAAGGATACCGCCAGAATGTAGCCCAGATAACGGGACAGCCGGTTAAAGTTAGCTACCATAGGGCGATCATAGTAGTCTTCTGAAGCCTGCAGGAAACTGACAAACAAAGCAGGAGCTATTAGAACCCAGGGGGTACCCGATGCCATAATGGCCACCCGCCCTTCCAGCAGTTCTGCAACTACCTTGTCGGGCCGTTCGCTGGACTTAAACTGAGGGAAGGGGGAATAATGATTATCACTTAAGAATTGTTCAATATAACCAATAGCAGAAATACCATCAATATCAATTCGGTTAATTTTGTCCCTAATATTGCGCACGATCTCTGGATCAGCAATATCTTCAATATACAGAATGGCTACGTCGGTGCGGGTCCTTCTCCCCACGATGGTTTTCTCTATCACCAGGTTAGGATCCCGCAACCGGCGGCGGATCATGGATATATTAACTGACAGATCTTCGATAAATCCTTCCCGGGAACCACGCAGGGTTTTTTCCACCGGCGGCTCATCAGGAGTCCGCTGTACCCCTCCGGTAATGTTTATGGCCAGCACTTCTGGCATCCCATCTACCATCACCAGAGTTAAACCATCAAAAAGTGCATGGATCATGTCCTGGACTAAGTTCACTTTTTTGATCTCGCCAATAGTCAAACAGGTATGAGAAATCTTATCAATGATTTGATTAGCGGCTCCCTGCTGCAAAGTCCCTGCATCGCTTTCCAGCATCAAGCTCTTGAATATCTCTTCATAAAGAACCTGCTTGTCTACCCTCCCTTCCAGGTAGACTACGGCTGCCCGCCGCCTTGGATCAGCCTTTATAGTGATCTCCCGGAAAATAATATCCCGGTTCTTCTGCACGTATGGATCGAGGATTTTTTTCTTACTGTCTAAACTGGCGCCCAATTTGTCACTCTTTTGCTGGTTAGGTAGTTTATAGGCAGGTGCCTTGCGCCTGCCCCAGAGGCGGTTGAGAAACGATGCCATATTCTGCTTCCTCCAGGTAAGTTTTATATATTTTGGCCGTTTTCTCCCATCCCTATCCGGTAATTCCCCTGCTTTTCCCAGTTGACCAGAACGTCTGTTCTGGTGTAGGATAATTACACAGAACAAATGTTCGGAGGATGCCATGCGCCGCATTACTTTTTGGTTTAGTTCAAAACCACTGAGCGATGATTTTTATAACGCCTGTCTGGATCTCACTCCCCTGGTGGAACCCAGCGATATCCAGGGGGTTTATTTAGACTTAACCGGCTGTAGGATCAATAGAGAGCAAATCACAAGGCTGGGCTCTTGCGCAAAGGGTTATATCAGAATAGGAATGGCCGCCAGCCGCCTGGCTGCACGTATAGCCGCGGTCACCCCTGACCTGCCCTCTTCAACCCGGCCCAAGGATTATCGGCTCCACAGCTGGGCAGAGGGAAAGCTGATAGAGATTCTCCCCCAACGGGAAGCCCCTTTCCTGGCCTCTTTGCCCCTGGAAGGTCTCTATCCCCTGAGGCCTGTCCAGATAAAAAAACTGCGCCGTGCTGGTTTTAGTTGTATAGGAGACATTGCCGCCCTCCCTTCTTATGAGTTGGTACGGATGCTGGGAGAAGAAGGGCTGCACATCTCCAATCTGGCCCGGGGAATCGATCATACTCCCGTTATCGGCCTTTATCCCCCTTCCCGGATGCTGTATCAGCATAATTTTGAATCTGCCCTGGATAATGAACTATCTGTACAGCAGATCCTTCATCAAGCAGCAGCGCAGCTGGCCGCCCAGCTGCGCCGCAAGAACTCCGTCTGCCAGCGAATTAGTCTGGAACTACAGCGGGACTCTTATAAAGACCAGGCCCAACGATCACTGCAGGCAGGCAGTCAGGAAGAACAGTTTTTACGCCATGTTCTGGAGGGACTTTCCAAAAGCATAATGGCTCAGTACGAAACCGAATGCCGGATAACCGGACTGACCATTATTCTGGATCAGCTTGCTCCCCTGTCCTGGTCTCAGCCTGATTTGTTCAGCTATCGCCCCATTTCCTCTGTAGAGAGTAAATCCCGCTTAGAGCAATCCTTAATTCGCCTGGAAAATCGTTTTCCTGGGTCTTTAAGCCGGGGAATAGCTATTGCCCGGCGAGAACGGGTACTGGCCCTGTGGGACCCCTGGAGGCTGACTCCCCATGAGTAAGCTAAAGTACCAGACTTTACAAGTAAGCTGTGATAATCAGGGCTCACCTTTTCACCTGCAAAAGGACCAGCAGACTGCACAGGTGGAGCAGGTTCTGGACTGCTGGCGTGACACCGGTTGCTGGTGGGCAGGAGAAAGCGAAAAGCTCTTTTATCGCTTATCCCTGGATAATGGGGCGGTTGTGGAAATTTACTGCGATATGGAAACTCATACCTGGGTGCTGTATAAGGTTTATGATTGATGGTGTCTTTCGCCACACCTTAAGCTTCCGGTTCAGTCATCTTTCGTACCGTGAAATGGAAGATTCCGGATGTGCCATTGCTGTGAAATGCCTCTTACTTAAATAGTATCATGCCAGTAGGTTTGCCATGAGCACCTTGGTGGAGGAGTCCGATATAGTCGGTGAAGATGGGCGAAGGTCGGGGGGCGCGGGACAGGATGTCCCAAGAGGGCTACCAAAACAGGATGTTTTGTTTAGCCCGGTACCCCCTGAGTCGCACATCGAGCCGTTACTATATCGTGACGACGAAACAGGTGCGCATGGTGAACTTACTGGCTATGAGTGATTTGCATTTATCATGGCCTGTTTTTCAGGTGATAATGGCGAGCCGAAGGCGTGGCAACCTCTATGCCTATTTACGGTTTGAGTTAATAGATCGCCACGTCGCTGCGCTCCTCGCAACCCAAGTTGTACCCGATAGGGTACATCAGGAGTACCCGTAGGGTGCGATGACATACAAGATGGAGGTGAAAAGATGGAATTCGTTCACCTGCATACCCACAGCCCTTTTTCCTTCCTGGATGGGGCCAGTTCCATTGAAGCTCTGGTAGAGCAGGCTGCCCAGCTGGATATGCCCGCTCTGGCCATAACTGACCACAACAATGTTTCCGCGGCGGTTAAATTCCATCAGACCGCCTCCCGGGCAGGTATCAAGCCCATCCAGGGAACGGAAGCAGAGCTTCCCGGAGGTTATCACCTGACTTTGATTGCCCGTAATGCCCGGGGGTACGCTTCCCTGTGCCGCCTGCTGACCCGCAGCCATCTATCTAATCCCCGGAGCAAGCCCTGTTTGGATCCCAACTGGATGGCGGAAATGGAAGATGTCCTGGTACTATCGGGCTGCCGCCAGGGACAAATTCCCGCCCTCATCCTCAAGGGACACTACCGGCAGGCTCTGGAGTGTGCCCGGCACTACCGGGATATGCTGGGCAAAGAGAACTTTTATATAGAAATGCAGGATACTCTGCTACCCGGTAATCGACGTCTCAACTATGAACTTATGCAGCTGGCCGGCTACCTGGATCTGCAACCGGTAGCCACTAATAATGTCCACTATGCAGTTCGCCAGGATTTCATGGTACATGATCTGCTGACCTGTGTTAACCACCTGCTGCGGGTAGATGACGTTCACCCGGCCCGCCCCCTCAACGCTGAACAGTACTTAAAATCCGGTGCTGCAATGGAGGAACGGTTTCACTTTTGCACCCGGGCTCTGTCTAACGCCGCTGTAATCGCTGAACAATGCCAGGAAGTTTTAAGTAACGCTCAGGTACATTTCCCCTGTTTTCCTTCCCCTCCCGGGGGAAGTGCCATCGCTTACCTGCGTTCACTTAGTTATGCGGGAGCCCGGGAGCGTTATGGAAAAATTACTCCCAGGGTACAGCAGCGTCTGGATTATGAACTGGGAATTATTGAGCAAATGGGTTTTGCCGATTACTTCCTGCTGGTGTGGGATTTGGTTCAGTTTGCCCGCCGTCAAGGTATTCGCTATGCCGGTCGGGGCTCGGCGGCTGATTCTCTGGTCTCTTACTGCCTATTTATATGTGAAGTAGATGCTCTGGAAAGAGGCCTCCTGTTTGAACGCTTTATTAGCCCAGAGCGCTCTCAGCTGCCTGACATTGATATCGATTTTGAAGCCCGTTACCGGGACCGGGTTATCGACTATGTTTATAAAACCTACGGAGCCCAACGAGTTGCCCGGGTTGCTACCTACAATACCTTTAAGGCCCGCTCAGCAATAAGGGATATTGGCAAGGTGCTTGGTTTTGCCGAGGAAGAGTTAGGTAAGCTCGCTAAGAGCCTGCCCCACACCTATGCTGACCGCATCCGCGGTGTCCTTGATCATCTGCCCGAGCTGCAGGATAGCCCCCTAAAAGACCAGCGTTTCCAACTGCTCCTGGATGTTTGTGAGAAAATCGCGGGATTTCCGCGTTTTCTGGGTACCCATCTGGGAGGCCTGGTAATCAGTGATGTTCCTTTAACTGATTTGACTCCCTTGCAAAAATCCGCTTTAGGGCCGGTTATTACCCAATTTGACAAAGATGATGTAGAAGCACTGGGGCTGGTAAAGCTGGATCTTTTATCTCTGAGAACTCTATCCGTAGTTCAGGATGCGGTCCAGCAAATCCAGGAAACAGGTGCTCCTTTAGACTATGATCGAATTGCTTTAGATGATAAGGCTACTTATGACATGATCAATCAGGGTGAAACCATTGGGGTTTTCCAACTGGAAAGCCCGGCCCAGCGTGCCCTGCAAACCCGCTTAGAAGCCAGCCATATGGAAGATATTGTAGCCAGCATGGCCTTAATCCGACCAGGGCCCATTAAGGGCAATATGGTGGACCCTTATATCAGGCGGCGTCAGGGGCAGGAAGAGATAACCTACCTGCACCCGCTACTGAAACCGATTCTGGAAAAAACCTATGGAGTAATACTCTTTCAGGAGCAGGTAATTGAAATCGCCATTGCTGTTGCCGGTTTCACGCCTGGAGAAGCTGACCAGCTGCGGCGGATCATGACCCATGCCCGTTCCCAGCGAGCAATGGAAGAAATTGGCCACCATTTTGTGCAAAAGGCCATCCTCAATGGCATTGAGGCTGAAGTTGCCGAGTCCATATTTGCCTGTATGGTGGGCTATGCCAGCTATGGGTTCTGTGAAGCTCATGCCGCTGCTTTTGCCGACACCAGCTATAAAACTGCCTATTTAATCAAACATTATCCGTCCCAGTATTTCGCGGCTTTGTTAAACCACCAGCCTATGGGTTATTACCCTCTCCACGTAATTGCTAATGAAGCACGGCGGCGCGGAATTAAACTTCTGCCCGCCGATGTGAATCAAAGTCAAATTGACTGTAAGGCTGACTCACCCGCTTCCATAAGAATCGGCCTAAAACTTATTAAGGGAATAAGCCGCTCCACTTTAGAGTCGATTTGCCAGGAGCAGGAACTGGGTCTCTTTTCTTCAGTGGCCGATTTTATTAAAAGAATTGCTCCTCCCCGGGATGAGGCCGAAAACATAATAAAATGCGGGGCTCTGGACAGCCTATATCCTAACCGGCGAGAACTTTTGTCCATTCTCCCCTATTGGGAATCAGCCGACCATCTCCTGTTTGTCGGCAGCCTCCCCAACACCGATGCTATTACCGACTTCTCGCTCCAGCAGAAGCGGTTCATGGAACGGGAACTACTGGGATTGGATATACAGGAACATTTTTTGGCCTTTATGCGTCCCTGGCTACATCGCCAGGGGATTATGTCATCTCAGGAACTGCATACTGTTAAATCAGGCCGCCCCGTACAGGCAGCGGGTTTGCTAATTCACCCCCACCGCCCTCCCACTCGCAGCGGTCGAATAACGGTTTTCTTTGCGCTGGAGGATGAATTTGGACTAACCGATGTTACCATGTTTGAACATGTTTATAAGCGATACGGCAACGAGATATTTAACCCTTCAGAAGGAGTGGTATTGGTAAGAGGAAAGTTGCATAGTAGAGGTCGGGGGTTAACCGTTGTAGCTGATCAGGCCAAGCGTATTTCCATAATATTCTCATAAAAAAAATAGGAGGCATGTATTTTCATACCTCCTTTGCTTTTCGGGGTCTAAAATTAGCTTATTTTTTCTTGGCGGCTTTTTTCTTAGCCGCAGCTTTAGGAGCTGCTTTCTTTTCAGCTGCAACAGCCTCTTTCAAAGCTTTACCAGGTTTAAAAGCGGGGACTTTTGTGGCAGGAACTTTGATTTCCTGTCCAGTGGCCGGGCTGATGACCTTTCTTTCCTTCCGGTCACGAACCTCAAAGCTACCGAACCCAATGATTTGCACCTTGTCACCCTTGGCCAGGGCCTGCTGGATGGTTTCTACCACGGCATCAAGTGCTTTGGCTGCATCCTTTTGAGTGATCTCAGCCTTCTCCGCTAACGCTTTGACAAGTTCCGATTTGTTCACTACATAGTCCTCCCTTTACAGTGAAATTAGAACCTTAGATAACTTTCCCCAAAAAAACGGGAATTCCTGCTATTAACCTAAAATTTTTGCAATATTTTTTGCTTACCTTCTATTTTTTACTGATACTTAAATTCTTCCATCAATATAAGCCTTTTATTCATAAAGTCCATAATAACGGGACTTTAATAACATTTTCCTCTTAAAATAGCGGTAAATACGCTAATCTATGACTTCCTGAATAATAATACTCCGGTCCGTAGCCAGATTATAGAACTTGTCCTCTACCATAACAATAGGACGAGTAGGTTGGGAAGGATCAACATAGATCACTACTCCTTTTTCATTGTTCGAGAGAAGCACCTGGTTACCCACATAAAAATTGACAATCTTATCGTAAAACACTTTGGATACACGGGGGTCCAATCTTCCAAAGGATTCCTGCCATAACACTTCTGCAGCTGTATAGGGAGAAGAGCGAGCCGAATAAACTCGCTCTGAGGTGATAGCATCGTAGACGTCCGCTACAGCCGTTACCGCTGCACAGAAAGGAATATTGTATCCTCTAATGCCCATGGGATAACCGCTTCCATCAGCCCTTTCATGGTGCATCAAAGCGGCATTAGCGACTTCGTTGGAGAAAGCACCCGTTTCCATAATTAAATTGTAACCAAACATGGCATGCTTTTTAACTTGTTCATATTCCTCATCCGAGAGCTTGTCAGGTTTATTGAGGATATCACTATCGATTTTAACTTTGCCTATGTCATGCAGAAGTCCTGCTGTCCCCAGTTCCTTGATTTGATTCTCATCACATTCCATCCAGCGGCCTATCAGTATACATATTAAGGCTACATTCACCGAATGGGTAAACAGATAATCATCCTTATCCTTCATTAAGCGCATCTGCCGGAACAGGTCATTTTCATCAAACACCTGCAGAAACAGCATCTCGGTAGTTCTTTTTATATCTTCAACATCCAGCGGTTTACCCAGTTTTGCCTCCAGCATAAAGCTTTTAACTACTTGCAAGGAATCAACATAAACGTCAGCAAATGGTTTGCCGCTTTTGGGCTTGGGTCGGGAATCCATAATAAAAATTTCCTCTATACCCCGCGCCGCAAAATGATCTAAATGTTCCTGACTAATAACCGTTCCCTTGGGCAGCAGAAGTTGCGAATCATAACTATAGATATCCTTACCCAAACGAGCTCCCGGTTTTAGATTGCTGACCTTTATCCGTAGCAAAAGGCAACCCCCACTTCTGTTTCTTATTGTTTTGCATTTCTACATGTTCTCAGCATGTTCCTGCTTTTTCCTGTCTTTTATTCAAGATATGTCCAGGCGGGAGTCATTAAGATAGGAATATAGTCAACTTGCCATCCGGCCTGAGCACTCTCTTTAGCTAATATCTGGCATACCTCCTGAACTATTAGTTCTTCAGTAGCCTGATGACCGGCATCAATCACTGCCAATCCCAGAGCTGCAGCCTCCCGGGCTTCATGATATTTTAAATCCCCAGTAATCAGTACATCAGCTTGTCCGGCAATTTCATTGATAAAACTGGCTCCAGAACCACTTACCACCGCCACCTTCTGGACTAAACTATTTTTTTCTCCCACTATGCGTAGGGCAGGCAAAGACAGTTTGATTTGCACCTGTTCGGCCAGCTGTCCTAAAGGGATGGCTTGCGGTAGGTTTCCTTTTCTTCCCGGGCTAAACATGATCCCTTGATTTTCCAGTTTATATAGGTCATATGCCACTTCTTCATAGGGGTGGGCTTGCAGCATGGCATCAATCACGGCTTTTAAGAGATGCTGGGGGCATATAGTTTCCAATCGAGCTTCCTCTACCTCTTCTAGCTGGCCGATCTGACCTATAAAAGGATCTGTATCCTCACCAGGTTTGAATGTTCCTATCCCGGTAGCCCTGAAGGTACAGTCAGAATATTTACCAATAAATCCTGCTCCTGCTCGGCTTACTGCCTCTCGCACCTCATTTATGTGAGTCAGCGGTACAAAAACTACCAGTTTGTATAATGACTCCCTGTGCCCGGCAGTTCTCAGGGGCAGAGGCTCAATATCTATTAATCCTATGGTCTCAGCCAGCAGTTGATTCACTCCCCTGGAAGCATTGTCCAAATTGGTATGGGCTGTGTATAGGCTGATATCGGCCATTATCAGCTTACGAATCAGACTTCCCACCGGCGAATCAACTTTAATGCTGGGCAAAGCTTTAAAAATCAGAGGATGGTGAGTTATAATCAAGTCGGCATTCTCCTGCCAGGCTCGATCCAAAACCTGATGGTCCAGTTCTAAAGCTACCACTACTTTAGAGACTTCACGTCCCATTGATCCTACCTGTAACCCGACATTATCCCACTTTTCAGCCAGATTTACGGGATAATGTTTTTCCAAGAGCTTCACGATATCTTTTACCCGGATTTTCATTTTAAAAATACCTCCAATTCCCTTAGCTTATCTTCCACTTCCGTTAACAGTTCGCGGTTGGGGCGGGTTTTGCTTTGCAGCAGGCTGTCCCGGAGATGTTTATATTTTTTTTGCAACTGTTGGCGGTAGACCTGCGCTAATGGGTCAGCTTGGCGGAGCAAGATTGGTCCTGCCTCAATCTCCAGCGGTGTGAGATGGTAAGGGTGGTTCCCTGGAATTACCTCTATAATGATAAAAAGACGCCGGTTTTGCCAAACCAGTCTTTCTTCCCTTATTTCCCATCCCTGATGGGCCAATATTCTGCGCAGGACACCCGGCCGGCTCATGGGCTGTAATACGAAACGGGAAAAACTGCCGGATTTTACCCAATCATGGCTGAGGATCTTAGCAATGGTTTCCCCTCCCATGCCAGCCACAATTATATTGGTTACCTCCCCGGCCATCAGAGGCTGCAAACCATCTCCCTGCCGTACCTCAATCCGGTTAGCATAGGGGCTGTCATTAACTGCCTTGCACAGTCTCTGGTAAGGGCCGTCCCCCAATTCCGTGGCAATCACCCGGGGAGCAATTTGTTTATCTACGAGATACATAGCCAGGAGGGCATGGTCGGCACCTATATCAGCGGCTGGTTGTCCTGGTACAAGCAGTCCGGCTATAATATGCAAACGTTCCAGGGCTATTCCCTCCTGTAATTTCTGCGAAAACTGTCCTCGCGTTAGTGCAAAAGACAGCTATACTGTCATCGCGAGTGCGTAGCGCGTGGCGATCTCTATGTCCATCTGCGCTAACCACGGCTTAGCAGTACTGTTAGCCGGGATGCAGGAGTATTAGCCGGCTCGCTCCAAGACTCCTCGCCTGCAACACATCGGCTTACTTCGGTGCGAAGCGGACCACTCGGAATTCGGCATCCATGCACTCAGTCCTCGTTGCTCGAAACGTCCTGTTTCTAGCATCGCTTCGCAGCCCTCAGTTTCGCCGTGGGCGGCAACGGCTCGTCGTACGTCACTCGCCTGGCTAATTCTCCTGCTTAAGCCGTGCCACGATGTTTTCGTCCATCGTGGCCTGTTCTTCAGGTGATAATTGCTGCTTTTATCATAGTGAAATATTCCGGGCAAGGCAAATGGACAAAAAACCCCTGGCTATAAGGCCAGGGGGTCCTAATTCTACACAAGTGCTATATCTGGGGCAAGTCTTGCAAACTTACCTGTAAATCTTCACAAGAGAATTCAACATCTTCAGTCTCTCCAGATAGGTAACGATCATAGGAGAACAGATCCAGATGCCCGTGACCACTTAAATTAAATAATATGGTACGACTGATGCCCTCCTCTTTAGCTTTTAGGGCTTCATCAACGGCTACCCGAATAGCATGGGCTGACTCTGGAGCGGGTACAATGCTTTCCGTCCGGGCAAACAGCATAGCAGCGGCAAAGGTGGCGTTTTGTTTAACTGCCACGGCTTCCAGCAAACCATCATGGTAGAGCTGGCTTACCAGAGGAGATGCCCCGTGATAGCGCAAGCCTCCGGCATGAATGCCTGAAGGGGTAAAGTTGTGCCCCAGGGTATACATTTTCATAATCGGTACTAAGCCGGCCGCATCACCATAATCATAGGTAAATTCTCCTTTGGTTAGAGTAGGGCAGGCGGCCGGTTCCACGGCAATTAAACGTATATTCTTCCCAGCCAGTTTGTCAGGCAGGAAAGGGAATGCTATACCGGCAAAGTTGCTGCCCCCGCCGCAGCAGCCTATAACCATATCCGGATAATCATCAACCATTTCCAGTTGCAGCCGGGCTTCCTGACCGATGATGGTCTGGTGGAGGCACACATGATTCAAAACGCTGCCCAGTGAATAATTGGTATCGTCCCGTTGCGCGGCATCCTCTACCGCTTCGCTGATAGCCATGGCCAGAGTTCCGGGTGTATTAGGGTCCTTGGCCAACTCACGACGCCCACTTTCCGTCAACGTACTGGGGCTGGCCACACAGGTTGCCCCGTACAACTCCATAATGGAACGACGGTAGGGCTTTTGCGTAAAGCTGATTTTTACCATGTACACCATGGCTTCAATACCAAAATGCCGGCAAGCCAGAGACAGAGCAGTTCCCCACTGCCCCGCGCCAGTTTCGGTGGTGAGGCGCTTGATACCCTGTATTTTATTAAAGAAGGCCTGGGGCAAGGCAGAATTAAGCTTGTGGCTCCCCACCGGGCTAACCCCTTCATACTTGTAATAGATGCGGCAAGGTGTATCCAAGGCTTTTTCCAGCTGGCGGGCACGGAATAAAGGCGATGGCCGGTATTGCTTGTAAAGCTGGCGCACTTCTGCGGGAATCTCAATATATCTTTCGGTGGAAACTTCCTGGGCAATGAGTTCCCGTGCAAAAATAGGCTCCAGATCAGCCGGGGTTAATGGTTGTTTGGTTTGGGGATGCAGTCCAGGTACAGGAAGGTTGGGCATATCTGCCTGAACATTGTACCAAAACTTGGGAATTTTGTCCTCAGGCAGCATAATTTTAGTGAACGGTTCTCTACTCATCTCATCCTTCTCCTCTCATTCTTATCTAACAGTCTCAGCTCAAGCTCAACCAAGCTTGTGGTATAGTGTAGCATAAATTGTCGGGTTTCAACAAGATCAATCCAGCTTATTTATTTCCACAATTATAATAATTAATTTGACCAGTTATGAACACTCAGCCTATAATACAGTTAACTGAAAAAGGGGAGCTGGAAGAATCCGGCTGAGAGTGGACTGTATTGTCCTGACCCTGGAACCTGATCTGGGTAATGCCAGCGTAGGAACCATAGTTTGATTATTGTGACTGCGACTGCTTATCCATTTCTGGGGTAAGCAGTTATTTTTTATGGGAGGGATGGGCTTTGCCAATTGCCAATCTAAGTCTGCAAATTCTTCCGGTGGTGGAGGAAGAAAAGATCTATCCTCTGGTAGATCAAGTTATCCATATGATTCAGGCATCCGGATTTAAATACATAGTAGGCCCTATGGAAACTACCATTGAAGGCGAGCTGGACTCCCTGCTGGATCTGGTAAAAAGAGCCCAGCAGGTGTGCGTTCAGGGCGGTGCCAGTCGAGTAATATCAGTAATTAAAATAGATTACAAACCGGACGGAGTGACCATGGATGAAAAAATCCACAAATACCGCTGAACAACTAGCCCCCTACTTATCGATAACCGGCTTTCTCTTAATCTGGGAAGCAGCGGTACGCATTTTTCAAGTTCCCGATTTTATTTTGCCGGCTCCCAGCCGGGTTCTATCTGCCGGATACCATATAAGAAGTCTGCTGCTGTATCATACGGGGGTAACCCTGGGGGAAGCTTTAGGCGGGTTGCTGCTGGCTATCGTTATAGCTTTCTTGATAGCCATGCTTTTGCATAATCTGGATTGGCTGTATGGCATGGTTTATCCCCTCTTGATTCTGTCTCAAACCATTCCCTTGGTGATTCTGGCTATTTTGCTGCCCCTCTGGCTGGGTTGGGGTATAACTCCGAAAATAGTTATAGTAGTTCTGGTGTGTTTTTTCCCCATTGTTATCAATCTGCTCAACGGTCTGGATGATGTAGATCCTGATCAGCTTAGCCTGTTTTACTCCATGGGCGCTTCCACTCTGGCTGCCTTTTTCATGGTGAAAATTCCTGCTGCCCTGCCTTCGTTTTTTACCGGGATACGCATCTCCGCCACCTATAGCTTGATGGCAGCTGTGATCAGTGAATGGGTGGGAGCTCAGCGAGGATTGGGCTATTTTATGACCGTCAAGCAAAAAGCCTTTGCTATTGACGAGGTTTTGGCAGCTGTCTTGGTAATCTGCCTGATCAGCTATCTTTTAGTTAGATGCACGGATGGTCTGGAATACTGGTTGGTTCCCTGGAATCGGGAAAACCTGCCGGAAGAAGAATGGAACTAATAGTGGGGAGGTTATAAAATGCGTAAATTGGTGATTCTGTTTGTGGTTTCTATGCTTATGGCTCTTGGCCTAAGCGGATGCCAGAGTCAAGAACAAGGTGGTAAGTCGGACTTAACCAAAGTGACAGTGGTTTTGGATTGGGTTCCCAACACCAATCATACCGGCTTATATGTAGCCCGAGACCTGGGATACTATGAACAAGAAGGATTGGCTGTGGAAATCATTCAGCCCAGTGAAGGAGGAGCATCCCAGCTGATAGCCGCTGGCCAGGGCGATTTCGGCATAAGCTACCAGGAAGAAGTAACCATAGCCCGTTCGCAAGACATACCGGTAGTTGCCATTGCTGCGATCATACAGCATAATACTTCGGGATTTGCTTCTCCGGTAAGTAAAAACATAAAAACTCCCCGGGATTTTGAAGGCAAAACCTATGGAGGCTGGGGTTCGCCGGCTGAAGATGCCATGATTAAAGCAGTTATGGAACAAGAGGGAGCTGATTTTTCTCAAGTAAACATCCTCAACATTGGCAGCAGTGATTTCTTTACCAGTATCGAGAAAGATGTGGATTTTACCTGGATATACTGGGGATGGACCGGCATTGAAGCCCAGCTTAGAAATGTGGATCTGAACTTTATTAAGCTGCAGGATAAACACCCTGCTCTGGACTTTTATACTCCAGTTATTATAGCCAGTGAAGACAAGATTCAAAAAAATCCGCAGTTAATAGAAAAATTCATGCGGGCTACTTCCCACGGTTACCAGTACTGCATGGAAAATCCTCTAGAAGCTGCAGATATTCTGCTCAAAGCTGTACCTGAATTAGATCGGGAGCTGGTCACCGCCAGTCAGGAATACCTGGCCGGTGAGTACCAAGCTGAGGCTCCCCGCTGGGGTGAAATGAAATCCAGTGTATGGAAAGCATACGCCGACTTCATGTTTGCCAATCAACTCATCGAAAAGAACATCAATGCTGAAGAGGCTTTTACCAATCAATTTTTACCTGAATAGGAGTAAATGAAAAATGGGGTACCTGCAAATTAATGGAGTCAGCAAAACCCTTGGGCGCATACACACCTTGGATAATATCTCTTTGTCGGTAAACCAGCACGAATCAGTGGTGATACTTGGTCCCAGCGGCTGCGGCAAGAGCACCTTGCTGAACATAGTAGCCGGTTTGATATCTCCTGATCGAGGACAAGTTCTGATTGATGATCAGGATTGGACGGGAAGAACCGGACGGGTCAGTTATATGCAGCAAAAGGACCTGCTCTTGCCTTCCCGCACCATTTTGGATAATGTAGCCATCCCTCTGATTTTGAAAGGTACCCCTAAAAAGCAGGCCCGGCATATAGCCAGGCAGCATCTGGAAGAGTTTGGGCTCAGTGATTTTTCTGGTTATTATCCCCGGCAGCTTTCGGGCGGTATGCGCCAGCGAGCCGCCCTTTTGCGGACCTATTTGTTTGCCAGCGATATTCTCTTGCTGGACGAACCATTTGCTGCTCTGGATGCCATAACCAGAAGGCGTATGCACCTGTGGCTCAAAGAACTGCAGTCACGCTATCGCTGGTCAATTTTATTTGTTACTCATGATATTGATGAAGCACTTTTGCTAGCTGATCGGATTATAGTGCTGTCATCCCGTCCGGCCTCAATTTTACAGGAGTTTACTGTTTCACAGCAATCGGATATGCAAACTCACCAGTCCATAAAAGGGGCTATTTTGCGTTTACTTGAACCAGAGGAGGATGATGTTGGTGTTCACGGGAGAAATAGCAGCCAATTATGACCATTGGTATCAAAACCCTAGAGGAGCATTTATAGATGAGCTGGAAACTGAGGCTGCTCTAAAACTGTTTGCTCCTTACCCAAATCTGCCTGTTCTCGATGCAGGCTGCGGTACCGGAAATTTCAGTATTAAGCTGGCCCTGATGGGCGCCAAGGTTACCGGTATTGACATTTCGGAAGACATGCTGTCTATAGCCAAGAATAAAGCCTCCCTTTTGCATCTGGATATCGAATTCTTAAAAATGGACCTTCATTCCCTTGTTTTTCCTGATGGTTCCTTTGCTGGAGTATTCTCCATGGCAGCTTGGGAATTCGTCAGCCATCCCGAAAGGGCTTTTGCCGAATTATGGAGGGTGCTGAGACCAGGCGGTCAGCTTTTAATCGGGACCATAAACCGGGAAAGCCCCTGGGGAAAGCTTTACATGGAACAAGCCCAACACCCTGGATCAGTATTCAAGTATGCTTGTTTTAAATCTTTACAGGATCTAAAAAACCTTGCTCCTGATCATATCTCCGGATGGAGTAAATGCCTTTTTATTTCTCCTGATGCAGAAGATAACCTGTTCACGAGGGACATGGAAGAATCATTACAGTATAGTAATCCTCCTGGCTTCATAGTGGTTTGCTGGCAAAAACCATTTTAGACCACTTTAAGACTGTCTTGCTTATTAGTTAAGGATGCTTCCCACTTTTTGCAGCGGTCACCCCAGTAGGCCAAAGGTTTACCATCGCGGCAGATACAGACAACTTCACAGAGATTGGGACAACCGCGGCATTCCTGACTGCGGCTGGTAAATTCCCCTTCCAAAACGAAACTATGTCCCTTAAACTGGCCGGGACTCAAGCTGCGTTCCCGGGCCTCCCTGGCCAGCAAAGCTGCTCCAATAGCTCCCATTACCTCATGATGTTCCGGAACTTGTACTTGACAACCCAGCAAATTCTCAAAAGCCCGTTTCAACCCCTGGTTGGCTGCTACTCCCCCTTGAAAAACCACTGGTTCCATAATCTTTTTGCCTTTGCCCACATTGTTCAAGTAATTCCGTGCCAGCGCTTCACACAAGCCCATAAGAATATCCTCCACCGGGTAACCCATCTGTTGTTTATGAATCATGTCCGACTCGGCAAAAACTCCACAGCGTCCGGCGATACGTACCGGCTGGCGAGAGGTAACCGCCCGCTGTCCAAACTCCTCAATGGGAATGTTCAAGCGAGCCGCCTGTTGATCCAGAAAAGATCCAGTTCCTGCTGCACATACGGTATTCATGGCAAAATCATTTACTATACCATTTTTCATTAATATTATCTTGGAATCCTGACCGCCTATTTCGATAATGGTTCGCACTTGTGGATTCAACCAGGAAGCGGCTACCCCGTGCGCAGTGATTTCGTTTTTGATAACATCCGCCCCCAGAAGCACTCCGGCCAGCTGCCGGCCGCTGCCGGTAGCACCAACCCCTTTGATTTTATATTCCCACTTTTTCAGGGCAGTATCGATAGCAGCAAATCCTTCTTTTATGGCTTGTACCGGATTACCCTGAGTCCGCAGGTAGACTTTGGCTTTTAACTGTCCCCGGCTATCCAGCAGAACAAAATTGCTGCTTACCGAGCCAATATCAACACCCAGGTACATATGCATGTACATCGTCCTCCTGTATTTGCAGCTGATTTAACCTATTACGACGCTGCAGCATATCCACAAAAGCTTCCAAACGGGTTTGGATACCAGCAGCCCCAGAGTGTTCATCAAAATACATGGTCATTACCGGAATACCTTCCTGTTCCCCTACCTGACCCAGTACCGACTGGGCCACTATTTCCGGCATACAGGTTAAAGGGCCGATCTGAATAATGCCATCAAAACGCTGACGGGCAAATTCTACTGCATATCCCACCGTCTCCCGGCCATGCCCCCCCACAAAATAGTTCAAATATGGGCGCGCACTGGCCAATATTTGCCGGCGGTTGGTGCGTTTGGCCATCCCCCCCAGCAGGTGATCGTTAACCCAATTACTGGTGTAGACGGAACGCTTGACTTCCACATTCATCCGACCCAGTTGTTCGATAATATGGTAGTTGCAGCTGGGCTCCAGTATGGTATATATTTCCCCTACTAAACCCAAGCGGAGTACAGGTTGATGGTGTTGTTCAAAGCTCTCCATATAAGTCGTCATGCGACTTAAAGCTCTATTTACCTGCTCCCGGCTGTCCGCCTGATCTATTTCCTGGAGAGCCAGATGATAGGTTTTCATCACCTCATCCTTATGGACTGCCCGGGGCAGTACTTTTTCCAAGCAGATTTCCAAACGATCAACGGCATTTAGCTTAAACCAGGCAAAAAGAGCTGCCCGTACTGCTTCCATGGTGGTCACTTTTCCTGCCAGGTCCTTAATCTGGTTCAGCAATTCCGATAGCTTGAAATCAGGAGCCTCCAGAACCACCATGCGAAAAGAATAACCCAGATCCTGCAGGATATCCCTCTCTACCTGAGCATAGTAACCAAACCGGCATGGCCCCCATCCCCCTGCCATCAGCACGGTGTCAGCACCCTGCTCCAGGGCTTCGATAAAACTGCCCACACTAATCTTCAAAGGCAGACAGGCAAACTCTGGTGAATACTTTACCCCCAGTTCCAGGGTTCGCTTGGTTATGGGAGGCGGCGGTATTACTTCCAGCTTTAAACCTGACAGCAGAGCTTTAATGGGTATATGGGCATTACCCATGTGCGGAAAAGTGATTTTCAATGGCTCTCCTCCTGTTCCGTTCTATCATGTCTACAAAGGCCTCCAGTCTGGTAATCATTCCCGCCTCTCCCGTATGTTCATCAACAGTAAGCATGATAAAAGGTTTGTTCACTATGCGCCGTTCAATTATTTCTCCAATCAGTGAATCTGGTCCACATCCGAAACAAGCCAGGTAAACAATGCCGTCGATCTGCTCATCCTGATCGAAATGGAGAGCACTGCCTACCATATTGCGGCCTAGGGTCCAAAAAACCCTTTTGCATAAAGTGGCAGCATGAATTTCGATAACACCGGGATCAACATGCTCAGCCAAGATGGCTCTGCATCCCAGCGTACGCAAATGTTGGATCAGATTCATGCTGATAACCCCATCATAAAGAGAATAACCATGTCCTAGTACGCCCAATCTTAACCGTTCAGGTCCCACTTCCGGTGCCTGGTCCCCTTCCCACACCCGTATAGCTTCCTGTGGGGTTAACCCCTGGGTTGCCAGAGCCCGGCAAAATCTTAGTTCCTGCAAACCCTTTTGGTAAGCCGCCCGGATACTCTTAGAGCTGGCTCCAAAAATACGTCCTACCCGGATAATATCTTTATGCAAAAACTTATCAGTTTTGCTGACATCCACAGTTATATCGATCAAAGGGGGCAAATGGGAAATACACGCCCTGATCATATCTGGAAGTCCCATGAATTTTGGACAGATGTAGCTTTTTGGTTCCACGCTGACCAGGCGGGGTACAAAAAGGTAGTCGACTCCCCGGTCTGCCAGCTCTTTAACATGACCGAAATAAACCTTTATGGGAAAACAGGCTTCATCCACCGCCAGCCGTACTCCTTGATCCACAGTCAGCCGGCTGGTAGGGTGAGACCTGACCACCTGGGCTCCCAGTTCTTCAAAAAAGGTTTTCCATAGAGGATAATAGTAAAAATAAAAAAGACTGTGCGGTATTCCGACTTTTATCAATTCAAGGCCTCCTTCTCTTTAAGGCAGGAGCAGGCTGACGCCACTCATCCCGGGTATTTAATATGCTGGGCCGGCGGTTCTGCACAGGAACCGGTGAGCGAACCAGGATAGCTTTAAAAGCCGGCCAGTTAAAAGGAATTACCGGCCACAGGTAAGGAACCCCAAAAGACTTGGTAAAAGCGGCCAATATCAGTACCAAAGCCAGTGCCACTAGAAATCCCGGTAGTCGGAAAAGCCCTACCGCAAGCAATAAAAACAGCCTCACCAACCGGTTGGCCATGGACAGTTCATAGCTGGGAGTGCTGAAAGACCCTACCGCTACCGCTGCGGTATAAAGAATCACTTCGGGAATCAGCAGGCCAATGGTGGTGGCTACCTCCCCTATTAACAGCGCAGCTATAACTCCCAAAGCAGTAGCCAGAGGCGATGGGGTATGAATAGCCGCCATGCGCATAAAATCCAGGGCAACTTCTCCAATTAGAAACTGCAACAGGAGGGGAATTTCCCCCACTTTTTCCGGACCTATGAATTTCAAAGAAGGGGGGAGCAGATCAGGTTCTAAGGCTACCAAAAGCCATAGGGGAGTAATGAATATGGAAATCAGAATGGCCAAAAACCTGATCCAGCGAATATAAGCCCCCACCGCCGGATTCTGCCGGTATTCCTCAGCATGGTGGACATGGTGAAAATAAGTAGCCGGAGCAATCATGATACTGGGAGAAGTATCTACCATGATCAATACATGTCCTTCCAGCAAATGCACTGCCGCTACATCGGGACGCTCCGTGTAGCGAACCCGGGGGAAAGGATTCCACCAGTTGTCCTGGGTAATCATCTCTTCCACCGATTTTTCGGCCATGGGAATGGCATCAATCTCCACGGCTTCGATGCGTTTGGTCAGGTCATCTACCAGAGCCGGATCAGCCACATCTTTTAAGTACAGCAGGCATATGTCGGTTTTGGATCTGCGGCCAATCTTCACCAGCTTTACCCGCAGCTTGGGGTCCCGGATTCTCCTGCGAATTAAAGCAGTATTGAAAACCAAGGTCTCCGTAAAACCATCCCGGGAGCCTCGGACCACTCTTTCGATGTCAGGTTCTTCCGGATTGCGGGAAGGATAAGTACGGGCATCAATTACGAAAGCTTCTTCGCAGCCGTCTACAAATAGTAAGATTGCCCCGGCCATAACCAGGTAAATCAATTCATCAATCTGCTTTTCAGTACTCAGTTCTACATAAGGAAGGTTTCTTTCCAATATGGTCTTGATAGTAGCGGACCCAAATTCCTGTCCCTCGAGGTCCAATAGGCTTTTCATAACCAGAGTTATTATGTCATCCTTCACAAAACCATCAATACAGATAAAAGCTGCCTGGCGTCCCAGGATGCGCATTTCCCTGACGATAATGTCAAAACTTTCGCCAAAACCCAGTTCCTGCTGGAAAAAATCCAGGATTTCCGTATAATTGCGTCCTAAGTAAAGATGCTGGTCTTTATCACGCAAGGGATTCGCTCCCTTCCAAAATAATTTCTAAGCATTTACGAGTTACCTCGGCTCCGTCAGCAGCTCTGTCCATCCCGTTCATTTTGCCGGGATCTCCACAGCCAACTACCAGCAAATCCGGATAACGGTCCAGTATCTGTACGGTATCACCCTCCAGCCGACGGTGACGTGGTGACTCTAAATTCCCTTCCTTGTCTACCGGATGATCTTTTATCACCTGGCAATCACCAGTTACTGAATAATCCACCCGAGCACCCCGTACCCGTGAGTTGGAAGCCACCGCGATTACTCCCAGTATTTTTATCTGTTCAGTCTGATGCAGCAGGTACTCGATGACTCGCTCCCCAGCCCCTACTCCTTTATGTCCTTTATCATCCACCATTACTACAACCGGCTCATAGGGGGCTTGCAGTATTTGTTGGAGTACCTCCGGCCCGGATAGGGGCAAGGGATTCCCGGCTACATTTTTAAGAGGATAAAGATTCATAGAGCGGGCTGCGGTTTCAATAGCTTGGCGAGCGGTGCAATCACCATCAGTAACAATAATTACCCTGATCCTTGGTGATATGTCCATGGCGGTTACCCTTTAGGGTTAAAGAGAACCGCCGCCACATAGCCAAAAACAATAGCCGCGGTGATACCAGCAGCGGTGGCTTCCACACCCCCGGATATGGCACCTAACAGGCCGCTAGTTTCTACCGCTTTTAAGGTTCCCTGAGCAAGGGAATGCCCGAAACCTGACAAAGGAACTGTGGCCCCAGCCCCGGCTAAGTCAACCAAAGGCTGGTAAAGTCCTAAGCCGCTCAAGATAGCCCCGATACTTATATATCCTACCAAGATATGTCCTGGGGTTATGGTCGGTTTAGTGAGATCCATAACCAGCTGACCGATAAGACAGATAACTCCTCCAACTAAAAAGGCCATTATTAATGAATTCACAGTTATTCACCCCGTCTACAGATTTTCTAGAGCTACCGCATGGGCAATACCCGGGATACTTTCCCCTTGGAAGGAAGTAGTAGGACTCATCAAGGCACCAGTAGCCACCAGAAGAAGTCGCTCAATCTTGCCCTGCATCATCTTTTTCAGAAGCGGTCCGCACAGCATGGCTGCGGAACACCCACAACCGCTCCCCCCAGCATGGACATCCTGGGTATCATTAAACATCAGGACTCCGCAGTCGCTGTAATTGGGCTCAGGGACAATCCCATACTTAACAAACAGCTGTTTAACCAGAGCAGAGCCAACTTTACCCAGATCACCGGTTACTATCAAGTCGTAATAATCGGAAGGACGATTAGTATCACTTAAATGCATCTTTATGGTATCCGCCGCAGCAGGTGCCATGGCACTCCCCATGTTATTGGCATCTTTTTGGCCTAAATCGACAATTCTGCCGATGGTAGCACAGGTCACCCGCGGACCGCCATATATTCCCTTTTCCAGTACTACGGCCCCTGCTCCGGTTACCGTCCACTGACTGCTCATGGAACGCTGGGTACCCTGTTCGGTGGGAAAGCGGAATTGACGTTCAGCCGTGTAGTGATGACTGCTAACGGCGGCCACCACTCGTTCAAAATATCCGCCGTCAATAGCCATGGCTGCGGTCAGCAGCGCTTCAGCCATAGTGGAACAAGCTCCATACATGCCTAAGAATGGTATCTGCAGCTCCCGGGCTGCAAAGCTGGAAGAGGTGATCTGGTTAAGCAAATCGCCGGAAACCATCAATTCTATATCCTGAGGCTGGTAATTCTTTTTGCTTAAGGCTAGTTTAACTGTTTCCCGCAGCAGCTTGGATTCCGCCATTTCCCAGGTCTTCTCCCCGAATTCATAATCCCCCAGGACCCAATCAAAATCAGATCTCCATGGTCCCTCTCCCTCTTTAGGGCCAACTATGGTTGCCCAAGCTGTCAACACTGGCGGATTTTCGAATTTTATGGTCTGCAGGCCCGATTTTTTATGGCTAACCAAATGCTATCACCTCTTAACCAAAAACAACTTTGATAAGTCCTATTACTACCGACACTGCGAAACCAAATACCAGAGTAGGACCAGCTACACTAAAAATGCGCGCCCCCACCCCAAAAATATAGCCTTCTCGCTTGAATTCCATAGCTGATGCGACAATAGCATTGGCAAAACCCGTAATAGGCACAATGGAACCTGCTCCGGCATGTTTGCCTAAAACGTCATACCATCCCAAACCGGTGAAAAGAGCAGCCAAAAAAACTAAAACTACCGCTGTAGCAGACCCGGCATCCAGCTTGCTTAACCCCTGGGCACTAAAAAAGTTCATAATAACCTGACCCAGGGTGCAAATCAGGCCGCCCACCATAAAGGCCCAAATACAGTTTTTTACTATGGGAGTTTTGGGTTTAATTTGATTTACCAGATCTTCATACTCCTGAGCTTCTATTTTCTTCAGTTGATCTGCTGATGTATTCACATGATGTCGCCTCCCTTACCATAAATATTATGGGCTAACCCGGAAGCCTTTATTCCCTCGCAAAACAGCACCCTGTCTCCAGGGTGCTGCTTAGCGAAAATATGATTATTCTACATAGGCGATTTTAACATTGGCTTTGTATTCGATGATTTTGTTATCTTGACAATCGGCGGTCCAGTTATATACTTCCACACCGGTAACATTAGGATACCGGCGGGAAGCCTCCATAACCGCATTTTCAACAGCATCCTGCCAGCCACGCTGGGACTCGGCTACAATCTCAGCAACCTTTACCTGCAATTTGGTCAAACCTCCTTTAACATCAGTTGTAATTATCTTGGATAGAATCCATCCGGTTTATACAAATTGCCTGGATCGGGTGCTGGCGAAAAACTGGTCAAAAATAAATTAGCGATGGGTACTATTAACCCCATCGCCATCTGCATTTGCTGTGAAAATGACTTTCAGCTAAGCAAGGGTAGCGGATGCTTTAGCTTCCGCTAGGGCTTGGCAGGATGTTAGCCGGGATGCAGGAGTATTAGCCGGCTCGCTCCGGGACTCCTCGCCTGCAACACATCGGCTTACTTCGGTGCGAAGCGGAACGCTCGTAATTCGGCATCCATGCACTCAGTACTCGCTGCTCGAAACATCCTGTTTCTCGCTCCACTTCGCAGCCCTCTGTTTCGCCGTAGGTGGCAACGGCTCGTCGTACGTCACTCGCCCGGCTAATACGCCTGCTTAAGCCGTGGCCATGTTTTCATTCATCGTGGCCTGTTCTTCAGGTGAGAATTGCTGTGAAAACTGTCCTCGCGTTAGTGCAAAAGACAGCAATACTGTCATCGCGAGCGCGTAGCGCGTGGCGATCTCTATGTCCATCTGCGCTAATCACGGCTTAGCAGTACTGTTAGCCGGGATGCAGGAGTATTAGCCGGCTGCTCCGGGACTCCTCGCCTGCAACACATCGGCTTACTTCGGTGCGAAGCGGAACGCTCGTAATTCGGCATCCATGCACTCAGTACTCGCTGCTCGAAACATCCTGTTTCTCGCTCCGCTTCGCAGCCCTCAGTTTCGCCGTGGGTGGCAACGGCTCGTCGTACGTCATTCGCCCGGCTAATATTCCTGCTTAAGCCGTGAGGCATGTTTTCATTTATCGTGGCCTTTTCTTAAGGTGACAATTGCTGTGAAAATAGCTCTCTGTGTCATCGCAGAAAAAAGGGAATTCCTTAATTGTCATCGCCCTAAATGACTACCGATGTTCGCTAGCGCTCACTATTAATGTTGGCCGTTCCGGCACTCCCGATGTTCGTTCCTTTGGAACTCACTATTAGTGTTGCGAGGGAGCGAAGCGACGTGGCGATCTCGAACGAGAGTCACGGGCAAGTTGAATGAGATTGCCACGCCCCTTTGGGGCTCGCAACATTAATAGCAACCGAAGGGAGCATCAGAAGTGCCGGAACGGCCAATGACATGAAAGATGGCTTTTCGTCTGTCGTGTTCTGTACTACAGGTGAGCTGTGAAAACACCCCGCTAATAATTAGCTTGTCTGGTCGCCCAGCAGGTTTTTCAGCTTTTGCAGGGCGCCTTTTTCTATGCGGGATATTTGTACCTGGGAAACTCCCAGATCTTCAGCTATTACCGACTGGGTCTCATCCTTGAAAAAGCGCCTTAGAATAACCTCTCTTTCCCTGTCATCCAATTTTCCCAAGGCTTCACGCAAAGCCATCTGTTCCAGAATTCTAACGGTGTTCTCCTCTGATGCCAGTCGATCTAGCAAGGAACCCTGATCCTTCTCTTCCCCGGGGATGACATCATGAATATAAGCTGGAGCCTGGCAGGCTTCCATAGCCAGCACGATTTCTTCCTTGTCCATTTCCAGACAGGCAGCAATTTCATTTACACTGGGTTCCCGCCCTAGGTCATGACGCAGTTTTTCCTGAGCCCAGCGGATTTTCCCATACAGTTCCTTGTACCCCCGCTGGACCTTTACCATGCCATCATCCCTAAGGAATTTTTTGATTTCCCCTATGATCATAGGTACTGCATAAGTGGAAAATCGCACTTGAAAAGAGAAATCAAACTTGTCGATGGCCTTTATCAGCCCTATAGATCCCACCTGAAACAGATCTTCCTGATCATAGGAAGTACCTTTAAACCTCTCCAGAACCATATATATTAGACCGATATTAGCCTGGTAAATTTGCTCCCGGGCTTCATTATCGCCTTGTTTAGCTCTTAAAAGTAGATCATCATTATCCTGATAAGAGTGGGTCGAGGACATTAACCTCCCCCCTTACGCCATGGCCTGATGGCCTCGAGAAGGAAAATGACGCAGCAGGCGGACGCTTGTCCCTTTGCCGGGCTCACTGATCACTTCCATTTCATCCATAAAGGAACGCATAAAGGTGAATCCTAGTCCCATATGGGAAGGGTCACTGGAGTAGGTGGGTTCCAGAGCCTGCTCAATATTCTCTATGCCTTTGCCGAAATCTTTGATTATAATTTCCAGACTGCCATTATCGAATATACTCACTATAACTTCGATTTTCTGGCTGGGGTCATTGTTATAACCATGAATAATGCTATTGGAAACTGCTTCAGATACTACTAGTTTGATTTCTTCAATATCCTCCAGGGTGCAGTCCAATTGTGAGGCGAATGCCCCCACACATGAGCGGGCAAAAGCTACGTTTTCCGGAAGACTGTTGAACTCAAAGCGGACATAATTTTTTACTTTCATGTACGATTCCAGCCCGAGGCTGGTCCACCTCCCCTTAATTACTGACCACATCTTTTTCACTCCTGTACAAGGGCACCAGTTTGTCAATTCCTGAGAAATGTAGAATTTTCTCCACCGATGTACAAGCTCCCACAATATACATTCGCCCCTGCTGAGCGCTTACCTTTTTATACCGCCCGATAATTACTCCCAATCCCGAGCTGTCAATAAAGGTTACCTTCTCTAAATTCAAAACGAGAGTGCGTATGCTGGCAGCGTCCAGCCTCTGGTCTATAGCTTGCCGCAGCTGATCGGCCACCAGCATATCCAACTCTCCGGAGATGCGTACCACCAGCGTGTCACGAACCTGTTTGAAATCTGCCTTCACCTGCTTTTCTCCTCCCCAAGCCGCTTCTATTGGTACTTTGATGTGTCCTTATCTTTCTACAGGGAGGATAATTTTACCTTCCACAAAATTCCATCTACAATAGATAGGTTTCGGCAAGCATCTTCAATATCTCCTTTAGCACACCCGCCCGGGGTATATCCGAGGAGGCAATTAGATTTACCTCTTTTACCAGATTGCCATCGTGATAGACCCGCACTTCGCCAAGCTTTTGCCCCTGCACCACCGGTGCATCCACATAGGTTTGAAGCCTTTTTTCCATAGTAATTTTCTTTTCCTGCCCTTTTTCAACTATGGCTCCGATATCATCTTCCGCTATCACCTCAACACTTTCCTTACTACCTTTTCCGACCTGGACTACACCGCAGGCACTGGCCCGGCTAAAAAAGCTTTTGTACGCATACTTGGCAAAACCATAATTAAACAGCTTCATCATATCCCGGTGATTGCCATGCTGCTTAGGAGAAGCCATTACTACACCAATCAAGCGCAACCCATCTCTTTTCGCGGTGGCGGTCAGACAATATTTAGCTTCATTGGTCCATCCGGTCTTAAATCCATCGGTACCTTCATACCACCACAACAATTTGTTGGTATTAAAGAGCTTAAACTCACCCTGCCGTAAGTTGTATTCTTTAATAGAGGTATATTCCAGTATTTTGGGATATTGCAGAGCATAACGGGCCATAACTGCCAGGTCATACGCACTGCTATAGTGATTTTCTGCGGGGAGTCCATAAGCATTTACAAAATTGGTGTTCTTTAATCCCAGCATTTTGGCCTGCCGGTTCATGCGATCTACGAAATTTTGATGAGTCCCTTCCAAATGTTCGGCTACCGCCACACTGGCATCATTGGCTGAACCTACCGCAATAGCGATCATCATGTCCTCAAAAGTCATTTCTTCTCCTGGTTCCAGATATATCTGTGAGCCTCCCATTTTCCAGGCCTCTTCACTGGTAACCACTTTGTCCTTCACGCTTACTTTGCCTTCTTCTAAATCCTGGGCTGCTAGAATCATGGTCATCAGTTTGGTCATACTGGCAGGTGGAAGCCGCTGGTGCTCATTCTTGGCCAGCAAGACCTTTCCCGAGTCTGCATCCATGAGTACATAAGATTCTGCTTCTACCTCTACCTGGTCGGCCTGTACTGGGCTAGCTACCACCAAAGTCAACACCAGCATCCCTATTAATATCCAGGTGAGACTTTTCCAAGGCCGCATAAAGGCTGCACCTCCCGCTATTTCTACTTTTTAGATTATATTTACCCCAGGCAGAGATTATGCCCGCCAAGCACAAATGAAAAACGCCTGTAATTGTACAGGCGTTTGAGAGTGTCAAAAAAGTTGCTAAAGAGAGATCGCCACGTCGCTACGCTCCTCGCAACATTAGCCGTGAGCGACAGCGAACATCAGCAGTGCCGGAACGGCCGATGACATACCAGAAGGCCATCTTATGTGTCATTGCGAGCCCTGGAGGGGCGTGGCAATCTCGAACTTCTAACCATTAATAGACTTCTTTGACAGTCTGAAACGCCTGTAATTGTACAGGCGTTTAAGCAGTTATATAGTATATACAGTTGATCTATCTGGGTTCAGGAAGGATAGGAGGATAGCTGGAGGCCGCTCATCAGCTGGTTTAACTGGCGGGTACTTTCTTGCATGTGTTGAGCTAAAGTGGCTATTTTTTCTGCCGCCTGAGAGCTTTCCTCACTGCTTGTTGCAATTTCTCTCGATTGAACAGAAGTTTTTTCAATGGTGGCAGCGGTTGTCTCTATACTCTTGACAATATTCTGCATCGCGTTGGATAAAGACATAAAGCTATTCTGCAGCATTTCAGTTAAAGTATAGATACTTTCACCATCTCCTTTGTAGGCTTGCCCTACGTCTTCCAAAATCTTCTGGTCCCTGGTTACATCTTCACTCACAAAACGCAGCAAATTGTGGCATTGGTCGATTAGACGATGCATGACTTGGTAAACCTGCTGGTTCATACCCTGTATATGCTGAACAGCCACGGCTGATTTTTCGGCCAGAGCTCCAACTTCCTGTGCTACCACGGCAAACCCCCGACCGTGTTCTCCAGCCCGGGCAGCTTCGATAGCGGCATTTAAAGCCAGCAGGTTAGTCTGATTGGCTATATCTGAAATTTGCCCGGCTAATGCAGATATTTCTTCTACTGCCCCGCTGTCGGCGATAGCCTGATCAACATCTCTATGAATACTTTCGAAAAGCTGCATGGTTGCCTGTCTTGATTCAGTTGCTCTGTTTAATATTTCCTCAGCCCGTTCATCAATCTGCCTAGCCTCAGTTTGCGCCTTATCCACTTCCTTTTTTATTGCACCCAGCATATCCTCGGCTTCTTCACTGGAAGCATAAATCTGTTGGGCAGAAGCTGATAATTCCTCCATAGCGCTAGCAATGAAATAGGTTTGCTTGGCTATACCAGCCATTAAGGTAGTGATGTCTTGGCTTCTTGCTGCCAAATCCTCGCTAATGCCGAGATTTGATTCGGTATGAACCGATACATTGTTCAAGGTCTCACCTAACATGGTAGTCAGCTCATCTGCTTCCTTCTGCTTAGCGGCAGTTAACATAATAAGCTGGCTGGCCTTGTGTACCAGGAACATGGCCATAACAGCAGCTACAATGAAAAGCAGTGGGCAGAATAACCAGAATGAAGCCGGGTAATTGGCTAGATAAGCTCCCTTGGCTATCGCAAAACCCAATCCATTAAAAAGAAAGGTAACGCTCACATAAAAAGCCACCAATCTGGTGTTATAATACATGGCTGCGGCAATGAGGATAATGAAAGGAAGAAAAACTACTCCGCGGTTAGCCTGGTCCAGAGCGATAAATATGGCAGTTATTAAAGCAGACATTACCAATATGTAAAGATACTTCTGAAGATGTCTGTATTTTCCTTTACTAAGCAAACGAGCCAATAGTGCTGCTACTACACCTAGCAGAATACTGGCACTTCTGGTTATAGGTACATGTAATACTAATACTATTAATAAGAAAAAGGCCAATGATGCTAGGGAAAAAATGTAGAATAGACTGTTGTTCACTCTTTCTTCATGATCCAGTAATATAGTGGACCGCATCTAAGTCTACCTCCCCATCAATCCGCTTATAGTGAACAATAGGCCCTGTTATTCCAGGAATTCTATTAATTGCAAGCGAATGCCCTGGGGATCTTCGATAAAAGCTATCTTCCGGTCGGGTCTGAATTGGGAAGGGGGAACTAAAAAGGTTATTTGCTCCTGCCGCAGTCTTTCAGCTATAGCTTCTAAGTCATCCACAGCCAGGGCAATGTGTCCGATGCCATTATCATGAGGATTACTGCCTGGGTTGCGAGATAATTCTATTTCTATGCTGATGTTGCCATCACTCACAAAATAGTAATTGACACCCCCCAGGTTAATGGTCTCCTCCTGCTTAAAGCCCAGCACCCTGGTATAAAAGTCAAGAGCTTTTTCCACATCCGGCACACAGATTCCCACATGGTGTATCCGCATATACTTTCCCTCCTGTTTTGTATTTATTGTAGCTTCATATCGGTCCATACCCATTTATCAGTCAGTTGGAAATAATATTCTCGGTCCGGCCTTTTCAGAGAATATGCTGATAATAGCCAGAAAACTGCGTTTAAAACTAATATAAGATAACTATCCCTGGTTTAACTGGGTATGGTAGTTTTAGCTGCCTCCTGGCCACTGGCCTTGGCTACAAAATTAACAGCCCATTCGGGATGCGCCCCAGCATAAATGTGATTGTAGGAAGCAATAGTATTGCGATGGATGATGCCATCTATTTTGCCATTCAAGCCATATCCTCTTTGTACCTGAAAAATGTTTTGAATTTCTCTAGGGTTATAGTTGCAAATCTGGGAATGATGAAACTCATGTCCTCTAACCACAGTTCCCACAGGGAACAGGTAGTTAGAAGCAATGGTGCTCATAGCTGAGTAGCCATGGCCTTTTGGTTGCCCAGACATTTTCGTGTCACAGGGCAACACACCGCACATTTCATAACTGTGCCCTTCATAATGCAGCTTGCGGGCTAAATACATCAATCCCCCACATTCAGCGTAAATGGGCATCCCCATGGCGGCCGCCTTGCGTATGGAAATTCGCAGGCCTGTGTTTTGCTCCAATTGCGCTCCAAATACCTCGGGGAAACCACCTCCGATGTACAAACCATCCACATCAGGTAAGCTTTCCTGCTGAAGGCTGTCTACATACACCAATTCGGCTCCCGCTAAACTTAACGCCTCTAAGTTTTCTGGATAATAAAAGCTGAAGACTTTGTCCCGTATTACACCAATTCTGGCCTTCTTGGCTGTATGGAGTTCTTCTTTTTCCATCACTGGCAGGGGTCCGGAACTTCTGGCGATATTTATTACCATATCCAGGTCGGTACTGTCACTTACCGCTCTTTGCAGGAATTCCATTATTTCAAAAGTTCTTTCCATCTCCGCTGCCGGTATTAGGCCTAGGTGACGATCGGCTATTACCAAATTCTTTTGCTTGGGAATAGAACCTACCACTGGTATCCCGGTGTAGCCTTCAATGGATTTTCGCAGCATAGCTTCATGGCGAGGACGGGCTACTTTATTTAAAATAACACCTGAAATCCTGGTACTCTCTTCAAAGTTGGCAAACCCCTTTACTAAAGCAGCCGCACTTCTGGTCATGCGGGTGGCATCGATAACCAGAATTATGGGAGCATCAACAGCATGGGCCACAGCCGCCGTACTGTCACTTCCCTCAAAATCCAAGCCATCATAAAGGCCCATAGCCCCCTCGATTACGGCAATATCAGCTTCTTGGCAGCTGGTATAAAAATGATGGGCTAGTTTTTCTTTATCCAGAAAGTACAGATCCAGATTACGGCACTCTCTTCCCGCTACCAGGCTAAGCCAACTGGGATCTATGAAATCCGGTCCCTTTTTGAATGGCTGTACTGTCAAACCCTTATGCCGTAAAGCGAGAATAAGTCCCAGCGTCACAGTGGTTTTACCCGAACGACCCTGGGGTGCCCCAATGGCCAGTCTCATGATGTCACCTCGGCTCATATTATTTTGATTACCATATTGACTGATTATCTAGAACGGCCACTATCCTCTAATCGAAATGTAACATTCCTCTTATATTAAGTAAAATATGATAATGTTATTATCACTATAATTGATAACCTATGGCTGTTATATCTGTGTATATATCAACAAAGCGGGAAGCCTGTCTCAGTAAGACCCTTCCCGCCCGCTATCCAAATGCCTTTAACATTCGTTATTGACAACCTTCTCCAACAGTTCTTTATTATGAAGAAAATCAATTAGAAAACGTTCTGCTTTGGTTTTAGCATTATTGGCGTTAGTAAGTATGTTCAGGGGTCTTCCCATATAGCAATCCTGGATTTTGACTGCTTTAAGGATCTCCTCCTCACATTCTTTACGCACCGTTAAGGCTGAGATTACTGTAACCCCCAGACCGGCAGCCACTACCTGTTTGATAGATTGGGTACTTCCCAGTTCCATGGTTATATTAAGGTCTGACAGCGCCAATCCTTTTTCTGCTAAAAATAATTCAAATATACTGCGGGTTCCCGATCCAACCTCCCGCAGAATCATTTTGGCTTTACGCAGGTCATTGAGAGTAACACTGCCCTTTTGCGCCCAGGGATGATGATATGGCACGACCACAACTAACTCATCGTGCCAAAAGTTCTCAATTTCCAAATCTTTGCTTTGAGGTACCGGTCCTTCTACTAGACCAATACGATATTTTCTTTCCAATATATCCCGAGTAATATTCTCCGTGTTGGCAATGGTTACCTTAAAGTCAATATCCGGCCGCATTTTGTACAAATAGGCCAATATATTGGGAAGAATATACTCACCAATAGTCAGGGTAGCTCCTATCTTCACTTCTTCATGATGATCTTCCACCAGTTCATTGAGTTCCTCTTGGACGTTCTTCGTCATCTCCAGCATTTTGCATACATAGTCGTAAAAGATAATACCGGCTTTGGTCAGAGTTACCCCTCGATTACTGCGCTCAAAGAATTTGGTCCCATAGTAATTCTCGATATTTTGAATCTGCAGGCTGACCGCGGGTTGACTGATGTGCAGTTGCTTGGCTGCCAGAGTAATATTTTTTGTCTCGGCAACTGCTTTAAAAACAATAAAATCCTGATTGTACATTTAATCCCACCCTTTTGGACCCAATTAAGTGCTGTCCTTACTATCAATTTTACCTGTTTTTGCTGACTAGTTTAAAGGTTATTAGTGGTAACTCAAAAGGGCAATTGGTCATATCCTGACCTTGGATGGGGAATGGGAGTAAAAAGTGGTCTGGGCCCACTGGTATTAAAATCTCCCCCCTATTACCCCCCTGCGAACAAAAGGCCTCCCCCATATGGGGAAAGCCTTTGTCAATCAACCCGACAAAACTTTGTGCCAAATACTATATGCCAGCATTCCCATACATCTGAGTAATGTTTTTGATTACATCCCAGGTGTACAAAATAGAAGACTCTATTTTCCCAGAGTTCATAAGTCTTAATAATTTTCAGTGGCTGGTCCTTCTCTATACGCAACCTGTGGGTTTTGGTAATCCCGCTATCTTGCAGGCGCCTTTACCGGGGCCGCTGGGAAATAGATCATAAATCTCCGCTTGAGTCTTCCCGGTATCCTTTAACAGCTTTCTTACCATGGGAGCTACACCAAAATCGGCATAGTATTGACGAAGATAGTTTATAATCTTCCAATGTTCCTCGGTTAATTCTACCTCCTCGGTTTGAGCCAGAACAGCGGCCACTTCCTCATCCCAATCCGCGGCATTGTCTAGAAAACCATCTTCATCAAGCAATATCACACGATCTCCAACTTTTAATTCTGGCATGATATTCCTCCTTTTGATTTATTGTTGATTTATTAATCATGCTAGCAGGCTGATTTCAGCCCTAGCACAATTTACGTTTTATCTCAAAACCCTTCGCTATGATTGCCAACCATACCCTGCTCCCGGACCCCAATCACCACTTTGAACAGAACAGTCAGTACCAGCAAACCAATAGCGTAAACACCCATGATTATGATTAACTCGGTTACCGTGGGTATATACTCAGTAATATGACCAAGAGCATTGGGGACAAATCCTCCTAGGACCAAACCTATGCCCTTATCCAGCCAGGCAGCCACGAAAACGGATAGCAGAGCCAGGATCAGACCCTTCTCATTACGACGCACCTGAGGAATCAGCAACAAAATAATTCCTAAAAAGGCCAGGATTGCAGCAATCCACATGATAGGAACCAGATTGCTATAACCATCCACGCCGGCGAACAAGTACTGCAGAGTAACTATGTGTCCTGGAATGTTGCTGTAGAAGGCGGTGAAAACCTCCAACAGGAAGAAGAAGACATTGGCTATCATGGCATAGACAACTATGGTAGCCAGGGACTGGATAGCCCGGTTGGAAGTTTTAAAAGAGGTCCATTTGCGCAGTATGATGCAGAGAATGATCAGCAGAGCCGGGCCTGCTGCAAAAGCCGAAGCCAGGAACCGTGCGGCCATAATAGCCGTTAACCAGTAAGCTTTTCCCGGCAATCCTGCATAAAGAAAGGCAGTAACCGTATGAATGCTGACAGCCCAGGGAATAGCAATGTAGGTCAGTATCTTTACCCAGCGGGGAGCAGGGAAACCCTTTTTCTCATACCCCAATACGGTCCAACCAATAATAAAATTCAGCAATAGGTAGCCGGTTAACACGCACATATCCCAAAACATTATAGAACTGGGAGTAGGATGCAGGATTATGTTTAGTAAACGAGTGGGCTGTCCCAGGTCCACAAATATGAACAGGATACATACTATTACCGCTGCTACTGCCAGAAACTCTCCTAAAATCACTATTTTCCCAAAGGTTTTATAATCGTGCAGGTAATAAGGAATGGCTACCATAACCGCCGAGGCAGCTACCCCTACCATAAAGGTAAACTGCGATATATACAGCCCCCAGCTTACGTCACGGCTTAAACCGGTGACACCTAAGCCGTAATTAAACTGCTTGAGATAGGCAGCCAGACCAATGACAGACAGGATTAGCAATAGTCCTACCCAGGCATAATAGCGTTTACTTCCATATAAAGCCTTCTCAAGCACTTGCTCCGCCTCCTCCGATGATGTAATACACACTAGGTCCGGTTCCCAGCTCTACTTTGCGGCGAATAAAGAAATTGTCTTTCAGAACCTGCCGGACTGAGGAGTTAGGGTTATCCAGGTCGCCAAACATAATAGCTCCGCCGGAAGCTTCCACACACACCGGCTGCTGTCCCTTATCCAACCTTTCCATACAAAAAGTGCATTTCTCCACTACCCCTTTAGTCCGGGTAGGAACCGCACTGTTTATCTGATCAATATAGGAGCGGGGATCGAAGAAATTAAAACTTCTGGCCCCATACGGACAGGCTGCCATACAATACCTGCAGCCGATGCAGCGGTGGTAATCCATGGCTACTATCCCGTCCGCACGCTTGAAAGTAGCCTTGGTCGGACATACCCGTACACAGGCTGGGTTTTCGCAGTGATTGCATAAAACCGGGAACTGCATATGCTGAACTTTGTCACTGAGATACTCACTTTCCAGTTCTGCAAAGGTATGTTCAAAGTCTTCCTGCCAGATCCATTTAACTTCATGCTGGGGATTACCAATCTCCGGCACATTGTGATACTGATGGCAAGCTGCGGCGACCTGCTGAAAGTCCTCCGCGGTTTTAAATTTGCTGACATCAATCACCATTCCCCAGTGCTTGGCTTGGAGCGCTTTGCTGTCAGTGACTCTATCCGCTGCCGCCTCTATCTTATCTATTCCTTCCAATACCAGTGCGCTGCCAATGCCCAGCGATGCCATTAATTTAATAAAGTCCCGTCTGTTCATTTCGCAATACCTCCACCATGACAATCCCAGCAGTATGGGTCCACCGACGTATAGGCATGACAAGCATCACAAAATTCACTTCGATTGGAATGGCACTGCAAGCAGCTGTTGTCCAGACTCATCTCGTATTCCTTACCTGAACTGCTAACATAAACCGTCTTCCCTTCCCGTACCACCTGATCACGCCAATCATTCAGAAGCTGTGGATGCTGGCTGCGCATAAAGTCCGCTGACTCAACACACTCCTTTTCACTGAGCTGGTTAATCACCGGGGTATCCAAACTGATTTCCGGTGGTTCATTGGCTTGAACAATATTCAGTAAAAAGGGTGCTGTAATAATAAGACCAAAAATGACCAGACCAATTATAATCTTTCCGCGGTTATACATCTTTCGCCGCCCCTTTGCCAGGTAGTGGTTGCATGCGCAGGTCCATGGTTCGTTCGATTTCTCCGTCCATGACCAGGGCATTGCCCAGCAGTTCATGAACGCCCATAACTTGAACCCCAGGAACCCAGTAATCCATTAAAGCTGGGAAAGCAGCACGGTCAATAGCGCAGATATTAGCCAGCACATTTACGCCATGTTTTTCCTGAACATATTTAACCGCATTGGCCCGGGGGAATCCTCCCCGCAAGCGCAGTTCCATGTTTTCTCCGGCGTTTAATCCGGCTCCGCTTCCGCAGCACAAGGTTTTTTCCCGTATAGTTTCCTCCGGCATTTCGTAGAAGTTGTTGCAGACCTTACTAATGATGTAGCGAGGTTCTTCCATAAGCCCCATACCTCTGGCTGTATTGCAGGAGTCATGGAATGTTACCCGCAGGTGATCATTACGGCTGGGATCCAGTTTTATTTTGTTGTGATAAATAAGATCAGCTGTAAACTCGGTAATATGAACCATCTTGGTCGAAGCAGCGCTGGTGAATTTGGTACCGGTAATTGGTGATACTGGTACTTCCAAAAAGTCCGCCGGCCCGTTCCAGGTGTCCATATACTGGTTGATTACCCGCCACATATGGCCGCATTCTCCGCCCAGTATCCACTTAACCCCCAGTCGTTTGGCTTCAGCGTAGATTTTGGCATTCAGCCTTTTAGCCATCTCATTGGAAGTAAAAAAGCCAAAATTTCCGCCCTCAGAAGCATAGGTGCTCATGGTGTAGTCCAATCCGAGCTGTTCGAAAAGCATCAGATAACCCATGCAAGTATAAATGCCTGGCTCAGCGAAGAGATCACCCGAGGGAGCCACAAAAAGGATCTCAGCACCCTTGCGGTTAAATTGGGGTTTAATTACCTTGCCAGTGATGGTTTCAATGTCTTCCAGCATGAACTCAATATTGCTGATGATGGTCTGGGGTTCCAGTCCCACATGATTGCCTTTCGTGTAACAATTGGCCACTGGTCCGGATATCCAGTCAGTGTTCAATCCCAGCAGGTTCAGCAGTTCCCTGCCCATCATGGTAATTTCCGCCTGATCTATCCCATAGGGACAAAATACCGAGCAGCGGCGGCATTCGGTACATTGGTAGAAATAATACCACCACTCTTTGAGAACTTCCTCGGTGAGATCACGCGCCCCAGCCAGGCGGCCCAACAGCTTGCCGGAAGTAGTATTATAGCGACGGTAAACTGACCGCAGCAGTTCGGCCCTTAAAACCGGCATGTTCTTAGGGTCACCTGAACCCAGGTAAAAGTGGCATTTATCAGCACAGGCACCACAGCGAACACATATGTCCATGAAAAGCCGGAATGACCGGTACTTGGACAGGCGATCGGCCATACCTTCCAGGACGGTCCCTTTCCAATCCTCCGGCAGTTTCCAGTCCTCATCGGTGGGCGACCAGTCGCGGGCATTGGGAAAATCAACCACTTCCAGGTTTTTCCCCTTGGCTCCGTAGCAGAAGGTGCCCGGCTTGAACTCTACCGGAGTATCCATCCAATCAGTAGCAGGAACTATATATTCATACTGGAGCAATTCTTCTTTCTTTGGTAACTTGGCCATGTCTCCTCACTCCTTTTCCAGCGGCAATCCAACTTTACGCATCTTATCCCTGTACTCATCCTCATACTCGGCATAAGTATGGGTCTTGACCTCATAATTCCAGGGATTAATATGCCTGACCACCCGGCTGTTGTTAGCCAGATTCCTGGTCGGAGTCATGAAGATTCCGCCGGCGTGCATCAGTTTACTCCAGGGGAAATAGGCCGCCAAACTGCTCACCAGAAACAGATGAATATAAAAGATAGTTCCAATTTCTATTACCTGAGGGTTTAAAGCAGCCAGGCTCATAGCGAAGTCCTTCACGCTGGCGATATCCACCTTGAACCCGTAGCGCATCAGGATACCGCTGGTGGCAATGCCCAGCAGCAAAAACAAAGGGAAATAATCGGCAGCCAGGGAAATGTATTTCACCTGGGGAATGACCACCCGTCGCAGGAAGAGATAGGTTAATCCCAAAACAACGAATACGTCAGTTAAATATAAAACCGGTACTCCTATTTGCAGAAAACCGTCCAGCTTTTCCAACCCCTGTACCAGGGCAGGCACCGGATATACGAAGTAGCGAAGATGTCTGAGGACGATAATCAGCATGGACCAGTGAAACACCAGACTACCAAACCATAGCCATTTTGATGATCCGAAGCCCAGTCTATCTTCTCTTTTCTCGGTTTGGGTATTGCGAAATAGTGAGCGGAACAGAAGGATTTCCAAAGCCATACGTCCCACTACCCCCCAGGTGCTGGAGGGGTTTTCAATCTTATCGTGTTTTATCCAGGGCAAAGACTCCTGCTGCCCGCAGGTGGTTGGAATGCGGAAGGGAACTGGGGATTTCGCCCATTTAACTACCCGGAAAACGATTCCCAGCAATAATATGGCGAAGGCTGCGTACGGGATCACAATCCCGAACACACTGGTCAAGTTAAAAACTCCTGTCCCTATCCAGGCTATTAATACTAAAGCCAGTACTGCCAACAGAGAAGACCAGATTTTCATCCTAAACCTCTCCCATACATCCTTTTAATTTCTTCTGCCTGCAGTTGGTAAATTTGATTGCGGCAGGCACCAAATAGGTCAAAAGCCATTAAAGCCATGTCATCAATACGTCGATCAACTTCCCATAATTCCTCGGCATATTGGCTAACATCAATTTCCTCTGCCAAGCACTCGCGGATAATGGTCTTTAGATCAAATATAAAATGCAAAGATTCAGATGGCCGGTAATCCTGGACCGCCTTTATCCGGCAAATGGCTTCCAGTGGTTTGCCTAAATCGGTATCCGGCTCGTCATTTATCAGCCACTGCAGGATCGCTTCGGCATTGGAGGCGATGGCATAACCCAGCGGATCTGAAAACCTATCTTTTCCCCGGTGTACTGTTAACGGCTCACTATGACAGAAGTCACCCAGGGCTGCTGGTACCCACCTGGATAAAATGGACTGCTGTTTGTCTTGTATGGCTTTATAGATTTTGTATCCCATCTGCACTGCTCCTGTTATCAGATCTAAAACAGATAAAAGCTTACCTGCCGGGGCGGAAGGGCAGACAGATTACTCCTCTGTCCTTCCGTATCCTTCATTTATGGAGCCCCTACCTTGCCTTTAAGCGCTATATAGGTGGTAGTTATATACAGGTATTCCACCTTGTCCTCCATAGCCAGTTCCTTTACAGCCAGGTCTACATCAGCTTTGTTTTCCCCGATGGCCTTGGCAATATCCTTGCTTTTGGCCTTCTCCACTGTATCCAGGTAAGCCAGGACTTTCTCCTTAATTTCCGGACTTGCAGGACCTTTTTCCATTGTCGTTCCTCCTTTTTCTTATATACGAGGCTCGCGAATGGTTCGTACTAGCCGGCCTGCTTAGTATTTGAAAGCTGCACTGGTACGGAACGTCTCCCGGGAGAAGATATAATCATCAATACATTTATCCGAAAAAGGTATATTGGTTAGAGTAAAGAATCTTTCCCAGCCGATACGTTCAATCCATTCACCCATACGCTCTCCGGTGCGAGCATGAGTGAGCCAGGTTTCCACAATGTTCCGCACTGCTTCAGTGACTTCGGGCCACCGCGGCGGGTTGTTCGGCAGAAACGGAATTACTAACCGTGAGAAGCTGGGGGCTGAACGGGCATTGGAGACCTTGCCCCCCACCAGAATAGCAATGCCGTCATTTTGTGCATCAAGGATCTGCATTCCCGGAGACATGGTAAAGCAGTTACCGCAGTACATGCATTTTTCTTCCTTGACCGCCACACTCTTATTCTTGGGATCGGGCCGAATGGCTCCGGTAGGACAGCAAGCTACCAGACTGGGTATTTCAGCACCCTTTTGAATGATTTCGTGATTAATAACCGGAGGTGTCCGGTGTACGCCAAGAATAGCTATGTCACTGCAGTGTACGGCACCGCACATATTTAAGCAGCAGGCCATAGCGATTCTTAATTTGGCGGGCAGATCGTCCCGTCCAAAGTACTCGTAGAGATCATCCATGACCGCCTTTACGATTCCTGAGGCATCGGAAGCAGGAGTATGGCAGTGTATCCATCCCTGAGTATGAACGATGTTGCTGAGAGAGCGCCCGGTTCCGCCCACCGGCAGTCCTTTGGCCCGGCAGGCTTCTATTAAAGGCTCGACCATGGCAGCATCATCCGTGAGAAACTCAATATTATTACGGCTGGTAAAACGCAAATACCCTTTACAATACTGATCGGCTATATCGCAGATATCACGGATAAAATCAACACTTACCAGGCGGGGTGAACCTACCCGGATTGTGTATAATTCAGCCCCTGATTGGGCCACATGTTTAAGAACTCCGGGTCTTACCAATTCATGGTATTTCCATTTCCCGTAATTCTCTTTGATTACAGGTGGAAGGAATTTTCGATAATCAGGAGGCCCAATATCAATTTTAGCCATTAATCTTCACCTCTTATCAGTAGTTGACTCTTGCCCTTGAACCGGTTTAAAAGAGTCCTCTATTTTTTGATTTCATCCTCTTGCCAGAATACATAGGGATTGGCCCGCGGCCGGAAAACCATTTGCGGTACCGGTGGCAGACCCACTTCCCGCAGGAATGTTCCCATACCTACCCGGTAAATCAATTCACCCAACCTTTCACGAGTTTTACCGTTTTCATCCCACCAATCCCATATACGGCGGATCAAATCCTTAAACTCGGTATAGGGCGGTTCCATTTTCATAAAGGGAACTATGACCCAGGACATAAAGGCTGATTTTACGATGGTGGATTTCCCGCCCAGGAGAATGGTGGCTCCCTTCTCCTTGCCTGGCTGAATGGCTTTGGGCATCATGTTAATGCAGTGCATGCAGCGGGAGCAGTCTTCAGGAATAACAGTAAGTTCCTTGGTTTCAGCATTGAATTCCAGAGCCCGGGTGGGACACTTGTCGCATACCGCCCGCTGAATGTTCAGTCCGCTCTCAGCGTAGGCCTTGACTTCATCTTGATCGATAATGATTGTGTCACGCCAGGTACCAATAACCGAACAATCTGCCCGGGCAATAGCTGCTACACAGTCATTGGCGCATCCCGACATTTTAATTTTGAACTTATAAGGCCACATAGGACGATGCAGTTCATCCTGGAATTCATGGGTAAGGTCATAACACATATCCAGAGTATCGAAGCAAGCGTACTCACAGCGAGCCGGACCTACACAGCAGCTGGGGGATCTCAAATCGGAACCTGATCCTCCCAGATCAAAGCCGGCTTCGCTGAATTCATCAAAAGTGGGTTGTAATTCATCGGTGGTGGTTCCCAGCATAATAATGTCCCCGGTGGAGCCATGGAAGTTGGTCAGACCGCTGCCATGTTTTTCCCAAATGTCGCAGATGGTACGCAGGGCATCAGTGGTGTAAAACCAGCCGCTGGGATGGTTAACCCGCATAGTGTGAAATTCCTTAAGATGAGGAAACTCCTCCGGCAGATCGGTATAGCGGCCTATGACTCCTCCGCCATAACCCCTTACTCCAACAATACCGCCGTGCTTCCAGTGTCCAATCTTGTCCTCATAGGAACGTTCCAGCAGACCTAACAAATCATCGGCTGCTGGATTCTTAGCTGCAGCCCTTTTCATTTCCGTAACAAAACTTGGCCAGGGACCCTTTTCCAGCTCATCCAATTGAGGTGTTTTCCTGTCTTCCGGCATGACAATCCTCCTTTAGGCTAATCATGATAAAACCTATACTTCCATAATCGAAATAGCTCCGCTTTCACAAACGGAAATACAAGCCTCGCAGCCCATACACTCTGTTTCATCTCCAGATACGAAAGCCTTTTCCCCATTAAAACCCAGTATACGTGCCGGACAGCCTTCAACACACAATTCGCATCCTTCGCAAATGTCCTCATCGATGGAAACTATAAACACTTGATTGTTACACCTCCTCGAATACGGTATCTATCCGCGTCATATAGAAAACCTGTAAACGATTTTTATTTCCCTATTTAAACCTTAATCACTGAACCAAAAGACTGTAAAATACCAATACCTAATCGTATTATCAGAAACTATTATTGCAGTCAGGTGGATATGACACCTTCAGGGCAGACCGCCTGATTGAGAACCAGCTGCATTTCTGCAGGACGATATAAATTATCTATTATCCTTCCAAAAACTCCAGATAGGGCTGGTTCAAACTGGTCAAAGCGTTGACCATTAGTTCCACCAAGCCCCCGTACTGCATGTTAAACTTGGCTGTAACTTGGTAGTACTTAAATATCTCCCGCATGCTCCCTTTACAATTGGAACAGGGAGCACATACATATTTGGGTATGGAGTTGTCAGCTATGGTATCCGAGAAAGCTCTAAGAATCTGATCAAATTTCATGCGGGAACTGACTTTATTCCGGAAATGTTCGAAGTTGGGGCTGTGCATTATGGCAAAACCGCTCCCGCCCCCGCAGCAGTAGTTGTCTACACCGTGAGGTTCCATTTCGCGAAATTGAGGAGCAATAACTTTCAAAATCTCACGCTGGGGCTGAACAATCCCCATCTGCCTGACAATGTTACAGGGGTCGTGCAGGGTCACCGGGAAATTGTTTTTGCTGGGATCAAATTTTAGCCGTCCGGTTTTGACCAGTTCCCACATGACTGGTATCCAGCTTTCCACCGGAATTTTTTCTTCGGCTGAAAGCATCCGGTCAGCAACTAGTCCAGCTGCCTTATGGGCATGTCCGCACTCGCCAATCACAATGCGCCTGACCCCCAGTTCCCTGGCAGCCCGCATTTGCTGTTGAATTATTTTCTTGGCCTGGGTATCGTCATACCAAATGCCATAGTTGACACTGTCATATCCCATCATGGAACTGCTGAGGGTCCAGTCGACTCCCGCTTCATCAAAAAGGATCGCAAAAGCTGCCGGGTTTTCCGGCCAGGCTACAAATTCTCCGGCATTGTGTATCAATAAAATATCGGCACCCTGTTTATCAATAGGAATCTTTATTTTACGCCCAATCCGGTCCTCGATATCCTCTTCCAGGAACTCCACCATATCCACGAAGGCAGCTTTGCCAATGCCGGTGGAAGAACCAGTTTTTAACTGCAGCATGCTACCCTTCTCATGCAAGGGTGTAGGGGCGATCCCCATCTCCTGACTGAATATCTTTCTTATTTCTTTGGCAAACAGGGAATTATCCAAGCCCAATGGGCAGACTTGGGTACAGCGGCGGCATAGATTGCAGCGATAAGCCAGTTCTCCTAGTCTGGCCACCGTTTCCCAGTTTAAGTCCATATCAGCACCGATAAAGCGCTTATACAGTTTACCGCCGGGCGTAAAATGATTCTTGTATATCTTCCGGAAGGCTTCTGCCCGGAAAATGGGGCGATAAAGTTCGTTATCACCAGAAGCCTTGTAAATATGGCAGGCATCAGAGCAAGTGTTGCACTTGGCACAATAATCAACAGCCAACTTCAGGGGCTGCAATACTCCGGTGTTGGCATCGGAAAACGCCTTTTCCAGCCCATTTAAGAATTTTTGCACCAACTCTTTCTCCTCAGCTTCATTCTGGGGACGCTGGAGAGTATCCAGGGCTACACAACCGTCCAGAGAAGTGCAATATTTATCCTTCCATTCCGGCTTAACATCCGGAAAGGCCGGTTCCATTTCCGGCTGATCATATGGGAAGCTCAAAGGCATCAGGTTATCGAGCTGGATCAGTTGTTCCTGTGATTTTCCTAAATCTTTGGGTCTCAAATCTTTTCGATTCACCTTTTCCACTCCTTTCCCTTTAAGCTTCTGGTGCTTGAGAAGTTTGGATATGCGAGGCTCCCCAGGAAGTCTTGGCCTGGGTAGCTAGAGCAGCCTTGACCCTGCTCTCAACCGGACTGCCGGCCAAGTTAGGTTCGTTATCCCACAGGATCTTATGATAAGTAAAATATTTGCCTACATAGTGGCCCATCTTGCTGGGAGGTATATAAATAAACATGACCTCCGCTAAAACCAAATGGATAACCAGCATCACATTGGGAATCACCGAAAGGGTTAAGATCTGAGCCATAATCTGCCGGGCTGAAGCAAAGGAAAGGTCGGGGGTCCAGACCACTATCCCGGTTAATAGAGTGGCCAAAAGAAGCAGTAAATTGAAGTATTCCTGAGGGGTAGTATATTTTTTCAGTACCGGATCAAAAATGCGCCGTACCAGGAGCAGGAATACACCCACGGTAGTGATGGTAAAGCCAATTATACCGGTTACAACGGTAAGATAATAAAGCAGGGCCATCCAAAAGGAAACAGAAGCGCTCACAGGTATACCGGACAGTTCAGTCAGAGCTCCTATGATCAGTAAAATGGTCCAGATTATCAATACATAGATTCCCAGATGAAATGAATAGGACAGCCACCACAGGGATCTATGGTTGTCGAAGAGCTTTTTAATAAACAGCATTTCTTTGAGCATATCGGTAATTTCGGCAGCCTTGGAAATCTGGCGAGATTTACGCCACCACTCAGGTTCTTCCATATATGAACCACCATAGGTATGCCGGCCTTTTTCCTGGGGTACCGGATATAATTCCATTCTGCCATGCAAGGGCATTTTCGCGAATTTAATGACTTGGTAGACAGATAAGCCAATGAACAGTATCACAGCCATATAAAATGAAAGCCCTAAAATCAAACCCGTCTCCCTCCCTCTGGATTGTTAAATCGCCTACTGTAACTCTATTTTCACTTTAAGAAACTCCACCGGCTTTGTAAAATAGGGTGTTTTAATAGTGACGATTGAAGTTTCCTATCAATAAAATCGTCCTGCAATTTTGCAGCTAAACCTTGCAAAACCAGGGGTAAAACTTATAATAAGAATGGCTGTGGATATTGTGTTAAATCCTATGCTTAAGGTAGATACGACTTGCGATCATTGCTGACTAAAACCGGCAATGGTAAACTTAAGCCACTAATTTTCGTATTGCACAGGAGGTTCGGCAGTGAGCCACGATAATAACAACAGGGAAAAAATATTAGCGGCAGCACGGATACTTATGGCTGAAAAGGGCATTAAGAAAACCAGCCTGGCAGATATAGCTCGCGCTGTAGGAATCAGTAAAGGCACTTTGTTCTATCATTTTGCCAGCAAAGATGATTTGGTAAATGACATTTTAGCCGATCACTTTACCAATCTGGTGGATATAGCCAAAGCTCACTTACCCCAGCACCTGAAGAATAACAACCCTGCCCAAATACTAAAAATGATTTTTGAACAGTTTACCAATGATCTCGATATCACTCGTCTGGATCTATATCTGCTGCAAGAAGGCATTCAAGGCAATGAGAACATCAACCAGAAGTTTTTAGAAAGGAAGCGCTACTGGCGTAAGGTTATTGCTGATGATCTAGAAACGGTATTTGGTATTACCGATCCGGTATATTCATCAGCTTTGGGGGCTATGCTTTTAGCCATTATTGACGGTCTGGCGCTGCAGATTCTGGTGGAGCCCGGCAGTGTAAATCTTGAAGAAATCAGCAGTACCTTGGCTGAAATGATCACCCTGCTGGCATCTGCAGAATCACACCAGCGGTCCAGTCGCTGATAATTGGGTCACATCTATTAGGAGTAAAGAGCGCACCTATCGAGCAAGGATCATCATTTCCCCATTGGAAACAGCACCCATATGCTTTTATTGCTATAGCCCCCCACTTCATCTAACAGTTCGGCCAATTGGAAGAAGGTATTTCTTCGTTTTGGGGGGCTGGCAATTATCTTCTGCTTCTACAAATCGAACACATACTCATTTAATGAAAGCATGATTTCCTCATAGGCTACCGGGTCACTGTGATATAGATCCCAGGATGCCTGAGCCGTTTCACCCAGCAGTAACTGTCTTTCTTCCTGGGCTGCCGCATTGAAAATACTGTCTGCTGCATCATCTGGCATCAATACATTTCCAGAAGTTGGCCTTTCTTTACTCATAGGTGTTCCATCAGCACTCAAATTGTTCTTTCCCAGGTTGGTCTTAATATAGGTGGCAAATACCAGCAGAACCTGGACTCCGCTCCTGGCTACTTCTGTTCGCAGAGTATTCAAAAAACCGGCCATTCCGTGTTTGGCGGCTGCATAGCCAGTTCTGCCTGCCAGAGGGGCATATCCAGCCACACTGGCGATTCCTATAATCGTTCCCTGGGTCCTTACTATACTGTCAATGGCGGCTTTGGTGCAGTAAATAGTACCGAAGAGACTTATATCGATAACCGTTTTAAGTACAGAAGCCTTGGTTTTCTGAAACAAGCTTACGTGTGATACTCCGGCATTATTAATCAGTACATATATATCGCCCATTTTATCTACAACCTGGCCCATGGTATCATTTACTGCCGCTTCATCGGTCACATCACACACGAAAGTATTGGCAGAAGCTCCCATAGTTTTCAGTTCTTCAGCCAATATTTCCAAGCCCTTGGCATCCTTATCGAGGCCAGCTATTTTGGCGCCTGCTTGAGCAAAGCGTTTGCAAAGAGCATAGCCCAGCCCTGAGGCAGCACCGGTTACAACCACAACCTTGTCCTTAAAATCTCTGGCCATTTCACATACCTTCTTTCATTAGGTAAAGGCAGTTAGCATGTTTAGTCCAGTATGTTGTTGGTGCCGTTACCCATAAGCGGGTACCGGCACCAACGGGTTGTAATTTCTGCTGCGAATCTACCAATTTCTATAATCAAGATGCTTGTACTTGTCTAAATACCTTACTGGTAGAGAGAGGGCATCCTTTCTGAAGGGCGGTGCCAGCTGGGTTCCGTCAACTTCAAACTGTAGAACCGCCGGACGTCCTGATTTAATAGCTGCCAGGAAGGCATCACCTACATCTTCAGCCCGGTCAACAGTGGCTCCATAGGCACCCATAACTTTAGCCACTTCAGCAAAGTTGGGAGCTTCGATATCTACGCCATAGAACCGGTTGTTGTAGAAGTCAATCTGGTTTTTCTTTTCTGCACACCAGGCAGTGTTATGGAATACACAGGCAACTACCGGAATGTTTTCCTGAACTGCAGTACTTACTTCATGCAGGCTCATTCCCCAGGCGCCATCGCCAACAATATTGAAGACAGGTGCTTCGGGGCGGCCTAATTTGGCTCCCAGAGCAGCAGGATAAGAGAATCCTGTATTGCCGAAAGTCAAGGCGGCAATATGCTGCCTGCCTTTGTTGAAATTAAAATAGCTGTTGGCCGTGGAGGCAACATTGCCGATATCGGTGGCCAGAATGGCGTCTTCCGGCATAACTTTGGCCAATTCAAACAGCACTCTCCTGGGGTTGATAGGATTACCGGGAACCATAGCCAACTCTTCGATTTCCTTGTTCCAGGCGGCTTTGCGGTCAGCTACTTCCTTCAAACGAGCTTCATCCGGCTTGCGATCTCCCACTTTGGCCTGGAGCAGCTTCAGGATTTCAATGGCAGCAGCTTTGGCATCCCCAATGATACCCACTTCTATCGGATGGGTTCTGGCGATATTAAGCGGGTTGATGTCCACTTGAATAATCTTGGCGGTCTCCGGGAAGTAGTTTATATCATACTGGGGCAGGGTTCCGAAAACGGATAGTCTGGTTCCCAGGGCCAGGATGACATCAGCCTCAGCCAGGGTATTCATAGCCGCTTTGGATCCCATATAGCCTATCGGACCTACATGCAGCGGGTGATTGGCCGGGAAAGCATCATTGTGCAGGTAGGTGCAGGCCACGGGAGCAGTCAACAGGTCGGCAATCTGAGCTACGATGTCATGGGCATCGGTATCAACCACACCACGTCCGGATACGATAACCGGTTTTTTCGCAGTTGCCAGCAGCTCAGCAGCCCTTTGCAAGGCTTCCGGTGAACCGCAGCCACGGTCATCCACACGATACTGGTGGGGCTCCAGGATATAATCTTCCACTTCTCCGTAGAAATAGTCCCGGGGGATATCCAGTAAAACCGGACCTCTCAGGGCATAAGCCGTACGGAAAGCAGTTCTGGTGCAGTCTGCTGCCCGGCTGGGATGAGGTAGGCGAATAGTGGCCTTGGTAATGGCTTTGAAAACCGATACCTGGTCACACTCCTGGAATCCGTCCCAACCTACAGTCTTTGTACCTGCTGAAGGAGCAATTACTACCATAGGGGTATGGCCCATGTTGGCAGCAGCCACTGAAGTAACCATGTTGGTTATTCCAGGGCCGTTCTGGCCGATTACCACACCGCATTTGCCGGTTACCCGGGTATAGGCATCTTCCATATGAGCAGCACTTTGCTCATGGCGAACCGGGATAAATCTGATACCGGCTGCCGGGAAAAGATCCAGCAGGTCCATGAAGGCTGAACCTACTATACCTGAAACGTGTTCAACGCCTTCAGCAACCAATGTCTCACAAATTGCTTCACTGGCTATCATTTTTTGTTTAGCCATGTCAATCCTCCTTAATAAAACAGTCGCTTAAATGCTTTGCGCTATAGTTACAGCTTCCAGGGGTTCTATTATACAGTAGGTCCTACATTTACATCGGTAATTACATTTACAACCGCTGGCTTATCAGATGCCAGAGCCCGGTCAATTGCTGCTCCGATATCTGCTGCTTCGGTGACAAACTCTCCGTGACCGCCCAGAGCTTCAACTACCTGGTCGTAGCGGACATTTTCTCTCAGATAGAGGCCTACGAAGGGTTTATCTTCTCCAGCCTTCTTGGCTTCGGACCGCTTGATCATACCCCAGCAGCCGTCATTAAGGATAATGGTAGTGAATTTGATCCCGTAACGCAGGGCGGTATCGTATTCCATTGCTCCGTAACCGAAAGCTCCATCACCAGTGAGAAGGATAACTTTCTTATCCGGATGTGCCAGGGCAGCAGCCATAGCATAGGGTACCCCTACTCCCAATGGTCCAAAGCTGCCATTGGCAATACCCATGTACTGACCAGGGCCGGTAGCAGGCAGGAACATGTTGCCGAAAGACGCAGTGTCACCGCCGTCAATAACCACGATAGTATCTTCATCTATGCGCTGCCTGATTTCAAACATCAACCGCGCCGGATGAATGGGCTTCTGATCAGATGACAGCAGAGGCAGTACAGCCTGCACCATCTGAGCTTTGCCGTTGTTAAGCGCATCTACCCATCCCTGGTGAGTTTTGGGTTCCACGGCTTCAATCAGCTGTTTCAAAACCTCTTTTACATCCCCTACGATGCCTACTTCTACATCCAACTGGTCAGCAATAGCAGTGGCACTGATGTCAACGCGAATAATCTTAGCATTCGGGAAGGAGTCTCTGGTCATCAGGTATCCAGGACGCGTTCCCAGTACCAGAACTACGTCGGCATTGGCACCTGCTGCAGCAAAAATCGGATGCTTAGAAGCTGCAATCGTCATAAATAAAGGATGGCTGTCGGGAACCAGACCGCGAGCCGCATTGCGGGTGAAGAAAGGAATTCCTGTTTTCTCTACAAATTCTTTCAGTTCATCTCCGGCTTTGGCATAAAATGCCCCGCTGCCAACTACCACCATAGGTCTTTGCGCCTCATTCAAAAGCCGGGCGGCCTTTTCGATGTCAGCCGGGTTACCCAGGGGCTTGTTCTCAATCCGGTAGGTCTTTTGGAATTCAACTTTGGATTCATCAGCATAGCCTTCCATAATATTCCGGGGAATCTCAATATAAACCGGGCCTGGCCGGCCAGTGGTCGCTTCAGCAATTCCCCTGCCGATATATTCCGGTATGCGGTGACTTTCCAGCACTACCCGGGCATGTTTAGTCAGGGGTTTGAAAAGATCCAGCTGGTTAAAGTCCTGCATTTCATTGCGGTCATACTGTTCGATAGCTGCCTTTCCGCCAATGATCAGTACCGGGGCACAGTCCCGTTCAGCATTAGCAATACCTGTTACCAAATTGGTTACCCCAGGTCCGGCAGTGGCCGTACATACTCCCACTTCACCGGTAGCCAATGCCCATCCCTGGGCCATCATAGCTGCCGTCATCTCATGTCTGACCCCGATAAATTTAATGCCGTTTTCCTCACAGGATTCCATCATTGGATAAATGTGGCCTCCGGGAATACCAAAAATATACTTTACGCCTTCTTTTTTCAGTACTTCTTGAACCATGGTTCCGCCTCTGATTTCACCCATTATAAATACCTCCTATCAAAAAATTGTTGCACACTAGAACTGTTTAACTGTCTTTATGACCTTAAGGATTTTACGGTTGCGGGCGTTTTGGATTTCTACCCGATCCAGACCGGTATAGTCCTTTAAGCCCTTGCCGGTCTTCACGCCCAGATTACCTTCGGCAACCAACTTATCGGGCAACGCGGTAGCCGTTGTGTTGCAAAGCATGGGGGCCAGGAAAGTTCCCCCGAGTTTACCCAAATCCCAGCCGATATGATCGTATAGCTCCAGGGGGCCCTCAAAAGCCAGCTTAAGTCCTGCATTATTGGTGACAGCAGCATCCACATCTTCCCAGGATGCCCATCCCTGTTCCACAATATAATTGGCTTCCCGGGCCAGGGCAGTGTTCAGACGGTTTACGATAAATCCTATTACATACTGTTTCAATACCACTGGTGTCTTATCAATGCTCTTATATATCTGTTTAGCGGTTTCCAAGGTTTCCTCAGATGTCTCCGGTCCCAAAACGATTTCCACCAGGGGGATAATGTGAGCCGGATTGTTGAAGTGACCGATTAATACCCTGCCCGGATTGGATACCTTTACAATATCGTAAATGTTCATACCCGATGTGGTACTGGTCAGAATAGTATCAGGAGAACAGAGTCTATCCAGCTCAGCGAATAAATCATGTTTTATATCAGGCACTTCCGGAATTGCTTCCACAACAAATTTTGCCGTAACAGCACCGTCTTCCAGTTTGTCAGTGTAAACCAGCAAATCATTTACGTTCTGGATGCCTTCATCCGTTATCATGCCTTCTTCTTTTAATACCTGGACATTGCCGGCAATGAGCTTTTTAGCCATTTCCAACTGTTCAGCACTCTGATCATAGAGTGTGGTTGGATAGCCATGGGCGGCAAATACTCCGGCAATGGAATGGCCCATTATCCCCGCTCCTACAACCAGAACATTAATCTTGTCGCTCACTATCTTCGATTCCTCCTTTATGCATGCTGAATTAACATCAACATATTGAACGGGTATTTATTCAGTCGTAAGTAAACAATTTTAAGCCGCTGTTTCCCTCCTTTTATCCAAATACTCTTTACGTGTCGGGCGGTCGTTCAACCGTCTGGAAGCTAAAAAAATATCTGGTTTAATAAACTGCAGACCATCCTGTCCTTAACAGGTAAAGCCTCCTGCCTGGGTCAACTATTTGGAACCTTGGGGATCGTACTCCGGAATTTTGTAAGTTAAAGGCTCAGGCAAGAACAGGGCAATCAGCAATATACACACAATAGGACCCAGGGTCAGCAGGGAAACTGCATTGGCTACGCCGCCCACAGGAATAGTCAGCACACCAACCAAAGCGGGAGCGGCAATCTGTCCAAGGCGGCCTACAATGTTATTGCCCCAGGCAGTAGCACTGGCTCTGATTTCTGTCGGGAATAATTCATTGGTAAAGGTGGCACATAGTACTGTAAATGTTCCTATAAAGAATACGGCAACTATCTGAGCTATCGCTATCTGTACAAAATGATCAAGCTGGAAGACCAGAGTTACGGCACAGGCACCCAGGAAGAAGAAAATGTAGGCAGTTTTCTTGCGGCCGATAGCGTCAAGAAGTTTGCCGACCACATAATAACCAGCCAGACCCAGGGTAAAGGCTAAAGCGGTAACCAGGCTGACTTGATTTGGCTGCCATCCCAGATCATTGACCACGTGATAGGTGAAGAAGTTCATTGCCGATGAATAACAGAGATACATACCTATCCACAGACCCATAATAGCTATAATGTGTTTACGGTATGGCTTGGCAAATATAGCAAACATGCTGGGTTTATGTTCGGTACCATTATTAATGCGCTCCCTGGTCTCCAGAAAGGCAGTGGTTTCCGGAAGGTTTTTGGAAAAGAAAAATACCAGGATCAGAGGCAGAGCGCCGATTATATATAGTCCCTGCCATTCCATGTTCAACGCAGCTGTGAGTGACAGGAACAAAGAAGGAAATATCGCTCCAACCGCAGCAGCACTTTGGAATAATCCTATCGCTCTTCCTCGCATCTCCGGAGCAAATTCCTCGGTCATAAAGATAAACCCGACCGCCCAGCAAGTAACCAGGAAGACACGAGCAAGAAACTGGCATACTATAAAGAATTCAACATTGGGAGAAAAGGCGGTAACTAGACTGAGAAAGGAGTAGAGCACCACTGACCAGATAAATATTGGCCTGCGTCCCCATCGATCGGCCAAACGCACCACAAAAAACGCTAGCAGAGTTCCTATAGCAACTGCTGAAACCGTGAAACTGGCAGTCTGGTCATTAAGACCAAAATCTTCGGTGATATAAGGTAGGGCCAGATTAATAACCATAAAATCAAAACCCTCAAAGAAGGCCCCGATCATCACCAAGGGCATCATACGTTTTTGACGCTCATTCATCGTAAACTTTATCTTTTTTGAATCTGCAGCAGCTTCCACTTAAAATTCACCTCCATGATTTAGCCTGCTATCTCCGAAGCATACTGATACTGTGGACATCATGGTTCTCTCGTCCAGAAGGGAGTCCGCCATCTCGAAGGTATGGAAACATTGTTGCCGGTTATGCACTGTAACCAAGTTTCTTCCTGGAGGTCTCCTTTCTCCTTGGGAAAATCCAGATGGTCCGTTCGCTAATGGCGGTTATCACTTCCTTCCCCTCTGTTGAATATATTTTTTGTTTCACCAGTGACTTGGTTATTAATTCCTATGGCATAGTATTTGTGTTTTTTTGTCGGTCGGTCGTACAACCGATTAATTTTACCATACTCCACTTGCTTGAATTATGCAACGAAATATGGGGAAATCAATACTGCTCTTGGGACATCTGAATTATTAACAGATTCCTAGCTGCTGCAGTTTGCGCTGAGATGGTATGCCCTGGCTGTTCCATTCTCTGATCCGGTAGTAAGTATCCAGCATTTTATCAATATGGACTATGGTATCAGGCTGAGCCGGTTCGGCAGGTTCCGCCACGAGCCGCTCAGGCAGGCAGTCATGCTGCCGGTTAAATCCTTCCCGCGTATTAAACAGTCGTTCTATGTTAAAGACACGTTCTCCCATCTGCAGGAATTGACCTAATGTCATTTTCATACCGGTAACATCACGAATTATAAGCGGATGAGGCAAAAAGCCAGGCAGGTTCAACGGTATCAAGCCGGGCATTAACCGCCACAGCCAATGAGTGGAAGGCAAGGAAAGTATTATATGGCCCAATAGTCGAGGTACAAAACTGTTTTTCCTAAACTTAAACAAAGCTGCAGGCAAAGATCCCAGAGCCGTAAACAGGCAGAACCCAGTGGTGGAAACCGCATCCATGAGATTTTGCAGTAAAACAGTCAGGGAGGCTTTACCCCGTACCGTCTTCCCGTTTACTGCAATTGGCCCCAAAGCCTCGAAATAGACCGGATAACCACCTCCCAGGTGGCATCCCCCCCGGTTAGCGGTGGCATAAGCCAGTCCCAGAGCCTGGGATTGCCTGGGGTCATAAGCAGCCAGTTCTAATCCTTTGACTTGTATGGCAAAGCCTAAAGCATCGTATTTTCTAGCCAGCCAGGCCGAACCTTCCCCTAATTCGTCAAAGGGTTCTTCCCGGCGGGCAATTTTCTCTATAGCTGTGCTGATATTATCTGGGTTGCTGAAATTGAGGCCATAGTCTTTTAGACCCCGTTGAGATAATTCCATAGCTAACGACAGCGTAACTCCCAAAGACATGGTATCTATACCCAACAGGTCGCATTGATAGTTCCACTGGTTAATATACTCGAGATCAGTAATACCCAGGTTAGCTCCCAGTAATCCTAAAGTTTCATATTCCGGTCCCTTTATCTCTTTTCCGTCCAGCATAAGGCGCCGCTCACAGCGGATCGGGCAGCTGACACAGCCGGAATTACGGGTTAGGTAGTGCTCTGTCATATACTCACCCGATATCTGTTCCGCTTGATCATGTTTAACTTGCTGTGCATTTAAGGTAGGCAAAATATGATGGCGATTAACGATATTCATCCAGAAGGCGGTTCCATACCGAGGCAGGAATTCCCCAGTGGTAGGATTGCTATGCAGAGCATTCACCCAGTTCTGTACATCCCGGCGAAAGGATTTAGGATCACTAATTGGCAGTGAACGAGTACCGTAAGCTACAACAGCCTTTAGATTTTTACTGCCCATAACCGCCCCGACACCGCATCTTCCCAAAACCCGTTCCCCTGAAACTGCACATGCATAACGCACCTGGTGCTCCCCGGCTGGACCAATTACTACACAGCCATATTTTCGGTCAAAGTGATGCTGAGTCTTTTCGGTATCCAGTCCCCAAAGCTCCTGGGCATTTCTGATCGTAATCTGTCCGTCTATTATCATTAAGCAGCAAGGATAGGGTGATTTTCCACGTATTATCAGTCCATCATAGCCAGCCCGGCGCAGCTTTATACCAAAGGAGCCTCCGCAGTTGGAGGAAGCGATTCCCCCTGTAAGAACATTTTTGGTAGTAGCATTAAAACGGCTGGTGCATGGGGCTCCGGTTCCAGTTAAAGGTGTGGTATTAAAAATCAGAATATTGTCTGGTGATAGAGGATCAACTCCCGGTGCCAGTTCCTGGTAGAGAATATAAGCGGCCAGACCCTTACCCCCCAGGTAAAGACGGACAATATCTTCGCTCAGGGGATAATCGCGTACCTGGCCGTTAGAAAGGTCAATGTCAGCATAGCGCACCGTTATCATAACTGCACCTCCATGGCAATAGCCCCCAGAGGGCATACTTGCGTACATAAGCCGCAGCCCACGCAATTCTTAGGACTGGAAAGCACTGCATATACGCGCAGATCTCCTTTAAAAGCAGGCATGGAGATGGTCAGAGCTTGCTTTCCGCATATATCAATGCACATAGAGCAAGCTGAACAAATGCGGGTATCAATGACAGGTAACGGCCACTGCTTGCGGGGTATTCGGGTAGCCGGCTGGCCTTGGTCATCCAGCACCGCCCCCTGGACACATATCCGGCCGCAAACTCCACAGTTAACACAGCGCCACTGATTAATGTGGTGAGCTTCTTTTCGCTCCCCGATGATGGCATCAACTGGACATAATAATTTACAGGCACTGCATCCGTTACACTTATCATTGATGGAGTATGCCATCCATTCTCCTCCTGATATTCGAATGGAGACCATTAGCAGGCCCCGCATCTCCTCTTTGCCTTGAATATAACACTTGGATTGCAGCCAAGTAAAATATTATAATCCAATACACGCCATAATCAGTAGCTTATAATAGCTATCAAGTTATAGTATCAAAAACCAGTGATACCGGATCAGGGGGCGTGTCAGTCAGGGTATAGGCTTGCTTAATTTCAGCTGCTGCCTGGGCCAGTTGGCTTTTATCACGGGCGTAAATGGTAGCTACTATGTCGTTACTATTTATTCGATCCCCGACTTTTTTATGCAGTTCTACCCCTACTTCCGGGAATATCCTGTCTTCCAGCCGTTCCCGGCCGGCTCCCAGACGCATAACGGTTCTCCCCACTGCTAAGGCATCTATGGCCTTGACATAACCCTGGTTGGTAAAGGTAACACCGGCAATCTCTGACGCCTGGGGCAATCCATAATCAGGCCGGGTCAGGTCCAGGGAGCCACCCTGAGCTTCAACCATCTGTTGGAAGGACATCAATCCGGCCCTGGTTTGCAACAGCGTTCTTACCTTCAACAGGGCTTCCTCCAAACTGTCAGCCTGTCCGCCTACTTTTACCATATGCGCCGCCAATAATACCGACAGCTCCTCCAGGTCTGCCGGTCCCCGGCCCTGCAAAGTATCCAGGGCTTCTCTCACTTCCAGGGCGTTTCCCACCGTCCGCCCCAAGGGCTGATTCATATCACTTAATACAGCCACTACTTTGCGGCCGGCTCCCTGGCCGATGTCAACCATGGTCCTGGCCAGCTGACGAGCCTGGTCGAGACTTTTCATAAAAGCTCCCCGGCCTACCTTGACGTCCAAAACAATACCCTGGGCGCCGGAAGCCAATTTTTTGCTCATTACACTGGAAGCGATCAAAGGAATACTGTCCACCGTAGCGGTTACATCACGGATAGCATAGAGTTTCTTATCTGCTGGTACCAGGTTCCCCATTTGGGATATTATAGCTGCTTTAACCCGGTTAACCTGCTCGATGACCTGAGGCAGTGTTCTTTCCACCTGAAAACCTGGTATTGACTCCAGCTTGTCGATAGTACCGCCGGTGTGCCCCAGACCCCGTCCTGACATTTTAGCTACCGGAACACCAGCAGCCGCTGCCAGGGGTATGGCTACCAATGTGGTTTTATCTCCCACTCCTCCGGTACTGTGTTTATCAACGGGAACACCCTGTATTCCTGATAAGTCAATGACATCACCTGACTTACTCATAGCTATGGCTAGGTTTTGAGTCTCTTCCTGACTCATGCCTTGAAAATAGACGGCCATAGCCCAGGCGGAGATCTGGTAATCAGGTACTTCACCCGAAACTATTCCTTGTACTAATGCTTCAATTTCCCCAGGGCTTAACGTCCCCCCGTCGCGCTTCTTCTCAATTAAATCCTGAAAATGCATAAATCATCACCTCGTTTCCGGCAGGAAACTCTGTCCAGCCAAATGTGGAGCTGGAACCCCCAGGTAATCAGCCACCGACTGGCCTACATCTGCGAAAGTGCTGCGAATTCCCAGATTCACCGGCTTAATTGCCGAGCCGTAAACTATTAAGGGAACATATTCTCGGGTGTGGTCAGTTCCCGGGTAAGTTGGGTCACAGCCATGGTCGGCAGTGATTATCAGCAGGTCTTCTTCCTTCATCTTGCCAATAATCTCCGGCAGACGGGCATCGAAATCTCTCAGAGCCTGAGCGTAGCCTTCAGGGTCATTGCGATGCCCGTACAGCATATCAAAATCTACTAAATTGGCAAATACCAGACCTTGAAAACTCAGATCCAAAACCTCCAGTATCTTATCCACTCCATCCTGATTACTGGTGGTGGGTCGAGTTTGGGTCACCCCTTTTCCGGCAAAAATATCTGAGATTTTACCTATGCCAATAACCTCATAACCATGATCAACAAGGTGATCCAGTATATTTCCAGGAGGCTCCAGCGAGTAATCATGCCGGTGAGCAGTACGTCTGAAACTGCCTGGTTCGCCAATGAAAGGACGAGCAATCACCCGGCCGACGGCGTGCTCACCCACCAGCAGTTCCCGGGCTGTTTTACACATCTGGTACAGCTGTTCCAAAGGGATGACTTCTTCGTGAGCCGCAATCTGGAAAACACTATCCGCCGAAGTGTAGACAATGGGATAACCAGTTTGCATGTGCTCCCGGCCCAGTTCTTCTATGATTTCCGTTCCCGAGGCCACTTTATTTCCTAGAGTTTTACGGCCGATGCGCTTCTCAAACTCCTCCATCAACTCCTGGGGAAAGCCCTGGGGATAAGTGGGAAAAGGCTGTTCCAGTACCAGGCCCATCATTTCCCAGTGGCCGGTAGTAGTATCCTTACCTGCTGACTTTTCCTGCATTCGGCCATAAGCAGCCTGGGGTTCCAAGGCAGCCGGTACTCCCGTAACCTCGGTAATGTTCCCCAGCCCCATTTTCTGCAGGTTGGTTAGATTCAGCCCGCCAACGGCCTCAGCTGTATGTATAAGAGTATTACATCCCTGGTCACAAAACAGGTGGCTGTCCGGTGCTTCTCCTATTCCCAGACTGTCCAATACTATAAGAATCACACGCCGTTTCATAAATAACCTCCTGGCTTATAGAAATTCCAACCATATCCTCTCTCTATTATGCCCTGGGGTGATAAAGCTTGTACACCTCTCGCAAGCGGGAACGGGTTAGATGAGTATATATCTGGGTAGTAGATATGTCAGCATGTCCCAACATTTCCTGAACTGAGCGCAAGTCAGCTCCGTTTTCCAAAAGATGAGTAGCAAAAGAATGCCTTAGGGTATGGGGAGTAACTTCCTTGGTTAATTCCGCCTGAACCGCATAGGTATGCAGGATCTTAAAAAACCCCTGCCGGGTCATGGGCCGGCCATGGGCATTCACAAACAGGGTTCTTTCAGCCGGGTTCTTTACTAACTGGGGACGGCTGCGGGCCAAATAGCGCTGGGTCCAGTCAATAGAGGTTTGATTGACGGGAATGATGCGCTCCTTGCGGCCTTTACCAAAACAGCGAAGGAATCCGGCCAAAAAATTGATATCATCTATTTGCAGTGACAGCAGTTCCGATACCCTTACCCCAGTCCCATACATAAGCTCCAGCATAGCCCGGTCTCGCAGTCCCAGTACCAGGGTTACCCGGGGCTGATTCATCAGCTTGTCAATTTCTTCGATGGTTAATACATCAGGCAGTCTTCGCTTTATTTTAGGGGTTTCCAAATCTACAGTGGGATTGTTCTGACAGTATCCCTCCAGTACCAGGAATTTGTAAAAGGTTTTGAGACTGGAAAGACGACGGGCCACGGTAGGATGCGAAATACCTTGATCCAGTTCATGAGTGAGGAATCGCCTTATATCCTGCCTGGTAATATTTTCAGGATGTTCACAACGCTGCTGGCTGAGCATGAATTCATGAAACTTCAACAGGTCGCGTCGATAGGCAGAAATGGTGTTGGCAGACAGACCTTTTTCGTACTTGATATACTCCAGAAACTTTTCTACATAGGCCAGCATTAATATACCTCTAATGCCTTTTTACTGACAGTTTTGACATCCTTCCTTTGATTCCTGCTATTCCTGCTCCTCATAATAAAATTCCTGCAGCTTGATTACGAACTGATCCATAACCTGCTCGTACTTGGATGACTGTTCTTCTTTTTCCACCCGCATAGGATTACCTGAAGGATGTTCTTCATCGAACCAACCTCCCACCGCTGGGATAAGCCGGTACAGCTGACCGGTTACCACAGGGATAGCGGCCGCAAAGGCTAGTATAAGCAGTACCGCCATCAACAGGCGCAATAGTTTTTGTTTCCACTGGCTTATAATTATTATCAAGCCCTCACCCCCGATTTATAGTATCAGACTCAGTAACCATGGCGATAGATAAGCCTCTATAAAGGCTCCCGCCATAAACAGAACCAGGAAAACAGCCAATAGCAGGCTGTAATTTACCAAGGTTTTGCCCAGAGATAGTCCAGCATGATTTCCTATCAGATAGGATGAGAAATTAACCGCAATAACAGACCAGATAATCAATAAAGGAATATAGACCAAATTCTGTGGCAGGATAGACAAAATACTCATGATTATACCCGCCCAGCCCTTTTGATGAACTAAAAATCCTACGGTAAAGCCCAAGGCATAACCGCGCAGAAACACTACCGCCAGGATGAGCGGCACTCCGATCACTGTCAGACCTAAAAACCAGATGGCCAGTAATGTCTTAGCCTGGGTAGTGAGAGCCGCCAACAGTATACCTGGGCCATAGATGGGAGCTTTCTCCCCCTCCTGCAGGTAATTATCTATCAACTCCATCAGGTAGTCGCGCACACCGCCTTCTAAACCTTCCACCTTTTGACTTCCCATTACCAGGCCAACCAGAAATACCAGGCCAATTACTATATACTGCCACCGGTTGTTTCGTATGTGATGTTTCAGCCGCTGTCGTAAACTCATTCCCAGTCTCCTTGATGGTTTTAGGCGTTGTACAAAGGAGGGTGCCCCGGCTAGGTTCATACTGTTGACTGGTCATCTCCTCATGAAATAATATGGTGACAAATTCCTGTTTATGACAGCAGTGAACCCGGGCAGGGAAGCCCGGGTTCGTGCGGTATATGACTTTTTCTTAGTTATTTCGGTGAAAACAACTTTCAGCTAAGCAAGCGTAGCGGAAGCTTTAGCTTCCGCTAGGGCTTGACAGGAGTATTAACCGGAATGCAGGGGTATTAGCCGGGCGAGTGACGTACGACGAGCCGTGGCAACCCACGGGGAAACTGAGGGCTGCGAAGTGGAGCGAGAAACAGGATGTTTCGAGCAGTGAGGACTGAGTGCATGGATGCCGAATTATTAAGCGGTCCGTTTCGCACCGAAGTAAGCCGATGTGTTGCAGGCGAGGAGTCCCGGAGCGAGCTGGCTAATAACCCTGCATCCCGGCTAACAGTACTGCTAAGCCGTGGTTAGCGCAGATGGACATAGAGATCGCCACGCGCTACGCGCTCGCGATGACAGTATAGCTGTCTTTTGCACTAACGCGAGGACAGTTTTCACAGCAATTGTCACCTTAAGAAAAGGCCACGATAAATGAAAACATGCCTCACGGCTTAAGCAGGAATATTAGCCAGGCGAGTGACGTACGACGAGCCGTTGCAGCACACGGCGAAACTGAGGGCTGCGAAGTGGAGCGAGAAACAGGATGTTTCGAGCAGTGAGGACTGAGTGCATGGATGCCGAATTCCGAGTGGTCCGCTTCGCACCGAAGTAAGCTGATGTGTTGCAGGCGAGGAGTCCCGGAGCGAGCTGGCTAATACTCCTGCATCCCGGCTAACAGTACTGCTAAGCCGTGGTTAGCGCAGATGGACATAGAGATCGCCACGCGCTACGCGCTCGCGATGACAGTATAGTTGTCTTTTGCACTAACGCGAGGACAGTTTTCACAGCAATGACACGAAAGATGGCTTTTCATTCATCGTGGCCTGTTCCTCAGGAGATAATCGGATTGGCTATATAATGTTTTCACGGGATAGTACTTCATAAAGCACCGGTACTACCTGCTTTTTGCGAGATAGAACTCCTTTAAGAAAGATTCCTCCCCCTTCATCCTGGGGGCCAAAAGCCGATTTGATCAGGTGACTCTTTTCACCAGCTATGAGCAATTCAGTGGCCTCTTCCAGGATGTCAGTTACCATAAGACAAATAAAGGCATAGCCTCGGCGCAGGGCCAATTCTTCCAAGCTTTTCAGCAGATCCCCGCGGCGGGAGGCCATCTGTCTGGCATCAATGGTTTCCAGCTGTGAGATAGCAAATACTAAAGAACCGCTGTTGTACTCTTTTAAGTCGGAAGTAATAAGTTCTACATCACTTTGTTTTTCAGTATTAATGGCATGGCTAAAAATTTGCTTGCCCCACTCCAGCGGATCCATCCCGGCTATTTCTTGCAGCTGCTGGGCTATTTTTCGATCCTTACCGGTAGTAGTGGGAGACTTGAAAATCATGGTATCACTTATAATTCCAGAAAGAAGCAACCCGGCTAGGTTGGTTCCCAAAGCCATATGTTCCGTTAAGAATTTTTCTGCGATCAAAGTGCAGGTAGATCCTACTGGTTCATTATGAAAATAAATAGGTGATATAGTCTGCAGGTCCCCCACCCGGTGGTGATCAACGATTTCTAAAATTTCCGCTTCCTCGACCCCGTCCACCGCCTGTTTGCGCTCGTTATGATCTACCAGTATCAGTTGTTTGCGCTTCATCTCTAGCAAGTTGTAGCGGGAGATAAAGCCCAAGAAAGAATTACTTTCATCCACTACCGGATAGTTGCGGTAGCGGGTAGACAGCATATGCTTGCGAGCTTCCTCCACCAGCTCGTCTTTTTCAAACAATACCAAATCTCGGGTTATCATCACATCAGTAACTTTACGGCTGAATAATTCCCGCAATATTTCCGGGGCCCGGGTAACATCCCGGGTGGCTGCCAGGCTGTCCAGAAAGATCATAGCCAAATCACCAATAGTAATTAACCCCAGCAAGCGCCCACTCGGGTCCAAAACCGGTACCGTTTTCAGGTCATTACTGCGCATCAGATTGCCCAGTTCAGCCAGAGTCATGTCAGTACCAACCGCTATAGGTCTATGTTCATCGAGAAGGTCTTCCACAGTGTTACGGACATTTCGTACCAGAGCGGGCGGTTCAAAGCCAAAATAATCTAAGATAAAGCGGGTCTCTTCATTTATTTCTCCGGCTGAAGCTGCTATAAATAAGCCTTGATCGGTGGTCTGTTTGTAAACCTTGTAACTGATAGCTGCCGCCACTGAATCCACATCTGGATTTTTGTGGCCTATTACCATAATTGGTTTCATTAGCGATCCCCCTAGTCTTCTTCCTTCAGCATCAAGTTAGCGATAAACTGTGCAGCCAGGATATCTTCCATAGAGTTACGGCTGGCTGCTACCACAGCCAGTCCACATGCATCGCCCCATTCCTGGTGAGCCCGAGCCACCGCCCGCAGGGCAGGCTCCAGGCCGCGGTGTCGATAGGTTCTGGCCACCGTTCCCGTGATCACCCGGGGACTTTCTATAAAGGCAGCGTCATATGCCACTCCTCCGGTATCAGTTACCGCTACAACCACCTTGTCTCGCATATCCAGCATACGAGGTGTCTCAGCGCCCAAGTTAGGCAGAATTGCTTCCACGATCCCACCAGCTGTTTCAATCCCCTTTATTACTTTCTGGCAACGCTGCTGTCGATCCTGGTCACTTCCTACCCGGGGTTCGCTCACCAGAATTATACCTGTCTGGTGGGAGCGGGCTATTTGAGCTGCATACTCCCCTACTCTTTGGGGGTCAACCTTTACCGGTGCCCGGGTTTCATCCGGGCTGGCACCCAATACCGCTATAGCACCAGCTTCCAGAGCACTCTCCAGGGTAGTTGACATATCAATTACGTCAACTATCATGACCAGAAATCCCTGCCGGGCAGCCTGTTGAGCCCCTGAGGCATCACTGGTTACAATTATGGACCTGGATCTTTCCATAGACCCCTCCTCCTCCCGGAGTAATCGGTATTCGTCCTGCCCTCATCTGCATAACCAGAGCAGCAACATTATTCCCCGCTACCCGGGCAATGTCATCAAAGCTGGCTCTCTCCATTACCTCTATTTCATTGCCCAGGTACTGGATTAGTTTCTGGTAGGTGGTGGGACCAACCCCCGGCATACTAGTTAACGGTACCCGGTAGCGATAAGGCGGTCTGCCTACCGGATGATATGGTTCCCGGTGATCCTGAATTTGTACTATGCGATCATACACTCCCATAACCAGTTTATCGTTGCCACAAATCGGGCACTCCACTACCGGCGGTTCCCCCTGCATAATCTGATCACACTGGGGGCAATAGCTGCGGTGATATTTGCCCATCAAAGGGTCCATACCGTAATTAGCCAGAACCCGTCGTCCTTCGTGACCATATACCGCCAGGCGGAATTCCTCAAAATTAAGTTCGGCCAACCGCAGCAGATTATACTCCCGCCCCACATTGCCCGCAGAATGAGCATCAGAATTGGACAGGAAAGTAAAGTGACGGGTTTCATTAATAGTATCGGCCATATCTGTATCTGCACTGAGCCCCAATTCCAAAACGTGGATCTGGCTGGCATCCCGCCCCAAGTAAGACTGAAATGAAGATGCCAGCATGCCGTAGAATCCCTTGTGGGGGGTAAAAGCATGAGCCGGGCAGAATACTCCCCCCAGCACATGAGAGAGATTCAACAATTCTCTAATATCAGCCTTGCAGCGTTGAGTGGATAGTTCCATGTTCTTTACCCGGGAGCGCATAAACTTTTGGTATTTATGCAGGCTGTCCAAGTCGGGAAGGTAGATAATAATATGCACTCCTTCCCGGGTTTCCACTTCACACCCTGCCAGAAGCATTACCCCCTGGGCAGTCATAAAGCCACCGCGCTGGTGAATCTCAAGCTGGCCTTGGTCCACCATCTTCTCCAGTTCAGCCAGCACAGGAGCGGTGCCTGCATCGACTATGCCCACAATATTCAGTCCCTTGCGCAGAACCGTTTCATTAAGCAGATTGGCCAAAGTAAGACTGCGGGAAGCGGTAATTTTCACCGGACGCCCGCTGGCTCTGCCAATATGAACATGCAAATCAGCATAAACACTGCGCAATCTTATAAATTCTCCCTATGCTGGTAAGCGTATTGAATGGCAATAATGCTTTTGCCATCTATGATCTCCCCGGTAAAAATGGCCCTGTAGGCATCTACCAGAGTCATTTTAACTACTTCTACAAACTCATCCCGGTCAGTATGACTATCTCCCATTGTTAAATCCCGGGCCAGGTAAAGGTGCAGCTGTTCATCACAGAACCCCGGAGCACTGTAATAGGATAAGATAGGTTCCCAAGTTGCAGCCGAAAGTCCAGTTTCCTCTTCCAATTCTCGTATGGCACAATCCCGGGGATCCTCGCCTGGTTCCAGGGTTCCGGCCGGTATTTCTAAAAGTACCTTTTCTACTGCTTTGCGATACTGCCGGACCAGCCACACCGTACCATCCCTATCTACAGGTATTATAGCCACTGCCCCGGCATGCCCCACTATCTCCCGGGTACTGGTAGAACCATCAGGCAGTTCTACTGTGTCTACTTTTACGTTTATGATGCGGCCGGCAAATATTTGCTGGGAAGAGATGGTTTTTTCATAAAGATCCATAAATGTTCCTCCTGCATATATTTATCCATAATAACATAAACTGCCAGCAGAGGTGATAATATGAGTTTAGTAGTAGGAAAATCCGGATTCTGGTTTACCGGACCGATAGGTGATCTCATCACCCTGCTGTCTGCTTATCCCCCTGAGACTACTCTGGCAGAGTTCATCAGGTTAAACCTACACTAAATTGATACGGTTCAGTTCCTGCCCCGTTAACAACTTTTGTACCAGGCGGGCAGCAGCCACCAGAGCCATATAAAACTCCCGGTCCTGTTCCACCGTGCGCCCCATAGTAGTAAACTGCAGTTCACTGCGGCGGAAACGATCCAAGGTCTCTTCGGCCGGTTCCACATAGATTTCATGCAGGTCAAACAAACCGGCCTGGCGGGCCTGCTCCAAAACCCTGCTCATCTGTTCATCGGAAAGCAGGGGAAGGGGCAGCAAACAGCGCACCTTACAAACCCGGGCCAAAACAGTAAGAGTATGATGACTGATACCCTGATGGCGGGGCCGGGCATCGGCAAAACTAATGCGCGGTACCGCTATCGGAACTCCCTGCAGAGTTTCCACTGCATTCAGAACGATCCCTTGCTCCACTCCGCTGAATCCCCAGCGGGTACCGGTCCCCACTATTCCTGGGCCCATGCTGACGATAATCACATCGGGATGAAACGCTGCCCGGGCTGCCAGTAAACCGGAATAAACATTAACTGCTTCCACATCTCCGCCAAAAGCATGCCCAACGGTCACCGTTCCGGCTATGATACCTTTGCGGGCAAGCCAATCCACTGTTTGACTAAACTGCAGGGGCAAAGCCGCACCGTCAGTCATCAGGTAAGCTGTTTTAAAACCTGCCTGGTGCAGTTCTAAAGCCAAAGGGCCCAGCATGGAATGAAGAGTAGCCGCCAGAACCGGAATACCCTCCAGACTATCAGCGTCTTTCAATTCCTGGTGATAAGGACTGCCTTCTTCCTCGGCACTTAATACTTTTATCTGCAGAGGAGTATAACGGAGTTTCATGATATGGCCTCCGTTTGGCAGTGATTTCTCACTGCCGTTTAGTCCCGCTATAACATAGTGATAGCCCCCGCTGCCCAGATGCAGGGTTTCCGCAGTAGTATTGAGGAGCACCTGGTCTCCGCTTTTAACCTTTCCCACCAGATCGGTATAGACAATACACTTTTCTTCCCTGCCGTTTACCTCCACGGCATAGCCCTCAATACCTGGCCGGGAAAATATTGGCTGTTTCAGTACCCCACATTTTATTTCCAGCATAAATATACTCCCTTTAAGCTTGCGCTGCCTGGGCAATTATCTCCATAATATATTCGGCATCTTTTAACAGGTCCTCTATCAGAATATACTCGTTGGTAGTGTGCACCTGGCGCATACCTATACCCAAATTCACACAGGGAATACCCTGTCCATTAATAATGCTGGCATCACTGCCGCCCCCGGTACTGGTTAACACTGGCTTGAGACCCACTTTTTCCGCTGCTCTTACGGCAATCTGTACCACCGGTTCATCCTGGTCCAATCTCAGTTCCGGGTATAGAAAAGTAACCTGGACCTCAGCCCGGCCTCCTCTTTTTTCCACTTCTTCCTTAAAGATATTGATCAGGCGGTTGGTCAAATCATCAAGTTTAGAGCGCTTCAGACTGCGGCACTCACCCTTTACCCGGCAGACATCAGCCACGATATTGCGTGCGGTCCCACCCTCAATAATTCCTAAATTGCAGGTGGTTTCCTCATCTATTCTCCCGCAGGGCATGGCTGCCAGGGCCTGACTGGCTATGTGAATAGCATTGATCCCCTCCTCCGGATTAATGCCTGCATGCGCTGACTTACCGTAAGCTGTATATTCAATTTCATTCTGACAGGGGGATTGAATTATAATCTCTCCCGGGTTGCCTCCCCCATCCAAGGCAAAAGCCATCCGCGCTTTAAGCAGTTGATAGTCAAATTGCTTGGAACCCTGTAAACCCTGTTCCTCGCCCACGGTAAACAATATTTCCACATCGGGATGGGACAGGTTTTGCTCATTGATACAGTCTATGGCTTCCAGCAAGGCGGCAATTCCTGCTTTATCGTCGGCGCCCAGTATGGTATCGCCCGCACTGGTTATGCGATCACCAGTTACGCAGGCCTTTATGCCTATACCCGGTTGAACAGTGTCCATATGGGCACAGAAGAGAATGGCTGGCCCCTTAGCAGAGCCCGGCCAGGCAGCCAGTAGGTTGCCGGCATCTCCGCCCAGGGCCTGGCCAGCCTGGTCTTCCATTACCTGCAGGCCTCGCTGCCTCAGGAGTTCTGCCAGGTAATCCTTAAACCGGCCTTCACGGCCTGATACCGACTCAATTTCCACCATCTTGACAAAACTGTCTATTAATCTTTCCCGGTTTACCATGGTGATTAACTCCTCCCTAATTGATCAATAGTCCGCAGGATCTTAACCTTCTCAATGGTTTCCGTCAAAGAGTAGCGTTCCGTATACCAGTGAATTATTATCAATAAAGCCAGCATAATCAGCCGGGGCAGCCAGGGCATATAGGCTGCTGCCCAAAATCCCAGAGCCAGGCCCAGTACATTTGAACCTGCGTCCCCCATCATTACCCGCGCTTTCAGGTCACTGGGAAAATAAAAGACTACTGCTCCTAGTAAAGGCAATACCAGGGCCCAATTGATACTATCGTAAGCCACAGCAATTATAACCGCCCCAAACATGAAGGTACCCTTGATAGCTCTCCCCGGCCTTAAATCCAGCAAGTTGATAAAATTAGTACTCAAAGCAATAAGTACTGTGTTAAGAATAATATTGACCCAGTCGGCTGATATAAACAAGGCTATATAAAAGGCTATAAGTCCTCCCCCCAGGGCTTTTAATCCCCCGGTAGTCAGCCTCCCTTTCAGC
>Ga0208823_1000062_pt1 | contig 89816 bp, 96 predicted proteins | sample AD_UKC075_MetaG_FD_184440 | JGI IMG/M metagenome (GOLD analysis project Ga0208823, IMG submission 184440) | Active sludge microbial communities of municipal wastewater-treating anaerobic digesters from USA - AD_UKC075_MetaG (SPAdes) (version 2) | ecosystem: Engineered > Bioreactor > Anaerobic >...
ATTGGAGAAGGAGGTGAACATGATGGAACCGATTATCGACTTGATTTGGTCTGTCGAAGAAGAAATCACACCCGATGATCAGGACATGCTCATGAGCAATTGCGGCGGTTGCGGCGGTTGCACTGCATGTACTGCCTGCAGTTGGGATCCCCCTGCGCGTTTTATCTGGGTCTGCCCCTAGGCAATAAACCTGCTTAGCCGAAGTGCCTGAAACAGTTCAGCATGCCAAGCTGCCACCACATTTTGAGAAAGGAGGTGCCATGGATGGAACCGATTATCGACCTGATCTGGTCTGTCGAAGAAGAATTGCAGCCCGACTACGGAGACATGCTCATGAGCAACTGCGGCGGTTGCGGGGGTTGTTACGGTACTCCCCCTCCTCCGGTGGCGCCATTCCTCAAGCCGTGGGTCTGCGGGTAAATTCCTAATCCGGTAAAAACGTTTGGCAACCGGAGAAAAATTGCAACGAATGGGCAGCTTGGCAATGCTGACTGTCAGTACTCTGTGGAGAGGAGGTGCAACGGATGGAACCGATCATTGACCTGATCTGGTCCGTCGAAGAAGAATTGCAGCCCGACTACGGAGACATGCTCATGAGCAACTGCGGCGGTTGCGGCGGTTGTTCTGGTACTCCCGATCTCCCGGCGCCATTCCTCAAGCCGTGGGTCTGCGGGTAATTCCCTAATCCGGTAAAAACGTTTGGCAACCGGAAAAGAATTGCAGCGAATGGGCAGCTTGGCAATGCTGACTGTCAGTACTCTGTGGGGAGGAGGTGCAACGGATGGAACCGATTATCAACCTGATTTGGTCCGTCGAAGAGGAAATCAAACCTGATCATGACATGATAATGGGTGCAAACTGCGGCGGCAACGGAGGATGCGGCGGTTGCTCGTCAACTCCCACCATCCCGCCATTCCTCACAGCGTGGGTCTGCCACTAAACATTTTCCGGTAAGAAGTAAGTCAGCAGTTTGAAAAGCTCAGCTTGCCAAGCTGCTCAACACTTACTTTCCCGAGGTGCAACGGATGAGGCCGGTTGCAGGCCCTCCCGCGTCCTGGCAGAGGAGCCGGAATGCTTGGCCAAAAGCGTTGGCGCAACGTTTGCTACTAAAGAGCAAGGTGGGAACATGGCAAGATGTTGATCTTTAACAACCTGCTGATAAACAAAAACTCCGACAGGTTTCAACCGTTTCTGTTCAACCTGCTTTCGGGGAGAAGGCGGTTGCTTAATGATGATGAAGTCGCTTTGGTAGTCAGCATGGCTGAGAAGGATGGACCGCATGCTTTTAGTGAAGCCGAAGCCAATTTATACAACCAGCTAATAAGGGAGAAGCAGTTTCTCACTGACGAGCAACGCCGTTTTTTCGAAGCAAAATTAACCGAGTCGGGGTATTTTGATATAAAAAGCAAGTATGCCGACGATTACAGTTTTTCTGTAGAACTGACGCGAGCGTGCAACATGCAGTGTTCTTATTGTTACGTCGGCTCACGCCTCAATGATGGCCGGAGTATGACCAAGGAACATATAGATGCGATTTACGAGTTTTACCGAACTTATGCAGATGATGAGAGCAAAATTGTCAAAACCCCGCTCATAAGGATAACCGGCGGGGAGCCGCTGGTAAACCGCGAAACTGCCGGTTTAATAAACTACCTGGCTTCCAGGTGGGTGAACGCCAAACTCATTTTGTTTACTAACGGGGTCAACTTATTAAAATACTACGACGCCCTTCCCCTTGCCCGTATTGAGGAGGTCCATGTTTCGCTGGATGGTGTCAAGGACGTCCATATGGAGCGCCGGTATTCGGGCGGGAAAAGGGATGATGCGATATACGATAACATAATAGCCGGCGTGCAACAGTTGCTGGCCGACGGCATAAAAGTAAAAATCAAGCCGATTTTAGACAAGACAAATTATATCAGGTTCCGGGATTTCCACGAGTTCTTGGCGGCAAAAGGAATTCTGGATTCTCCCAATTGCGAACTCCTGCCCGGTATTGTGGTTGACTTTCGCCACCCCTTAGATATATCCCCGGAGCATAACAGTGAAGAAGATATAGTTAAGATCCAAAGGTACATGGAAAGCTTTGACTGTGCTGCGCCTACATTTCCCAGTTTTACGACGTTGTTAAAGGTCCTCGGCAGGCCGGTAAATGAACCGTACAAGCCTGAACACCAGCGGTGCAACGGAAGGTTCCTCTCAAATTATTACTTTTCCTGCAATGGCAAAGTATATTTTTGCGACTGCATTAACGAAAATGACGGCGTTGTGGGTACATATTTTCCCGGTATCAGTATTGACGAGGCTGCCGTTTCCGGTCTTCTCAACCGCAGCGTGATGAGGATTGAGAAATGCAAAAGCTGTGCATATAAATTTATTTGTTTAGGCGGGTGCCCATTGGCTGCCAGGACGAAAAATGAAGAAGTGTCCTGCGGGATTTTTGCCGATGAAAATATTCTCGACAATCTCGAGTTTGATTACAACAGGGCACGCCATTCCGGGTACCAGAGGCGTTCAGAAACGGAGGGGGCAGTGTGAAACTAATTAAAAACCTTATAGTCACCGAGGCAGGCGACAAATACCTCCTGATAAATTCGCTCAACGGCCTGATGGACATGGCAGACCAGGCGACAATGGATATCATAATGAAGTGGCGGGACTGTGATGAGATTGTGCCTGCGGGCGAACAGGAAGAGGAATTGTTCGGCAAACTGAAAGCGCGGGGATATTTATGCACCAGCCATGCTGAGGAGAGAAAGAAGAAACAAGAGCTGATTTGCGCTTTGCGGGAAAGGCAGGCCCAAATCAAGGCAAACAATACCAATTTAACTTTTGTCATGACATATGACTGCAACTTCCGCTGCCCGTATTGTTTCGAAGAGCCGGTGCCGGAAAACGGCGGTGACGACGCAGAGCGCGGCAAAGAAGTTATCGGACGGGAATTAATCGACGCTGCTTTTAATTTGACGGGAGATTCGCTGAGGACAATAGGTTTGTTCGGCGGGGAACCGTTATTGCCCAAAACCATGCCGGCAGTGGAATACATAATTTCCCGGGCGCCTGACAAAACTTTCAGCATTACTACCAACGGCTATTTTCTGGACGCCTTTTTGCCCCTGTTATCCAGGGTAAAGATTTCGTTTGTCATGGTTACCCTGGACGGCGACGAAAAGACCCATGACAGCCGCAGGTACTTGGGCAACGGAGGTCCTACATTCAGGAAAATCCTGAACAATATCGCAAGTTGTCTCGAGAGGAATATACCCATTCGCATAAGGATGAACGTAGATGAAAGCAATTTCAGTGAGTGCATTGCCCTGCGGGCAAAACTCCTGGAGCAGTTTAAAGCCCGGGCAAGCTTGCTGAGTTTTGAGGTTTCGCCCATGATGTGGATGGCGCCCGCACAACGCAACGAACTGTTCACAAAGCTGTACAGCGCAGATATCGAATACAGCCCTGAAGAGAGAAAGCAGATGAACCAGATGCTCAGCAGGTTCAGCCCCATTCTCAACGTTTTTACTGCCGGCGCCAGGCTAACCCCCACTTACTCTTTCTGCCTGGCCCACGATTACGGGCGCATCGTCGACCCTTACGGTTATATTTACCCCTGTTTATTGTCAGTGGGCCAAAGGCCGCTGGCAATAGGCAGGTATTATCCCGCTGTGGAATATTTCGAGAACAGCATTCGCAACCGGAATATCGAAACAATACCGGAATGCAGGGAATGCCGGTACTCTTTGTTATGCGGAGGGGGTTGCCCTGTGGCCCTGCCCGATTACAATGACTTTAACCGACCGGAATGCTTTTCCATCCAAAATCAGATCCACAAGATCTTGCCCATGTTTTTCAAAGTAAATGCGCCGGCGGCCCAATAACAGCAGTTTAAATCAGGGGGGACAAAAAGTGCATGCCCTTATAATCGCTGATTTGGAAGGTATAACCGATGTGTATGATCTGACCGATACCGGCGGGTGTGCTGCACTGTACACTGCGGAAATTCAACAGTACATCCAAGCCCTGCTTAGCCGCAACGTCGCGAAAATAACCGTTTGCGACGCCCATGACAAAGGCAATCTGATTTCCAGGGAAATTAGCTCGGACAACGTAAATATCGTCGCGCGGGTGGATAATGTCCCCTTCGATGAAAAGTACGATTTCGCGATTCTGGCCGGTTTTCATGGCATGAACGGAAGTCCGGGCATTATACCCCACACACTGCGGTATGACTTCAAAGCAGTTTTTTCATATTACAGCAGGCTGCAAACCTGGATTCCCATCGGCGAGGTGGAAATATACAGCAGGTGGCTGGGTGCAAAAGGAATACCTGTAATATTGGTCACCGGCGACAGGGAGGCAGTGTACGAAGCCAATTGTTTTAACCCCTATCGCCAAACCTGTTGTGTCAAGAGCTGCTTTGAGCTTAACCCTGCAAACAGAGCTCTCGTCTACGCCAAGATAGCCCACAGCGTAGACAGTGCGTTGAAATTGAACCGGTATGCCTGCTTGTCTGAAGACAGCAGCGAAATTGCCGTTGAATTTAACAACCCGGATGTTGCGGAAGAGTTAAGCAAGGCTGGCTACACAAGCAAAGAAGGCCGAATTGTGTTCAGCAGCTGCACAGAACTAGTCAACGGTCTTTACCCCTTGCTGGACAAGCTGAATGAAATTAATCGCGCCAACATAGCCATAAACAAAGCCTTTATCAGCGAAGTAAGAAAGCTGGTCGGGCCCTTGAAAAAAGAGGATGTGGCCAATTCTGCCATCGGCCCGTTGCTCAATAAAAACATCCTGTTTCTGGACAGTAAATCGCGGGAGAAAATCATGGAGGGAATCAAGGCCATGCTGGATAATTTGCCCGCGCAACAGAACAGTGTGTAACAGCTTCAGGTGATAACCAGTGAAGATATTTCTTTTCTGCAAACAGTACCTGTCGGCACAGAAATACAGAGTTGCTGTTTTCGTAATCCTTACCCTGTTGTCTTCGGCCATAGGAATCATATCGCCCTATATCGTGGGCAAATTTTTGGACAACCTGGTTGCCGGTGCTGACAAGCAGGTCATCTTCCGCTTTTGCATCATCTACGGTGGCTTCAACATACTGAAAATAATCAAGGACTATATCAACTCCATTATGTTCACCAAAATGCAGGTCCAGATGAGCTACGATTTAAATATGCGGGCCATTAAACACGTGCAAAGCATGTCTTTGTCTTTTATCAACCGGAAAGACGGTTTGTATCTGAATCAGCGGATAAACATCGATTCCCTCAACCTGATTACCTTCTGCCTCACCACGCTGCAGGGCATAGTAACCAATTTCATCCTCATCATTGTTCCTTTCGTGATCCTGCTGGTGAGCAACCGGTTAATAACCGTCCTCATGGTGGGCTTTATGTTTGTGTACATAGCCCTTTATTTGGGGCTCAGGGGCTGGCTGTATAGAGTAGGGTTGATATTCAAAGAAAGCCAGGCCAAACTCCAGGCCAAGCTGTATGAGCAGTTAAGGCATATCAAGCTCATAAAGGTAAATTCTGTCCAGCCCGAAATGAACAGCAGGGCCGAAGAGAGTTTCGCAGATTTCAGAGTAAAGGCCATCCGCAGCCAAAGAGCCAATTTCATTTATTCAAGCCTGGACGGCATAATATCCACCCTGGCCCAGATAACCTTATTTGTGGTTGGCGGCTTGCAAGTAGCCAAAGGGAATTTTACTGTGGGCATGTTCACCGTTTTTTTCAGCTACTTTAGCATGATTATAAAATCGACGCGGTATTTTTACGGTTTGGGCTCCGCGTATCAGAACGCATTGAGCTCATATGACAGGATTAAGAGCATTTTCAAGTATCCCAGCGAGAGTCGCGGGAGCAAGATGATTGAGGATGTGGACTGCATCGAGCTGCAGGACGTAAGCTTTGATTACAATGCCGTCCTGCCAGATGCGGATGAACCGGCGGATGCAGAGCCGACAGAGGGAACGGAATCCAAGGAAGCCAAAGTCATTGACTCCTTCAGCGCCAAATTTGAAAAAGGCAACCTGTACGCAATTGCCGGGCCCAACGGGACAGGGAAATCAACCCTTATCGGCCTCTTAATCGGGCTTTACATCGACGAATATACCGGGGCAATAAAATATAATGATGTTTCTATTCGCGAATTGGACATGGTTTCAGTCCGGAAAAAACTAATTGGGTTTGCAGAACAAGAGCCGCTGCTGGTCAATGCCAGCGTTTGGTACAACCTGGCTTATAATGACCATATCGGCAGCGGCGAAAGCGATTCAGCATCGATTCCCCACGCGCTCATTGAATATATAGATACTTTGAATATGAAGAGCTTCATTGACCAGAACGGGCTCTCGTTTATCGTAAACGACAAGAACACCAATTTGTCCGGCGGCGAAAAACAAAAAATAGCCATTTTGAAGGTGTTGTACAAAAATCCTGCCGTGATGATTTTCGATGAGCCCACCTCGGCCTTGGATAAGGATACAACGGGGAAGTTTATTGACTATTTGCAGAGGATTAAGGACGACAAAATAATCATCATCGTAACCCATGATGAGTACGTCCAGAGGCGCTGCGATGCGATTATACAAATGTGAGGAACCTCCATGCTGTATGCAAGGTTCCTCTTTTCGTTGCCGCCTTGGACTGGGATGAGTCATTGGACCAGGAAATGCCGCAGGTATTTGCTATAATTATGTAGAAACATGTAGAAACAGGAAAGACAAAAACAGTTGCAATACATGGATTTGAACGGGAGGGGAAGAAGTGAACGGATTTCATGACAAGGTTAATTTCATCTGGAGTATTGCCGAACTGCTCCGGGGGCCTTACCGCAAGGAGCAGTACGGCGACGTTATTTTGCCCATGTGCGTGCTCAAGCGCTTTGACGACGTCCTGGCGCCGACCAGGGCGCAGGTCATGGAGAAATACAGGGAATTGCGGAAAACATCTCTGCAGAACCTGGATCCGTTCCTGAACATGGTTTCCGGGCAGGACTTTTACAACATCAGCGAGTACGATTTCCCGAAGCTGCTGGACGACCCGGACAACATCGCCGCCAACCTGCGCAATTATATCAACGGTTTTTCCAAAAACGCCCGGGAAATTATCGAGCACTTCGACTTTGACAAGCAAATAACCAAGCTGGACAGCAACAATCTGCTGTACCTGGTCGTCGCCAGATTTAATGAAATCGACCTCCACCCAGACACGGTCAGCAACCTGGAAATGGGTTACATATTTGAAGAACTGATCAGGAGGTTTTCCGAGCACGCCGAAGCCGGCGACCACTACACCCCCCGGGAAGTCATCCGCCTCATGGTCAATCTCCTGTTGAACGATGAACACGACCATTTGACCCAAAAGGGCCTGGTGGTCACCGTCATGGACCCGGCCTGCGGCACCGGGGGGATGCTCAGCATTGCCGAAGAATACATGCGGGAACTCAACCCGGATATTCAGGTGGAAGTCTTTGGCCAGGAGATTAACCCCCAGTCCTACGCCATTTGCAAGGCCGACATGCTGATGAAGGGCCAAAATGCCGACAACATCGTCCTGGGCGACTGCTTCACCGAAGACGGCCACAGGGGCAGGGATTTCCGCTACATGCTGACCAATCCCCCCTTTGGCGTGGAGTGGAAGAAGGCGGAGAAATTCATCCGCGAAGAGCATGAACGCCTGGGCTTCGCCGGCCGGTTTGGCGCCGGGCTGCCCCGGATTTCCGACGGCTCCCTGTTGTTCCTGCAGCACCTGATTTCCAAAATGAGGCAGGACGAAAAGGGGTCCCGCATCGCCATAGTCTTTAACGCTTCTCCCTTGTTTACCGGCGATGCCGGTTCCGGTGAGTCCGAAATCCGCCGGTGGATTATCGAGAACGACCTCCTGGAAGGCATCGTCGCCCTGCCCACTGACATGTTCTACAACACCGGCATTGCCACTTACATCTGGATCCTCTCCAACCGGAAGAACGCCGACATCCGCAAGGGCCCTGTGCGGAAGGGCAAAATTCAGCTGGTCAACGCCGTCGATTTTTACCAGAAGATGCGCAAGAGCTTGGGCAACAAGCGCAACGAAATTACCCCCGAACAAATAGAAGAGATTACCCGCATCTACGGGGAGTTCAAAGTAGGCGAGCACTGCAAAATCTTCGACAACGAGGACTTCGGCTACTACAAGATTGTGGTGGAGCGCCCCCTGCGCCTCAACTTCCAGGTAACCGAAGAGCGGATTGAACGGGTCAAGGCAGAGCGGGCCTTTGTCAACCTGGCCACTTCCCGCAAAAAGGGCGAAGCGGGTCTCAAGGAAATTGAAGAGGGCAAGAAGGTGCAGGAAGCTATTATAACCATGCTGAAAAGCATGGATTCGACCCTGTACAAAAACCGCGATGAGTTCACCAGGGCTTTGAAAAAGGCGGCCAGGCAACATGGCATCAGCCTGTCCGCCCAGATTCTGAAAGCCCTCCTCAACGGCCTGTCCGAGCGGGATGAGACTGCGGATATCTGCACCGACAACAAAGGAAACCCCGAGCCGGATCCCGAACTCAGGGATACAGAAATTGTGCCCTTGAAAGAAGATATCCGCGAGTACTTCAACAGGGAAGTAAAGCCCCATGTTCCCGACGCCTGGATTGATGAGTCCAAAACCAGGATTGGCTACGAGATACCCTTCACCCGGCACTTCTACAAGTACACGCCCCTGAGACCTTCCGAGGAAATCCTGGCTGAAATAAGGGAACTGGAGAAGGACATCCTGGCGCAGCTGAGAAAGGTGACGGGCAATGGCGAGATATAAGACCTATGAGAGGTATAAGGACTCAGGGGTTGAGTGGATAGGAGAGATTCCGGAGCATTGGGAAGTTATTTCTACAAAACGCATTTTTAAGGTTATCAACGGTGCGACTCCTGATACCAATGAACCAATTTATTGGGATGGAGATATTCCTTGGGTCACCCCGATTGATTTGAACGAAAATCAAGGTCACATTATTGAATCGACAAAGCGCACATTAACTCCTGCGGGATATAACAGTTGCGGTACAACCCTGGTCCCTGCTGGTAGTATAATCCTTTCTACAAGAGCGCCAATTGGTCACTTGGCATTGGCAGGACGGCCTCTTTGTACAAACCAGGGTTGTAAATCATTGTCAAAGATAAGTAACAACGACACTAACTATTTTTACTATCATTATCTAGCATCAGTCGATGAATTGCAGGCACTAGGAATGGGGACTACGTTTTTAGAGTTATCCAATCAAGCACTTGGTAGTTTCAAAGTGTGCCTTCCCTCACTAGAGGAACAAAGATCAATTGCCCAGTTTATTAACCATAAAACCTCTGAAATAGACAACCTCATCGCTGACAAGGAAAAGCTCATTGCCTTGCTCCAGGAATACCGGCAGGCGGTTATCAGCGAAGCTGTGACCAAGGGGCTGGATCCCAATGTAAAGATGAAGGATTCCGGGATTGAGTGGATTGGTGAGATACCGGAGCATTGGCAATTATTGAGGTTAAAGCATGTCGCCGATTTGGTTAATGAGAAAGCCTCGGCGGAAGACCTTGACAAACCTTACATCAGTTTAGAAAATATACAGTCCTGGACCGGTTTGTACATCTTGAGCGAGAATACAGATATTGATGAAGGAATTTCTTCAAATTTGTTCGCTCCGGACATGGTTCTGTTTGGGAAGCTAAGACCATATTTAGCGAAATGTATCAAAGTAGATTTTTTCGGGCGATGCAGTTCTGAACTTTTAACCCTTAAACCCAACAAGATTTCCTCAAGTTATTTACATTACTTACTCTTAACAGAGAGTATTATTTTTGAAATTGATTCGTCAACCTATGGAGCAAAAATGCCGAGGGCTAATTGGTCATTTATTGGTAATTTAGTTGTTGCTATACCACCTTTAGTTGAACAAGATAAAATAACTAACTACCTCGACCAAAAAACATCCGAGATCGACTCCCTTATTTCCGGAATCCAGGACAGCATTGAACAGCTGAAAGCCTACCGCCAGTCTCTCATTTCCGAGGCGGTGACGGGGAAGATAGATGTCCGCGGGTTTGCGGCGGAAGGAGGTGTTGCCAGTGGCCAGGACGCCTAAGGAACTGTCTGAGGCTGGTTTTGAGGAGTATATTGAAGAGCAGCTGTTGAAATGCGGCTATCTTAAGGGCCGCCAGGAGGATTACAACAAGGAATTTGCCATGGACACTAGGATGCTCTTCGACTTCCTGGAAGACTCCCAGCCCCGGGAGATGGAGAAGCTCAAGGCCATCTATAAGGACCAGTACAAGTTCAGGTTAATGCAACGGCTGGACAGCGAGCTTAAGAACCGCAACATTATCGACGTGCTGCGCCACGGCATCAAGGACTACGGGGTCAAGCTGGAGCTGGCTTACTTCAGGCCGGCTACCCGTATGAACAGGGAAATGGTGGAGAAGTACGGCAAAAACCGTATCTCCGTCACCAGGCAGCTGCGCTACAGCACCAAGAACGAGAACAGCGTCGATATGGTCATCTTTGTCAACGGCCTGCCGGTGGTGGTGATGGAGCTCAAGAACCCCTTTACCGGCCAGAACTATACCCACGCCATCCACCAGTTCAAGTACAGCCGGCACCCCAATGAGCCCCTGTTCCGGTTCAAGCGGAGGACCCTGGTCTGTTTTGCCGTGGATACCGATGAAGTCCACATGACCACCAGGCTGAACGGCGCCTCCACGGTGTTCCTGCCCTTTAACAAGGGCAATGACGGCGGCAAGGGCAATCCCCCCGCTGAGGACGGGTTCAGGACCGCCTACCTCTGGCAGGAGGTCCTGACCAGGGACAGCCTGCTGGACATCATCAAGCGGTTTGTCTTCCTCGAGGAGGCGGAGGGCGAAGACGGTAAGAAAAAAGAAACCATGATCTTCCCCCGCTACCACCAGCTGGACTGCGTCAGAAAGCTGGAGGCCGCCGCCAAAGCCGACGGTGCCGGCAAGAACTACCTCATCCAGCACAGCGCCGGCTCCGGCAAGACCAAGTCCATATCCTGGCTGGCCCACCGTTTGGCCAATCTCCACGATGACGAGGACAATCCCGTCTTCAACAGCGTCATCGTCGTCACCGACCGCCGGGCCCTGGACAGGCAACTCCAGGACAGCATCTACCAGCTGGAGCACAAGTACGGCGTGGTGAAGAAGATTGACAGGGATTCGGCCCAGCTGGCTGATGCGTTAAAGAGCGGGACCAAGATCATCATTTCCACGTTGCAAAAGTTCCCCTTTATCATTGAGAAGGTGGGGGAACTGGGGGACAGGAAGTACGCCGTCATCATCGACGAGGCCCACTCCAGCACCAGCGGCGAGATTTTCGGGTCGCTGCGGGAAGTCCTGCACGCCTCGTCCCTGGAGGAAGCTGAGCAAATTGACAGCGCAGCCGAAGCCGGGGCTTACGACCCCGAAGATGCCATCCTGGAGGAAATCAGGAAGCGGGGCATCCAGCCCAACATCAGCTTCTTTGCCTTCACCGCCACCCCCAAGGCCAGGACCCTGGAGACCTTCGGCACTCCCGGGGAAGACGGCCTGCCCAGGCCTTTCCACGTTTACTCCATGCGCCAGGCCATCGAAGAAGGATTCATTATGGACGTCCTGGAGAACTATGTTACTTACGAGACCTACTTCAGGCTGAGCAAGAAGATTGAAGAGGACCCTGCCTTTGAGCGGGCCAAGGCCACCAAGGCCATAACCAGGTTTGTCAGCCTGCATCCCCACAACATCGCCCAAAAGACCGAGATAATGATTGAATACTTCCGCAAGGTCACCCGGCACAAAATAGGCGGCCGGGCCAAGGCCATGGTGGTAACGCGGTCCAGGCTGCACGCCGTAAGGTACAAGCAGGCCTTTGACGAGTACATCAAGAAGATGGGCTACAAGGACCTCAAGACCCTGGTGGCCTTCTCGGGGACGGTCAACGACGCTGGCATATCCTATACCGAAGCCGGCATGAACAAGTTTGGCGAAGCGCAGACGCCGGTGCGGTTTCGTACCGACGAATACCAGGTGTTAATCGTCGCCGAGAAATACCAGACCGGCTACGACGAACCCTTGTTGCACACCATGTTCGTGGACAAACCCCTCGCCGGCCTCAAAGCGGTGCAGACCCTGTCCCGGCTGAACAGGACCCATAAGGACAAGAAAGATACCTTCATCCTGGACTTTGTCAACAAGGCCGAGGACATCCAGGCGGCCTTCAAGCCCTACTACGAAACCGCTTTTATCGAGGAAGTGACCGATCCCAACAGCCTGTACGACCTGGAAGCCAGGCTGGATGCCGCCGGGGTGTATTACAGGGAGGAAGTGGATCAATTTGCCCGGGTCTATTATGGCGAGAAGACTTCCGATTACAACGCCCGGATCAACAAGCTCGTGGACAAAGCAGTGGAGCGCTACCGGTCTGTTGCCGAGGACGTTCAGGAAGAGTTTGCCGACGGCGCCAAAAAATTTACCCGGCTCTATTCCTTCATCACTCAGATTACGCCCTTTGAGGATGCGGATCTGCACAAACTCTATACCTACCTGTCCTTCCTGATTAAAAAACTCCCCAGGGGGCCGGCGGGAACCATCGACCTCTCCGACGAGATTTCCCTGGATTACTATGCCAACAAGAAGATTTTCGAGGGCAGTCTCTCTCTGGCCGGACGCGTCCGCGATCCCCTGCCTTCGGGCCCGGGCGGCGGGTATGGTGCCAGGGAGGATGAAGTGGAAGAACTGTCCCTGATTATTGAGCGCCTCAACCAAAGGTTCGGCACCGACTTTGACGAGTCCCACAGGCTGTTCCTCCAGCAGCTGGAAGAGGATTTCGTCAAGGACGAAATGATGAAAACCAGCGCCAGGGCCAACCCCGTCGAAGATTTTCAGTACCCCTTTAAGAAAGCTTTCGTCGCCAAAGTTGCCGAGAGAATGGCTGAAAACGAGCGGTTCGCCGCGCGGATTATAGACGATGAAGAGTTCAGGAACGCTGTCATGGAACTCATGCTGCAGAAAGTGTACAAGGCCTTGCAGGGAGCATAAGGTTAACCAATTGGAGCAGGTCCCCGGGATTTTGTCACATTTCTTCCCCCGGAAACATATGCTAGTAAATAAGTAAAATTGGGGGAATATATGGGTGGTACCTGCTCTTCTGCTTGCCATTGCCGGTGCGGTTAGGGATTTGGCGCTGCTGGTTTCCCACATCAAGAACAACTCCTTTCCCCGGCCTCTGGAGCCAGAGGAGGAAAGGAAGTGGCTGGACAGGCTGGCCCAGGGCGACGAGGAGGCGCGCAGGATCCTCATCGAGCACAACCTGCGCCTGGTGGCGCATATCGTCAAGAAATTCGACAACACGCGTTTGGAGAACGACGACCTCATCTCCATCGGCACCGTAGGGCTCATTAAGGCTATCAACACCTATGACCAGGCCAAAGGGGTAAAGCTGGCCACCTACGCTGCCCGGTGTATAGAAAATGAAATTCTCATGCAGCTGCGCGCCCTCAAAAAATCCCGGGATGACCTGTCTCTGGAAGAACCCCTGGGCGTGGATCAGGAGGGCAACGAGCTTTCTCTCATGGACATCCTGGGCAGCCAGTCGGACCTCTTTGACCGGGTCAGCCAGAAGATTGAGGTGTCCCGGCTGATGGAGTGCATGCTGCGCCTGCCCAGGCGGGAGCGCTATGTGCTGGAGCGCCGCTTTGCCCTGGCTGACGGGCGCAGCTGGCCCCAGCGGGAAATCGCCGCCAAACTGGGCATTTCCCGGTCCTATGTATCGAGAATTGAAAAGAGAGCGCTGCGCCTGCTCAACAGTTACCTGAGACGACGGCCCAATTAGCAGGAAAAGCCATTGCCGGCAGCGAACTTTTTAGGCGGCAACAGAGGAGGTGGCAGCTGTGCTGAAGAAACTGACTCCGGATCTGTACGTAAAAGACATCTTCCACATCGACTTGGATGAGTTGTCCGCCCGGGGTATACGGGCCATCATCACCGATTTGGACAACACCCTGGTGGCCTGGGACGACCCCCTGCCCAACCAAAAGCTCCATTTGTGGCTTAAGGAAGTGCGCGACAAGGGGTTTTCGGTATATATAGTGTCCAACAATTCCCAGGAACGGGTGCAAAAGTTCGCCAAGGCCCTGGGTGTGCCTGCCATTTCCAAAGCCGTCAAGCCCCGGCGGGGCGCCTTTCGCACTGCCTGCGATGCCCTGGGGGTTAAGCCCGAGGAGGCGGCAGTGGTGGGCGACCAGGTCTTTACCGACGTCCTGGGAGGCAACCGTTTGGGCCTGTATACCATACTGGTGGTGCCTGTGGGCACTAAGGAGTTTATCGGCACCAAGTTCATGCGTATGCTGGAGCGTTTCGTGTTGCGCAAACTGAAAATGCGCGGGCTGACAGACAGCCCCGACGATTAGGCCGGGAAGCCGGAAGGCTCCCGGCCTTTTTCTGTCGGCAAAAATCAATTGCAGGAATTAATAATTTTCCAGCGAATTAATTCGGTGAAAGGGGAATGTTTATGCACCTCAACCTCTCTCACCTTTTGACGGCAATGGCAATAGTGGCAGTATTAACTGTTGCGGTAAACGCCTGGTCCGTTGCCGCCGATTCCCGGCTGAAACTGCAGCAGGCGGCGTACACGCTGGCCCAGGACCTGCTGGCGGCCCGGCAGCTGGCGGAGGCGCAAAACGTTACGGTCCAGGTGTATTTCGAGTGGTCCCGGCGTTCCTATGTCATTTGCCGGCCGGGCATGCCGGCGCAGCGGGTTGAGCTGCCCCGGGGCGTCCAGTGGACCTGCCCCTTTGACTACATATATTTTTACGGCAACGGCCGGTGCAGCCACAACGGCACCTTTACCCTGTACCTGGAAGAGGGGGCGCGGATGCAGGTAATCGTTGCACCCAGGACGGGGCGCGTCCGCGTCCGGGAGGGGAGCTGAGATGCCGGAGCAGCTGCTGGAACGGGCGGTGTCCCTGCGGGCAACGGATATCCACCTGGAGCCGGTGCAGGAAGGGGTGCGCATACGCCTGCGGGTGGACGGGGTCCTGCTCCCCGGGGGTGTTGTGGACCGTGAGGAAGGCCGGCAGTTGTGCAGCCGCATCAAGGTCAGGGCGGGCATGGACATCGCCCAGCGCATGTTGCCCCAGGACGGCAGTTTTCGCGCCGGCCTGGCGGGGCGGGACTGGGATGTTCGCGTGGCGTCCCAGCCCACAATTTGCGGCGAGAAACTGGTGCTGCGCCTGTTGCCCGGAGAACCGGTGCGCCGGGAGCTGACGGTCCTGGGGATGACGGCGGAGACCGCCGCGGAATTTGCCCGGCTGCTGGGGCGGAGGCAGGGCCTTGTGCTGGTCACCGGCCCCACCGGCTGCGGCAAGACCACTACGCTTTACGCCGGCCTCAACCTGCTGGACGTTGCCCATCTCAACATCATGACTCTGGAAGATCCGGTGGAATACCGCATGCCGGACATTATCCAGACCCAGGTCAATTACCGCGGGGGGCTGGACTTTGCCGCGGGGTTGAAGGGGGCGCTGCGCCAGGACCCCGACGTCATCCTGGTGGGGGAAATCCGGGACAGGGAGACTGCCGCCATCAGCGTGCGGGCGGCTTTGACGGGACACCTGGTGCTGGCCACCCTGCACACCCTGGATTCCCGGGCCGCCGTGGCCCGCCTGGTGGAAATGGGCTGTGCCCCGTACCAGGTGGCGGCTGCCCTCAACGGCGTGCTGGCCCAGCGCCTGGTGCGCTGCCCCTGTTCCTGTCAAGGGGGGTGCCAGCGCTGTCTGTACAGCGGTTACTACGGGCGCACCGGCGTCTTTGAACTGCTGGTGCTGACCCCCGCCCACCGCAGCGCCATTTTGCGGGGAGAACCGCTGCCGGCGCCGCCGGTCTCCCTGCTGGAGGACTGCCGGGCCAAGCTGGAGCAGGGCTTGACCGATGCCGAAGAGATGCGCCGGCTGGCCCTGTCCCTGGAGGGAGGAGAATGAAGTCCCTGGCGCTGTTTACCCGCCAATTGGCGGCCATGCTCCGGGGCGGCCTGCCCCTGGTGGTTGCCCTGGAACAACTGGCCGCGGCTTTCCCCGTCAAGCGGTTTTCCCGGGCGGCAAGGGAAATTGCTGCCGGCCTCAACCGGGGTTACAGCCTGCACCGGCTGCTGGCAGGCCGGCGCCGTTTGTTTCCCCTTTTTTACGTGCGGATGGTGGAAGCGGGGGAAGAAGGGGACAGTCTGCTGCCGACTCTGAACGCCCTGGCCGAGTACTACGGCGAGCGGGAAAAGATAAACAGGCGCCTGTTGCGGATCCTCTTCTACCCCCTTTTGCTGCTGGGCGTGGCCCTGGCCAGCGGCCTCTTCGCCCTGTGGCACGTGGTGCCCACCTTTGCCGGGCTCTATGCCGCCCTGGGCGCCGACATCCCCCCGGCCACCGGCCGGGTATTTGCCGCCGCGGCGTATCTGACGCCGGGACGCCTGCTCCTGTTTCTGGGCAGCTTCGGGTTGCTGGCCCTGGCGGCGGGGCGGGTTGTCAGGATGCTGCAGTGGCCGCTGGCGGCGCGGTTGCCCCTGGCGGGGACCATTGCCTGTTACTGGTTCTGCCGCATTTGTGCCATGGTGACGGCCGCCGGCCACACCCTGGAGACGGCCCTGGGCATGGCCGCTGCGGTGTCGCCGCGCGGCCCTGCCCCCGTTGCCCTGGCGCGGCTGCGGTCCGGTTACGGGTTGTATGAAGCGTTGGCGGGCAGCCCGGGGGTGCTCCGGGCCTTTGTCGCCCAGGGAGAGGCCACGGGACAGCTGCCGGAAGCGCTGGCCCGGGCTGCCGATTACTACCGGGGCCGGGTGGAAGAGGCCCTGGACGATTTTCAGCGCTGCCTGGAACCCGTGGCGGTGCTGGCGGTGGGCACGGCAGTGGGCCTGATGCTGATTGCCCTGATGCTGCCCATGCTCCAGCTGGCCCGGGCTTTCTGAGCGCTGGTACAAGGAGGAGGAAATATGGTAAGAAATGTCGGGGGATTTACCCTGATGGAGATTCTGGTGGTGGTGACCATCATCGGCATTCTGGCCGCCATCGCCGTCCCCAGTTACATCCACGCCGTGGAGAAGGGCAAGGAAGACGCCTGCGCCGCCAACGTCCAAATTCTCCTCACCCAGGTGGAAAGATACCGCCTGGAACACGGGGTGCCCATTGAACTGAAGGCAAACCAGACGCTGGTGGAATTTCTCCGGGAAAAGGGCTACTTGCAGGGCCAGGACATACAGTGTCCCTTTGCGGCGGGAGATAACCGCCATCACTACGTGCTGGTCACGGAGGGGGACAGGCAGGTTGTCCAGTGCACCCACACCAGGGGGGATTAGCGTGGCGGAAGGGTTTTTCCGGGGCAGGAAGGGCTACTTTCTCCTGGAAGTTACTGCCGCCGCTGCCGTCATTGCCCTGGCGGCGACGGCCCTGCTGGGCGCCCTGCTCGCCGCTGAGCAGATTGCGCTGACGGCCAGGGCGGTGACCCGGGGCAGGCTGCTGGCCAAGGCGCACCTGGAAATGGCCCGGGCGGGAAAAGCCCCGGCGGTGCTGCACCAGGACGGCCTGACCAGCACGCTGACGGTTTTGGACTGGGGCGGCAGCGAGCTGTGGCAGGTGGAAGTGGAGGGGGACCACCTCTTCAGGAACCTGACGGTGGTGAGCGGACCGTGAACCGGCGCGGAACGGCAGCCCTGGAGGCAGTCATCGCTTCCGGTCTCACCCTGATGCTGCTGCTGGTTACCGTCAGCCTGTTCACGGCGGTGCACGTGCAGTGGAAGGAGATCAGCCAGGCCCAGCTGCAGCGCCAGTGGGCGGCGCTGGCCTTTACATACCTGGATGCCGACATGGCGGAGGCGCAGGCAGTTTCCATTACCCCTTTGGAGCTGAGGGTTACTTTGCCCGACGGGCAGTGGGTGTACCGGGTCAGCGCCGAAAATTCCTTTTACCGGGGGCGGGGCTATGATTATTACGCCCTGGCCATGGTGGATTCCGCCCGGTGGTGGCGGGAGGGTGATTTGTTGTGGGTGGAGTTAAGTTTTCCCGGCGGCAAGTACCGGTGTTGCTGGCTGGCGCCCGGGGACCGGTCCTGAACCGGCGGGGCGCCGCCATGCTGCTGGCCCTGGTGGTGACCATGGCGCTGCTGCCCGCCGCTGCAGCCATGGCCGCCATGGCCCGCGCCGACCTGGCGGCGGCTTTGGACGACTACCATCGCTTTAAGGCCCAGTGCGCAGCCCGGGGAGCGCTGGCCCTGGCTGCGGCAGATCTGCGGCGGGGCGGAGACGGGCAGGTGGCCTGGCCCGACCCCGACGTGACGCTGGAAATCAGCATAGCCGAAACCGGAGCCGGCTGGCAGATAACCGTGGCAGCCCGATGCGGCCGGGCTACGGGCAGTTGCAGCGGGGAAGTGCCCAGAGAACCGGCGGCGGGGATGAGGGAGCGGGCGCCGCAGCCGTCCGGAGGTACTTGACACTGGCGGCAGTTTGGGGGATAATGTTACCATCAAAAAGGCCCCGGGGTGCAGTGGGGAGCAGCGCTCTTCCGGCGGCGCGGCCCAAAAGCGCCGCGGAGACAAAGTGCAAATCTTAAGTTTTCGTTTGCTACCCACAGGAATTGGGTGTTTTTTTCGCATTATCTAACAGGCAAAAAACGGCAAAATTCGTTGCTTTACCATTATGCCAGATAAAAGTATGCCTGTATTAAAAAGGAATTTTGGTTTTTTTGTAGAATACTGGATATTAATGGACACTAACAATTTCGAAAACGGGACCTGCTTGCGGGGGAGAGAAGACGATGTTCAGATCACTGGAGGAACTTTTGCTGGAAACGGGGATGGCCACTCAGGAGCAGATCAACGAGGCGCGCAAATCCGGAAAGGGCAGCAATATCGCCGAGGCCCTTACCGAAATTGGTGTGCTGACCCAACAGCAGTACATAGAAATAATGGAATTCCACCTGGGCGTTCCTCACGTGACTTTGGACAATTACCAGCTGAAGCCGGAAGTGCTGAAGATTCTCGATCCTGAGCTGGTCAAGAGATACAAGGCCGTTCCGTTGGACAAGTCCGGCGATCGCCTGACGGTAGCCATGGCCGACCCCAAAAACGTGGTGGCCATCGACGACATCGCCATGGCCACGGGATGCCAGGTTATTCCGGTAATCGCCGCCAAGTCGGATTTGGACAGGGTTATCCGGCAGCACTACACGCTGAAAGAATCTGTGGAGCGGGTGGTCCAGGAGACCGAACCAGAAGAGGACATCGATCCTGAAGAACTGGCCCTGATGATGGACGATGCCCCCATCGTGCGGCTTGTGGACAATATGATTGAGCAGGCCGTCAACGAGGGCGCCAGCGACATTCACATCGAGCCCCGGGAATCCGAGCTGGTAGTGCGCTTTCGCATCGACGGCATTCTCCACGAGCGCATGTCGCCGCCCAAGAGCACCCACCCCCTGGTGGTTTCCCGGCTCAAAATCATGGCCAATCTGGACATAGCCGAGCGCCGCATTCCCCAGGACGGCCGGATTAAGTTCAGGCTCAACGACAATGCCACCGTAGATTTACGCATGAACACGCTGCCCACCATCTACGGCGAAAAAGTAGTGTTGCGGATTCTCAATCCCGAGTCCATTATGCTCAAGCTCTCCGACCTGGGATTCAGCAGCCACAATTATGAGAAGTTCAAGGACATCATCACCCGGTCGTACGGGATTGTCCTGGTTACCGGTCCCACCGGCAGCGGCAAGACCACTACGCTGTATTCCGCCCTTAACTACATCAATTCGCCCCATTACAACATTTCGACGGTGGAGGACCCGGTGGAATACCGGTTGGAAGGCATCAACCAGGTCAACGTACACAGCAAAATCGGCATGACCTTTAACGTAGGGCTCCGTGCCCTGTTGCGTCAAGACCCCGACGTCATTATGATCGGGGAGATCCGGGACACCGAGACGCTGGAAACGGCCGTCCGGGCCGCCTTGACGGGGCACCTGGTCCTTTCCACAATTCACACCAACGACGCTCCTTCCACCCTGACCCGGATGATCGAGATGGGGTTGCCTCCTTTCCTGGTGGTGGCTGCCACCAACGGCATCGTCGCTCAGCGCCTGGTGCGCCGGTTGTGCAGGAACTGCCAGGGCGAAGGCTGCAGCACCTGCAACCGCACGGGGTTCAAAGGCAGGCTGGCGGTGCACGAGGTTTTGACCTTTACCGATACACTGCGCCAGGCGGTGCTGGAAGGCATGAGCGCCAGCAGACTGCGCAAGCTGGCCCGGGAAGAGGGCATGGTGACCATGTACGAGGACGGCATGGAAAAAGTGAAAATGGGCCTAACCACCCGGGAAGAAGTAGTCCGGGTCGTTGGCCTGGACTATGTATAAAGATATTCGCTAAGGGAGGATAAGCATGGATTTACTGTCTGTCATCGAACTGGCCAGGGAACGGCGCGCCTCGGATATCCACTACACCAACAAGCGACCCCCACTGATCAGGGTCGACGGCCAACTGATTCCCGCAGGCGATGTGGAGATGAATCCCCAGTCCCTGGAGGAGGTGGCCAGGCAACTGGCCCAGGAGCGCTATGACGAGTTTCTGGAGCGGAGGGAAATCGACTTTACCTTCCAGGCTCCCCACAACCGGCTGCGGGTCAATATTTACCGGCAGCGGGGGGTTCCCGCCGCCGCCCTGCGCCTCATCCCCGAACGCATTCCCAAGTTTGAAGAGCTGGGTATTCCCCAGGCAGTGCGCGACTTTGCCGACCTGCACCAGGGCCTGGTGCTGTTTACCGGCCCCACCGGCAGCGGCAAGTCCATCACCATGGCGGCCCTCATCAACGAAATTAACCACACCCGGGCCTGCCACATCCTGACCCTGGAGGATCCCATCGAATACATCCATCACCACCAAAAGGCCATTGTCAACCAGCGGGAAATTGGTCAGGACAGCTATTCCTTTGCCAACGCCCTCCGGGCTGCCCTGCGTCAGGACCCCGATGTCATCCTGGTGGGAGAGATGCGGGACCTGGAGACCATTTCCACGGCGGTGACTGCGGCGGAAACCGGCCACCTGGTGCTGGCGACGTTGCACACCCCCAGCGCCGCAGCGGCGGTGGACAGGATTATCGACGTCTTCCCCGCCCACCAGCAGCAACAAATCCGGGTGCAGCTGGCCGATACCCTGCGGGGCGTGGTGGCCCAGCGGCTGTTGCCCAAGAAGGGCGAGAGCGGCCGGGTCATGGCCTGTGAAATCCTCATCGGCACCCCGGCGGTGAAGAACCTGATCCGGGAGGGCAAGCTCCATCAGATTCCCACCGCCATGGAGACCGGTTCCAAGTTTGGCATGCAGACCTTTGACCAGTCGCTCCAGCGCCTGGTGGACATGGGCCTGATTGATCCGGTCAAATTCTAGTGCAACCAGGCAAAAGGGGGGAAGTCAATGCCCAACGTTTACAGTTACCGGGCCCGGGATATGAGCGGCAAAGTTGTCAGGGGGCAAATTCAGGCCGATGACATGAACCGCGCCGCCGAGCTCATCCGCAGCAGGAGAATGGTCATTCTGGAGCTGGCTCCGGGCCGGACACGGAAGAAAGAATTTCCTCTCTTTAAAAAGAAGACCATTCCCCTTAAGGAATTTGCAGTTTTTTGCCGGCAGATGTCCACCATGACCAACGCCGGCGTCACCATCATGTCTTCGATTTCCGCCATTGCCACCCAGGCCGAAAACCCCTTGCTGGCCGAAGTGCTTACCGATGTGGGCAAGGAGCTGGAGTCGGGCAAGACCTTCAGCGAGGCCTGCGCCAAGCACAAGGATTTCTTCCCCAATATATTTATCAGCATGGTGGAGGCCGGCGAAGCTTCCGGCGCTCTGGACGACGTCCTGGGACGGATGGCTGAGTATTTTGAAAACCAGAGCGAGATACGGGAAAAAGTCAAATCCGCCACCACCTACCCTACTTTTATCGGCGTAGCGGCCGTGGCGGTGGTAATAGTGCTCATGACCACCGTAATTCCCGGTTTCGCCAGCATGTTTGCCGAAGGCGGTCAGGATTTGCCGGGAATCACGGTGGCGATGATGGCGGCCAGCAACTTCATGCAGAAGTACTTTTACATCATCGTCCCCGCCTTAATTGTCGCCGCCATCGCTTTCAAACAGTGGTCGGCAACCACCAAGGGACGCCATACCCTTCAGCGCCTTTCCATCCGCCTGCCCAAATTTGGCACCATCTTCCGGAACTCGGCCATCGGCAGGTTTTGCCGCTCCCTGAGCATCCTGGTGGCCAGCGGGGTGCCCATGATCCAGGCATTGGAGATTGTCGCCCGGGTGGTCAACAACGTGGAGTACTCCAGCGCCATTCTCCACGCCCGCAAGGGCGTGTCCGAGGGCATGACCCTCAGCCAGGGTCTCAGCAACTCGCCCCATTTTACTCCTTTGGTGCTGCACATGCTCAAGGTGGGGGAGGAGGCCGGCGCCCTGGACGACATGCTCGCCAAGGTGGCCGACTTTTACGAGGCCGAGGTCAAGTACACCGTGGACAGGCTCAGTTCCATTATAGAGCCCATCATGATTCTGGGCCTGGCCGTCATTGTCGGCATTATGCTGGCCTCGGTGATGTTGCCGATGTTCGACATGGGCAGCATGGTGCAGTAAAGGCATCCAACTGTCTATGGCAGTTAGGAGATAGATTAACAAAATGCGCACAGACAGAGATATATTGAGGGGGTGATTTGCTCAGGCGTAAGCGCACTTGTTTCACCGCGGAGGTACTAAATAATTAATTTTGTAGGAGGTAGTGAGATGATCAAGTTTCTCAACAACAGGAAAGGCTTCACCCTGATTGAAGTGCTGGTTGTTGTGGCCATCATCGGCATCCTGATTGCCCTGGCCGCACCCCGGGTCATCCGGCGTATTGAAGACGCGCGGATCAACAGCGACCGGGCAACCGCCAAGGTGCTCAACGACGCCATCGTCACCATCGAGCTGGACTACACCGTCAACCCCGACAAGTACGAAGAAGGCTGGACCACCGCCGACATTCCCTGGAAAGATTTGAAGGAGTACTTGGAAGACGGTGCTGTTATCGCCGAGCCTCCTGATGAAGACGCCACAGTGGGCGGCGACGGCGGGATGGTAATCAAGGGCCGCAGCCGTGATTACATCATCAAGGCCTATGCCCCCGGCGAAGGCCCCAACCGCACTGAGGTGTGGAAGTTCTACCTCTTCAATGAAAAAGACGACGAAATTCAGGATCCCGGCGGAGGATCTGGAGACTAATTTCAGCTTGCCGGACAGGGCATGGCCCTGTCCGGCAACCTCCATCTTTTTTCCCGTCACATTACCTGCACAGCCGCTGAGAAGGAGGACTGACCATGGCCAGGTACTCGAAAAAGTACAAATTGGGGCTGGATATAGGCAGCTCCTTGATTAAAGTTTGCCTGCCCCGCAGGCCCGGACGCCCCGAGGTGCTGCGTATACCCACCCCCGAAGGAACGGTGAGCAAGGGCGTGCTCCAGGACCCCGAAGGGATTTCCGACCACCTGCGGCAGTGGATGCGCAAGAACCAGCTGGACCACTACTACGTGGTGGCCACCTTGCCCGCCAGTACCCTGGTCCTCCGCCACGTCCAGCTGCCGCGGATGAAGCCCAGGGATTTGGCTGAAGCCATCGAGTGGGAGGCGCGGCGGGTGTTGCCTTTTCCTTTGGAAGAGGCCCAGCTGGACTGGGTGGTTCAGGATACGGTCGTCAGCGAAGAAGGGGAAATGCATAACATCCTCCTGGTGGTGGTGCGGGATACCATTGTCGAGCGCTATGTCCAGGCCATTGTGGGAGCAGGTTTGAAGGTGGCGGCCCTGGACATTTCCCCCTTGGCCCTGGGGCGGTGGCTGCTTAAGAATGCCCAGGGCTCATCCCTGATCATCGACATCGGCGCCGAATCCACCCAGGTCCACTTTTTCCAGGATGTCAAGCTGATGTTCTCCCGCAGCTTTTCGGTTGGCGGCGCCGAGGCCACGCGGGCCATCGCCATCGCCGCCAATGTCTCCTTTGCCGAAGCAGAAGAGATGAAGCTGCGCGGCAAGTACAGGGAAGACTGGCTGGATTCGTGGTACCGGGAACTGGGCCGGGAAGTGCAGCGCTCTTTGGAATACTACCGCAGCAATTTCAGCAATAATGCCGAGGAGCCTTTTGAAAGAGTCATTCTTTCGGGAGGCGCCGCCATGACCCGCGGCGTGGATACTTTTATCGGCGAAGTTACCGGGGTCGAGCCCGGGTTTGCCGAGTTTTACAGCAAAGATCGTCGCCCCCGGCGGGACAAAATCATGTACAATGTCGCCCTGGGCGCAGGAATGTGGGGGAGAAAATAGGTGCAAATGCAGATTAACCTGTTACCCGTCCATTATCGGCCCAAGCCGCCGGTGCGCCTGTGGCCCGTAATCATTACCATTGCCCTCGTGGTCAACCTGTTACTGATCAGCGTGTACTGGCTGACATTGTACCTGGATTTAACCGAGACCCAGACCAACCTGCGTACGACGGAGCAGGAGGTCGCCAATCTGCAGCGCCAGGTCGACGAAGCCCAGTGGAAGGCGGATTTGGAGCTGGCCGTCAAAAAGAAAGGCGATTACATACAGGGCGCCGTTGATGAACACTTCATCTGGCACCCGGTGGTGGCCGCTCTGGAAAGAGCCATGGTGCCCGGCGTCAGGCTGGATACCGTTCAGTTCCTGGCTTCGGGCGACGTCAACATTACCGGCAGGACCGACACAGTCAAGCTGGCCGCCGACTTCTGGGGCAGCATCCAGGCCGAAACCGGCCTGAAGATCGTGCGTCTGACCACCGTCCAGGCCGAGAGTTCCTTTAACATGATCCTGCGCGGATCTGATGGCTGGCCGCTGGAACAGGAAGAGGAACCGGAGGAAGAAACGGAGGAAGAAACGGAGCAGGGGGAAGACACCGAGCCGGAAGAAGAAGGGGAACCGGAGGAAGAAAAGGATGAAGACTAAGCTTACCACCCAGCAGAAGTGGATACTGGCCATCATCGGCGTTATTTTGGTCAACGTCGCCGTGTGGATGTACGGCTTGTCTCCTGCCATTGGCAAGGTGGAGGCCGCCCGGGAAGCCCTGAGCCGGCGCGAAGAAGAAGCCAGGCGCCTGCAACAGCGCCTGGAACAGTTGAACGCCATCGATACCGAGGCCCTGGAAGAGCAAATGGCCCAGTACGACGTCCAGATCCCCCAGCAGGGACTGTTGCGGGAGTTCATCACCGAACTGGAGGCCATGGCCGCAAGCCGCCGCCTGGAACTGGGCAGGATAAACATTTCCGAGCCCTCTCCCCGGAACCCGTACCTGGCTGTATTTATTACCTTTAGTTTGAAAGGGAATTATTTTAACGTTATGGATTACATTATCGCCCTGGAGAACCATCCCCGCCTGCTCTTTATTGATACATTCAGGCTGAGCCGGCAACAGTCCGGCGTGGAATGCAGTATCGACCTGGTCATCTATGCCGAGGACTTCGACCCCATTACGCCCCACGATGCGCCGGGCAGGGCGAATCCCTTTGAGTGATATGATGACGGCGCTGAATACCGGATTGCTTTTTCTCCTGGGCGCCGTGCTGGGCAGTTTCGCCAATGTCTGCATTTGGCGCCTGCCCCGGCGGGAATCGATTGTCTGGCCTCCTTCCCATTGCCCCCTGTGCCGGGAAAAACTGAAGCCCTGGCATATGGTGCCCATTTTCAGCTGGTTTCTGCTCCGGGGCAAATGCGCATACTGCGGCGGCGGCATTTCGCTGCGCTATCCCCTGGTGGAAGCGGCGACGGCGGCTGTATTTGCCGCCATCGGCTATGCGTGGGGCCTGTCGGCGTTGTCCCTGCAATATTGCATCTTGTCCCTGGCTCTGATTATATCCATCGGCACTGATTTGAGTCACCGGGAGATTCCCGACCAGGTCAGCCTGGGCGCATCCGCCGTGCTGGCCTTCCTCGCCCTCATCCTGGGCCGGTGGGGAAATCTCCTGGGCGGGGTTCTGCTCTTTGGCATCTTGTTTTTAATTGCAGTCCTCAGCAAAGGAGGTATGGGCGGCGGAGACATTAAGCTGGCTCTGGCTATTGGGTTGGGCCTGGGCTGGCGCCTGGGCCTGCTGGCTCTGGCCCTGGCCGTTTTGACCGGTGGGGTGGTGTCGGTAGTTATGTTGCTCATGGGGCAGCGCAAAAAAGCGTTACCCTTTGCTCCCTTCCTGGCCGCCGGCGCCTGGCTGGCCATGTTTCTGGGCGAGCGGTTGCTTGACTTGTATATTTCTGTTGTATTTATGTTAAGTACATGGTAAAATTTTCCTGAAGGCGAAATTTTTCCCGACTTATCCAAGGCGCTGAATATTGATTTTCGTGAAAGGTGGTGTGCATCTTGTTAGGCAATCAGAGAGGGTCGATACTGGTCACTGTCATTGTTATCATGGTATGTCTTCTTTTGCTGGGTACGGCCATGGCCAGCATGAGCATCCACGACCAGAGACAGACTGTGCGCCAGCAAAAGAACGCCGAGGCGATGTATATCGCCCGGGGCGGCGCTGAAGCCGTAGCCGCTTACCTGCTGCAAAACCCCGAAGCGGTCCCCGAGCTGCTGAGCAAAGGGCAGGATGAGGTAATACTGCCCAACGGGGGCAAGTGTATCGTGGAAGTGACTGAGGATGAGGACGGAACAATATATATTGCTTCCACCGGTTACTCAGGGGAGCATTCAGAGAGGCTGACCTTTACCCTGGAGCCCGAGCCGGTGCTGGTCTACCCCACTCCCGATCCCAAACTCTATTTCCCCACTCTGGATATGGCCATTTTCGCCGAGGGACGCATTGAGCTGGGGAACTCTGCCACCGTCATCGGCGACATCGGGACTTACTCGGTGAAAAACCAGGATGTTTACCTCAGCAACGCCGCCCGCGTGCTGAAAAAGCACGGCAATTACGGCAATGTTAAAGTGGGGGTAGGCGGCAATCCCAACAAAGTGGTCCACTTGAAAAATGCCGCCTGGATTGAGGGCACCATTTCCAATTTGGAAGAAGAACGCCGTTACCCGTTGCCCATTTTCCCCGAATTCCCCGAATTGCCCAACCGCGGCAACTTGACCGCCAGCACTTCCACGGCTACCATCAGCGAGAGCGGTTGGTACAACAAGATTACCGTCACCAACTCCGGAAAACTCATCATCAATGCTCCCTCCGGCGAGACCATCAGGATCAGGGCCAAGAGTCTGGAGCTCAACAACAGTTCCGAGGTAATTATCAACGGCGACGGAAAAGTGGTTTTTTACATCGAGGAAACCTTTGAATTCAGCAACAGCAGCACCTTAAACAAATCCGGCAGCCCGGACAAAGTGATGCTGTATTACGCCGGCGCCAGCAACAAACTCAAGTTGCGCAACAGCACCATCTTTAACGGTTCTATCTATGCAAAAACAGCCGACATCGACCTGGCCAACGGCGGTGAAATTTGGGGCAACATTATCACCGGCGGCGTAGACGTCAAGCTGTCCAACGCCAGCAAGGCTGTCGTCCAGGCCATCTATGCCCCCAACGCCCTGGTGACGGTGCACAATTCAGCTTATGTCATGGGCGCCATAGTCTGCAAGCAATATGAATCCAAAAACTCCTGTGTCATGGAATATGCTCCCGAGATAACGGGCATATGGGACCTGATTCCGGATATCGAATTTGAGACCGAAGACCCCGAGCCCATTGTAGTCATGAAGTACATCAAGGGTTCCTGGAGCAAATAAGCTGACGGGAGGTGCACACTGTTGAAGCATCTCAGGAAACAGTCCGGTTACACGCTAATCGAGCTGATGGCCGCTTCGCTGATCCTGGTGGTTGGCATTTTGGCTGTCAGCGGGATTCTGATGCGCGGTTACAAGGCAATGACCACAGCCGAGACCAGAAGTGATGCCCTCCACTCCACCCAGAAAGACATTGAGGCTGTTATTCAAAGAGAAGACCCCGACGCAGAAGTAATTGTGGATGAGCAGTATCCCTACTATCTGCAGTTCGACAACTTTGGCATTCAAGTCCGGGGCAGGCTCATCACCGTGAAGAAGATTGCGCCGGGGTTGCCCGAGGGCCAGGTAATCTATCAGACCTTTGTCCCCGATGAAGGCGTGGATGAGTAAAGCAATGCTGCGCAGCCAACAGGGTTTTACCATGGTTGAGATGCTGGCGGTGGTGGTCATTTTCCTGCTGTTGATGTTTTCCATTTCCACCGTGTTCATGGCCAGCCTGAGACTTTACCACGCCGGCATGCAACAGGCGGGCTTGCACAGCGATCTGCGCCTGGCGGCGGAAAAAATTATCCGCGAACTGCGTTTTGCCTATTATCTGGAGTTACTGGATGAGAGCGTCTGGGACATTGATGCCATCGATACCAGCGAATACAGGTACATTTACCTCGACCGCGAGACCAACACCATCATTCAGTTGGATGAGACCGGGAGCCACCCCCTGTCCAACGAGGTAATTGCCGGCGTATCCTTCGTCGGCAATGTCAGCACCCTGCTCTTTACTCTGCACGGGGAAAGCGGAGGCCAGAGCTATTCGCTGGATTCTTCGGTGCGCCTGCTGAATTACCGGTGCAACTTTCACAACCCGGACAATCCCATTGCCCTGCGTTACAGTTTGGATCCAAATTTCGTTCCCGAATCCTGATTAAGGGTAAGCGTAAGCTTAGCCTTTTTTTTTGGGTCATGCCGGTTTTTGCGAGGTGGGTTATGCGAAAACGTCATTACGGCTATGCCGTTCTCCTCATCATCACCCTGATCTGGGGCACCACTTTCACCGTGACCAAGTGGGCTTTGGCCGCGGTGCCGCCTCTGTATTATTTGGCGTGGCGATTTTCCCTGGCCGCCCTGGGCTTGCTGTTGCTCAGCAGCAGACAACTGCCGACCATTACCCGGGTGGAGCTGACCGGGGGCACAGTCATCGGCTTTTTTCTTGCCCTGGGCTACATTGCCCAGACGGCGGGGATGGTGCACTCCACAGCCGCCAAGGCCGGGTTTATTACGGGGCTGGCGGTGGTATTGGTGCCCGTCCTGGGGGCGGTATTTTTCGGGCGCCGCCCGCACTTCGCCGTGTACATATTTGCCGGTGTGGCCGCTGCCGGCCTGGGTTTTCTCAGCCTTGACCTGAGCGCCGGGTTACGCCTGCATCCGGGCGACGGTTTGCTGCTGGTCTGCGCCGTTGCCTTTGCCTTCAACATTTTGCTCATGGCCCGGTATGCCCCGCGCTGCCGGGTGCTTGTGCTGACCTTGGTCCAGGTGGTTGTGACGGCTTTGTCCTGCTGGGTCTCAGCTATCCTGCTGGAAAAGCCCGTCCCCCTTTCCGGCTCTGTCTGGGCCGGACTCCTGTACCTGGCCCTGTTTGCCACCATTTTGACTCTGGCGGGTCAGGCCTGGGGCCAGCGCCTGGTCGGCCCCGAGCGGGCGGCGCTGATCTACACCCTGGAGCCGGTCTTTGCGGCACTTCTGGCCCGGCTGTTCCTGGGCGAAAGGCTGCCCCCGGCGGGGATTTTGGGCAGTGCGCTGATCATGGCGGGAATAATCGGCGCAGAAATTGCTCCCCGGAAGGGTAAACGCAGGGAAATGGCGTAATATAATAAAGCAGCTGTACTTTGGGGTAATTCAGGAAGTCAGAGGTCAGAAGTCAGATGTACCCGGTCCATCGTTGGCGTCGACACGCCAGCCAGACACGCTGCCATCTTCCGACATCTGACATCTGACATCCGGCATCTGTTTTTTGGCATCCGACATTCCATTTCCGACTTCGGACCTCTAATTCCTATTATCTGACTTCTGATTTCCGACTTCTGACTTCTAATTTGGGGGGATAACTGTGAAAGTTGCTGTGCTGATGGGCGGCCGTTCGGGAGAGCACCAGGTTTCCCTGCGTTCAGCCTGGTTTATCATGGATTCCCTGGCCGAGGCCGGTCATGAAGTGGTGCCGGTGGGCATCACCAATGACGGCCGCTGGCTGTATCACCCTGATATCCACGCCATGCTGGTGGAGGGGCGCGATTTGGACCAGGCGACCCCCGTTTATCTGGAGCTTGACTTCAACGGCCGGGGTTTGCTGGCCGGCGACCGGCCCCTGGACGTGGACATCGTTTTTCCGGTGCTCCACGGTCCCTTCGGCGAGGACGGCACCATCCAGGGCGCCCTGGAAGTGGCCGGGATTCCGTATGTAGGTTCGGGAATTTTGGGTTCTGCCCTGGGCATGGACAAGGTGCAGATGAAGGCGGCCTTTCGGGCGCGCAACCTCCCGGTGGGGTCGTACATTTCCTTTGCCGAATGGGAATGGCAGGGCCGCCGGGCGGAAATTACCGAGCAGATTACCCGCCGGCTGGGCCTGCCGGTCTTTGTCAAGCCGGCCAATCTCGGCTCCAGCGTCGGCATCACCAAGGTCAAGTCCGGCCGGGAACTGGCGCCGGCGGTGGAAGAGGCATTGCAGTACGATTTCAAGATCATTGTGGAAAAGGCCATTGTGGGCCGGGAAATTGAGGTCAGCGTTTTGGGCAATGAAAACCCCCGGGCTTCGCTGCCGGGAGAAATCATCCCCGCCGCAGATTACTACGATTACAATGCCAAGTACATAGATAACCGGTCCCGGCTCATCATCCCGGCCCAGCTCAGCGACGCCCTGACGGCGGAAATTCGCACCCTGGCGATCCAGGCCTTCCGGGCCGTCGACGCCGTGGGTTTGGCCCGGGTGGACATGTTTGTAACCCCGGAAGGCAAGGTAATTCTGAATGAGATCAACACCATGCCCGGCTTTACCGCCATCAGCATGTACCCCAAGCTGTGGGAGAAAAGCGGGCTCAGCGGCGCCAGTCTCGCCAATATGCTGGTGGAATTGGGTATGGCCTGGCATCAGCGGCGCCGCAAGTTACGGTACAAGTACGAGGAGGACAAATAGTGGCTCAACTGTGGATAATCCGGCACGGCGAGACCCAGTGGAACCGGGAGAACCGTTTTCAGGGCATTCTCGACGTGCCCCTCAGCGAAACGGGCCGGGCCCAGGCCCGCCGGCTTGCCGCCTATTTGGCGGACAAGCATTTTGACGCCGTTTATTCCAGTCCCCTGAGCCGGGCTTTGGACACCGCCAGGATTGTCGCTGCCGAACACGGCCTGGAAGTGGAGACGGTGACCGATTTGCAGGAGATCGACGTGGGGGAGTGGGCCGGCAAGACCTGGGCAGATATCCGCCGCATGTGGCCGCAGCTGGAAAAAACGTGGCGCGCCAATCCCCTGGCCTCCGACCCGCCCCCCGGCGGCGAGCACTATGCCGAGTTTCGCCGCCGCTGCCTGGCCGCCCTGGAAGCCATTGCCGCCCGTCACGGCGAAGAGCAGCGGGTGGCGGTAATCAGCCATGGCGGCGTCATCAGGGCGGTGCTGACAGCCCTCCTGGAGATTCCCTGGCAGACCAGGGGCCGGCTGTACTCCCTCAATTGCAGCATAACCAAACTGCGCTGGCAGCCCGGCGGGCCGGTGATTATCGATGCCATCAACGAAGCCTGCCATCTGGAGCAAGCCACACTGGACAGGTGGCGGGACGAAAGCAGCAAATAGATCTGCGGGCAAAAAAAACGAGTGAGGTGGAAACGATGTTGATAAAACTAACAGTGCAGGAATTTGCCCAGCGCCTGGCCGACGGCAATCCGACTCCCGGCGGAGGCAGCGCCGCCGCCCTGGCCGGAGCGCTGGGGGCGGGCCTGGTTTCCATGTTTTGCGAAATCACCGCCGGGCGGAAGAAGTATGCCGAGGTCAAGGCGGAAATGGAAGAAACGGCCCGGTTTGCCCGCCAGTGGCAGGCCCGGTTGCTGGAGTTGGTGGATTTGGACAGCGCCGCCTATGACAAAGTCCTGGCGGCGTACCGGTTGCCCAAGGAGACCGACCCGGAAAAGGAGGCGCGGCGCCAGGCCATCGATGCCGCCAACCTGGAGGCCACCCGGACGCCATTGGAAACGGCTTCCTGTTGCGTACAGGTCCTGGGGCGGATAGCGCCCCTGGCTGCCAAGGGCAACCCCAACGCCATCAGCGACCTCAAGGTGGGGCTGGAATTGCTGGCCACCGCCTTTGCCGGCGCCAGGGCCAACGTGGAGATCAACCTGCCCTGGTTGCCTGAAGAAGCCGGCGCGGAAATACGCAGGCAAATAGAGACCCTGGGCGCAAAGGCGCACAGGGCGGCTGAGGAAGGCAGACAGGCCATCGCCCGGGTGCAAGCATAAATCACCCCCCTGTCACATATTTGTTGGCAGGGGGTGGATTCATGCTGGTGGTGCGGATGAACAAGGAAATGCTGGCAACCCTGCGGCTGCCGGAACTGGAAATCGAGGCCCGGGCGTTAATTACTCCCCAGGGTGAGGTGGAAATCAGCTTAATGCCCAGGTCGCAGTGGAACATGTCCTGGCAGACCTTTGAGCAGTTGGTGGAAGATCTCAACATTCTCAAGGCCCAGATTAAGCTGTGCGTCGAAAACCAGAGTCGGGAGCAAATGGCGCCGCCCCAGGGTTGGCGGCATGGAAAGTAATATTTTTCACTTTCCTCCTCTTTGCAGGATTTTTCGCCCCGGGGCGAGAAAAATATGGTGACAAATGCATAGCGGCGTATGACGGGCAATGGGAGAGACTCCGGCAGGAGCGCCGAAGAAGCAAACCCCGTGGGCCGACCGGGGTGAAACTTTCAGGCAAAAAGACCGTTGCCCTGACGCAACTCTGGAGAGCGCGGACGGCGCACCAAAGGGGATTAAATCTCTCGGGTAACAGGACAGAGAAGGGCATGATGCTTTTTCTGTTCTTTTTGTTTAAACTAGTATGGAGGTGGGAGCAGTGGAAGATTTAAAGAAAACCCCGCTGTACCAGGAGCACTTGGAGCTGAACGGCAAGATGGTGGACTTTGGCGGCTGGGCCCTGCCGGTACAGTATTCCGGAATCCTGGAAGAAGTGGAGGCGGTGCGCAAACGCGCCGGCATTTTTGACGTTTCCCATATGGGCGAAATAATGGTGCGGGGCGAAGGCGCCATGGATTGGCTGAACTCCATGGTCACCAACGACGTGACCCGGCTGGCCGACGGCCAGGTTATGTACGCCCTCATGTGCTATCCCGACGGCGGCGTGGTGGACGACCTTTTGATTTACCGTTTCAGCGGCCGGGAATTTCTCCTGGTGGTCAACGCCGCCAATACCGACAAGGACTGGCAGTGGCTCAATGAGCACAAGGGCGAAGGGGTGGAGCTGGAAAATATATCCGCCCAGGTTGCCCAGCTGGCCGTGCAGGGACCTTTGGCCCAGAAGGTCATCCAGGGGCTTACGGATGAGAATCTGGACGCAATCAGGTTTTTCTGTTTTGCCCGGGATGTAAAAGTGGCCGGCGTCAATTGCCTGATTTCCCGCACCGGTTATACCGGCGAAGACGGCTTTGAGCTGTATTGCGCGCCTGCCGAGGCCGGGAAACTGTGGCGGGAGCTGCTGGCGGCGGGCAGGGCAGACGGCCTGTTGCCCTGCGGCCTGGGCGCCCGGGACACCCTGCGCTTTGAGGCCGGCTTGCCGTTATACGGCCACGAAATTTCCCGGGACATAAGTCCCCTGGAAGGCGGCCTCGGTTTCTTTGTCAAGTTTAAAAAGGCGGATTACCTCGGCAAGGAAGCCCTCCTGGCCCAGAAAGAGGGAGGGCTGAAGCGGCGCCTGGTGGGCCTGACCATGGTGGACAAGGGCGTTCCCCGGGCCCAGTACCCGGTCCTCGACGCCGAGGGCAACCAGGTGGGCTTTGTCACTTCGGGTTCTTTCTCGCCCACCGTCAACGCCAACGTAGCCAACGCCCTGGTGGACAGTGCCTACACCGAAGCAGGCACTGCCCTTTGGGTGGAAGTGCGCAAGCGCCGCCTGGAGGCCAGGGTTACAAAACTACCATTTTATAAAAGGGAGGCTAAAAAATGAACATTCCTCAGGATCTTAAGTACACTAAAGAACACGAATGGATTAGGGTGGAAGGCAACAGGGTTACCGTAGGCATTACCGACTATGCCCAGGATCAGTTGGGCGACATCGTCTTTGTGGAACTGCCTGCCGTGGGCGATGAAGTGGAGAGCGGCGACGGCTTTGCCGTTCTGGAATCCGTCAAGGCGGCCGCCGACGTATACGCCCCCGTGTCAGGGACGGTAGTGGAGGTCAATGAAGACCTGGAAGACGACCCGGCCCTGGTAAATACCGATCCTTACGGCCAGGGCTGGCTGGCAGTGTTTGAACTGGCTGAAGGAGAAGACCTTTCCGAACTGATGACTGCGGAAGAGTACCAGCAATTTTTAGCCGAGCAGGAGTAAAGATATGAATAACCAGTACCTGCCCAACACGCCGGAACAGCGGAGGCAGATGCTGGAGGCCATTGGGGTCGGCAGCGTAGAAGAGCTTTTCAGCTATATACCTGAAAAGCTCCGTCTCAACCGGCCCCTTAACCTCCCCCACCCCATGGCCGAGGCCAGGTTAATGGCGCATATGGAAGAACTGGCCGGACGCAACGAGGTGGGCGCCGTCAGTTTCCTGGGCGGCGGCATCTACGACCATTTTTCTCCTGCAGCCATCGACCACATTCTCACCCGTTCCGAGTTTTACACTGCCTATACTCCTTACCAGCCTGAAGTCAGTCAGGGCACCCTGCAGGCAATTTTCGAGTACCAGACCATGATTTGCGAGCTTACCGGCGCCGACGTGGCCAACGCTTCGCTGTACGACGGGGCAACAGCCCTGGCCGAAGCAGCCATCATCGCCCTCAACACTACGCGCAACAGCAAAATATTGCTGGCGGGTACCATGCATCCCTGGTACCGCAAGGTCCTGGACACCTATATGGCGGACCTGGACGCCCAGGTGGCGGAAATCCCCGCCGTTGATGGCCGCCTGGATCTGGACGCCCTTGCCGGCATGGTGGACAAGGACACCGCCGCCATCCTGGTGCAGTCGCCCAACTTCTTTGGCATCATCGAGGACCTGCCCGGAATCGGCAAGATGCTGGAAGGGCACAAAGGCCTGTTCGTGGTGTGCACCGACCCCATTTCCCTGGGCATCCTGGAAGCGCCTGCCAGGCTGGGCGCAGACATCGTCGTCGGTGAGGGACAGAGCCTGGGCCTTGCCCAGAGCTTCGGCGGTCCGCTTCTGGGCTTTATGGGCGTCACCGAAAAGCTCACCCGCCGCATTCCCGGCCGCGTGGTCGGCGAAACCAGGGACACCCAGGGCCGCCGCGGCTTTGTGCTCACCCTGCAGACCAGGGAACAGCACATCCGCCGGGAAAAGGCCACGTCCAACATTTGCTCCAACCAGGCCCTGTGCGCACTGGCCGCTTCCGTTTACCTCAGCCTCATGGGCCCCGGCGGCCTCAGGGAGGTCGCCCGTCAATCGCTGCTTAAGGCTGCCTATGCCCGGGAGCAGCTGGCGCAAATTCCCGGCGTCGAAGTTCCCCATGCCGGGCCCTGGTTTAAGGAGTTTGCCCTCAAGTTGCCCAGGCCTGCAGCCGCGGTCATCGACGCCATGGTGGACAGGGGCTACTACGCCGGCATAGACCTTGGCCGTTTCTACCCCGGGATGGAAGACTGCCTGCTGGTGGCGGTAACCGAAAAGCGCACCCGGGAAGAAATCGACGGCTTCCGGGCCGCCCTCCAGGAGGTGTTAAAGTAATGGGACACCCAATCCCTTTGATTTTTGAACGCAGCGTTCCCGGCCGAACAGGCTATTCCCTGCCTGAGTGCGATGTGCCCGAAGTGCCGGTGCAACAGCTGTTGCCGGCCGGGCAAATACGCCAGGAGGCGCCCCGGCTGCCCCAGGTCAGCGAGGGCGACGTCATCCGCCACTACGTAAACCTCTCTTCCCTCAACCACAGCGTGGATACCGGCTTCTATCCCCTGGGCTCCTGTACCATGAAGTACAATCCCAAGGTTAATGAAACCGCCACTCGTTTGCCGGGCTTTGCCCGCCTCCATCCCCTGGTTCCCGAGCGCTGCGCCCAGGGCGCCCTGGAGCTGATGTACAACCTGGAGCAATACCTGGCTGAAATTACCGGCATGGACGCCGTATCTTTGCAGCCTGTGGCCGGCGCCCACGGCGAGTACACCGGGCTGAAAATAATTGCAGCCTACCACAAGGCCCGGGGCGACCACAAGCGCACCACCGTCCTGGTTCCCGATTCCGCCCACGGCACCAACCCCGCCAGCGCGGCCATGGTGGGCATGAAGATTGTGGAAATCAAGTCGGACTGCCATGGCTGCGTCTGCCTGGAGGACCTTAAGGCCAAGGTCGACGATACCGTGGCCGCCTTGATGCTGACCAACCCCAACACCCTGGGGCTCTTTGACATCAACATCGCCGAAATCGCCGAAATCGTCCATAATGCCGGCGGGCTGCTTTACTACGACGGCGCCAATGCCAACGCCATTCTGGGCAAGGTGCGCCCCGGCGACACCGGCTTTGACGTGGTGCACCTTAACCTGCACAAAACCTTTTCCACTCCCCACGGCGGCGGCGGGCCCGGTTCCGGCCCTGTCGGCGTAAAGGCCCAACTCATTCCTTACCTGCCGGCGCCCCGGGTGGTCAAGGAAGGCGACCAGTACCGCCTGGACTACAACCTGCCGGATTCCATCGGCAAGGTGCACAGCTTCTACGGCAACTTCGGCGTCAACGTGCGGGCCTACACCTATATCCGCATGATGGGCGGCGAAGGCCTGGAGCGGGTCAGCGAAGACGCCGTCCTCAATGCCAACTACCTCCAGGCCAGGCTCAAGGGCCATTACCACCTGGAGTACGACCGGCTGTGCATGCACGAATTCGTCCTTTCGGGCAAACTGCAAAAGGCCCACGGCGTGCGCACCCTGGACATCGCCAAACGGTTGCTGGACTTCGGCGTCCACCCGCCGACCATTTACTTCCCCCTCATCATCGATGAAGCCATCATGATCGAGCCCACCGAAACCGAGGGCAAGGAGACGCTGGATTACTTCATCGATGTCATGCTCCAGATTGCCCGGGAAGCCAAGGAAGACCCGGAGAAGGTCACCCAGGCGCCCCACACCACGCCGGTGTCCCGCCTGGACGAAGTGGGCGCCGCCCGGAATCCTGTCCTGCGCTGGCAGCCCTGAGCTGCCGGGGCGTACGACTGTCTCATATTTCCCCGCCGCCGGCGGCAGGTTGCGGGGAACCGGCACCGGGAGCAGTGAGCGCTCCCGGCTGCAGTTGTACCATCTGAAAATCAAGTACACGCAAAGCAGGGGGCTGGGGTTCAGAGAGCGGCCCAAATTCCCGTTTCTGACCTCGCCCCCTGCTTCTGAACTAATGAGGTGAGATAATGTACGACATCGTCATCATCGGCGGCGGCCCAGGAGGCTATGTGGCCGCCATTCGCGCCGCCCAGCTGGGCGCCAGAGTCCTGCTGGCGGAAGAGCGGGAACTGGGCGGCACCTGCCTCAACCGGGGTTGCATTCCCACCAAAGCCATGGTGCATTGTGCCCATATTTACAGTGAAGCCATGCGGGGCGCAGATATTGGCCTCAGCTTTTCCGACCTTAAGCTGGATTTTGCCGGCGTGGTCAGGCACAGGGACAAGGTGGTCAGCACTTTGGTCCAGGGCGTTGCCGGCCTGTTGAAGGGCAACGGCATCGAAGCAGTACGGGGCAAGGCGCAGATTCCGGCTCCCGGCAAGGTCCAAATCGGCGAACGGACGGTGGAGACCAGGCATATCATCATTGCCACCGGTTCGGTGCAGGGCAAGCCGCCCATCCCCGGCATCAACAGTCCCGGGGTGGTGGATACCGACGCAATCCTGCAAGCGGATACCCTGCCCCAGAGCATACTGGTCCTGGGGGGAGGGGTGGTCGGCGTCGAATTCGCCTCCATCATGGCCGCTTTTGGCGTCGACGTCACCCTGGTGGAAATGTTGCCGGGGTTGCTGTCCACCCTGGACAGCGAGCTGGGCAAGCGCCTGGCCATTTGCCTGCGCAAGGCCGGCGTAAAAATCCATACCGGAACCAGGGTCTGCTCCATTGCGCAGGGGCCCGGCGGGCTCGACGTCGAGCTGGAAGGCAAGAAGGGCAATCAACAGGTAACGGTGCAGCAGGTGCTGCTGGCGGCCGGGCGCATGCCTCATTTCGGCGGCCTGGATTTGGACGCACTGGGCGTCGCGTATGACCGGCGTACGGGGATTAAAGTGGATGAGACCATGGCCACCAACGTCCCGGGTATATGGGCCATCGGCGACTGCGTCGGCAATTTGATGCTGGCCCACGTTGCTTCCCACGAGGGGATTGTCGCCGTGGAAAACATCATGGGCAACGGAGCCAGGATGGACTACCGGGCGGTTCCCTCCTGCGTTTTCACCAACCCCGAGGTGGCCAGCGTCGGCCTCAGCGAAGACGAAGCCAGGGAGCAGGGCCTGGACTATAAGGTCGCCAAGTTCCCCTTTATGGCCAACGGCAAGGCTTTGGCCCAAAATGCCACCGACGGCCTGGTCAAGATTGTCGCCGCCGCCGACGGGGAGATCCTGGGGGTGCACATCCTGGGCGCCCACGCCTCGGACTTAATCGCCGAGGCGACGGTGGCGGTGCACCAGCGGCTGAAGGCAGAAGAACTGGTCGGCATCATCCACGCTCATCCCACTCTGGCCGAAACGGTGGCGGAAGCCGCCCACGGTTTGGCCGGCGGTTACCTGCACTATTTGGGCAGATAAGCACACAGACCTTGGCGGGAACTGTTCCCGGCCAAGGTCTGTGTTTTTTATTCCTGAACGCTGCCTCGGCCTGTCGCCGTTTTCTTTTCTGCTATTTTGCTCCTGTCAGCTCCCAGTCAGCTGAAGGAGCGCGGGGTGCAGTTTCCGGCAACGGCCCGGGCTGTGCGCGGCAAGCCATAACCCGCTGCCAGTCGCGCTGGCTGAGGGGTTTGTCGAAACTGCGCAAGTCGGCGACCCGAAAACCGTGCTTTGCCGCCAGGCTGCGGACCAGGGCCAGGGTCTCCAGGGAAATGGCGCTGCCCAGGCTGGTGTGTTGCCAATGGCCCTCCAGGGCCAGCAGCATTGTTTCGGCCATGCAGGCATAGCACAGACCGCGTTCGAAACCGAAATTCCAGCCTAAATCGGGACGGTTCCACACCTCCACCACGCCGCCGTCGATGACCAGGACGTCGGGGCGGCGCCGCTGTATTTCCCGGCTGACATTGGCGGGCCGGGAGAGGTCGCAAATGACGGCGCCGAACTTGACGTGCTCCGGCCTCACCAGCGCACTGACGCTGCTGGTGGCAGTGACGACCACGTCGGCCTGGGGCAACATGGTCTCGGCCTGGATGGAAACAGTGACGGGCAAACGTTGCCTGTTTTCCTGCCAGAAGCGGACAAAGGCCTCGACGGGGGCGTCTCTGTCGGGGCAGCCGGGCAGCGCCCGCACTGCTGCTGCCATGGGTGCGCCGGGGCAGTCGGCTGCCAGGCGCCGGCATATTTCCCCGGCCACCTGGGCCAGTCTGGCCAGGCTGCGCTGGGGATGGGCGGGATTGCCCAGGAGGATTATCTGACCCATGGATTCGGCCAGGACTAGGGCCAGGCAGCGGCCAATGGAGCCGGCGGCGCCTACCACCGCCGCCGCAGCCCCGGCAGGGTCGACGTTCAGCCTGTCCAGAGCGGTAATGGTGGCCTCGGCGGCGGTGACGACGGTATAGCTGTTGCCGGTGGTCAGGGGAACGCCCATGTCCCGCAGGCGCATGCCGCCCCAGGATACTACCGAAGTGTAGGCTCCCAGCCCCACCAGGCGTGCGCCCCGCTCTTTGGCCAGTTCAACGCCCTGGCGAACCAGGGCCAGGCTTGCTTCCGGCTCCATGGCCACCAGCTGCCGGGCGGTGCGGGGAATGACAATGAATTCACACAAGGCCGACGCGCCGGCCTTGGAGGAAATTACGGTTTCCCCCGCCACAAAGGGAGCCATTTCCGGCAGCCAGCGGCTGGCCAGGGCGGCAAGATTGCCGGCGCCGAGGCGGGCGAGGTTGCCGTCAAAATCGGCCAAACTCAGTTCGTCCAGGGGGTGGACGAGGAAGGCGCACTTGGCCCGTTCCGGGACGGAGCGAACAGGTTGCCGGGGTTCCCGGGGCAGGGGCTTGCCCCGGCGCGGCCGCCGTTCCAGCAGGTGGGCGAGGAGGGCGGCGGAATCACCGGCGGCCAGCACCGACAGGGTTTCCTCAATGGCTGCCAGCAGGAAGTCGGCCTCCTGGCGGTTAATAATCAGGGGCGCCTGGATGCGCATGACGCTGGCGCCGTTGAGGGTCGGCGCCACCCGCACTTTGTGGACATGCAGGAGGTAACTGGCGATGACGGGGGTAAGGAGTTTTTGCTCGGCCAGAATGCCCATTAGGTTGCGGGGATGGGTGCGGTCATTGATTTGAAAGTCCAGGCCCAGCATAAGGCCCCGCCCCCGGACACCGACGAAATCGTGCCGGCCGCACATCTCCCGGAGGCGGGAAAGGATGTAGGTCCCCATTTCCCGGACATGGGCCAGCATTTCTCCGTCCCGGGCAGTGAGGACAGACAATACCGCCAGGCCCACGCAACAGGCCAGGCTGCCGCCGGCAAAGGTGGAAGAGTGCTTGGTCCCGAAATCCCTGCAATACAGTTGGGAACTGGCCAGCACCGCCCCAATGGGGACGAGCCCGCCGCCCAGGGCCTTGGCCAACAGCAGGCAGTCGGGACTGACGTCTTCCTCAGCGCAGGCAAAAAGGCGCCCGGTGCGGCCCAGGCCCGTCTGGATTTCGTCGACGACCAGGGGCACCTGGTACGCGGTGCACAGTTCCCGGACGGCTTTTAAGTAGCCCGGCGGGGGCACCACCACGCCGCCTTCGCCCTGGATGGGTTCGACGATGAAGGCGGCGGTGGCGGAGGCGTGTTTCTGGAGGTACTCCGCCAGGGCCTGGATATCTCCGTAGGGTATGGTGGCGAAGTTGGGCGCCGGGGCGCCAAAGGCCTGCTGGTAGTCGGGGTTACCGGTGGCGGACAGGGCACCCAGGGTTTTGCCGTGGAAGCTGCTGCGGGCGGAGAGGATGACCAGGCGGCCGGTGGCGGCCCGGCACATCTTGATGGCCGCCTCCACCGCTTCGGCGCCGCTGTTGGCAAAGGTTACATGCTCCAGCCCCGGCGGAGCAAGTTCAATGAGGCGCCGGGCCAGAGCCGTTGCCGGGCCCAAAGCAGAAGGCTGGGCAAAGCCGGGCAGGGCCTTCTTTTTCACTTCTTCCACGGCGGCCCACATGTCCGGGTAATTGTGGCCAAAGGGCAGTGCTCCGTAGGCGGCGACGCAATCCAGGTACCTCTCCTGCCCCGCGTACAGCCAGCAACCCTGCCCGCGCTGGAAGTCCAGATCCAGGCGCAGTTTCTCCAGGAGCCGGCCCAGCCAGGGGTTTATGTAGCGGGTAAAGTCTTGCATGGGACACCTCCGTTTATGTGCACAAAATTGTGCTCAATCCAGTATATACTATCCCCCCAAAGAAGGCAACTTGCCGTTTGACACCATTATTGGACCTCCGGCACCCGCATGACTCCAATAATGAACCTACGGCAGCCGCCTCCCGCCATCAAATGGACCCGCGGAAATTCCGCGCGGGATTCTTGGGCCGATGAATTTACATTTGCAGGGGTTTTGACGTATACTTAAGGAAGATAAATTTGCCAGCTTCAGGCGTCCCTGACCGGAAATGCAGCACTGGCCGGCTGAGCAGGTTACACTACCAGAGGAAGGTGATGAAATGCTAAAGCGCGTAGAACGGGTTCGGGAAATCCTCCCTCCCGGAGTTGACGGCATCCTGGTTACGCAGCCGCAAAACAGGCGTTGGGTGAGCGGGTTTACCGGCTCCAGCGGGATAGCCATCATTGGCCGCACGGGGCAACCGGTCTTCCTCACCGATTTCCGCTACACCGAGCAGGCCGGGATGCAATGCCAGGGTTACCGGATCGTCAAACAGGGCGACAAGGCGGAAGAAGATATCTGCGCCATTGCCCGGGATCTGGGCATTAAGCGCCTGGCTTTTGAGAAAGACCACGTTTCGGTGGCTTATTACGAGAAGCTGTCCGAGGGCTTGCCGGGTATCGAACTGGCGGGCCTGGAGGATAAGATCATCGAGTTGAGGGCAGTCAAGGAAGCGGAAGAAATCGAGGTGCTGGCCCAGGCGGCGGCCATCGCCGATAAGGCCTTTGCCCATATTCTGGGTTTCCTGCGCCCCGGTCTTACCGAACGCCAGGTGGCTCTTGAACTGGAGCGGTACATGCAGGATCTGGGCGCCGACGGCGCATCCTTTGAGATCATAGTGGCCTCGGGGCCCCGTTCCGCCATGCCCCACGGCGTGGCCAGCGAGCGGGTCCTGGGCAACAACGAGTTTGTCAAGATGGACTTCGGCTGCGTCTACCAGGGCTACTGCTCCGACATGACCAGGACGGTGGTTTTGGGCAAGGCCGATGACAAGCAAAAGGAGATATACAACATTGTCCTCGCTGCCCAGGAGGCTGCCCTGGCGGGACTTAGGGCCGGCATAACGGGCAAGGAAGCCGACGCCCTCGCCCGGGACGTAATTGAAGGCAAGGGCTACGGAGAAAATTTCGGCCACGGTCTGGGCCACGGCGTTGGCCTGGCCATTCACGAACTGCCCCGCGCCAGCCGGCTCAGCGACAAGCCCCTGCCTGCCAACAGCGTCGTCACCGTAGAACCGGGGGTTTACCTGCCGGGCTGGGGCGGCGTGCGCATCGAGGACATGGTTGTGGTACTGGAGGAAGGAATCAGAAACCTGACCTCCTCGCCTAAAGAACTGATAGAAATTTAGAACAGGAGGGATCTGCCTTGATTTCTACCAGCGACTTTCGGACGGGTTTGACCATCGAGTTTGAAGGCGGCATTTACACCATCGTCGACTTCCAACACGTTAAGCCGGGCAAAGGCGCCGCCTTTGTGCGCACCAAGCTGAAAAACATCGAAACCGGTGCGGTCATTGAACGGGCCTTCAACCCCCGGGACAAGTTTGAACAGGCGCATATCGAAAGGCGTCCGTGCCAGTATTTGTATGCCGGCGACGGACAGTGGCATTTCATGGACACCGAGACCTATGAACAGTATGCCCTGAGCAAAGAAGACCTGGGCGACGCCGTGAAATTCCTCAAGGAAAACCTGGAACTCCACCTGCAGTTTTACAAGGGCAGGGTCATCGGCGTCGACCTGCCGGTGCTGGTGGAGCTGGAAGTGGTGGAAACAGAACCGGGCATCCGGGGCGATACCGCATCGGGAGGCTCCAAACCGGCGGTGATGGAAACGGGCCTGGTGGTCCAGGTTCCCTTCTTCATCAACGTGGGCGACAAGCTGCGCATCGACACCCGGACCGGCGAGTATTCCGAACGGGTATAGGTATATTATGTTCAGCTCAGGTCATTATATCTTAGTGACCAGCGATAAAAAGGAGGTAAAGTGATGGATTCCCTGCGCGAGAAGGCGGCCTTTATCCGCGGTTTGGTGGAAGGAATGGAAGTGGACAAAAACGACCCCGTCGCCAAGGTGGTGCTGCACCTGCTGGATCTGGCCCGGGATATGGTGGAAGAACTGGAAGAACTGAGAGAGCGCATAGAAGATAACGAAGATATGGTGGACGCCCTGGACGAAGATTTGGCCGAGGTAGAGGATTACATATTTGATCAGACCGATGAAGACGACGAAGACGCAGACGAACTGGATGAATTCGAAATCCAGTGTCCCCACTGCAATGAAATAGTCTACGTCGACGAACAGGAGCTGGCCGACGCAGCCGAAGAAGAAGTGGAGATCATCTGCCCCCATTGCAATCAGGTTATCTTCGCCGATGAAGAGGAAGCGGAGGACGGGGAAGAGACCGAATCTGCTGAGTAAACGCCGCGGCAACAGGCTGCAGGCATTGGCAAAATCTGCATAGGCCTAAGCATAAATAGACACCCCCTTCAATATTTATTATTGCAAGGGGGTGTTTTTTTGGCTCTCCGGCACCAGGACATCTGGCAGCAACAGGTCTTGCCCATGCTGGGCGCCAGAATACGCTCCGCTTTGGCCCGGCTGGAGGCCGGTGAAGCCGACCGGGTGGAAGAAATCCGGCTGCGCCCCGGCCGCCCCATCCTGCTCAGAGGCGGCGGCCAGCAGGCCTGGCTTTCCCCGCAGCTGACGGTGGAGGACATCAGGGAGACCATGAACATCCTCAGCCAGTATTCCTATTACGCTTTCACCGAGCAACTGGCGCAGGGATACATCACCATTCAGGGCGGGCACCGGGTAGGCGTGGCGGGCCGGGTGGCGGTGGCCAATGGAAAAGTGACGGCCATGGCGGAACTGGGTTCGCTCAATTTCCGCATTGCCCGCCAGTTCCCCGGGGTAGGGGAGCCGGTATTGCCGTGGCTGATCCACGAGGGGAGGGTGTGCAACACCCTGATTCTGTCTCCCCCGGGCTGCGGAAAGACTACTTTGCTGCGGGATCTGGTGCGACTCATCAGCGACGAACTGGGCCTGACGGTGGGAGTGGTGGACGAACGCTCGGAGCTGGCAGGCTCATACCGGGGCGTTCCCCAGCTGGACGTGGGCGCCCGCACCGATGTGCTGGACGGCTGTCCCAGGGATCAGGGTCTCATCATGCTGGTGCGCTCCATGGGACCCCAGGTGGTGGCCGCCGACGAAATCGGCGTCGAGGCCGATGCCGTTGCACTGGAAAATGTCCTGGCCGCCGGCGTGGCGGTGCTTACCACCGCCCATGCCCGGGACTTGGCCGATGCCCTGCAGCGCCCCGTGCTGCGCCGCTTGATTGACGGCGGCTGTTTTCAGCGCGGGGTGATTCTGACCCGCTGCCAGGGCATACCCGCCCTGGCCGGGGTGGTACAGTTGCCCCATGGCCGGTGGCTGTACAGGAGGGTGGGCTGATGTTGCGCTTGCTGGCTGCTGCCATGATAGTGCTGTCGGCCTCCAGCCTGGGGTTTGCCATGGCGGAAACCTTTCGCTGCCGGCCCCAGCAGTTGCGGCAGCTGCAGTTTGCCCTGACGGTGCTGAGCGGCGAGATCAGGTTCCGCCAGACCCCCCTTCCCCAGGCCCTGGCGGCAGTGGCCAAAGCAACGCCCATGCCTGTTGGCCAGCTCTTCGCAGACCTGGAGGCCGCTCTGGCCGGGGCCGACGGGCGGGGGCTGTCCTGGGCCTGGCAACAGGTAAAACCGCGCGGCCTGGCTCTTGCGCCCGCCGACTACGCCCTCCTGGAAAACCTGATGCAGGTCCTGGGCGCCGGCGACGTTGTCCAGCAGGGAAGGCAGCTGGACCTGCACCTGGAACAATTGCGTCACCTGGAACTGGAAGCCGAACGGTCCCGGATTGCCAATGAAAAGATCTGGCGCTACCTGGGCGTGTTTTCGGGCCTGGCGCTGGTATTGATCCTGCTTTGACGGGGGAGGGGAACGGCAGTGGAATTTGACGTCAACCTGCTTTTCAGACTGGCCGGTATAGGTATTTTGATCATGGTCTTTTCCCAGGTCCTGACCCAGGCGGACAAAAAAGAACAGGCGCAGCTCCTGACTCTGGCGGGAGTCGTCATTGTGATGATGTTTGTGGTCAATATGATCGGCCGCCTGTTTAATGCTGTGCGCACGATATTCAACATCTATTGAGGTGAATGCCGTGAGCATATTGCAGATTGTCGCCCTGGCCGTGGTTGGAGCTGCGCTGATACTTGTAATCCGCCAGGAGAAGCCGGAACTGGCGGTGCAAATCTCGGTGGCAGCAGGATTGGCGGTTTTTGCGCTGATAGCCTGGAAGCTGGTGGAAGTCCTCAACGTCCTGGAGAGGCTGGCGGTGCGCGCCGACCTGAACATGGTTTTCCTGGGCACCTTGCTGCGCATTTTAGGAATCGCCTATATTGCCGAGTTCGGCACCCAGATATGCAGGGATGCCGGCGAAAACGCCCTGGCCTTTAAAGTGGAAATGGCGGGCAAGGTCATGATCCTCATCCTGGCGGCGCCTATTATCACCACCATCCTGGACACCGTGTCGAGGTTATTGCCTTGAGGACCCTGTTGGCTGTTGCGCTGGCCGGGCTCATGGCCCTATACCCCCTCGCCGCCGGCGCCGGTACGGAACCGGTGGATACCACAATCCTGGAGCGGGAATGGCAGGTGCTGCAGCAAAAGTATGGCCAGTACCTGCCGGATTTTAATTGGCGGGAGCTGGGCTCGCTGGACTTTTCGGGACTGATTGCGGGATTGTTCCGCTTCTTGTTCCACGAGCTCTGGGCCAACTGCGCCCTGTTGGGTCAGCTGGTGTTGCTGGCGGTGTTCAGCGCTTTGCTCAGAAACCTCCAGAATGCCTTCGCCGCCGAAGGAGTTGCCCAGGTCAGCCGGGCGGTGGTGTTTCTGGTGCTGCTTACGGTATGCATGTATTCTTTCTCCCTGGCCCTGGATTTGGCCCGCCGCACCGTCCAGGGTATGTCCGATTTTGTGCTGGCCCTGGTCCCGGTGATGCTGGCCCTGCTGGTCGGCCTGGGCAGCCTGGCAGCGGCTGCGGTATTCCAGCCGGTGCTGTTGACGGCGGCCGGGATAGTGGGGCTGCTGGTCAGCAACGTAGTGCTGCCCCTGCTGCTGGTTTCGGCCTTGCTGGCCCTGGCCGACAAAATGCTGGCCGGGCTGGGCCTGAACAAGTTGGCGCGGTTTATTCGGGACGGAACACTGGTGTTGCTGGGGTTTTCCTTCACCCTCTTTGTGGGGGTAACGATTATCAACGGCGCCGTGGCCGGAGTGGCCGACGGGGTGGCCTTGCGGACCGGCAAATTTGCCGCCAAAGCCTTTATCCCCGTAGTGGGAAGCATGTTTGCCGACGCCATGGAGACGGTGGCGGGCGCCGGCCTGGTGCTGAAAAACTCCGTCGGCGTCTTTGGACTGGTCAGCCTGGTCATAATCTGTATTTTCCCGGTCCTGAAGCTTTTCGCCGTTTCGCTGATCTACCGGGGGGCGGCGGCCCTGTTCCAGCCCCTGGGCGAAGATGCGGTCTGCGACACCCTGGAGACAATGGCCGGGTATGTGTACGCGGTAATCGGCGCAGTGGTGGCCGTGGCCCTGATGTTTTTTATGATTGTCACCATAATTGTGGCGGCGGCCAATATTATGGTGATGGTGAGGTGAAAGGGTGCAGACCATTTTCGAAGTAACCCGAAAGCTGATGTTGCTGACCATATTCGCCGCCTTTTGCGAATTGCTCCTGCCCAGAAGCAGTTTGCGCGCCTATGTCCGCCTGGTGGTGGGTTTGCTGGTCATCGCCCTGCTGTTACAGCCCTTGCTGGAGCTGCGGGGGGCTCCCCTTAATTGGGAAGGCCTGCTGGCGCTGAGTGCACCGGCGGCGGGCAGGTATGCCCTGCCGCCGGGGAGCTGGAGCCGGGAACAGGCCGAGGCACTGGTGGAGGAGCAATTGGCGGAAAAAGTCAGGGACCTGGTGGCGGAGGAGTATCCCGGTTACGAAGTGGAAGTGGATTTGACCGTCGCCTACGACCAGTACGGCAACCCGGCGGAATTACAGAAACTGGAGGTGAACCTGCGTCCCGGCCAGCCGGGCATAACGCCGGTGGCCCCCGTCCGCATCGGCGGCCGGTTCGCCGACAACCGGCAAAGCGCCGCTCCGGGGACGGTTGCCGCCCTGGCCCGCCGCCTGGGGGTTTCCGAAGATATTCTATCGGTCTGGGTTTATACCGGCGGAGGTGAAGCAGATGGCCAACAGTATTAAGGATTTTTTGCACGGCATCAAGCAGAATTGGGGCAAAAACAAGTTCCTGATATGGTTTTTGGGGCTGGCGGGAGTTGTGCTGTTGTTGCTGCCCAACTTCTTTGCGCCGCGGCAAACGCCGCCGCCCGCCCCTAAAATTACGCACACCAATTACCAGCAACAGCTGCAGGAGGAGCTGGAAAGCATTCTCTCCGGCATTGCGGGGGTGGGCAAGGTGCGGGTGATGCTCACTCTGGACGACGAGCAGGAGGTTGTCTACGCCCGCAATCGGGAAGTAAGCCGCCGCACCACCCGGGAAGAAGATAACCAGGGTGGGGTCAGGGACCAGGTGGAATACGACGAGCGGGGCCAGCTGGTTATCGTGCGCACCAGCAACCAGGAAGAGCCGGTGATCGAAAAGATAATCAGGCCCCGGGTCCGGGGCGTCCTGGTCGTGGCCGCCGGCGCCGACGATCCCAGAGTGCGGGAGACTTTGCTCAGGGCTGTGCAAAGGGTGCTGGACGTGCCGGTGCACAGGATTACCATCGAAAAGGGGCGTTAGGAGGGATAAACATGATGAGAGTACCCAAATCTGCCGCTTATTTTGTCCTGGTGGTGCTGTTGGCGGCAGCGGTGTACATGGTTTACATTGCCGACGGGGTTGGTCAGCTGCTGCCGGTGAGGCAGGGCGGGGAAATGCAGGAGGAGCAGGGCAACGGCGAAGGGGAAGATGTTGAGACCATCGGCCAAGACCCGGCCGACTGGGTCCCCAACGGCGGCAAGGAGTTTTTTGTCGAATACCGCCTGGAGCGGGAGCGGGTGCGCAGCCAGGAACTGGATCTCCTGCAACAGATGGTCAACAACCCCAATGTAACCGAGGAGTCAAAAAAGTCCGCTGAAGCCAGAATCCTGGAGCTGCAAGCCTTAATGGAGACGGAATTGCTGGTGGAAAATGCCATAAAGGCTCAGGGCTACGAGAATGCCATCCTCATCGTCCAGCAGGATGGGGCCATTGTCATCGTGGATGCGCCGGAACTGTCGTCGGCGGAAATTCGGCTCATAGCCCAAATCGCGGCGCAATCCACGGGATTCAGGGCTTCGCAAATCAGCATCTCGTGCCAAAGCAGCAAGTAGTTGGTTAAGCGGGGTTAATCTGGTATAATTAGCGTAAATGCAGGAATAATTTGTGTGGGAGGTCTGCCCCTTGGAGGAGAAGAAGGAAATGGTATTAAGCGAACAGAGCTATGGTACCATTCGCATTACTGACGAAGTAGTGTCCATCATCGCCGGCCTGGCTACCCTGGAAGTTGAGGGGGTAGCCGGAATGAGCGGCGGTTTTGTGGGCGGAATCGCCGAAATCCTGGGAAAACGCAACCTCACCAAAGGCGTTAAAGTTGCTGTGGGAGAGACGGAAACTGCCATAGATCTGTACCTCATCGTCGATTACGGGTTCAGCATTCCCGATGTGGCCAGGGAAGTACAGAGAAATGTCAAAAAGGCCATTGAAAATATGACGGGTTTGACAGTTGTGCAAATCAACGTTCATGTCCAGGGCGTAAAGTTGCACTCCACCTCCGAGGGAGAAACTGCATCGACGGCAACTTTGCGCTGAAAAATTAAACAGGGGGTGTTTTGTTGAGAGCTCTTTTCACAGCTATTTGGGCGCTATTGGTCGCCACAGCAGCCGCACTATTAATGCTGGTCCCGATACTGGATGTCGCCGGAGTAATCATAGCTGATTTCGTGGAATTTGTTGCCGGCCGCTTTTACTTTGCCCCGATATTTGCCCTGGTTGTCGGTTTGTCTCTGTGGCTGTTCGCCCTGCAATTCCGCGGCCGCAACCGTGGCCAAGCCCCCAGCTGGGCTATTTTGCAGGGGGAAGAAGGCGAAGTGCGCCTGTCCATGGCGGCCATCGACACTTTGATCCAGCAGGCGGCAGGAGAGCTCAGGGCCGTCAGGGAGGTGCGCACCAGTTTTTATCCCCGCAACGAGGGCCTGGGCGTATACATAAGGGTTGTCGTTGCTGCCGAGGAATCCATACCCGAATTGACGGCGCAACTGCAAAAGGTAGTCAAGGAGCACGTGCTGCGCGTTGCCGGTATCAGCATTGAAGAGGTCAGAGTACTGGTGGAAAATGTGAGCACCGGCCCCCGCAGCCGGGTTGTGCTCCGTTAAGGAGTGAGAGCAGATGGAAGGCTTCTTGACCAAGGTTCCCCGCCGGTGGATTGGGGCGTTGCTGGGACTTCTCTTCGCCCTGCTCATCATTTGGCTGGGGTTCTGGCGGATGGTGTTTGTGCTGTTATGCGTCGGACTGGGGTATTTCATCGGCCAGCAGTTTGACGGCGACCAAACTTTAGAACAGATTTTCCAGCGTCTGTTTCCCTCCCGCTAAGGGGAAGGCGCTTTTTTTTGCCGAGGAGGACGGACAATGGCCCGAAAGGCGACGAGAAAACTTATTTTTACCCTGCTCTTTCAAGCCGACTTCGGCCAACCCATAGACTATGCCCTGGCCCTGGAGGAATTTCCCCATCCCGTGGATCAGCAGTTTCTGCGGGAGACGGTGGAGAACGTGCTGGCTCACAAGGACATCCTGGACCAAATCATCGCCGAGTTTGCCCGGGGGTGGACGGCGGACCGCCTGGCCCGGGTCGACCGGGCCATACTGCGTCTGGGCGCCTGGGAGCTATTGGGGACGGACATACCCCCGGCGGTGGCCATCAATGAGGCTGTCGAGTTGGCCAAGGAATACGGCGGCGCCGATTCCCCGGCTTTTGTCAACGGCATCCTGGACAGCATTCGCGCGCGCAGGGAAGAATTGGCGGCCAGGCTGGAGGGGTAGCGTGTACTTTTTGGGTATCGACACCAGCAATTACACCACTTCCGCCGCAGTACTGGACAACCGTGGGCAACTGGTTTGGGAAAAGCGGCGCCTTTTGGATGTGCCTGCCGGCAAGCGCGGCCTGCGCCAGGCCGAGGCCTTTTTCCAGCATGTCCGCCATTTCCCGGAAATATTTCAGCTGCCCGAGGATATTGCCGGCCAATTGACGGCGGTGGCAGTCAGTACCCGCCCCCGGGACGCCGAGGGTTCCTACATGCCGGTTTTTACGGCGGGGACGAGCTTTGCCAGGGTAGTAGCGCGCTCCCTGACCATTCCCTGCCTGGAGTGCAGCCATCAGCAAAACCACCTGGCGGCCGGCCTGTGGTCGGCGGGGTGGTGGCCCCGGGAGCCGTTTCTCGCCTTGCACCTCTCGGGGGGTACCAGCGAGGTGCTGGCGGTGGAGTGGGACGAACCTCCCCGCATTAAGGTGCTGGGGGAGACGCGGGACATCAATGCCGGCCAGTTCATCGACGGCGTGGGCGTGGCCCTGGGCCTGCCCTTTCCCGCCGGCCCCAGCCTGGAGGAGCTGGCCCAAGGGGCCGCCGGGAGCGTGCGCTTGCCCAGCCCCGTCCGGGGGATGGAGATGAGCTTTTCCGGGCCCTTAAGCGCCGCTTTGCGCCTGGTGGGGGAAGCGGACCCCCGGGAACTGGCCCGAGGGGTCGAGGACTGCATTGCCAAGGCCGTGGAGAAAGTATTGCTGGCGGCGGGCCAGGCCACCGGCTGCAGGGATGTCCTCCTGGTGGGGGGCGTCACCGCCAATGCCCGCATCCGCCAGCGCCTGCGCCTGCGCCTGGAGCACAAAGCTGTGGGCTTTTCGCTGCACTTTGCCTCGCCGCAGGCCGCCCGGGACGGCGCCATTGGCTGCGCAGTGCTGGCCTGGCGCAAGTACGGAACGAGCAAAACAAATGCGGGTAAAAAATAACCAACCGCCGGCCCGGCCGGCGGTTGGGTTTTTAACAGGCACTCAATCTCCCTTGCTGCAGTTGCAGTATCCTTTGTTCTCCCCTGCGGTTGTTCTCCAGATCGTGGGTGACAAAGATCAGGATCTTGGTGTCGTCGAGGTAGTTATAAATAATGTCCAATATTATCTGGCGGTTCTTGCTGTCCAGGGATCCCGTGGGCTCGTCGGCCAGGATGACCCGGGGCTTGTTGACCAGGGCCCGGGCAATGGCCACCCGCTGGCGCTCGCCCCCCGACAGGTATTTGACCTTCTTCCTGATATACCGGCTCAGGCCCACTTGCTCCAGGGACTCTTCGATGTACTCCCGGTGTTTGCGCCTTGGCACGTCGGAGTAGAGCAGGGGCACCCGGACATTGTCGTAGACCGACTCCGATTCCAGCAAGGCGTACTCCTGGAAGATGTAGCCGAACATCTTGTTGCGCAGCACTGCCTGCTCTTTGGCCGAATACTCCCGTGCGTTTTTCCCGTCGATGCTGTACAGGCCGGTATAGCCCCGGTCCAGCAGGCCGATGGTGTTGAGCAAGGTGGATTTCCCCGCCCCCGATTCTCCGATTATCATTACTTGTTCGCCGGCGTGAAAACTGACGTTGATGTCGCAGAGGGCCTGGGTTTTGTCCCCGCCTTTTTCATAAATCCGGTTGACATTTTCCAGTACCAGTTTCATACCATATCACCTCTCAGGTTCTCGAACAGGTTTGTCCGCTTCAGCGCCCGGGCGATGTAGATGGCGATGCTGGCTGCAATGATGAACAACGATGTACATATTACTGGTCCGATAAAGGTCCTGAAGTCAAGGAGCCTAATAATATAAAGAGCAGCCAGTGTAATCCCAATGATGGCGCCGTAGAACACATAGAATCGCAGCAAGACATCACTGAACCGGGCTCCGCTTTGCAGGTGGATTGTCAGGTCCCGCTGCATTTTCTGGAGCATGCCCTGGAAAATTACAAGGAAGGACATGATTCCGGTCATGGACAGGGAAAGCGTCAGGGGCAGCAGGTAAGAAAACAGAAAACTGCTGTCAAGACCGCCTTTATAAAAGTATCCTTTGAAAGCCAGACCCTCCACATTGGTGAGTACAAAATCGGTAAAGTCTTCAATGCGCTTGTGGTCTTCAGCCAAAACCCACGTATCCCCAATTATTTCGTGAAAGATGTATGGATTGTTCCCTGCCATGTAATGGATTATTTCAACCATTGCCTCGCCTTGATAGACAACAAAGACGCAATCCGGGGAAGAAAGCAGGCCGTAGCCTGTAACCAAACAGGTGTCTGACAGCGATATTGGCTTAACCTGGTGCTCAACCCCTAAAATTTCAATATAGTTCAAGCCACTGGGCTCATATGCATATACAGCTATGCCTTCCTGGTTGGCAATGCCAGAGTTGATTATGGAGCCGTCGCCAAAAACCAAGTAAACCGGGCGTCCGTATAAACCGGTCAGAGACTGGGACTGTCGCAAAGAAACGGCATTTTTATGATATATCCCGGATATATTCTCCAGGGTTACTCTGTCATATGGGAGGTCGTACCGAGTGTATACCGGCTCAAAGGTTTCTATTGTTTTAGGCTCCATCAACCTTGGCATTACATAGTCGTTGTAAATTGTTATGGAAACCATCACTGCAACTATGCTGAATACTACAAGAAAGACAGTGCAAACCCCAAAGAAAATTTTGTGTTTCCAAATATCCCTGAGGCCAAACAACAGATTAGCGAACATAACTGTCCCCCCGCTCGCTCTTGCGGATCATGGTAAAAACGCTATAAAACGCCAGGAAGTACATCAGTGAGGTAATCAGTACATGCGTGGCGAGAAACATCAGCAAGGAAGTATTGTTTATAGTCATATAAAGCGTCTTTCTTTGCCAAAAACTGAACAGCAATACAGGAATCGTACCCAGCACACTCAAGCCGACGAAGGGACTCATAATTTTGCCGGTCATTTTCTTCAGGTTGCCGCCGTGCAAAAAGTGAATGGAGATTTTTTTGCGGTCATTGTAGAAATGCCAAAAAGAAGCGACTCCGAAAAAGGCATAAATCACGAGTCCGCCTGTCATAACGCCGTCAGCGAATTCTTTTGAGCCAAATAACGATTTTAATAAGCCGATATATCCCAGAGTCTGCCTGCGATATCCCGAGTCCTGCAAGCGCTTGATTATCCTGTCGGCAACCTGCCTGTCGCCGTAATCCAGGTAAACATAATCTCCAAGGGTCTCCAGTGAGGCCAGGTTGACCACTTCTTTCGTACGCCCGTCATAATTGAAAGAGCTGTTAATATCCGTACAGTACAATAGCTCGCTGATATTTTCGCTTGTGTATTCCCAGTCGCAGGCATTTGAAACTAAAATCCCTGCTTTTGTCTTGTTGACGTAATCGTCGTAAGAAAAATAACGGGTGAATCCTGCCCCACTATAAGTATTCTCGAAAGCTCTGACCATTTCCGGGTCATAGACTCCAATTACTTCGCTGTCTTCATCTCTGCTGATGACCAGCACCCCGGTATCTTTGTCGACATCGATAATGTCTTCAAAAATAACGCGTTGTTCCGTATTTCTTTTCATGATTACGTTATTTGGGCCCATATAAAACGGGAAAGCATTGGGGTCACGCGCCATAGCCTTGCCCTGGATATAGGACAACATCATTATGGCGCTTATAGAAATAAGTGTACTAATAAAGTTTATAAGTAATTGTCGATTATTGGATATCATCTATGTTTTCACCTCATGTCTAGTGGAAGTGCAGGAATGCACTACTGGGTTAGTACGCGTTACTTACTTTATAGCTCCCTCTGGTATAGGATCACCTAATGGTCGGTGTCTAAGTTGAATATCCCACTTGACCTCTGATTCTCCGATTATCATTACTTGTTCGCCGGCGTGAAAACTGACGTTGATGTCGCAAAGGGCCTGGGTTTTGTCCCCGCCCTTTTCATAAATCCGGTTGACATTTTCCAGTACCAGTTTCATACCATATCACCTCTCAGGTTCTCGAACAGGTTTGTCCGCTTCAGCGCCCGGGCGATGTAGGCTGAAATGCCAATGACGACAGCCAACAAAGTACCATAGATAGCCAACAAAGCAACATATTCCTCCGGCATGCCGATGAAGCGGTAATTAATAACCCCAAGCATATGGAGAATTGCCACGGAAACGCCGATGATGGCTCCATAGAACACATAGAATCGCAGCAAGACATCTCTGAACCGGGCTCCGCTTTGCAGGTGGATTGTCAGGTCCCGCTGCATCCTCTGGAGCATGCCCTGGAAGATTACCACGAAGGAAACTGCCCCGGTCAAGGATAAGATAATCGCCATCAACACCACGTAGATAATAACTGAGCTGTAATCTTTCGGCATCTGATTATGTGAATAACCTTTGAAGTAAAGCCCCTCTATGTGGTCGGTTACGTACTTGGTAAAATATTCAATTCGCTCACTGTCTTCAGCCCGGATCCATGTATCCCCGAGTATTTCAATAAAACGATCGGGATTTTGCTCGGCCATGAGATGGATGACGTCCACCATTGCTTTTCCTTGATAGGCAACAAAGATGGAATCCGGGTCAGGAAATGGAGTAAAACCGGAGAACTCGAACGTTTCCGAGAAAGATAGGGTGGGCCTGACCTTGTGCTCAACCCCCAATATTTCGACTTTATCCAAGTCGCAGGTATCGTACGCATAAACGGCAATTCCCTCCTGATTGGCAATGCCGGGGTTGATTAAAGAGCCGTCTCCGAATACCAAATAGACCGGGCGTCCATATCTATTGGACAGCGACAGCGATATTCGCGAAGAGACGGCATTTTTTTGATAAATCCAGGAAATATTTTCCAGGTGTTCTCTGTTGTATGTAAATTCGTATTGAGTGTATACAGGCTCAAAAATTTCTAGTGTTCTGGCCTCCCAACTTTTACGATAATCAATTACACCCACTATAATCCAGCAAACGATACTAACAACTGTGCAGAAAACTACCAAAAAAACAATGCAAGCCCCAAAAAACAGTTTATATTTCCAAATGTCCCGGAGTCCCAGCCACAAATTAGCGTACATAACTGTCCCCCCGTTCGCTCCTGCGGATCATGGCAAAAACGATGTAATACGTCATGAAGTACATCAGCGTGGTAACCAATACATGTGCGGCAAGAAACATGAACAATGAAAAGTTGGTCATTATAAAATAGTCGGTTTTTCGGAGGAAATAGCAGAACAACAGTACTGGAATTAAACCCAGCAGGTTAAAACCGAAAAATCGGCCTGTAATTTTGCCGGCCATTTTCTTCAGGGTGCCGCCGTGCAGGAAGTGGACGGAAATCTTTTTGCGGTCATTATAAAAGTGCCAATAAGAAGCAACCCCGAAAAACAAATATATTAAAAGTCCTGCTGTTAAAATGTTGCCGTCAGGGAATATATTAGCGTTTAACAGTGCCTTCAATAAACCAATTTGTTCCATTAAATTGTGCCTCCGGTACCCAGAGTTGCGCAAGCGCTTAATGATTCTGTCGGCAACCTGCTTGTCGCCGTAATCAAGGAAAACATATTCTCCAAGAGTATCCATTGACGCAAGGTTGACCACTTCTTTGGTGTTGCCGTCGTAATTGAAAGCATCACGCACATGAGTGCAATACAAGACCTCGCTGATATTATCGCTTGTGTAATCCCTGTTGTCGGCATAGGAAACTAAAATTCCTACCTTTGTCTTGTTAACATAATCGTCATAGGAAAAATAGCGGGCAATTCCAATACCCAAAGCAGAAGTATTCCGAAAGGCCATGACCATGTTAGGGTCATAGACTCCAATGGTTTTACTGTTCTCGTCTCTGCTTATGACCACCACTCCGGTATCTTTGTCAACGTCGATGATGTCGTCAAAGGTAACCCGCTGTTCAGACTCCCTCTTCATAATTACGTGTTTTTCGCTCATGCCAAAAGGATAGGCATCGGGGGACCACTCAGTTACGCGTTCTTGAATATAAGCCACTATCATCAAAACACTTAAGGCTATAAGAATGCTAAGCAGGTTTAAGAGCAGTTGCTGTTTGAGTAACATGCTAATCATCACCTCGTATATAGCGGAAGCGTGGGGCGGGACACTCGGCAAGATTTCCTGGCCAAAGGTCAGTCGAGGCTTCCACCTTCTGGTTCAGGGTCGGTATCAAATCGTCTGGTAAGGCCAATGTTAAAGTTCTTTTCCGGATACCCATCTAATCGTTTGTTCCAGTATGTGTACTTTACTCTGGTTTGGTTATCATCTGGGCCTAAGGCAGTTGCTTCTGCAGATTTACTCCCGAATTTATTGTAATAGCTTATCCTGCTATATTTAGGATAGTACCAACTATTTCCTGACTTAATCCAATCTGATCCTCTGACCGACACAATACCTTTAAGCGATATGTCTGTTTCTTCCTCTGCCACATAGGTATTACCGTAGCAGATCCTTTGCGGTACATAGCGCTGGGGCGAGCAAAATAGTTACCACCAGGATGAAGAGAGAAAACCTTAGCCCTTTTTTCACTACTCCTTTCTAGTTGTAATATTTCCCGCACCTCGCTGCCAGCTAAATTATATATTGCAATTCACAGAAATGTCAATGTGTGAGAAACGATTAAAAAAATTATAGCTGCATACATAAGGGGTGGATGTAAATTATTTTAACTTTGGCCGAAAATTGCCTCAAGTTATAGTTTTGTGCTCCTGAAAGCCGTATCCATATTGGGGATGCAGAGGATGTTTTCGCTTTTCTCATTTCTGCTCACCGCCAGCGCCCGCGGTATTCCGATCGGCCCGGAAAATGTCTGCTGTCCGAATCCCGTTTAAGGTTTATGTAACATGAGCTCATACCACTGGGAGGAGATCTGAACGCTGGAGCATCCCGACCGTTTGGGAACCATGTCATCATCACCTGTGTGCGCTGACAGAGATTAGGCTGCTGAATATATACTGCTATATTCCGACAAAGCCTGGCGCCGCAGCCGCAGGGCAGAAACGGGCTGAGGTCGGGGGGAAGGTTGCGCGCGAAATTTATCCCGGCCAGGCAGGATTCTGGCGGCAGTGGAGCGAAGATATCCCGGTAAACTGTATGTGGTCAGGGAGGTAGCAACTATGAACAAAATCATTGAGCGGCAAGACCTGGCAACTTCACTGAAGAAGTTTGTGGTGGAAGCGCCCATGATTGCGCGCCGGGCCCAGCCGGGCCAGTTCGTAATGCTCAGGGTTCACGAGCAGGGCGAAAGAATTCCCCTTACCATTGCCGACTTTGACCGGGAGCGGGGGACCATCACCCTGGTTGCTCAGGAAGTTGGCCGGACCACCCGCTTGCTGGGCCGGCTGAACGAAGGGGATTATATTTTGGATCTTCTGGGTCCCTTGGGAGAACCCACCGCACACCCCGAAGGCAAAAATGCCGTTTGCATTGGCGGCGGCGTCGGCATCGCTCCTGTTTATCCCGAAGCCAAGGAGCTGCACCAGAAAGGTTATAATGTAACCTCCATCATCGGCGCCCGCACCAGCGAGCTCCTCTTTTTTGAGGAGGAGATGGCGGCGGTCAGCAACGAGCTCTTTGTGGCCACCGATGACGGCAGCAAGGGCCATCACGGTTTTGTCACCGACATACTGCAAAAATTAATCGATGAAGGCAGGCCCATTGACTTCGTCATTGCCGTGGGGCCAATCCCCATGATGAAGGCGGTGGCAGACCTCACCCGCAAGTACGGCATCAAGACCATCGTCAGCCTAAATTCCATGATGGTGGATGGAACGGGTATGTGCGGGGGCTGCCGTGTCACAGTGGGCGGCGAGGTAAAATTCACCTGCGTCGACGGGCCTTCCTTTGACGCCCACCTGCTGGATTTCGACGAACAAATGCGCCGCCTGTGTATGTACCGGGAACAGGAAAAAATGTCGGAGGTAGATGAATAATGGCCAGGATCAGACCGACCAAACATCCCATGCCTGCTCAGCCGCCTGAAGAGCGGATTAAGAATTTTGACGAGGTTACCCACGGCTACAGCGAAGACGTCGCCGTTCAGGAAGCATTGCGCTGTTTGCAGTGCAAAAATCCCAGGTGTGTCGAGGGCTGCCCTGTGGGCATCGACATCCCCGGCTTTATTCTTAAAATACGTGAAAAGGATTTCCAGGGCGCCATTGACATCCTCAAGGACAAAAACAGCCTGCCCGCCATCTGCGGCAGGGTCTGTCCCCAGGAGGACCAGTGCGAAAAGCTGTGTATCGTGGGCATCAAGAACGAGCCCGTGGCCATCGGCCGCCTGGAGCGCTTTGCCGCCGACTGGGAGGCCAGGCACAGCAAGGCCGAGGTTAAACCGGTGGAAGCCACCGGGCCCAAGGTGGCGGTGGTGGGTTCCGGACCTGCCGGCCTCACCGCTGCAGGCGAGCTGATTAAGAAAGGCTACCGGGTCACCATCTTCGAGGCCTTCCATCAGCCCGGCGGCGTGCTGATGTACGGCATTCCCGAATTCCGCTTGCCCAAGGCCATTGTGGAGCGGGAGATCGAGTACCTCAAGAAGCTGGGCGTGGATATCCAGCTCAACGTGGTGGTGGGCCGCACCATCACCCTTGAAGAGCTGCTGACCAAAGAAGGATACGAGGCGGTGTTTGTGGGCACCGGCGCCGGCCTGCCCTACTTCCTCAACATTCCCGGCGAAAACCTCAACGGCGTCTACTCCGCCAACGAGTTCCTGACCCGCACCAACCTCATGCGGGCCTACCAGTTCCCCAAATGGCATACCCCCATCCACATCGGCAAGCGGGTTGCAGTGGTGGGCGCCGGCAACGTGGCCATGGACGCTGCCCGGACCGCCCTGCGCCTGGGCGCCGAAGAAGTGACCATCGTGTACCGCCGGTCTGAAGCGGAAATGCCGGCCCGCAAAGAAGAAATCGAGCACGCCCGGGAAGAAGGGGTGCGGTTCAAACTGCTCACCAACCCCGTGGAAATCCTGGGCAACGAAAAGGGCTGGGTGACGGGCCTGCGGTGCATCAAGATGGAGCTGGGCGAGCCCGACGCCTCGGGGCGTCGCCGTCCCGTGCCCATTCCCGGCTCTGAGTTCGAGTTCCCCGTGGACGTGGTCGTCGTCGCCGTGGGCCAGGGTCCCAACCCCCTGATCCCGCGCACCACTCCGGGACTGGAAACCAGCAAGTGGGGCACCATAGTGGCCGATGAAACCGGCGCTACTTCCATACCCGGCGTCTTCGCCGGCGGCGACGTGGTCACCGGCGCCGCCACCGTCATCAAGGCCATGGGTGCCGGCAAGATTGCCGCTGAGGCAATTGACAAGTACATCAAGTCCAAGCAAAAGGAGGAAAAATAATGACTGCTGCCATTATCGACGGCAAGGCCATCAGCAATTTGTTGCGCAAGGAAATTGCCCGGGAAGTGGAAGAGTTCAGGGCCGAAACCGGCATTACCCCCGGCCTGGCCGTCATCCTGGTGGGGGATGACCCCGCTTCCCAGACCTATGTGCGCAACAAAGAAAGATCCACCGTCAAGGTGGGCATGTATTCCGAGGTGCATCGCCTGCCCGCCGAAACCAGCCAGCAGGACCTCCTCAATCTGGTCAATGAGCTCAACAACGACCCCAAAATACACGGCATCCTGGTGCAGCTGCCTTTGCCCCGGCATATCGATGAGAATACGGTCATCGAGGCCATTGCTCCCGGCAAGGACGTCGACGGATTCCACGCCGTCAACGCCGGGCGTCTGCTCATCGGCCAGGAGAGCTTTTTGCCCTGCACCCCCTACGGCATCATGGAGCTGTTAAAGCACGAGCAGGTGGAGCTTAAGGGCAAGCACGCCGTGGTGGTGGGACGGAGCAACATTGTGGGCAAGCCTGTGGCCCTGCTCCTGCTCCGGGAACATGCCACTGTAACCATCTGCCATTCCCGCACCGCCGACCTGGGCGCCATGACCCGCCAGGCCGACGTCCTGGTGGTGGCGGTGGGCAAGCCCAACTTCATCACCGGTGACATGATCAAGCCCGGCGCCGTGGTCATCGACGTGGGCATCAACCGGGTGGATGACCAGCTGGTGGGCGACGTGGAATTTGCCTCGGCCAAAGAAGTGGCAGGCAAGATAACGCCGGTTCCCGGCGGCGTCGGTCCCATGACCATCACCATGCTGCTCAAGAATACGCTCCTTGCCGCAAAGAGATGTTAACTGAAACCCGGACGCTGACCGTCAGCCAGCTGACCGAGCTCATTACCCGGACCATCCAGGGCAATCCCGAGCTCAGCGATGTCATCGTGGCCGGCGAGCTGTCCAATTTCGTCCACCACAGTTCGGGACACATGTACTTTACCCTCAAGGACGAAAATTGCAGCATCAAGGGCGTCATGTTTGAATCCAGGAACCGCCGGCTGCTCTTTGCGCCGCAAAACGGCCAGCAGGTTTATGTCCGGGGCGACGTCGTAGTGTACAAAAAGGGCGGCAATTACCAACTCAACGTGTACGCAATGGAACCGGCCGGCCAGGGCGCTCTTGCCCTGGCCTTTGCCCAACTCAAAGAGCGGCTGGCCCGGGAAGGACTTTTTGCCGAGGAGCGCAAGCTCCCCCTGCCCAGGTTTCCCAACCGGGTGGGGTTGGTCACCTCTCCCCAGGGCGCTGCCCTCCAGGACTTCCTGATTACCGCCAAACAACTGGGCTGGCCTGTCACCTTTGTGCTGGCGCCGGCCATCGTCCAGGGAGAACAGGGGGTGCCGTCCGTCCTGGCTGCCCTGGAGCGCCTCATAGCGCAGCAGGTGGACGTCATCGTGGTGACCCGGGGCGGCGGGTCTCTGGAAGAGTTGTGGGTTTTCAACGAAGAGGCGGTGGCCCGGGCGGTGGCGGCCTGTCCCATTCCCGTGGTCAGCGCCGTCGGGCACGAAACGGACTTCACCATCTGCGATTTTGCCGCCGATGCCCGGGCGGCGACGCCCACGGCGGCGGCGCGCCTGGTGCTTCCCGACGCTGCGGCCCTGCTCCGGGATTTATCCCGGCTGCGCCGGCACCTGGCGGCGGCCCTGTCCGGCCTGCTGGAGGCGCGGCGGGCGCGCCTGGACCATCTGGCCCGCCGGGCGCCGCTGGCCAGGCCGTTGCAGCTGTTGTTGCAACCCCGGCAGAACCTGGACCACACCGCGTACAAATTTAAAGCGGTTTATGCGCGCTTGCTGGAGCAGCGCCGGGCCGAGCTGTCGGCCCTGGCCGCCCGCCTGGTGGATCTCAATCCCCTGGCAGTGTTGGAACGGGGTTTTTCGGTGGTGCGCACCGAAAAGGGCATAATAAAGAGCGTAAAGCAATTGACTGTGGGACAGCCGGTGACCGTCCAATTCCGGGACGGCACAGCGGAAGCAGTTATTAAAGCACTGGGGGGAGAAAATTGGCAGAAATGAAATTCGAGCAGGCCCTGAACCGGCTGGAGGAGATCGTGGCCAGCCTGGAACAGGGGGAGACGGAACTGGAGGAAGCCCTCAAGCTGTTTGAGGAAGGCATCGGCCTCATCCGCGCCTGCGACAAGCAGCTCAAGGAGGCCGAACAAAAACTGGAGCAGTTGAAAAGCGAGGGAGACGAGGTTTAGTGAAGATTACCGAGTACTTGGCGCAGCGGCGGGAGTTTTTTGAGCGCAACCTGGGGCGGTTTTTGCCTCCCGCCGGGAGTTGCCCTTCCCTGCTCCGCCAGGCCATGGAGTACAGCCTTTTCGCCGGCGGCAAGCGCCTGCGCCCCATCCTCACCCTGGCTGCTGCCGAATGTTGCGGCGGGTCCCTGGACCGGGCGCTGGCTCCGGCCGCCGCCGTGGAGATGATCCACACCTATTCCCTCATCCATGACGACCTGCCGGCCATGGACGACGACGACCTGCGCCGGGGCAAGCCCACCAATCACCGGGTCTTTGGCGAGGGCATGGCCATTTTGGCCGGGGACGCCCTCCTTACCCATGCCTTTTCTGTCCTGGCCCGGGCACGGGAGCTGGACCCGGACCAGGCGCTGGCCATCATAGAGGAACTGGCGGTTGCGGCGGGCCCGCAGGGCATGGTGGCGGGCCAGGCCCTGGACATTCAGGGCATGGAAAGGCGGGATCCCGCCCTGCTCAAACACATGCACGCCTGCAAGACGGGGGAGCTGCTCAAGGCCGCCGTGCGCATCGGGGCCATTTCCGCCGGCGCCGATGCCGGCACCCTGGAGGCGCTGACGGAGTATGCCGCTTCCCTGGGGCTGGCTTTCCAAATCGTCGACGACATCCTGGACGTCACAGCCACCAGCGCCGAAATGGGCAAAAATCCCGGCAGCGATGCCCGCATGCACAAGCAGACCTTTGTCACCGTGTATGGGCTGGAGGAGGCGGAAAAAATGGCGGCTGCTGAAACAGAAGCGGCGGTGGCCTGCCTGCCTGCCGGGCGTCAGGAGTTTCACATTCTCAGGGAATTGGCGCTGTACATAGGCCGGCGCCGGAATTGAAGATTTAGCGCCTTTTTCGCCCAAAAAATGCCGCTGCTGTCAGCAAAAGGCAAAGCTGTGGGCTTATTGCTCTTTTTGTCTGAAGCGGCCATGGTTTTAAGCACCATTGTTTATTGGTTTAAAAAATGTTAAACTAATATTGCCAAAATGGGTGGTGCAGTATCCTAGTCGGCACAGCCTGGCCGAAGGCGGGCCTAAAAATCCGTCAAAGGGCATATCGATGAAGTTCCTGGTGTCGGCTTTCGACGCCCCGTCGGGGGCTGGTGCTGGGAGTTAAGGATTTGGGGCGATCTACAAGGGCATGTAGGCGTTGACCCCACTTCCGCGGAGACCCAAGTGCGTGGTTTTATACAGAGGGTATATTACTACGGCTTGGGGTGAACCTGCATGCGGTTCCGACCGATACCAAGAGGAGTTGTGTGCAGTGTAGCCTGCCTTGAGTGGTTGTGGTGGATTGCGGATATCAACTGGCGTTGCGTGGGCCTGCGCAATGCCGGCCTTTGCGCTTGAAACCACAGCTGCAAAAGAGGCTAGGTCAGGATGTGTGCCGTTGAGGAAATCTCCTAGGCTGTTCGCAAGAGGCTGCACGGGGATTAAAGTGCGGACTAAGTGGCAATCCAGCACTGCCGTTGGCGACACGGCAGGCCGAGACTTAAAGGGGAACCGCCATTCCGGCAACGGGTGGTGTTTCGGCGGGAAAACCGGCTCGACCTAAGCCGCAGCATTTACCCGGGCAGCTACCACCCATACATATTTTGTCAGAGGTGTACACATGGCCAATCATAAAACAAATTGGGGCTGGGTAAGAAGGATCTTGCTGTGGACCTTTTTTTTGTCCCTTTTCACCAATTCTGTTTCCCAGACCCTGATCCAGGGCATGGCCCTGGCCGGTTCTATTGCCGTCCTCATGGTAATAATAATAGTGGGTGTGCTCTTTGATATTATCGGCGTTGCCGCTACCGCCGCCCAGTTGCCGCCCCTCAACGCCCGGGCGGCCAAAAAGGTGCCCGGAGCGCGGCAGGCCCTTAACCTGGCCATGAATTCCGATCAGGTGGCCAGTTTTTGCAACGACGTCGTTGGGGATATCTGCGGCATTGTCAGCGGCGCCGCCGGAGCGGCCATTGTCTTCAACCTGGCGCTGAATTCTCATTACATCAATTACGTCAACATAATTACCATGGCGCTGGTCGCTTCGCTGACGGTGGGAGGCAAGGCGGCCGGCAAGGCCTTTGCCATAAGGTACTCGACGGAAATTCTCATGGCGGCGGGCAGGTTCATCTATTTTTTTAACGCCCTGCTGCCCGGCCATAAAAACGGGCGCAGAAACAGAAAGTGAGGCAGTGCGATGGAAAATCTGTTGCCGAACATCCGGGGTCCCGAGGACATCAAAGGGCTGACGGTAAAACAACTGAACAGGCTGGCGGAGGAGATTCGCCAAAAGATCATCGCCGTGGTCAGCAGCAACGGCGGTCACCTGGCTTCCAATTTGGGCGTTGTGGAACTCACCCTGGCCCTGCACAGCGTTTACGACAGCCCCAGGGACAAGATTATCTGGGATGTGGGGCACCAGTGTTATGTACATAAGTTGCTTACCGGCCGCCAGGAGCGTTTTGCCACGCTGCGCACCTTTGGCGGTCTCTCGGGCTTTCCCAAGCCCGCTGAAAGCGTCCACGACATTGCCGAGACGGGACACAGCAGCACGTCTATATCCATCGCCCTGGGGCTGGCCCTGGCGCGGGATTTGAACAAGGATGACTACAGTGTCGTCGCCGTCATCGGCGACGGCGCCCTGGGCGGGGGCATGGCCCTGGAGGCTCTCAACCATGCCGGGGCCCAAAAAATTGACCTGACCGTCATCCTCAACGACAACGAAATGTCCATTTCCCGCAATGTCGGCGGGCTGTCTTCATATCTGTCCCGGGTGCGCACCGATCCCAAGTACACGCGGATAAAAAAAGACGTGGAATTCCTGTTGCACAGAATTCCCGCCATCGGCGAAACCATGTACAAGACCATGGAGCGGGTAAAATCCAGCCTTAAATACCTGCTTGTCAGCGGCATGCTCTTTGAAGAGCTGGGCTTCACCTACCTGGGGCCCATTGACGGCCACAACATCGCTGCTCTGCGGCGCATTTTGCGCCAGGCCAGGGGACTGCGCGGCCCGGTGCTCATCCATGTCGTTACCCAAAAGGGCAAGGGGTATGCTCCTGCCGAAGCCAATCCCGCCAAGTTCCACGGCATAGGGCCTTTTTGCGTCGAGACCGGCACTGCCAAATCCGGCGGCGGGCCTGCTTATACCGATGTCTTTGCGGAACACCTGTGCCGGCTGGCGGAAAAGGATGCCCGGATTGTGGCCATTACGGCGGCGATGCCCGACGGAACCGGCCTCAGGCGGTTTGCCCAACGCTTTCCCGGCAGGTTCTTTGATGTGGGCATTGCCGAACAGCATGCCGTAACCTTTGCCGCCGGCATGGCCCGTTCCGGTTACCGCCCGGTGGTGGCCATTTACTCCACCTTTTTGCAGCGGGCCTACGACCAAATTGTCCACGACGTTTGCCTGCCGCGCTTGCCGGTGCTTTTCGCCGTCGACCGCGCCGGGCTGGTGGGCGCCGATGGCGAAACCCATCACGGCGTATTCGACCTGGCCATGCTGAGGCACATTCCCAACATGACGGTAATGATGCCCAAGAACTGCAGCGAGCTGGAGCAAATGCTGGAATGGGGAGTGCGGCATTCCGGCCCGGTGGCGTTGCGCTATCCCCGCGGCGCCTGCCAGCCCCTGCCGGTGACCCTCTCCGGCCAGCCTCTGCAGTGGGGGCGGGGAGAGGTGCTCCGGGACGGCAGGGACGTGGCCATCATCGGGTTGGGGCCGACCCTGGCCCTGGCGCTCCAGGCCCAGGCCGAGCTGCACAACCGGGGCATCAGCGCCGCCGTGCTCAATCCCCGGTTTGTCAAGCCTTTGGATGAGGAATTGCTGGCGCAGTTTGCCCGGCGCTGCGGGCGCCTGCTGGTAGTGGAGGAACACGTGGCTGCCGGCGGGCTGGGCAGCGCTGTATTGGAAGCCTGCGCCAAATTGGCACTGGCGCCCCAAGTGCGGGTGCTGGGCATTGACGACTGTTTTGTGCCCCACGGCCAGCGCAGCCAGCTGCTGGACTGGTGCGGGCTTACGGTGGAAAATATAGTCGCTGCCGCCGTAAATATGCTGTCCGGGGAGAAGGCAAAAAGTGGCCGGGAAAAAAAGGCTTGACCTCCTGCTGGTGGAGAGGGGATTGGTCTCCACCCGGTCGCGGGCCAGAGCAGCCATCATGGCCGGTCAGGTGCTGGTGGACAACCAGGTGGTGGACAAGGCCGGCGCCCTGGTCCCGGATTCGGCTCAGGTGGAATTAAAAGGGGGCGACCTGCCCTTTGTCAGTCGCGGCGGCCTCAAGCTGGCCAAGGCAATAAAGGAATTTGGCATAGACCTGCGGGGGCGCAAGGTGCTGGACATAGGCGCTTCCACCGGCGGGTTTACCGACTGTTGCCTGCAGGCCGGGGCGGCCCTGGTCTACGCAGTGGACGCGGGGTATGGGCAACTGGCCTGGTCGCTGCGCACTAACCCCGCCGTCGTCAACCTGGAACGCACCAATGTGCGTTACCTTTCCAGGGAACAGCTGACCCGCGGCTTGCCGGATTTTGCCTGTATTGACGTTTCCTTCATTTCCCTGCGTCTGGTTTTGCCTGTAGTGGCAGAATTGCTGGCGGAACCGGGCGAAGTGGTAATGCTCATCAAGCCCCAGTTCGAGGCCGGCCGGGAGCAGGTGGGCAAAGGGGGAGTGGTCAGGGATGCCAAAATTCACCGCCAGGTGCTGGCCGGGGTTTTGGCCAAAGCCGAAGAACTGGGCTTTGTCCTGTGGCATCTCGATTTTTCCCCGGTGCAGGGTCCCCACGGCAACATCGAATACCTGGCCCACGGATTCTTTCGCGGTCCGGCACGGGAATTTGCGCCGCCCTCTCCCGAGTATACGGTCAAAAAAGCCCATGAGTATTTTGCGCAAAACCGGTAACCCCGGTTTTTTGCAATGCAGGAAATTAACGCACGGTGTGGAAGTATACAGGGAAATGGAGGGATAGGCGAGTATGGGGATCTTGACCACCGTCGACCTGGCCATCATTGCCGTTTTTGCCGCCCTGCTCCTGCTTTACAAAGTAGTGCGCGACTGGTACGGCATCAGGGAAGTCCCCAGGAGAATTGACAACCAGGCGGCGGACATGCTGCGGGAAGAGGGATACTTTGTCCAGGCCCGGGCAGCCGTTAAATTCATTGATTTCGCCATCGAGGGGCGCCGTCACCGCCAAAAGGTCAAGGCCGATTTGGTGGTCCGGCGCGGACTTAAGAAATATGTCGTGGAAGTAAACTCCAAAGACGGGACCAGCGTGCGCAATGCCGATATTCGCCGCCGCCTGCTGGAATACCAGATTGCCTTTGCGCCCAGCGGCATACTGATGGTGGACGTGGATACGGGCAGAACCAAGCTCATCGTCATCAACAACCGCCGGCGGCTGGTTACCATGCTGGCGTTGGCAGTCGCCCTGGCTCTGGGCGCAGTACTTTATTTATTAGCGAGGTAAACACATGAAAGCAGTCGCCTTGATAGCCAATTTAGACAAACCCAACGCCGGCAGCGTTGCCCGGCGCATCTGTGCGTGGCTTAAAGCCAGGAATATAGCGGTCTGGGCCCAGGAAGAACTGCTCTGCGGCGATGCCCGCTTTCGCTTCGGCGAACCGTTGCCCGCCGTGGACCTGGTCCTGGTCCTGGGCGGGGACGGCACTTTCCTCAATGTGGCCCGGCGCTATACCGGCGCAGGAATTCCTTTCCTGGGGGTCAACCTGGGCCGATTGGGTTTCCTGACCGAAGTGGAAGTGGGCGAATTGGACAGTGCTTTGGAAAAGGTGTACGCCGGGCAGTACACCATCGAGCGGCGGGCCATGCTCTGCGTGCAGGTCTGCCGCCGGGGCAAAGTGGTGGAGGAAACCTGCGCTCTCAACGAAGCCACCATTGCCAAAGGTCCCCTGGCCAGGATTATTCGCCTGGATGTCTGCGTCGACAATGTTCCCATCGGCAGCTACAACGGCGACGGCCTGATTGTTTCCACGCCTACTGGCTCCACCGGCTATTCCCTTTCGGCGGGCGGTCCCATCGTCGCCTCCAATGTGGACTTGTTGCTGATTACGCCCATTTGCCCGCATACACTGAGCGCCAGACCCATAGCTGTGGCCAGAAACGCCGTCATCGACGTCACCCTGATGTCGGTCCAGCCGGAAATAGTCCTTACCGTGGACGGCCAGCACAGCTTCAGCCTGGAGTACGGCGACCGGCTGACCATCACCGACGCCAAAGTCGAGACTCTCTTGCTCAGGTTGCAGGGCAAAAACTTTTTTGAAATCCTGCGCAAAAAATTAAAGGAACAAAATCGCTAAGGGTAGGGGGAGAGGATTTTGCTCCGGGAGTTGCACATTGAGAACTTTGCTTTGATTCAGGATTTGACGGTCATGTTCGGCGACGGGCTCAACATTTTGACAGGCGAGACCGGCGCCGGCAAATCCATAATCATCGACGCCCTCAATCAGGTGTTGGGGGACCGGGCCTCGGCGGAAATGGTGCGCACGGGAGATACCAAGGCGGTAATCAGCGCCGTGCTGGAAGTCAATGAGCAGGCAGCCCAGCGCTTGCGGGAACTGGGCCTGGGCGATCAGGAGGACACGGTCATACTGCAGCGCGAGATATACAACACCGGCAAGAGCCAGGCCCGAATCAACGGCCGGCCCGTCAATGTGTCTGTGATGAAGGAGTTGGGCAGCCTGCTGGTGGAAATCCACGGACAGCATGAGCACCAGGCCCTGTTGGATGAAAGCTCCCACTTGGACTTGGTGGACGCTTTTGGCGGACAGGAGGTGCTGGCGGTCCGGGAAGAGTACCGGCAGGTTTGGGCGGAGCTCAACCGGTATCAGCAGGAGCTAGCCGGCCTGCACGGCGATCAGCGCGAAAGGGAGCGCCTGCTGGATCTCCTGCAATACCAGGTGGATGAAATCGAGGCCGCCGCTTTGCGGGAGGACGAGGAAGAACAGCTGGCGGCGGAGCACAAGTTGCTGCTCAACGCCCGCAAGTTGGTGGAAATCTGCCGGCACAGCTATCATGCCTTGTACGAGCAGGACGACGGCGGTTCGGTGGTGGAAATCATCGCCAGGATAACCAACGAGCTCAACGCCTTTCGCGATCTGGATACCGCCCTGGAGCAATCCTGCACCCAACTGGAGGAATCCCTCTACGCCCTGGAAGACGTGGCCCGGCAACTGCGGAATTTTGCCGAGGCCTTTGCCTTCAATCCCCAGCGCCTGGCCGAAGTAGAGCAACGCCTGGATCTCATCAATAATTTAAAGCGCAAATACGCCGACACCATTCCCGGCATCCTGGCCTGGCAACGGGAAAAAATGGCCGAAATTGAAGCCATAAAGAACAGCGAAGCCCGCCATGCCCAGTTGCTCCAGCTCATTGATGAAGCCCGGGCCAGGGCGGGCCAATTGGCGGAAAAGCTCAGCATCCTGCGGCAAAAGGCGGGCGCCGAACTGGCTGCGGCCATTGAAGCGGAACTGGCCTACCTGCACATGCCCAACACCCGTTTTCAGGTCGACAACTCCTTCAGCGAAGATGAACAGGGACTGCCGGTGGGCGGCAAGCTCCTCAAGGCCCACGGGGCAGGGGTGGACAATATGCGGTTTTTGCTTTCGCCCAACCCCGGCGAACCCCTCAAACCCTTGTCCAGGATTGCCTCGGGAGGAGAACTGTCCCGCATCATGCTGGCAATCCTCAATGTCCTGGCCCGGCTTCGTCCCGCAGCCACCATGGTTTTTGATGAAATCGACGCCGGCATCGGCGGGCGCGCAGCCCAGGCCGTTGCCGAAAAGCTGGCCTCGGTTTCGGAACGGTGTCAGGTCATTTGCGTGTCCCATTTGCCGCAAATCACATCCATGGCCGACAACCACCTGTACATTTACAAGGAGGTTGAAGGGGGACGTACTGTCACCAGGGTCGTGCGCCTGGATATGGAGGGCCGCGTACGCGAGCTGGCCAGAATGCTGGGCGGCGCCGAAGTGACCGACGCCACCCTGCGCCACGCCCGGGAAATGCTGAGTCTGGCCAGCAAGATAAAAATTTAATTAATGCATAAAAATTCAGTTTGCCGAACACCTCTTTTTCCTGTCAAGAGGTGTTTGTTTTTTGCGGCTTTTCCGCCGGCCGGGCCGGCAAAATAATAAGTTTCCTGATTTGCAGATATTTAAATTTAACACCCTTTATTAACAGGATATCCGGCAGCTAAAAAACACACTTTAAAAGTGTAACGGCAAAAGTTTTGCAGGCGGGAGTGGTTGTAAAAAAGGGAGTGGGCAAATTGCACAAAAAAATATTAAAGCTGGGTTTGCTTTTGCTTATTTTGGGGATGTTCCTGGCCCCGGGAGTAAACACCCTGTTGTTAATTCCATCTGAGGTAACCCAGTTTGAAGGTGAAGAGCATCCCCTGGACTTCGACCTGCCCTGGGGGATAAGGATTATTGACAAAAACGGGATTTTGAAGCTGGCCGATGAAGTGGGAGGCGGTTTTGTCCTCCGCGCCGAAAGGGCGGGCAACTACCGGTTCAGTTTCAACCTGCTGGGGCTGATTCCCCTCAAGCAGATGCAGGTCAATGTCATACCGCCCCTCAGGCTGGCGCCTTCGGGCCACTCCATAGGGGTGCGGCTGTCGGAACGGGGGGTAATCATCGCCGGACTGGACAGCGTGCAGACCAGCTCGGGACCGGCAGAGCCGGCCAGGGATTCGGGCTTCAAGGTCGGCGACATCCTGGTGGCCGTCAACGATATACCCCTCGAAAACCTGGAACACGCTGCTGCCGTCCTGGAGGAGCAGTGCCGGCTGGGCCAGGAGCTGAGATGCGAAGTAATCAGGGGCGGAAAAAGCAGGGTGCTGAAAATCGTTCCAGTGTATGACCAGCTGCTGAACCGCAACCGGTTGGGTTTGCTGCTCAAGGACACCGCCGCCGGCGTTGGCACCATGACCTTCTATCATCCCGAAACGAAAATTTTCGGTGCGCTGGGGCACATGATTACTGATGAAAGCGGCAAACATGCGGTGGAGCTCAGTGCCGGCAGCATTGTCAGCGCCGAAATTGTCGACATCCAGCCGGGGCAGAGGGGTAAACCGGGAGAGAAAAAGGGCGCCTTCGCCCAGGATGAACCACTGGGGCATATTGCTTCCAACACCGACTTGGGCATTTTCGGCAAGCTGTACCAGTTTCCTCCGGGCAAGGTGCAGACCATTCCCCTGGGCTTTAAACACCAGGTCAGGACCGGCCCGGCCGAAATTCTCACGGTAATAGAGGGTACCAAAGTAGAAAGGTTCAGCATAGAAATTGAGAAGCTGTTTGTGCAAAAGAGCCCGGCCAGCAAGGGAATGATTATTCGCATTACCGACCCCAGACTGCTGGCGGTTACCGGCGGCATCGTACAGGGAATGAGCGGCAGCCCCATCATCCAGGACGGCAAACTGGTGGGCGCCATAACCCACGTGTTTATCAACGAGCCCCAGCGCGGATACGGGTGTTTTGCCGAATGGATGGTGATCGAATCGGGCTTGCTGGACGAAATAAATTCCGCAGTGCCTCCTGAAATCTGGGAGGCTTTTTTCAAATCTGTTTCCTTTCAAAGAAGGGATTATGATGAATACGTAGAAATAATAGAATTATAGCTAACAACCAATTTTTCCAAAAGGGGATGAAGTGTCTTGATTTCGGTAATGATTGCCGACGATAACCGGGAATTCTGCAATCTGTTGTCGGACTTCATGTCCACCCAAGAGGACATCCAACTGGTGGCCACAGCCAACAACGGGCTGGATGCTGTGGAAAAGGTCCGCGAGTACCGCCCCGACGTCCTGATCCTGGACATTATCATGCCTCATTTGGACGGTTTGGGGGTATTGGAGCGCCTCAATCAAAGCGGACAGCATCGTCCCCGGGTGATTGTCCTCACGGCCTTCGGCCAGGAGAGCATTACGCAGCAGGCGCTGCGCCTGGGCGCCGACTACTATGTGCTCAAGCCGTTTAATATCGACGTTTTAATCCGGAGGATTCGCGAGCTGCAGGGACTGGACAGTTCGGTGGTTTCCCTGCAGTCGGCGGGAAAATATATTGTCAACGAAGCGCCCAAGATAGATCTGGAAGCGGAGATAACCGACATGCTGCACGAAATGGGCGTGCCCGCCCACATCAAAGGCTACCAGTACCTGCGTTTTGCCATTGCCATGGTGGTGGAAGACATGTCGGTTCTCAACAGCATTACCAAGACCCTGTACCCCGAAATTGCCATAAAGTTCGAGACCACGCCCAACCGGGTAGAAAGGGCCATTCGCCATGCCATTGAAACCGCATGGGAACGCAGCGAACTGGAGGTCATCAACAAGATGTTCCGGTACACCATTCGCAACGACCGCGGCAAGCCCACCAACTCGGAATTTATTGCCATGCTGGCGGACAAGCTGAGGCTGAAATTGAAAAACTGATCTGGAAGGATACGGCATGCCGGGGGGAGAAGATATACTAAGCTACGGTGCATGCGGCGCGGCACGGGTTGTATACTGGACAAAGGAGGACAAAAGGTTGGCAAGACTGGATTGGAAAAGAGATGTGTTTCCCCTGCTGATGAAAACCGGAACAGGCATTATCATCCTTTAAATTCGAAATTGCCGCTGGCACCGATACCAGGGTGTGCCTCTGCGGCGCAGAGCTGGACCCGGGCGGGAAATTTTGCCCCGCCTGCGGAATCCCACAATAGCATATCCACAACGCTTCGCTTCCGGCGAGGCGTTTTTGTTTTTTAAGGATAATTTTGCCACCTCTGGTGCAATACTAAGTTGAGGAGTGATGCCATGAAGGGCAGATTGCGCAAAGGGCGCCGCACCAAAGATTTGATCAGCAGCCTGCGCAAGGGTGACATCGCCCTGATCAGCCATCGGGATTTGGACCTGGTGGCGGCCGAGGGCCTGGCCGCCAGGGGCGTGGCGGTGGTGCTCAATGACCAGGAGTTCATCAGCGGGCGCTATCCCAACTTGGGTCCGGGGTACCTGTTGGACCGCAACATCAAGTTGTACGATTGCGTTCCCGGGGAACTGTGGTCGGTGGCCGACGGCGCCCAGGTCAGTATCGACGAAAACCACGTCCTCACAGCCGGGCAGCAGAGGTTCAGGCTCGACCATCCCCTGACCAGAGAAAGAGCGGACCAGCTGTTGGCCATAACCAGGCGCAATTTGGACCGGGAACTGGATAAGTTTATCGACAACACCCTGGAATACGCCAAGCGGGAAAAGGAGCTCATTTTGGGTCTAAAAGACCTGCCGCCCCTGGAGACACCCATTTGGGGCCGGCCGGTGGTGGTGGTGGTCCGGGGCAGAGGCTACAAGCGGGACCTGCAGGCCATTATGCATTACATCAGAGAAAACCGGCCCGTTCTCATCGGCGTCGACGGCGGCGCCGATGCTTTGCTGGAAAACGGCCTCAAGCCGGATATAGTGGTGGGCGACATGGACAGCATCAGCGATAAGGCCCTGCACTGCCGGTGCGAGCGCATCGTCCACGCCTATTCCGACGGCCGGGCGCCGGGGCTGGAGAGGCTGAACAAACTGGGTCTTAAAGCTACTGTTTTTGCTGCTCCCGGCACCAGCGAAGACGTGGCCCTGCTGCTGGCCGCAGGCAAGGGCGCTGACCTGATTGTCGCCGTCGGCGCTCATTCCAGCATGATTGACTTTCTGGAAAAGGGGAGGCCAGGCATGGCCAGCACCTTTTTAACCCGCCTGAAAATAGGCGACAAGCTGGTGGACGCCCGGGGGCTGAGCAAGTTGTACCAGGGCAGGATGACTGTGGGCTGGGCCGTTGCCCTGTTTGCCGCCGCCATGATGCCGGTGGTGGCCTTGCTGTATGGCTCGCCCGGTTTCCGCCACCTGATGTATCTGTTGCTGTATAAACTGTCCAATGCGGTGGGAGGGTGATGATGGCTACCTTCAGATTTCACGTGGTCACGGTAATGGGTATTTTTCTCGCCCTGGCGCTGGGGATTTTCATCGGCAGCACCTTTACCGAAGAGGGTATTATCCTCCAGCAGCGGGGAACCATTGAGCGGATGCGGGCAAATATCGACGCCCTGCAGGACGAGCGCAGGGAGCTCAGGGACTATGCCGAAGGGCAAGCCAGGACCATCGCCCTGCTGGAGGGCTGGCTGGAAGACTTGTTGGACTTGTATTGGCAGAAGGTTTCCGTATCCGGCCGGGGCGTTTTAATCTGCCGCGAGGATTTTGCTGTGGAGATGCTGGAGCCTGCCCTCGCCGTCGTCCAGGCGCAAATAAAATTGCCTGACGCCTGCATTTCCTCCGCCGACCTGGCCGCAGCTGTCCGCGCCGGCGACGTCGCCGGGCTGCATGCCCAGGGGGTTGTTGTGGAAGGGAGTTTGCGCCCCCCGGACTTTGTGCTTCTGGCTCTCAATCCGGGACGCGAAGGCGCTGTGGCGCAGGAACTGGCCGAAGCCTTGCTGGCAGAGGAACTGCAGGTAATAGCCCTGGGCACAACGGAATGGGAGGGGCTGGCCGATTTGACCAGCCACCGCCTCTATTATTCGGTGTCCCATCTGGACACCCCCATGGGTTTGTACTGCCTGGGCGCCATCCTGCAGGGGCAGGGCGGGCACTACGGCGCCGACAACATCCTGCCCTTCCGGAGGGAGGAGCGGTGAAAATATCGGTGCTGGTTCCCGCCTACAATGAAGCCAAGACCATCGGCAGCACCCTGGACAGCCTGGCCGCCGCGCTGCCCCGCAGCGAAGTGGTGGTAATCGATGACGGCAGTACCGATGGAACAGGGGATGTGGCCGCGGCCAGGGGAGTTCTGGTCATCAGGAACCGCCGCAACCTGGGCAAGGCGACTGCGCTGGCCCGGGGGCTGCAGGTCTGCTCGGGAGATGTCGTTGCCATGGTGGATGCCGATATGGGACCCCAGGCCGGGGAAATACTGCCCTTAATCGAGGCCGTGGTCCGGGGCAGGTGCCACATGGCCGTTGCCCGCTTTGCCAGTTCCCGGGGCGGCGGACTGGGGCTGGTTAGGAATCTGGCACGATGGGGAATCTGTTTGTGCACCGGCGTCCGCCTGCAGGCGCCCCTTTCGGGACAGCGGGCCGCCTGTCGTTCCCTGTTGGAGCAATGCCTGCCGGCCGGAGGCGGGTACGGCCTGGAGACGGAACTGACGTTGCGGGCTCTGCGCTCGGGTTACCGGGTGTTGGAACTCCCCACCGGGTTTGTGCACCGGGGCCACGGCTGGCGGCTGGCCGGGATCAGGCACCGGGGGCGCCAGTTTTTCCACGTCCTGCGGGCTCTGTGGCGCGGGGGGGTGTGCCGGCGGTGGCAGGTTTTATAATGGCGCTGGCGGCGGCCCTGGTCCTGGCCGGTCCGACAGCCGCCATGCTGTCCCGGGGCCTGGCCGCTAAAAACTACCGGGGCGAGCTGATTCCCACCGGCATGGGCCTGGTCTTTCTCATGGCTGTGCTGGCCGGCTTGGGAGCGCTGGTCTTGCTGGGCAGGCTGGACCGGGAACCGGCTCTCGCCATAGCCTTTTGGCTGACCATGGTTTGCCTGGCCGGACTGGTGGACGACGCCGCCGGCGACGGCTCCAGCCGTGGGCTGCGGGGTCACTTTGCCGCCTTGCTTGGCGGCCGGCTCACCACCGGTATTGCCAAGATTATCTTGATTGGCGGCGGAGCTCTGGTCGCCGTGGACTGGAATTCGGGGTGGCGGGCTCTGGTCCAGGCGGCCATCCTGGCGTTGGCGGTTAACCTGCTGAACCAGCTGGACTTGCGCCCGGGCAGGGCCCTGAAGTTCTTTCTCTGCATAGCGGCGGTTGTTGCCCTGAGGGGAAATGCCCTGGCCGCCGTCGGGTGCGGAGCGGCGGCGGGACTGCTGAAGGGGGACCTGGAAGCCAGGTACATGCTGGGCGATGCCGGGGCCAATCTCCTGGGTGCCGTACTGGGTTTGGCGGCTGTGCAAACTGTCAGCCCGGGAGCGGGTCAGGCACTGCTGATGCTGGCCCTGGCGGCGGGCAATGCCCTGGGCGAGTTCAGTTCTTACAGCCGTCTCATCGCCGCCAGTCCAATTTTACAATGGTTTGACAAAATCGGCCGCCAGGCAGGGAAATAATGCCGCCATGGCGAAATAACTGCTATCTGCAATTTTCTGCAAGAGGTGAGCCGATGAGGAACTCCACCTCCATTTATCACCTGGAAGTGATTTTGGACGCCATCCACGACGGTATCATTGCCATCGACAAGCAGGGCAGGGTTGTGCAGATAAACCAGGCGGCGGCGGAACTGGTGGGCACCGCCAAAGACCAGGCTATCGGCCAGCACATTGAGCAGATCATACCCAATTCCCGGCTGCGGCGGGTGCTGGAGACGGGAGAACCGGAAATTAACCGCCAGCAGGAACTGGGCGACAATACCGTCCTCCTTTCCTCCCGGATTCCTGTCCGCGATGGCTCAGGCCAGATTATCGGGGCGGTGGCGGTGTTCCGCGATATTTCCGATATACGCAAGCTGGCCGAGGAAATCACCGACCTCAAAGAAATCCGGTCCCTTTTGGAGGCCATTATCAACGCCACCCAGGATGCCATTTCCGTTGTGGACAAAGAGGGCAGGGGAATCATGATTAACCCGGCCTACAAGCGGATTACCGGTTACAGCGAGGCCGATGTCCTGGGCAAGCCGGCCACGGTGGATATTGCCCAGGGTGAAAGCGTGCACATGAAGGTTCTCGCCACCCGCCAGCCGGTGCGGGGCGTGCAGATGAAGGTGGGGCGTGCCAAAAAAGACGTCCTGGTGGACGGGGCGCCTATTATGGTCAACGACCAGCTGGTGGGAAGCGTGGCAGTAATTCACGACATCAGCGAGATCAAGCGTCTCACCGAAGAGTTGGACAAGGCCAAGCAGATCATCCGTACTCTGGAGGCCAAGTACGATTTCAAAGATATAATTGCCCTCAGTCCCGACATGGTGCGGGTGGTGGAACTGGCCCGCAAGGCGGCCAACACCCCCGTTACCATCCTCCTGCTGGGGGAAAGCGGGACCGGCAAAGAGCTCTTCGCTCACGCCATCCACAACTCCAGCCGGCGCAGGCACAACCAGTTTATCCGGGTCAACTGCGCCGCCATCCCTGACAGCCTTTTGGAGAGCGAGCTCTTCGGTTACAGCGAGGGCGCCTTCACCGGCGCCCGGCGCGGGGGCAAAAAAGGCCTGTTTGAGCAGGCCAGCGGCGGCACCATTTTCCTTGATGAAATCGGCGAGGTCAGCCTCAATGTCCAGGCCAAGCTGCTGCGGGTATTGCAGGAGCGGGAGATTGTCCGGGTGGGGGATGCCAAGCCCATCCCCGTGGATGTGCGCATCATTGCCGCCACCAACATCGACCTGGAAAAGGCCGTGGCCGCCGGCAAGTTCCGCGAGGACCTGTATTACAGGATCCGGGTATTTCCCCTGTACATCCCGCCGCTGCGGGAAAGGCGGGAGGAAATTCCCGCTCTGGCCCGGCATTTGCTGCGCAAGTTTAACCAGGAATACGGCCGGGTGGTGGAGGACATATCCCAGGAAGCAATTGCACTGTTGCAGGAGTATTCCTGGCCGGGCAATGTCCGCGAACTGGAAAACATATTGGGCAGGGCGATAATCAATATGCGCCCCACCGAGACCGTCATCCGTCCCGAGCATTTGCCCCAGTTCTTTCCCCATGGCCCGCGCCAGACCCCGGTGGCCTCAGCCTTTGTCGGGCAGGAAGCCAGGTCCCTCAAGGATGCCGTGGCCGATTTCGAAAGGGAGTACCTGCGCCGGGCTTTGGAGCAACACAGGGGCAACAAGACCAGGGTCGCCGCCCAGCTGGGCATCTCCCTGCGTTCGCTGTACTACAAAATGGAGCGCTACGGCCTTTGATGCAATAAATTGCATGCAAACTTCTGCAGGAGCGTGAAAAATTTTGCATGCCCGTCCGCTTCAAGCCCTTGTGGCTTTTTGGCATAAAAATTGCATTGACAACCTTTTGCAATGCCAAATTTATTTTGGGGAGGTTGGGATATGAAAATTTTTGAAGCTATGGCTCGTGAGGGACATGAACAGTTGATCTTCAACTACGACAAGACATCGGGACTTAAGGCAATCATTGCCCTGCACGACACCCGACTGGGGCCGGCTCAGGGCGGCTGCCGCATGTGGAATTACGAATGTGAAGAAGATGCCATCATCGATGCCATGCGGCTGGCCAAGGGGATGACCTACAAATGCGCTGCCGCCGAACTGGATTACGGCGGAGGCAAGACGGTCATCTGGGGTGACCCCAAGACCAAAAAGCGCGAGGCATTGTTCCGCGCCTTGGGCCGCTATGTCGAGGCTCTCAAGGGCCGCTACAAGACCGGCACCGATGTGGGCACCACCTATGACGATTTCATCATCGCCCTCAAAGAGACCAGGCATGTCGGCGCCTTGCCGGAAGAATACGGCGGCGGCGGCAATTCGGGCATCATCACCGCTTTTGGAGTCTGGAAAGGTATGAAGGCGGTGGCCAAGGAACTGTTCGGCACCGATTCCCTCCAGGGCCTGACCGTTGCCGTTCAGGGTTTGGGCAAGGTGGGTTATCACCTGGTGGGGCACCTGGTTTCCGAAGGGGCCCGGGTCATTGCCAGCGACATCAACCAGGAGAATGCAGACAGGGCTGCCAAGGATTACGGCATCACCATTGTTGATCCTGAAGAAATCATGACGGTGGAATGCGATATCTTTTCGCCCAATGCCCTGGGCGCAATCCTCAATGACGAATCAATTCCCCGGCTCAAGTGCAAGGCCGTTGCCGGCGCCGCCAACAACCAGCTGGCCGAGCCTCGTCACGCCGATATGCTGGCCGAAAGAGGCATTCTCTATGCACCCGATTATGTCATCAATGCCGGCGGCCTCATCCAGGTTTGCGACGAACTGGAAGGCTACAATAAAGAGCGCGCCTTCCGCAAGGCCGGCATGATCTACCAGCGCCTGCTCAACATATTTGCCATGGCCAAGGCCGAAAATATCTCGACAGCTGTTGCTGCGGACAAAATAGCCGAGGAGAGGATTGAAACCATCAGCAGAGTCCGCCGCAGCTATGTGGGAGAATAACCGAGGTGAGCGATGACCCACTGGATTCTGGCAATCAATCCCGGTTCTACTTCCACCAAACTGGCGTTGTTTGAAGACGAAGTTTTGTATACCGCTGAAACCTTGCGCCACAATCCCCAGGAACTGGCTCCGGTCATTGCCGATCAGCTGGAGTACAGGACTGCTCTGGTTTCCCGGTGGCTGGAAGCAAACTTTAACGGCGACAAACTGAGCGCCGTCGTCGGGCGCGGCGGAATGCTGAAGCCCATTCCCAGCGGGACTTATGCTGTAAATGAGCGGATGCGGGAGGACTTGCGCAAGGGTGTCGGCGGGCAACACGCATCAAACCTGGGCGGTCTCATTGCCCACTCCCTGGCTTCGCGGTGGGGAATACCGGCCTTTATTGTCGACCCGGTTTCCGTTGACGAATTTATCCCCGAGGCCCGCATTTCGGGAATTCCCGAAATTGAGCGCCGCAGCCGTTCCCATGCGCTGAACATCCGCGCGGTGGCCCGGCGGGCGGCCCGGGATTTGGGGCACGAACTGGAGGACATCAACCTCATCGTCGCCCATCTGGGCGGGGGCATTTCCGTAGCTCCTTTGCAGAAAGGACGCATGCTGGATGTCAACGACGCCAACGAAATGGGTCCCTTCTCTCCTGAGCGCAGCGGAGGACTGCCCACAGGGGATTTGGTGAAACTGGCTTTTTCGGGGAAGTATACCCAAGAGGAGCTGGTAAACAAAATTCTCCGGGGCAGCGGCCTTTTGGGATACCTGGGTACCAACGACGGGGTCGAGGTGGGGCGGCGCATTCAGGCCGGCGATAAAAAAGCCGAGCTGATTGGCCGGGCCATGGCCTATCAGATTGCCAAAGAAATCGGCGCCATGGCTACAGTGCTCTGCGGCCAGGTCCGGGCCATAATCATCACCGGCGGCCTGGCCCACTACAACCGGCTGACAGGCTGGATCAAAGAGCATGTCCGCTTTATTGCCCCAGTTCTGATTTATCCCGGCGAGGACGAACTGCAAGCTCTGGCCGCCGGTTGCCTCCGCGTGTTGCGGGGAGAAGAGTCGCCCCGGGAATACCAATAGGGGAGGTGGAAATATGTACCGCAATTTGGATGAAATCAGAGAAGCAGCCAAGAACCTGCCCAACCGCCAGCGCCTGGCCGTGGCGGCGGCCCAGGACCAGGATGTCCTGGAAGCGGTGCGGGATGCGGTGGACTGGGGCGTAGTCTCCGCCATCCTGGTGGGGGATGAAGCCCAGATCCGCCAGCTCGCCCAGGCCGTCAATCTGGACCTGGCCAAATGCCAGGTGGTGGCAGAACCCGATCCTGTGGCGGCGGCCCGCAAGGCCGTGGCCATGGTGGCGGCGGGTGAGGCCGACCTGGTGATGAAGGGCAAGGTGGGCACTGCCGACATCCTCAGGGCTGTCCTGGACAAGGAACAGGGCCTGCGGACGGGCAAGCTCCTCAGCCATGTCACTGCCCTGGACATCGAAGGCTACGACCGCCTGCTCTTTATGACCGACGGGGCCATGAACATTGCCCCTGACCTGGGTCAAAAGGTGCAAATCGTCCAGAATGCCGTGGATGTGGCCCGGGCTGTGGGCATTGCCGAGCCCAAGGTGGCCGCTTTGGCTGCCGTAGAGCTGGTCAATCCCGACATGCCTGCTGCCGTGGAGGCCGCCCTTCTGGCCAAAATGGCCCAGCGCGGGCAGATTAAGGGCGCCATTGTCGACGGCCCCCTGGCATTGGACAATGCCGTATCCCTGCATTCCGCCCAGGTCAAGGGCATTGTGAGCCCGGTGGCCGGTCAGGCCGATATCCTCATGGTTCCGGATATCGAGGCGGGCAACGTTCTCTACAAATCCATAGTTTACTTTGCCAGGGCCCGGGTGGCGGGGGTCATTGCCGGGGCCAAGGCGCCGGTGGTGCTGACCTCCAGGTCAGATTCCCACGAAGCAAAGTTGGATTCAATAGCCTTTAGCGCGGTCTTTGCCGCCGGGCTGAATCAATAAAAATTTAGAAAGGAGTATGCGTATGAAGATCTTTGAGTACATGGAGAAGTACGGGTACGAGCAGTTGGTTTTCTGTCACGACAAGACTTCCGGACTAAAAGCTATCATAGCCATTCATGACACCACTTTGGGTCCCGCCCTGGGAGGCACCCGGATGTGGAACTATGAAAACGAGGAAGACGCCATCCTCGACGTCCTCCGCCTGGCACGGGGCATGACCTACAAGGCCGCGGCTGCGGGCCTCAACCTGGGCGGCGGCAAGGCCGTCATCATTGGCGATCCCAAGAAGGACAAGAGCGAAGAATTGTGGCGGGCCTTCGGCCGCTTTGTCCAGAGCCTCAACGGCCGCTACATTACCGCCGAAGACGTGGGCACCACCGTCCAGGACATGGACATCGTCCGCCTGGAAACCGAGTACGTCACCGGTGTATCTGCTTCTGCCGGCAGCAGCGGCGACCCCTCCCCCAAGACAGCTTTGGGTGTTTTCATGGGCATGCTGGCCACCGCCAAGGAAGTATGGGGCAGCGACGACATTTCCGGCAAGACCGTGGCTGTTCAGGGCATCGGCCATGTGGGCTACTACCTGTGCAAGCATCTGCATGAAGCCGGCGCCAAGCTCATCGTCACCGACATCGATCAGGAGTCCGTCAACCGGGCCGTCCAAGAATTCGGCGCCCAGGCTGTCGAGCCCGATGCCATCTACGATGTGGAGTGCGACATCTTTGCTCCCTGCGCCCTTGGCGCCGTCGTCAACGACAACACCATCAACCGCTTTAAGTGCAAGGCCATTGCCGGTTGCGCCAACAACGTGCTGGCTGAAGACCGCCACGGCGACGAGCTGCACAGGCGCGGTATTCTCTATGCTCCCGATTACGTCATCAATGCCGGCGGCCTCATGAACGTGGCCGACGAACTCAAGGGTTACAACGAAGAGCGGGCCATCGCCACCGTAAAGACCATTTACAACAACATCGCCAAGGTCTACGAAATCGCCAAGCGGGACAACATCCCCACATACAAGGCTGCCGACCGCATGGCCGAAGAGCGCATCGAGAAGATCGGGCGCATCCGCTCCAACTTCATCCGCCGTTAGCAGAGCAGGGGAAAGTTGTGGATGCCAATCCACAGCTTTCCCCCCTTTGAGGAGGGAGAACGTGTCGCATCGTCTGTTAATCATAAATCCCGGATCAACTTCCACCAAGATTGCAGTCTATGAAGACGAAAAACCCCTGCTGGAACAGACCCTGCGCCATTCTGCCGAGGAGCTGCAGCCCTTTGCCGGCATCATTGACCAGTACCAGTACCGCAAGGAAATTATCCTGGAGAGCCTGCACAGCCAGGGCATCAACCTCAACAAACTGTCGGCGGTGGTTGGCCGCGGCGGAGTGGTAAAACCCATTCCCGGCGGTACATACATCGTCAACGACCGCATGGTTGAGGACTTGAAAAGCGGCGTTCAGGGCCAGCACGCGTCGTCGCTGGGCGGTCTTATTGCCCGTGAAATAGCCGATCAGTTTAACATCCCCGCCTATATTGTCGACCCGGTGGTGGTGGATGAGCTTTCGGATCTGGCGCGCATCTCCGGGATGCCGGAAATCCAGCGCCGCAGCATTTTCCATGCCCTCAACCAAAAAGCAGTTGCCCGCCGGGCAGCCGCCGAGGCCGGCAAAAAATACGAAGAGGCTAACTTCATCGTCGTCCACCTGGGCGGCGGCATCTCCGTCGGCGCCCACCAGAAGGGCAGAGTTGTGGATGTCAACAACGCCCTTAACGGTGACGGTCCTTTCTCTCCGGAGCGGGCCGGAGGCTTGCCGGTGCTGGACCTGGTCAAACTCTGTTACAGCGGCAAGTACACTTTGGAACAACTCCAGAAAAGGCTGGTGGGTCAGGGCGGCCTGGTGGCTTACCTGGGCACCAACGACGGGCGCGTCGTGCAGGAACGGGTAGCCGCGGGGGACAAGGAGGCTGAACTAATCTACCGGGCCATGGCCTACCAGATTGCCAAGGAAGTGGGCTGTTGCGCAGCCGTCCTCAAGGGCGATGTGGACGCCATCATTCTCACCGGCGGCCTGGCCCACGATGACACCTACCTGGTGCCCTGGATTGAAGAAAGGGTGTCCTTCATAGCGCCGGTAAAGGTCTATCCCGGTGAATTTGAAATGCTGGCCCTCGCTCAGGGCGGCCTGCGGGTCCTGACCGGCCAGGAGCAGGCCAAGGAGTACAAATAGCGGAAAGGTGGGGGCTATGGGCCGAAAAATCGTAATCGTTGGCGACTACGGCAGCGGCAAGACGGAGTTTTCCCTCAACCTGGCCAAAACCCTGGCCGGGCAGGGAAAGCTGGTTTTGGTGGACCTGGACATCGTCAACCCTTATTTTCGTTCCCGGGAAGCCACCGAGCTCCTGGAATCCATGGGGGTGGAGGTGGTGTACAACCGGGATTACCGCACCGCCGACCTGCCGGCCCTGAGCCCCCGCATTGACGCCGTTCTCTCCGGGCCGGAGACTGTTATCCTGGATGTCGGCGGCGACGGAGGGGCGGTGGTCCTGGGCAGGTACCGGCCGCTGTTGCTCAAGCAACAGGCCGACATCTGGCTGGTGGTCAACTGTATGCGCCCCTTTACCGCCGACCCCGCGGGAATCATCAATGCCGCCCGGCGCATTGAGGGGAAAGCGCGTCTTAGTATCACCGCACTTATCAACAACACCAATCTGGGCCGGGAAACCCAGGCCGATCACCTGCGCCACGGCGCCGAAATCCTTGCCCGGGCCTCCGCGCAAATGGGCGTGCCGGTGCTCTTCCACTGCGCCCGGCCCCACCTCATTCCCCATTTGCGGGAGTTTGGAGACTCATTGTTTGCCATGGAACTGAGCTTGTTCCCGGCGGATATCATCTAGTGAGGGAGGTTTACCATTTGCCCAAGGTAGAATTTGAACGTGAACGCTGCAAAGGCTGCGAACTGTGCGTAAGCGTCTGCCCGACCAAGATCATCTTCATGGACGAGAAGATTAACAAGAAGGGGTACCGGGTGGCCACCGTCACCGAGATGGACAAATGCATAGGCTGTGCCATGTGCGCCACGATATGCCCCGATGTGGTCATCACGGTATACAAGTAGCAATTTCAAGGAGGTTTAAGAATGGCCAAACAACTAATGAAGGGCAACGAAGCCATCGGCGAAGCTGCCATCCGGGCTGGTTGCCGTTATTTCTTCGGCTATCCCATTACCCCCCAGAACGAGGTGCCTGAATACATGGCCCGGAGGCTGCCCGAAGTGGGCGGGGTTTTCCTCCAGGCCGAGAGCGAAGTCTCCGCCATTAACATGGTGTATGGAGCTGCCGGCGCCGGCGCCCGGGTAATGACCTCTTCGTCCAGCCCCGGCATCAGCCTCAAGCAGGAAGGGATTTCCTACATTGCCGGCTCCGAGCTGCCCTGCGTCATTATCAACATCATCAGAGGCGGCCCCGGTCTGGGCGGTATTCAGCCTGCGCAGTCTGATTACTTCCAGGCCACCAAGGGCGGCGGCCACGGAGACTATCGCCTTTTCGTCTTTGCCCCTGCCAGCGTGCAGGAAATGGTGGACCTGATTATGGAGGCCTTCGACATCGCCGATTACTACCGCAACCCCGTAATGGTACTGGGCGACGGCACCCTGGGCCAGATGATGGAACCGGTGGAGTTTAAAGAGCCCAAGAAGCGGGATTTGCCGCCCAAGGACTGGGCCACCACCGGCGCCAAGGGCCGCAAGCGCAACATCATCAACTCCCTGTCCCTGGTTGCCGAGCAGCTGGAGGAGCACAACTGGAAACTGCAGAAAAAGTACCAGCACATGAAAGAGCATGAGCAGCGCTGGGAGCTGTACAAATGCGACGATGCCGAACTGGTTCTGGCCGCTTTCGGCACCACCGCCCGCATCGTCAAGAGCGTCGTCAACCAGCTGCGGGAGCAGGGAATCAAAGCCGGCCTGCTGAGACCCATTACCATTTTCCCGTTCCCCGACAAGGCCTTTGCCCAGCTGCCGGACACCGTCAAAGCCTTCCTGACTGTGGAAATGAACACCGGCCAGATGGTGGAAGATGTGCGCCTGGCCGTTAACGGCAAGCAGCCTGTCCACTTCTTCGGCAGGACGGGCGGAATTGTGCCCACTCCTGCTGAGATTATCGCCAAAGCCAAGGAAATCATGGGAGGTGTGCGGTAGTGAAGGTCGTATTTCAACGCCCCACAGCCTTAACTGAGCGGCAGACCCACTATTGTCCGGGCTGTACCCACGGCATCATTCACCGCCTGGTGGCCGAAGCCATCGATGAGCTGGGCGTCCTGGACAAGGCCGTCGGCGTCGCTTCGGTAGGTTGCTCCGTTTTGGCTTACGAATACTTTAACTGCGACATGCAACAAGCCGCCCACGGCCGCGCTCCGGCGGTAGCTACGGGCATCAAGCGGGTCCATCCCAACAACATCGTCTTCACTTACCAGGGGGACGGCGACCTGGCTTCCATCGGTATGGCGGAAATCGTCCACGCCGCAGCCCGCGGAGAAAAGATAACCGTCATATTTGTCAACAACGCTATTTACGGCATGACCGGCGGGCAAATGGCGCCCACAACCCTGGTGGGGCAAAAGACCACTACTTCACCCTACGGCCGTCAGGCAGAGCACTGCGGCTATCCCGTCCGTATTTCCGAGCTCCTGGCCACCTTGCAGGGCGCTGCCTATGTGACCCGGGTTTCGGTCCACGACGTGCCCAACATCCGCAAAGCCAAGCGGGCCATCCTCAAGGCTTTTGAAGTTCAGCAAAAGGGACTGGGCTTTTCCATAGTGGAAGTCATCTCCACCTGCCCCACCAACTGGGGAATGACGCCGCTGGAAGCCCTGAAATGGGCCAAGGAAAACATGCTGGAATACTATCCCCTGGGCGAGTTTCGTACTCCCGAGGAGGTGAAGTAACATGGCAGAAATGATTTTTGCCGGATTTGGCGGCCAGGGCGTCATGTCCATGGGCATGATGCTGGCCTACGCCGGGATGCTGGAAGGAAAGAATGTTTCCTGGATACCGTCCTACGGACCGGAGATGAGGGGCGGAACCGCCAACTGCGCCGTGGTGGTTACTTCCGACGAAATTGGCTCGCCCTTTGTCACCGACCCCGATGTGGTGGTGGCCATGAACCTGCCCTCCATGGACAAGTTTGAACCCAGGCTCAAGAAGGGCGGACTGCTGATCTACAACTCCTCCCTCATTGAGCGCGAGGGCGGCAGGGATGACATCGAAGTTATCGGCATTCCTGCCAACGAAATAGCCAGCGAACTGGGCAACAGCCGGGTGGCCAACATGGTGGTCATGGGCGCCCTCCTGGCCAAAACGGGAGTGGCTAAGCCCGAATCCGTCAAGGATGCCCTGCGCAAAGTCCTGCCCGCCCACCGCCATGACTTGCTTCCCGTCAACGAGCAGGCCATGGAACGGGGCGCCGAGTACGTGAGCAAAGACAGATAGAGGCCGCAACGGCCTCTTTTTTGTTCCCCGGCCGCGATATTTCCCCGGTTTTGGGACAGATTATCCCGGGGTGATAAAATTGCGCGGCCGCAGATTATTGGCTAATTGCACAGGTTATTACCGGGGCGGCAACACCAAATTGGGCCGGCCCGGCGGGGAGGAGCCCGTCCATGCCCGGCCTTAACCTCAGGCGCGCCCGGGTGGTTGCTGTGGACGGCCAGGACGGCGGGGCCCAGTTTGTCCGGGTTGCGGTGGGGGAAAAGGTGGAGAAGGCCGTCAATTACCTGGCCCTGGGCCGGGCAGTGGCCCCGGGCCAGGAGGTGTTGCTCAACACCACTGCCGTCGACCTGGGCCTGGGCAGCGGCGGTTACCACTTTATTTTGCCGGCGCAAGCCCGCAGGTCCCCCGGGTGGGGGCATCAAATGAAGCTGCGCTACACTCCCCTCCAGGTGCAGGTGGATTGCGCCGAAGAACAGGGCAGCCCGTGGCACGACCTGTTTAAGACACCCCATGGGCTGGCGGGCATTCCGGTGCTGGCGGCGGAGCTGCACAGCATGGTGCCGCCCCTGGCCCTGGCCGTCAGGACTTTGGCGCCCCGGGCCAGAATTGCGTACGTCTGCACCGACGGCGGCGCCCTGCCGTTGGCATTTAGCCGCAACATCCGCGCTCTCAGGGAACTGGGCGCCATTGTCGCCGTCATCACCGCCGGCCACAGTTTTGGCGGGGATTTGGAGACAGTTAACGTCTTTACCGGGCTTCAGGCGGCTGCAAAAGTTGCCGGCGCCGATATAATCATCGCCGCCATGGGGCCGGGCATTGCCGGCACCGGCACGGTCTACGGCTTTTCGGGGCTGGAGCAGGGTTTTGTCCTCCAGGCCGCCCGTGCCCTGGGCGGACAGCCGGTGTTGGTTCCCCGCATCGGTTTCTGCGATTCCCGCTGGCGTCATCATGGCTTAAGCCATCACAGCATAACCATTGTCTCCCGGGCCTATTCCGGTCCCGTTTGGGTACCCATGCCCCTTTTGCCGCGGCCCTGTCTCGCCGTGCTGGCAAAACAGGCGGCCAGTTTGCCCCGGCGCTGCCGCGTGCGCTGGCTGGACGGTTCATACATCGGCGGCATTGCCCGGCAAGAGGAAAAACTGTTTTGCAGCATGGGCAGGACCTTTCGGGAAAACCCACATTTCTTCCTTGCCCTGGGCGCCGCCGCCCGGCTGGCGGCGGAATTGTACAGGTCTAAACCGCCCCCGTTGCGCATAGCTATTAAGTAGCCTGGAGCAGGGGGAGGGGAGGATTTGAAGCTGAGGCAGCTGTTTCTGTACCCCAGGGAATACGCCGGCGTATTCCGCGTTTCCGCCCTGATTTTAGTCGTCGCCCTGGTTTTTGGCTTGATCTTCGGTTCGGTGTACGTGCGCTACATGGACTGGTACGACCTGGAAAAGCTGGAAAGCGGCCTCAATTATTTTGTCCAGATTACCGACGAGGGCGGTTCGGTCTCCCGGGCCAAGGTGGCCAGCAATTCTTTCAACACCAACGGCCTGTTCATACTGTATACCACCATCTGCGGCCTGACGGTAATTGGCCTGCCTCTGGTGGTGGCGATGCTGGCCTTCCGCGGCGCCCTGTTGGGCTTTACCACGGCATACCTGATCCATCGCCTGGCCTGGCGGGGGATGGCCTTTGTGCTGGTGACCCTGTTTCCCTTTGCCGCCGTCATCGTCCTGGTCTCATTGTTTTCGGGGGCCAGCGCCATGACCTTCAGCTGGTTAATGGTCAAAAAAGTATTCGGCAAAGGCGACCGCCTGCCCACCCCTATCCTGGGTTTTCTCGTCCTGCAACTGGGCGCCTTTGTCGCCATGTTCCTGGTGGCCATGCTGGAAGCGGTGGCCGTGCCCTGGTTGTTTCAGCGCCTGTTGCCCTGGGCGTTGTCCCAATGATTTAAGACCTGCCCTTTCCCGCCGGGGGGGCAATATTACCCCGACCTTTGCCCGCAGGGCGAGAAAATACCGGCTACCTGGCCTGGTATCGGGATACGCCGCCCTCGCTGCGCGCAGATCCCCCGGGCTGGGCGGTGCTGAAAAAATATCTCGACGACGGGACCATTGGTTACCTGGAAAGCATAAAGCCGGCCAATCTGTCGGGCAAAAGCCTCTCCGCCAGCATTAGCCGCGGCGGGCGGGTAAAACTGGCCACCGGCTGGCTGTTCATAGAAGAATCGGAAAGCGGGCTGGAATTCCTGTTTGAGCCGGCGCCCCGGTATACGCAATAGCAGAGTGCGGGGTACCCAAAAAGGCCCGGCGGCGGGCCTTAAATGCAAATGAAAACCAGGAGGGCTGTGTCGCCCTCCTGGTTTTATATTTTCTGCAGGTCGTCCAGCAGTTGCTGCAGGGTTTCGGCGGCGTCGCCCAGGAGGAAGCTGACTCCCTCGGTGCGGGAATAGATGGGGTTGTCGACGCCGGCGTAACCGGGTTTGAGGTCGTAGTTGCAGATGATGATGTGTTTGGCCTGGTCGGCGTTGAGGATGGGCATGCCGGAAATGGGCGTGTCCGTGGTGTCCCGGGCTGCGGGGTTGATGACGTCGTTGGCCCCCACCACCACACAGGCGTCGGCCTGGGCAAACTCGTCGTTGATGGCTTCCAGCTCGTAAAGCTGTTCATAGGGCACGTCGGCTTCGCTGAGGAGGACGTTCATGTGCCCGGGCATGCGGCCGGCCACGGGGTGAATGGCGTACTTGACCTCGGCGCCCCTTCTTTCCAGTTCATCGGCCAGCCTCTTGACCAGGTGCTGAGCCTGGGCCAGGGCCATGCCGTAGCCGGGGACAATGATGACCTTCCCGGCCTTGGCCAGGACGGCCGCTGCTTCAGACCCGGCGGGCTCAGCTTTTTCTTCCTTGCCCTGTTTCTGCAGGTCGTCCAGCAGTTGCTGCAGGGTTTCGGCGGCGTCGCCCAGGAGGAAGCTGACTCCCTCGGTGCGGGAATAGATGGGGTTGTCGACGCCGGCGTAACCGGGTTTGAGGTCGTAGTTG
>Ga0208823_1000063_pt1 | contig 89551 bp, 89 predicted proteins | sample AD_UKC075_MetaG_FD_184440 | JGI IMG/M metagenome (GOLD analysis project Ga0208823, IMG submission 184440) | Active sludge microbial communities of municipal wastewater-treating anaerobic digesters from USA - AD_UKC075_MetaG (SPAdes) (version 2) | ecosystem: Engineered > Bioreactor > Anaerobic >...
CATCTATTATCCTGGCAGAGCTCAGCTCAACCTGCCTGGACACCTGTTCCAGTGGTCCAACTGCCAAAATCTTGTCCCCTTGTATAGCCAAGGCACCATCTGTCAAGCCAAGGCGGCCGAAGTCGGATCCTCTCTGAGGTTTATTACTGAACCCCCTGAGGGTGGCAATACGCCCGTTGAGGATAAGCAAATCGGCCTTATTCCTCATGGGACCACAACCTGGTTTCGAGGATTTGATTCATTGAAAACTCCTCAAGGCCCAAGTAATAGTCGAGGCTTTGGACCAAGGCTTCCAAGGGCACGAGGCCGATTATTTCACTGCCGATGATGTTAACGCCATATCTGCGGGCTTCGGCCCGGATGAGCTCCACCACTCTGTAGAGGGGAGTTTCTTTATAGTTGACCATATTCATGGAGACCTGGACTATGCCCCGTGCCTCCAGTTTGACGCCCATTGCCTTGACAGCTTTAAGGCCGCCGCTGGCATGGCGGACATTGCGGGCAATTTGGTTGGCGATATCGATATTATCGGTGCCCAAATTGACATTAAAGGCTATCAGCGGCATCCTGGCGCCGACGGCAGTGGCACCGCTTTTGGCGTTGAAAACAGTGGGACCGAAATCGGGCTTGCCGCTTTCGCTGGCCATCTTTTTCGGAAGACCCTCATACTGACCGCGGCGCACCGACGCCAGATTTCGATTGGCGGGGGTGGTCGCGGCATTTTCATAAAGGTACACGGGAATTCCCAGTTCTTCGCCAATGCGCTTGCCTACCCGCCTGGCCAACTCAACGGTTTCCTCCATCGTCACTCCCTGAATGGGAATAAAGGGCACGACATCTATAGCCCCCATCCGGGGATGCTCGCCGCTGTGGACAGACATGTCTATAAGCTCGGAAGCTTTCCTGCACAGGGCCATTGCCCCCACTTCGACCCCTTCGGGCGTGCCCACAAAGGTGATTACCGAGCGATTGTGGTCTGCATCGGAGGACCAGTCTAGGAGTGTGACATCGACAACACCGCGAAGACTGTCGACAACTGCCTTCACGGCTTCCTGATTTCGTCCCTCACTGATGTTGGGAACGCATTGCACAATTTTTTGCATGTGCTATTCCTCCTTCAGCATGGGTATATGAATTCCATGCCGCCGGGAAGCGTCAACAGCCTGTTGATAGCCTGCATCGACATGGCGGATTATGCCGGTGCCCGGGTCGCTGGTGAGGACCCGCTCCAGACGCCAGTGGCTATCGGCAGTGCCGTCAGCAACAACCACCATACCTGCATGAATTGAATAACCAATGCCTACGCCGCCGCCGTGGTGAACAGATACCCAACTGGCCCCGTTGACCGCGTTAATCAGGGCATTGAGGACTGGCCAGTCAGCAATGGCGTCACTGCCATCCAGCATAGCTTCTGTCTCCCGGTTGGGGGAAGCAACGGAACCGCAGTCTAAATGATCCCGGCCAATGACAATGGGGGCCTTGATTTTTCCGGCCTTGACCAATTCGTTAATGGCCAGGCCAAATTTCGCTCTCTCGCCATAACCTAGCCAGCAAATTCTGGAGGGCAGACCTTGGAAGGCTACCTTTTCCCGGGCCATAGTAATCCAGCGCCGGAGATTGACGTCCTCGGGGAACAGCTCCAGGACTAAATCGTCAGTGGCGGCTATGTCAGCAGGGTCTCCGGACAGTGCTGCCCAGCGGAAGGGACCGCGGCCTTCGCAAAATTGGGGCCGGATGTATGCAGGGACAAAGCCGGGGAAATCGAAGGCATTTTTCACCCCTTGCTTATACGCGTTTTGCCTGATGTTATTGCCGTAGTCAAAGACGATTGAACCTGCCTTCTGCATATCCAGCATTGCCTGCACGTGAATGGCCATGCTTGCCATAGAACGGGAAATGTACTCTTCGGGATCAGATTGCCGCAAAGCAATGGCCTCTTCCAGGCTTAAGCCTGCAGGAACATATCCTCCCAGAGGATCGTGGGCAGATGTCTGGTCGGTGACGAGATCCGGTGTAATCCCCCTGCGCACCATCTCAGGCAGCACTTCTGCAGCATTGCCGATGAGGGCTATGGACAAGGGCTCCTTCTTTGCGAGAGCTTTTCCCGCCATCTCGAGGGCATCATCCAGACTTTCTGTCAGGCAATCGCAATAGCGGGTGTCCAGGCGGCGCTGCGCCCGCTGGCGGTCCACCTCCACAATTATTGCCACACCTTCATTCATTGTAACTGCCAGGGGCTGAGCCCCGCTCATGCCGCCCAAGCCTGCGCTGACCACCAATCTGCCCGCCAGGGTGCCGCCGAAGTGCTGCCGACTGGCTTCGGCAAAGGTCTCATAGGTTCCCTGGAGTATACCCTGGGTCCCTATGTAGATCCAACTGCCGGCAGTCATCTGGCCGTACATGGTCAGTCCCTTGGCCTCCAAGTCCCAGAAGTTATCCCAGGTAGCCCAGGCTGGTACCAGGAGGGAATTCGCCAGAAGCACTCTGGGGGCAAGCTCATGAGTGCGAAAGACACCCACAGGTTTTCCCGACTGGATCAACAGAGTTTCATCATTCTCCAGCTCTTGCAGCGACCTGATAATCCCGGCCAAAGCTTGATGATTCCGGGCAGCCTTGCCGGTGCCGCCATATACAACCAGGCGGCTGGGATCTTCTGCAACCTCTGGATCGAGGTTGTTTAGCAGCATGCGCAGAGCAGCCTCTTGGTGCCAGCCTTTGCAACTCAATTCTGTGCCCCGGGGGGCGCCATTTAATTCCATGCTTTCACTCTCCTAACAGAATATTGTTTAACTTTCCTTCTGCCAGCAGCCGAGACAACAGCTTGATGTCCTCATGGAATGCCCGGTCCTCATCCATAAAGCTGACAGATTGACGAACCAATTTATACATCTTGTGACCGCAAGGGCTGAGAAGCTCGGGACCCCTGAAATCGAGGGCCTGACACGCTGCCAGCAATTCAATAGCCAGGACATCCTGGAGATTGGCAGCCACCTGGCATGCTTTATTGGCGGCGTTAGCCCCCATACTGACATGGTCTTCCTGATTGCCTGAAGACGGTATGGAGTCGACACTGGCGGGATGGCAGAGAATCTTGTTTTCTGCAACTAAGGCTGCAGCCACGTACTGAGCAATCATCAACCCGGAATTAAGACCCCCTTTATCGGTAAGGAAGGGGGGGAGATCGCTTAATTGAGGGTTTACCAGGCGCTCCAGCCGCCGTTCCGAGATATTTGCCAGTTCTGCCATTGCAATGGCAAGCAAATCAAGGGCCAGGGCCAGAGGTTGGCCATGAAAATTTCCCCCGGAGATGACCTGACCTTCATCGGCAAAAATCAGGGGGTTGTCTGTGGCAGAATTGATTTCCCGTTCCAAAACCTCAGTGACCCAGGCAAAGGCATCGTTGCTGGCCCCATGGACTTGGGGAATGCACCTGAGGGCGTAGGCATCCTGGGTGCGCAACTCTCCCGGCTGACTCACCAGCCTGCTGCCTGCAAGGAGTTTTTCCAGTCGTTTAGCGCAAGCTCGCTGGCCAGGGTGGGGACGAACCATTTGCATCAGGGGCGAATAAGCAGCAGGGATGCCTCTCAGGGCTTGACAGGTCAAGGAGGCAATGGCATCTGCCGCGAGAGCCAGTTTCTTAGCTTGGATAAGACAGAGCACCCCCCGCGCCGACATATATTGGGTGCCATTGATAAGGGCTAAGCCTTCTTTTGCCGCCAATACTGCAGGCTCAAGCCCGGCCTTTTGCAAAGCCTGACGGGCCGGGACTGTCTTCCCCTGCTCCCAGGCCTGCCCCTCGCCAATGAGAAACAGAGCCATATGCGCAAGGGGCACCAAATCGCCGCTGGCGCCAAGGGACCCCTTTGTGGGAATAACCGGCAATACATCTTTGTTGAGACAGTCTATGAGCAATTGGACTAATAGGGGGCGAACTCCGGAATGCCCTATTGCCAGGGCGTTGGCCCGGAGGAGCATGAGGGCCCGGGTCTCCGGTTTGGAAAGCGGTTCGCCAACCCCACAGGCATGGCTGCGAATTAAGTTTAGCTGCAGCTGGCCGACATCCTCTGCCGCGATGACGATATCGCTAAAGCGGCCAAAACCCGTGGTAATGCCATACACCGGCTGTTTGCGCGCAATTAGAGCGTCGACATACAGTCTGGCTTTTTCCATAGTCTCAACTGCAGATGCAGCCAACTCCGCCTTCTGCCCATAGGCAACTGCTGCCACTTGCTCAAGGGTGAGGCTGTGCCCATCTATTAGTACATTCATTGGCTCTTTCCTCCTTTAGCACACTCAAGGGATAAAGAAAGGGGTTGGCTGTGACAGACACAATACCAACCCCCTTTCCGCAGGAGTATTACTACTCACATTATACTGAAGTATCAAAGCCCGTGTCAATCTTGGTCCAGGGGCTTGCCTCCTTTGCCTATGCCGACTATGCGCACGAACTCGTCGGCATCCAATGTCTCCTGTTCCAAAACAGCTTCCGCAACGGCATGGAGCCTGTCGATATTATCGGTAAGCAGTTTTTCGGTGCGCCGGTAACATTCCTCAATAATCCGTTTTGACTCCCGGTCAATTGCCGAGGCTACCTCTTCGCTAAAGTCCCGCTCCCGGCCCAGGTCGCGGCCAAGGAACACTTGGCTCTGCTTGCGCCCAAAAGTCAGGGGACCTAACTCCTCGCTCATGCCGAATTCCATAATCATCTGCCGGGACAGGGCTGTAACCCTTTCGATGTCATTTTGAGCACCGGTACTTATCTCATTGAAGATCAGCTGCTCCGCCACCCTGCCGCCAAGGCCGTAACATATCTTATCCAGCAACTCGCTCTTTGTCGCGAAGTATCTGTCCTCCTCAGGCAGTGCCAGGGTAAAGCCGCCGCTGCGCCCGCGGGGAATTATCGTCACCTTATGGACCGGATCGGTCTTTTCCAGCAGGTGTGAAACCAGGGCATGGCCTGCTTCATGATAAGCTGCCAGCCTGTTTTCGTCTTCAGAACGCAAGCGGGACTTTTTCTCCGGCCCGGCAATGACCCTGTCAATTGCATCCTCCAGCTCGTTCATGGTAATAACCTTCAGATTTCTGCGGGCTGCTAACAGAGCAGCTTCGTTAATTAAGTTTTCCAAATCTGCCCCGGTAAATCCCGGAGTGCGCCGGGCCAGGATAGATAACTCTACCGAAGCTTCCAGGGGCCGGGTGCGGGCATGAACCTTGAGAATTTCCTCCCGACCCTTGACATCTGGCAGGTCTACGGTTATTTGACGGTCAAAGCGTCCTGGCCGCAACAGGGCAGGATCAAGGATATCCGGGCGGTTGGTGGCGGCAACAATGATGATGCCGTCATTGGGGCCAAAGCCGTCCATCTCAACCAAGAGCTGATTAAGGGTTTGTTCCCGTTCATCATGACCGCCGCCCAGGCCGGCACCACGCTGCCTGCCCACAGCATCAATTTCGTCAATAAAGACAATACATGGTGAATGCCGCTTTGCCTGTTCAAATAAGTCCCGCACTCGGGAGGCCCCTACACCTACGAACATTTCCACAAAATCCGAACCGCTGATGCTGAAGAAGGGGACACCGGCTTCCCCTGCCACAGCCCTGGCCAGCAGTGTCTTTCCTGTCCCCGGAGCCCCCATCAAGAGCACTCCTTTGGGGATACGGGCTCCCAACTGCATAAATTTGCGGGGAGCGCGGAGGAACTCTACAATTTCCTCAAGCTCTTCCTTGGCTTCGTCAATGCCTGCTACATCATTAAAGGTGACCTTTTGCCGTGTTTCCTGATGTAATTTGGCACGGCTTTTGCCAAAATTCATCACCCTGCTGCCGCCGCCCTGGGCTTGTTGCATAAAAATAATGAAAAACACAATGAGCAGCAACATTGGCACCCAGCTCAGCAGGGAAAGCCAAATTCCGCCCTGGTTGGGGTTTGCAACCTCTACCGGAATATCCAGTTCAACAAAGCGGTCTGCAATGGCAGCGGGGTCCAAGACAACAGTTTTAAAAGACGTGCCATCGGTCAGCTTGCCCTTAACGGAATTGCTGCTGATTTGGGCTGAGGCTATTTTCCCGGACTGCATTAAATCAATGAATTCATTGTAGGCCAAACTTTTCGGAGCGGGAACTCCACCCCAACCGCCTTTAATAACCGCTATGGCGATTAGAATAATAAAAATATAGATTGCGAGTTTGCGATAATTTCTCAAGGGCAACTGCCACCTCCCAAAGTTTGTCTATTGTATCATAGCTTCTCAGCATACACAACTGTAATTACTGATAAGCCTCGGGCTTGAGTACTCCTATGAAGGGGAGATTGCGGTAGATTTCGGAAAAGTCCAGGCCGTAGCCAATGACAAACTTGTCGGGAATTACAAAGCCGCAATAATCGGGTTGCAGCTGTACTCGGCGGCGGGAAGGCTTGTCTAAAAGGGTGCATATCTTGAGTGATTCAGGTTTCCTGGACTTGAGGTTTTCTATCAGGTAGTTAAGGGTCAGTCCCGTGTCGATAATGTCCTCGACTATTAGCACATGTCTGCCCTCAATACTGGTTTCCAAATCCTTTAGTATCCTCACAACTCCGGAGGATTTTGTCGAAACGCCGTAACTGGACACAGCCATAAAGTCTACTTCTAAGGGTATGTTCATGGCCCGGGACAAGTCGGCCATAAAGATGAGGGCACCTTTAAGGACGCAAACCAGCAGCGGCCTTTTATCATGGTATTCCGCTGCCAGGGTCTTCCCCAGCTCTTGAACCTTATTTTCAATCTCTTCCTTCGTCAACAAAATCTCATGGACATCAGTCATTAGCTTGTTCATCTCTATCTCCTCCACTTGTTAAGTTAATATATACCTGTTTTTTCCCTGGTCCCGGCTGCGCAAATCGCTGGTCCCGGGCAAGGCCTGCAACCCAAAAGATATCGTCACCGCAGCGAAATACCGGGTAATGATTCCGGAGCCAGCGGGGGATCTTGCGGTCAATCATGTAGTCCTTTAGTTTTTTTCCGCCGCCCTGGGGATAAAAATAGTCTCCGGGCCTTCGAGAACTGACGGAAATATGCTCCGTTGCTTCCGGCAGCCAAAAGGACATGTTGTCCGGAATTTCACTAAGGGCAACAGTAATGACGAGGTTTCCCAATACCTTAGTCCCGGGAATGGGAATCCTGGTATCTGGAATCCTTTTGTCAGAGGGGGGACCGCCTAGGGCAATACCGTCGTGAAGACGGTAGGCCTGCCTCCCTCCCGGCAAGGCTATTGACGTCCCGGTTTGTTTTTCCAACAAAGAAAGGACGGCCTCAACATGCTTTGCCCCTGCATTTTCCGGCAGCATTGCCAGGATAACACGGCTCTGCAGGGCCGGGGGGAGCTGGGACAGTCCCCGGGCAGAAAGGGCCTGGGGCGCAAAGGGCAAGGGGCTGTGAGTTTTTATTTTCGCTGTTGCCTGAGCGGCGAGGGCATTTAATAAAGCCTGCTCACCCTGCAGAATATCAATGGTATTGAGGAGGACGCCGTCGATGCCCGGGTTAAAATCACGCAACAAGGGAAGGAGCTCCAGGCGAATGCGGTTGCGCTGATAGGACAAACTGTCATTAGTGGCATCGGTGCGCCAACTGATTCGAGCTTGACGGCAATATTCCTCAATCTCCTTCCGGGTCACCGGCAACAGTGGCCGAATGAGCCGGATGCCAGCAGTCAGCAGCCGTTCTTTGGGAATTCCCTGCAGTCCCCGGCCGCCGCTTCCCCGCAGGAGATTTAATAAAAAGGTTTCGACCTGATCATCGGCATGATGGGCTGTCATCACTTTAGTGGCAGAAAAATGTTGACAGGCCTGAATCAAGGCATTATACCGCTGTTTCCTGGCGACATTTTCCAGGGACTGCCCCCCCTGGCGTTGGACATTGACCCTGAGGACAAGCCGCGGGATATTGTGCTCCCTGGCCCAGGCACAGACAAACCTGGCGTCGCCATCTGCTTCCTCTCCCCGCAGCTGGTGGTTGACATGAACCACAAAAATCTTCGCCCCGCAATCGCCGGCTACCCGGTGCAAAGCATGGGCAAGACACATGGAATCTGCACCACCGGAGACAGCCATCACAACCCGATCCCCATGCGCCAAAGACTGCCGGCATAAGTGTAAAATCTTATCTGTCATATAATACCACCTACGGAGATTTGTACTCAAGAAAAATAGTGTTGACTTAAAGTCTTTCTCCAAAGAGGGCGAATATCCTTCCTGGGGCTAAAAAAACCTTACCCCGCTCAAGAGGCGGGGTAAGGTGCTTATACAGCCTGATTCCAATAAGGGGTTTTCTTTGCCTCCCGTACCCGGACGACAATTACGGTGGCATCGTCAGCAAATTTGGTCCCCATCTTGCCAGCCCGATTAAGCAGCTGCCTTGCCATGACCGGAGCCGCAATATTGCCCATGGAACGCAACTGGCTGGCCACCCAGTCCTCATCCCGATCATGACCGTCTATTAAGCCGTCGGTAACCAGGACCAGGTAATCTCCATCCCGGATGCAGCGAACTGCCTGACGCGGTTCAATACCGGGGACAATGCCGATAGGCAGCCCTGCGCCTGAAATCTGCTCAACTTCGCCGCCGTTCTTGAGAAAACTGGGCGCGGCTCCCGTCTTGTATAAATCAATTTGCCCTTTTGTCACGTCAAAGACCGCCAGGTCCAATGAGGCGAAGCTTTCTTTGCCCCGCAGAGCCAGCAGAGAGTTTATCGCTTTGATGGCGGTTTCGGCCGAAAAACCAGCTTCCAGCATATCTCTGGCCAGAACCAGAGCCTGATCGCTCTCTGCGCGGGCCCTGTTGCCCTTGCCCATGCCGTCACTGAGCAAGTACGCATGTTTTCCTGAAGCAGTCTGCAGATAGTTGAAACAGTCTCCACAGACATCATCCTTAGCTGCCTGGGCAACCCCCAGTTCCAGCTGAAATTTAACCGGTATGGCAAAGGTCAGTTTATTGGCTTCCCCCTTGGGCACATTCTCCACCAATTGCAGCGGTTGCCCCAGCACATCGGAAACCATAGCCTGAATAGCCCCCAGGGGGTTCTCACCGGCAGGAACCTTTGCCTGCAATCTAACTTGCGGCAAATTCCGTTCAGTTCCAACTACCGAAAGGTCCAGGACCTCTACCCCCCAGTTCATCAGACGTTGGGCCAGTTCCTCTTCTAAATCCTGCCTGCAGTTGACGTCCAATCGCACTTGTTTGGACAACCCCGCCAGCACTTCGGATACACCACGCAGCTGCTCCGAAACCACATCCTTGCATTCATTTACCTTTTCGGCCCAGCGCCGCTCACTGGCATACTGTCGGTACAAGCTTTCTGCCTGGCTCAGCAGCTGTTCAATGTTGTGGCAGCGCCGGGAAAGCAAGCCGTCGAATCCGCCCCCCGCTTCCTGATGGGATGTAAGATAGTCCATGAGCTGGCTGTAAGTGCTGTAAAGTTCTTTTTCCCAGCAGCGTTTGTAGTTGATGCAGCCAACGCATACCGAGCACGCAAGCTGATCAAATATCCTGGACATTTGCAGATGGCTTCCCGCCATTCTCTCCACGCCGCTGTTATCGTGAAAAGAGATGGCCAAGCGGGAAAATATATGGGCCAGTTTTTGCAGCTTTAAAACCATTGCCCGGCGCAAACGCTGCTGATATTCCCAAACCCACTCGGCATTCTGATTGAGCAGCATCCGCTTTGCCCTTCCCCTGATCCTTGAGGGGGTAAGCACATACAACAAACTGGCGCAGCAAAAGTCAGCCAGGCTCATGGTTGCAGCAGGATAGCCTCCATAAACCAGCATTGCAAGGATGCCCACGGCAAAACCCGCAACAGTTCCCCATCGCCCCCACTGGCTGAAAATCCCTGCCAATAAGCCTGCCACTCCAAAAGCGGCTACAACTACAGCGGGATAGATATGGCCATAACCGGCCAGGACTCCTGCAATGATACCTGCGCAGGCACCTGTTCCACTGCCCCCAGCTGCAGCAACCAAAAGAATCAGCCAGCCCGCTATAATCGCCAAGAGGCTAAAGGGGCCAATTTTAATCCCGGCAATACTGGTCAACGCTACAATCGCGGTTACAACCAGGGCCAGAGGGCGCTCCAGACCTTCTGTGGCAATCTCCTGACCCATAGCCATCCCCGCCTGGTTAAATATCAGGACGCCAGTTGCGGCTAAGCCCAATTCCATCAGCAGCAACATCCAATCATAGCCAAGCATCGGACCTGCTAATGTGGGAATCCGAAAGGCTATCTGACCGCCTATCGCCAACAGGGCCATACCCCCTGAACCCAATGTAGGGGCCCTGATCCTGATCAGGAAAATTGGCGCCAAGGCCAGCAATAACCAGAATATACCCCCGGCTCCGGCTGAAAGGTATCCCAATATCGTACTCAAACTGACTAACACCGGATGTACGGGAACCACAGCCGCAAAAAAGGGTATTGCAAAGGGTCTGAGGCCTTCGCCAATCACTACTCTGGCCAGCAATGCCGCCAAAACAGTAGTGGCAAAGACGCCGTTGCGAAACAGCTTGTCCAGCACTGTGCCGGCTACAGATCGAAACCCGGCTAGTGGCATGCTTTCTTTATTCAGCAAGACTGACCCTCCCGAAAAATGGTAAGGCCATTATATCTCAGGCAAAGCGAATAAAATGTAATATCTTGCAAGCAAAGCACAAGCTTTTTCCCAAGGAATCGACAGAAAAACAAAAAAGCCCACAAGGGCTTTCAAACAAATGGTGGGCGAAACAGGGCTCGAACCTGTGACCCCCTGCTTGTAAGGCAGGTGCTCTCCCAGCTGAGCTATTCACCCATATGGTTGCGGGGGCAGGATTTGAACCTGCGACCTCCGGGTTATGAGCCCGACGAGCTACCAGCTGCTCCACCCCGCGTCACAAAGAATATTGTACCTTATTGCAAAGAAAGTGTCAAGGGCAGTGGCCTGTCAAGTATTACCAGTTGCGTCTTCCCCCACGTCCTCCCCGCTTATTGTCTGTTTTGCGGCGAAGGTCCGACTGTCTTTCCTCACTTTCCCTAATGAATTTAGATAAACGATCTTCAAAGGCTTTTTGCATATCCCTTTGACTTTCATTGGCACGGCGTATAGAGAGTCCGATTTTGCCCTCTGAAATGGATATTACTTTAACTTTTACTTCCTGGTTAAGTTGCAGGTAATCATTGATGTCCCGGACAAAACTGTCGGCAACCTCGGAAATATGGACAAGGCCGGTTTCCTTGTTGGGCAATAAAACAAAGGCGCCAAAGTTTGTAATTCCGGTAACTTCTCCCGTTAATACCTGCCCTACCTGCAGAGATGACATCCTAGAGTAATTCCTCCCCTGTATATTTTAAATGCTACCTGTAAGGCAAAATGTAGACTGTTTCCCCATCCCGAACGAGGCCAAGCTCCTTGCGGGCCAGGCCTTCAAGGTACTCCGGATTTTCCCGGATAAGCTCGATTTGTCTTTTTAATAATTCATTTTCACTGGAGTACTTCTCAATATCCTCCAGGACTTCCTGTTGCCGCGCATGGAGATTGCGCAGGGAAAACTGCTGGTTGATCATGATTATTGCAAAATAAATCATAAAAGCAAAGAAGAGGATTGTCAGCCATTTCCCTTTGCGAGTAAAATCCACCCTTTTTACCTTACGAGATGCTTTTCTGGCCACTTAACACACCCCCGCAACTAATATCATTCTACGTCGCTGGCGGATAATCCTTCCGGGAGCCGGTCAATTCCTTAGCTTTTAGCAAAGTTTCAGCTGCCAAAGACAAAAAAAGCAGGTTAATTATGTCCGGCATTGCGGCGACAGCCCTTAAAACAGCTCGCAACGGCCTCGTTATTCGCCATAACCATTTTACCACCTTTAGTGCCGTTTCGAAAGTCCACTGATAGAATTTCAAAAAAATGGCGCTGAGAAAGTGAAAGTAAAGAAAAAGACCCAGGCCCATGCTGAAAAATGCATACAGCCGCAATTCCAGGAAAATAAGATGCATTAAGACAGCAAAAACCAGGCAGATAACTGATGCCCAAAAGAGTAAATCTGCAATTGCTTTAATAATATTATTGCACTTTCTGGTAGCGACCCGGAGCAAGTCCCCCCACAGCCCAACGAACAACCCCACAGAGAACATAATGGCAAATATCGAACCTTGTATCGCCAGGGACACAGTCCTGCACCCCGTTACTTAAAAATCTTCTCGAGTATGCTGCGCCTGCCGGTTGTTCTTGCGCCGCTATAACGGGTTTCGGTTATCAATCCCACTATCTCGACAACACCCTGCTCTAAATTGAGATTGCGCATATCCAACCCGTCTCCTTTGATGTGGAGCAAGCCGTGGCTGGTGTCCAGAAGAATTTCTTCGGGATTAAAACTTTCCACCCTGGATACTCCGGTAATAAGCATTTGTTCCTGATTGTTTAAGATCAGCTTATGCTCTGCCCCCGACAACTTACTGTCAACCATTAATTCCACCCCCTAATGATTATATGCTGCAGGGGCTTAATTAGAATAAAGAGCCGGAAGTCCGGCTAATCCCATAGCTTTTGGATGTCGACCCCCGGAAAAAATTTTTTGACAATCTCTTCGGCAGAAAGGCCCTCCTCTGCCCAGCCTTTTGCCCCCCATTGGCAGAGCCCCACGCCATGTCCGTAGCCGCGGCCGGTAAATTTCACTTCGTTGCCGGTAATGACAGGGGGATCTACCAGGGTTGAACGCATTTCGGTGCTTCCCAGGGCGAGTCTCAGCTCAGGGGCAGGCACGCTGATGTCGCCAATCTTGAAGGATATTGCCCGTTCGTTTTCCGATTCCTCAATTTCTATACTTGTGAAATCCCCCGGGTCTTCATTGGCGATTGACTTTACTGCCTCCCGAATTTCCGCCTTGGAAAAGGTCTTGGACCAAAACTCTATCTCCTCATCCACGTATTCTCTGCAGGGATTTTCTATAGGTTTGAGGTAAGGTGGTTCTTCGCCCTGGTAATTCAGACCTGCCTTTGGCGTCGCTGTAATTCCTCCGCAGTATGCATGAAACCAAGCGCGAACAAAGTTACCCTGGTGTACTGCCACCATGCCCCTGGTTTTATCCACTGCTTCCCTGACATTATCATTTATCCTGGAGGCGTCGTAAGCCTGAAACTCTTCAATATTTGTAGAAGCATGAGCATCCCGGCCCGGCAAGTTTCCCTGCTCCGCTATCTTCTGCAAGGTAAAGGTCCTGGCCTCAATCGCTTGTGCCGCCAGTGCTTCCTGCGGCCAGTCTGGATCCATTTCGGCTGCGACCACACCCTGGATATACTCCTCCATTTTCATAGTCACCACGCTATCCTCATCTGCGAGATATACCCGCAACTGAGGCTCAATATTTTCCCCCTGGGAGATTTCTCCCGGGATTTCCTTCTTTGGCTCCCTTTCTTCCTCCTGGGGTTTTCTTTTACAGCCAACTGCTGCCCAGGCAATCAAAGAAAAAACAAGCAGGATTATCAGCACACGTCGCATTAGTTTACCTCCCATCTTCATGTATTACTAGCTTTAGACGGGGAGAAATAAACTATGCAAAAAATAAATCGGGCCCACACAGTGGGCCTGACTTACAACTATTTAACCAGTTCTTTGAAACCTTTGCCTGCCTTAAATGCCGGAACGTTGGTGGCAGGGATTTTAATTTGCTCGCCAGTGCTGGGATTGCGGCCGATCTTAGCTGCCCGCTGCCTCTTTTCGAAGGTGCCAAAGCCGATAATCTGGACTTTTTCGCCTTTGGCGACAGTTCCCATAATGCCATCCAAAACCGCGTTTACAGCTTTTTCACTGTCTTTTTTGGTGAAGCCAGTCTTCTCAGCAACCAGGTGAATGAGATCAGTCTTGTTCACGATATAACCTCCTTGGTTTATTGGAAATAAGATGTAACTTACCTATTCTCCATCAATTAGCAATCTCCTGCTAGACATCAAGGATTTTCTTTAAAAAACATTGATTTTCTGCTCTTAGACATCAATATCTGCGGGGAGTGAACGCCCGGCGGAATTGCTGCATGCAATAACAAGTCTCCCAATTCCCAAGTTATTTTATACCTGTTGCCACTGTATTGTGCAACCTTATTATCAGGGATATTACTTCAGTAACTTGAGGCGGAAGAGAAGAGCTGCCAGCTTGGGGCCAACCCCTGGAATGAGCTCAATTTCTGAACGGGTAATGGTCCCGGTGACAATTGTAGCAAGGCCGTAAAGCACCACGCCTGCTCCGATTGCAGCAAATACCGCAAACCCAACGGCTAGTATTCCGCTGCCAAAGAGCGATTCCCCTATTTTTTCAAGCAAGGGATAGAGAAAATAAATGCCAATCCCCATCAAAACCGAATTAAACGCTGGTTTGGCAAAAGTCGCAAAGACCGAAACGCCGCTGCCTGTTATTTTTCTGATTGCCCGCAGGTTGAGATAGGATGCGATGGCAAAGGCTGCGATGGTGCCTGCAGCCGGGCCCAGGATATTTATTGAAGGTATCGGTGTAAGGAAATAATTTATGGTGACCTTTACTAACAAGCCAAAAAACATGTGGGTTACCGGCAGAAAAGTCTTGCCTATTCCCTGCAGTACAGGGGTAGTAGTCTGGTTGAGGATAATAAAGATGGCGGCAAAGGCGGCCAGGGACAGCGGCCTGGCCACAGATATGTCAAAGAGAAAAATGCAGATGGGTTCAGCCAAGACAAACAAGCCTATGGCAGAAGGCATGGCAATGATCTGACTCACCCGGATTGCCAGGCTGCTTATTTTTTGAATCAAAGCATGCTGTTTTTGGGCGTACGCCTTTGAAACCGCAGGCAGCAAAGATGTGCCCAGGCCAAGGGTTAAAATGCCTGGAACGCTGACCAGGGCCATAGCCGCCCCGGACAGATTCCCCAACATACCCAAAGCAGCATCTTCACTAAATCCTCCTGCCTGGAGGCGGGGAAGAATTAAAGTGGAGTCGACCATGTTGACAATAGGCACAATAATACTGCCAATTGTAACCGGTAATGCCAGGGCAAAAATTTCTTTAATGACTTTTTTCGTTGGAGACAAGGTGTTCTGGTCTGAAAGGGCCATCTCCCTGTTATACTCGGGCTTGAGGCGATAATAAAAAATAACCAGCAAGATCAGGCCTGCACAGGCACCTGTGACTGCCCCAAAAGCAGCGCCGGCAGCCCCCAGTTCGAGACTGCGCTTGACGAAAAGGCCAGACAGGAGAAAAATAGTGCCTACCCGAACGAACTGTTCAAGAATTGAAGCCAGGGCGGAGGGCTCCATGCGCTGCTGACCCTGGAAAAAACCCCGAAAGGCAGATTTGACAGCGTAAAAAGCAATAGCAGGAGCTATGGCCAGCAGGGGGTACAGAGTCCTCGGCACCTTTAGAATGTTTTCCGAGTAGTGTGGAGCAGCCAGCATCAGGACACCTGTAAAAAGCAGGCCGGATGCCAGCATCAACATCAGGGAAACCCGAAAAACCTGGCGGGCGCCGGCATAATTCTTGAGCGCAACTTTTTCTGATACTAACTTCGAAACCGCCAAGGGGACCCCAGCAGTAGAAATAGAAAGCATCATCGAGTATATGGGATATACCGCCATAAAAAGCCCCATGCCCTCTTTGCCGAGGATGCCCCGCAGAGGAATCCGGTAGACTGCTCCCAATATCTTTACAATAATATTTGCTATCGTAATAATTACTGCACCCTTAATAAACTTGCCATCATCCTGCATTTAACTTCTCTCCTCTCGCACTGGGCATTATTATATCAAACCTGAGAGTATATTTTCCACAAAAAAAGGGACTTATCAGTCCCTGTTTATTGAGCCATTTGTTTGGCAAGGAATCTGGCTGCAGTTTCAGCAAGTTTTACTTCCATCTCTTCCATCTTGGCATCTGGCTCTCGTGAACAGAGAATTACGGCGCCAATGGGGTCCCCTGCCGAAATAATTGGGGCAATAACCTCTGCGGTAAACCTGCACTCTTCATCATCAGCCAGGCAACTGAGGCACTCTTTTTGGCTTCCCGGTTTGTCAATTTTTACTGTCCGGCGTTCTTCCATAGCCATTTCTACAGCCGGACCAACTGTTTTGTTGAGAAATTCCTTTTTCGGTGCCCCTGAGACAGCGATAATCATGTCCCGATCAGCAATACAGGATATATGTCCTAATGACTCATAAAGGGAATCGGCATATTCCTTGGCGAAGTCTCCAAGCTCGCCTATGGGAGAATATTTCTTAAGGATTACTTCTCCATCCCGATCTACAAATATTTCTAATGGATCGCCTTCACGAATTTTCAGGGTTCGGCGTATTTCTTTTGGAATTACAACTCGCCCAAGATCGTCAATACGTCTGACAATACCCGTCGCTTTCACCGTCTTGCCTCCTTAAGTCAAGTAATTTATGTCCCGGTCATTGCTAGTATATATCCCACAGGCAGTATTTATTCATTTTTTACCAGTGTTAGACAAAAGTCTTCGCGTGAGAAGCGAAGACTTGGTCTGTTTATTTAAAGTAGATTTTGATATCAGCCTCATCTATTAATCCCAGGAGCAGGTTCTCCACAAGTTTTTGTTTTTCCGTCCTGAGAAGGGTGTCTGCTATTCTTTCCCGCACTTCATCTAACTCATAATAGCCGGCTTCTTTGATTTCAGTAACCTGGAGAATGTGCCAGCCGTACTGAGACTCTACAGGGGGGACAATTTCATTGAGATCCGCAGAAAAGGCGGCATCGCCAAAAGATTTGACAACATTGTCTTTTGCCACGAAACCTATGTCTCCGCCCAGGGAGGCGCTGGCGTCCTGAGAATACTCTTTGGCAAGCTGGGCAAAGTCTTCTCCCGCCTGCAGGCGCTCATAGAGCTTGTCAGCCAATTCCTTGACCTGGGACGAAACATCTTCATCCTCGGAATCAGGGAAATTGTCCTCGTTGACGAGGATATGGCGCACTCTCCTCAGTTCATCATGAGAAAACAGCGTCTTTTTTTCTCTTTTGTAATAGGCTTCGATATCTTCGTCATCAGGGTCTTTGGCCTTTTCTTCTTCTGCGTCAACCATGGCGTTGACTATCTGGTAATCACTAAATAACTGGATTATCCATTTTTCGCTTAAGCCAAATTCCTGCAACCTGGCATAGTAGATTGCCTGGGACCCCGCAATAGTATCTGTGGCCAGCACTTGCTTGCGAAATGCCTCGAAATCCTCTTCCACAACCTCCATATCCGGCTCAAACCCGCGTTTCTCGGCCTCTGCCACATACACCTTTAAATCAATTAGCTCCTCCAGGATTTGCACTTTCTCACTGCGGGTAAACTCCGCCTCAGGCTGGGAGAGGCGCAGGAAATTTTCATAAAGCAAGTAGTCCTCTCGATTAATATTCTCGCCGTTTACAGTTGCATAAACGGAAGGATCCTTTGCTGTACAACCCGATAAAACCAAGGCCGCTGCTAGGCATAACACTGAGGCGATTTTGATTTTGCCATTCACTGTCAACACCCCTTCCTATCTATTTAGTGATTCTATCAGATTATTTCCTGCTTCTCAATGCTGGTTTTCAGTTGGTGCAGCAGTCCTTCTATATCCTCCAGCATATTCGCCCTTGATGTTACCAGACTCACCGTCAGGATATTATTTTTGTTGCGAAAGTCGACTTTACCCTTGTTGTTCAGCCACAGGTGCTGCAGTGATCTTGGAGGCGGCCCTTCGCCTCTTTGAAAACTCAGGGTAATCTTTTCTTTCCCTGTCAATTGCTCCCTGCTCCAGCTTATTGACTCAATGCCAAGGCTTAGTGCCAGGGAGCGAATCCTGCCGACATCCAGCAGGGCTTCCAGAGGCGGAGGCAATTGGCCAAATCTGTCCGCCAACTCATCCTGGATGTCATCTATGGCTGCAATGGTCCCGGCTTCCTTTATCCGGCGATAGACATAGATTTTTTCCTTCTCCGGCATATAGCCATCGGGAATATATGCATCAACGGGAAGTTCAATATTGACTTCAGCAGGGATTTTACTTTCCTTTGGCCTGTTGGTCAGTTGCGCCACCTGCTGTTCCAAAAGCTGGCAGTAGAGGTCAAAGCCGACGGCAGCAATATGGCCGTGTTGTTCCGGCCCCAGGATGTTGCCAGTACCCCTGATTTCCATGTCCCGCAGCGAAAGCTTATAGCCTGCCCCCAATTCTGTAAATTCCTTAATTGCGTTCAGCCGTTTTTGGGACTTCTCCGTCAACACCTTGTCTTTGCGATAAGTAAAGTAGGCGTATGCCAATTTTCTCCCCCTTCCCACGCGTCCCCGCAGCTGGTAGAGCTGGGAAAGGCCCAGTCGGTCTGAATCATAGACGATGACTGTATTGACATTGGGAATATCCAGGCCGTTTTCAATAATTGTCGTGCTCAACAAGACCTGGTAATTGCCTTCGTAGAACTCCAGCATCGTTCGTTCCAGGAGAGTCTCTGCCATTTGTCCGTGAACAACGCCGATATTAACCCCCGGCAACAGTCGGCGCAGGCGCGAAGCCAGGGCATCAATCCCCTGAACCCGATTATAGATTACATACACCTGGCCATCCCTGTCCAACTCCCGGCGCACAGCAGATACTACCAGCTCATCTGAGTATTCCATTACATAGGTTTGCACAGGAAACCTGCCTTCGGGAGGAGTGTTGATGACACTTAAATCCCGGAGACCCAGAAGGGCCATATGCAATGTGCGGGGGATGGGAGTAGCAGTCATTGTAAGAATGTCTACATTGGCCTTCAACCGTTTGATCTTTTCTTTGTGCTCAACGCCAAAGCGCTGTTCTTCATCAACAACCAACAGCCCCAGGTCAGGAAAGTATATATCCTTTTGCAGCAGGCGGTGTGTGCCAATCAGAATATCAACAGCCCCCTGGGCAGTGGCAACTATTATTTTTTCCTGCTCCCCCGGGGTCTTTAACCGGGACAGCACTTCAACGCGAATGGGGAAGGGGGCGAAGCGCTCCCTGAAAGTATTGTAATGTTGCTGGGCCAGTATTGTCGTTGGGGCAAGAATGGCCACCTGTTTGCCATCCAGCACTGCCTTCATTGCCGCGCGCAGCGCCACCTCGGTCTTGCCGTATCCCACATCACCGCAGAGCAAGCGATCCATGGGCCGCGGGCTTTCCATATCTCTCTTTACTTCTTCAATTGCCTTGAGCTGATCGCTTGTTTCCTGATACGCAAAGCTGTCTTCCAGCTCCCGCTGCCAAGGGCTGTCTTGGGAAAAGGCGTGACCGACAGCAGTCTGGCGCGCGGCATACAATTCCAGTAAGTCAAAGGCAAGCTTTTTCACTGATTCCTTAACCTTGGCCTTGACCCGCAGCCAGTCTCCGCCCCCTAAAGCATACAGCTTAGGCGGTTTATCGTTGCCGCCCAGGTAACGCTGGAGCAGGTGAACCTGGTCTGTTGGAAGGTAGAGGCGATCCTTGCCTGCATACTTAATATACAGATAGTCCCGCTTAGCGCCGGCAACTTCTCTCACTACAATCCCCAAATACTGGCCTATGCCATGAGTGTAATGAACGACATATTCTCCCGGGGTTAAGGTCTCTATATCTCCTGCACTCATTCCCTGTTGCCCTGGCTTTTTTGTCCGGCGTTGCCGGGCAGTGAGTTCATTGAGGCTTAATATTACCAGTCCCTGATCCGGGAGTTCCAGACCTGCACTGATGCTGCCGGGAACAAAGTTGACATTTCCGGGACGCAGGTCAGCAGTCCCGGCCCTTCGAACCGGAATATCCTGAGCTTTAAGGGTCTCTGCCAGTTGCCTGCCTGCCCCCACTGCCACCACAGTGGCTTGCCGCTTCAGCCATGCTTTGACTTCATCGACAATGAGTTGCTGCTGGCCATAAAAATTCGGTGCCTGGCGAAAAGACAGGCTGCTGATGCCGCTGAGGCGAAGATTTTTCACTCCACTGGTGAGCAAAGAAAGGTGCAGGGTCGGGGGAGCCCACTTATGTGCCACTTCGTCAACAGTCAGCCAAGGTTGCAAGCCGGGAAGCAGTCTCCCTGCCTCCAACAAGGATTGGTGTTTTTCCCGCAACTCATCGGCATGGAGTTCAAGATGCTCCAAAAGCACAGCCACCTCGGCAGTCATCACTGCACCCCGGTGAAAATAATCCAGCAAATTACAGCGGCGGGGAAACAAGTACTCCATATAGTACCTGGCCCCTGGCCAGGACTGGAGATTGCTAAAGCGCTCCCTGTCCTCAACAAGCTGAGGCAGAAACATGGGGGAAAGGGCCTTTTCCCGTTCTGTCAGCATATCTACTGCCTTTTGCCTCAGCTCAGGAGTTAAAGAAAGCAAGCTCACCGGACCAATAGTGAGTTCGGGCAGTGCATGCTTTGAGCGCTGTGTAGCCAGGTCGATGCTGCGCACCGATTCAATGGCAACATCGAAAAATTCTATCCGGGCGGGTTCACCCAGGGGGGGGAAGACATCGAAAATATCGCCCCGCTGACTATACTGTCCCGCTCCGCTCACCCTTTCTGCCCGTTGGTAACCCATTTGTGCCAGCCGGGTTGCCAGCTCTTCGATGGGCAACTGATCGCCAGGGGACAGGGTTGTTATATTGGCCTGGAGATATTCCGGCGGCGGCAACAATTCCAGCAAGGCAGTCACCGGGGCCACGACCAGGCAGGGTCTCCCGGCAGCAACCTGCTGTAAGGCATGTGCCCTTTGGCTCTCCAATTCATGGCTTTCGGCATCGACCTGTGTTCCCAGGGTTGGCAGGGCAGGGAAAATAAACCCCGGGCCGTCGCTAAAAAACTGGTAATCGGCCAACAGGGTCATGGCATCTTTGAGGGTATCGGTGACAAATAACACTGGCCCCTGCTGTTGTTCCACCACCAGGTCCGCCAACAGAGCACGCTGGCTGCCGCTGACGCCCTGGACAAGGTGGTGCCCGCCGGAACGCAATCGGGAAAGGACTTCTGCAATTCCCTGATTGGCAGAGGCAATCTGCCTGATCTCCATACCCAGCCCTCCTATTGCTGTTCGCTGCATTCTATCCGGCCGTTAAAGCGGCTCATAGCCATAGTTATACCCCTGTACATCCAATACTCGATAGCCATAGCGGCCTTGGTCACCATTGCTTCAACCAGGGGAATTTCCTGGGGAGCAAAGGGCTGCAAGACAAATTCCCGGGGAGGCAATAAGCTGTCGGCACCTATCCCAAGGCGCAAGCGGGGAATTTCCTGATGGCCGATGGCCTGGAGAATAGAGAGCATGCCCTTTTGCCCCCCGTCAGAGCCACGGCGGCGGAAGCGCAAAGTGCCCAAGGGGAGGGCAATATCGTCAAAGACAATGAGAATGTCCTCCCATTGGGGGTTTAGCTCCCGGATGGCGGCGGCCACAGCACGGCCGCTGTCATTCATATATGTCATGGGTTTTAAAATATGTATTTCCTCGCCTGCAAAGCTTGCTTCTGTCGCCACTCCATGCCACCGGCGGAATTGGCCTTTCCCCCGGAGGCCTTTGGTCAAGGCATCGACGGCCTGAAATCCTATGTTATGCCGGGTGTCGGCATATTTAGGCCCAGGATTGCCAAGGCCCACTATTAATTTCATTGCCTGCCCTCCTGTCAAAAAAGGGCGCCTTGGCGCCCCCTTATTCACCCTCAGATTCCGTTTCTGGTTCCTCTGTTTGTTGTGCTTCGGTTTCTTCTGCTTCAAGGTCCTCAACTTCTTCTTCGAGGCGTGGAGCAAGGATTGAAACCACCACTTCGGTATCCGGCGTCAACACTTCAATCTCTTCGGGGATGACAATGTCAGCCACCGTACTGGAATCCCCAATGCCAAGGGAACTGATATCCAGCTCGAAGCCCTGGGGGATTTCCGTTGGCAGGCACCGCACTTCAATCTCCCGGGTCTGCTGCTGCAAAATGCCGCCTTCTTTGACTCCGGGGGATTCGCCCACCAGTTGGAGGGGAACGGTGGCAGTGAGCTTTTGCTCCAGGTCCACTGCATAAAAGTCCAGATGGAGGATATCTCCCTTAATCCGATGCCGCTGTATATCCTTCAACATTACGGTATATTTTTTCTTGCCTGCTGTTAAGTCAATTAACATATTAGCAGTTCCATGCTGGATCAATTGATTGACATCTGCCACCGGCAAGGACAGGTGGATTGGCTCCACTTCCCGCCCATATAATACCCCGGGGATCATCGCGTCCCGACGCACCTTGTACCCCTTGTCAGCGCGGATGTCTGCTTTCAATGCATATTGCTTCATAAATTATCTCTCCTTATCCGATTTCCCAATACAGTATACTCTGACCCAAAAATCAAGTCAAACTAAGTAGCATCAAACAGAGTGCTGATAGATAAATCTTCGTGGATCCTGACAATTGCATCAGCCAGTAATGAAGCGACCGAGCATTGATGCATTATTGGCAGCTTCTTGTCCTCCGGCAGCGGTATTGTATCGCAAACGACCACTTCACTTATGCAGGAGCCGGCAAGCCGTTCCACTGCAGGGCCGGAAAAGACGGGGTGAGTGCAGCAGGCAGAGACCTTGGTGGCACCATGGTCGATAAGAGCCTGGGCCCCCAGAACAATGGTGCCTGCAGTGTCAATAATGTCATCTACCATAACAGCATGTTTGCCCCTGACGTCGCCAATTATGTTCATAATCTCTGCCACATTTGCCTGGGGACGGCGCTTGTCGATGATGGCAATAGGCACTCCCAGCCGCTGCGCCATATCTCTGGCTCTGGTCACCCCTCCCATATCCGGGGAGACAATGACCAGATCCTCACCTTGTTTAGAAGCAAAATGTTCTGCCAACAAAGGCACGGCAGTCATATGATCAACGGGAATATCGAAAAAGCCCTGAATCGCCCCGGCGTGCAGGTCTATGGTCAAAACCCGGTCGGTACCAGCGACTGTCAAGAGGTTGGCAACTAATTTTGCTGTAATGGGATCCCGGGGACGAGTCTTGCGGTCTTGCCGGGCGTACCCATAGTAGGGGATGACTGCTGTAATTCTTTTGGCCGAAGCGCGTTTAAGGGCATCGATCATTACCAGCAGTTCCATCAGGTTGTCATTGCAGGGATTACAGGTAGATTGAACTATATAAACATCGGCACCCCTGACTGATTCGTCAATGCGGACAGAGACTTCGCCGTCACTGAAGCGAATCACCTGGCCGTTGCCCAACGGGATTTCAATCTTTTCTGCAATTGCGGCAGCAAGGGGGATGTTGGAAGTGCAGCTGAAAATCTTTAGTTTGCGGTCGTAATAATACATTTAATCCTCTTTCCTCCAGTCGGTTTTGTTAGTCTGTCTTGCTCTGGCAATAGCCAGGGCTTTTGCAGGCACATCTTCTGTGATGGTAGATCCCGCCGCCACGTATGCACCGTCCCCAACCTTAACCGGCGCTACCAAATTGACATTGCTGCCGATGAACACCCCAGCGCCGATTTCGGTCCGGCTTTTTTTGGTGCCGTCGTAGTTGGCGGTAATCACCCCGCATCCAATATTAGAATGAGCTCCCACCTGGGCATCGCCGACATATGCCAGGTGCGGCACTTTTGAACCCTTACCAACTGAAGAATTTTTTATTTCGACAAAGTCCCCTATCTTTACCTGCCGCCCGATTTGGGCTCCGGGCCTTAGGTATGCAAAGGGTCCAATTGTAGCCTCGTCATCTACGGCAGCTCCTTCCAGGACTGCATAACGGACGACAATGCCGCTTCCCAGGGTACAGGAGTCAATGGTAACATTGGGACCGATATGGCAGTTGCCGCCAATTTTACTGCCGCCCTTGATAATTGTATGAGGAAGGATGATTGTCTCTGCCCCCACCTCTACATCGGCATCAATCCACGTAGTGTCGGGGTCGAGTATTGAAACTCCTTGCCGCATAAGATTGTGACATATCCGCAGGCGCATTGTCTTTTCTGCCTGTGCTAATTGCACCCGGTCATTGGTACCCATGATCTCCCGGTAATCGGATACAGCATAAGCGCCGGTTTTTTCGCCATTAAGAACCAGCAGGGAGAAGATATCTGTGAGATAGTATTCTCCCTGAGCATTATTTGCACTCAAGCGGTCGAGCATTGGTTCCACCTTAGCCCAGTTAAAACAATAGGTACCGCTGTTAATCTCATTAATTTTCTTTTGAGCGGCGTCGGCATCTTTTTCCTCGGCAATAGCAATGACGCTGCCATTGCTTCCCCGGACAATCCTGCCGTACCCTGTCGGTTGCGGGACCCTGGCGGACAGGACTGTGGCTGCATTTTTCCCGCGGGTATGTTCGGCAACCAGGTCTCTTAATGTGGCAACAGTGAGCAGGGGAGTATCTCCTGCCAGGACGAGGACGTCCCCGTCATATCCCCGGAGCTTGCTGCCTGCCTGGGATAGCGCGTGGCCCGTGCCCAATTGTTCTCTTTGTTCAACCCAGGTAATGGGACCTTGAATCGCTGCCTTTACTTTTTCGGCACCATAGCCGACAACTACAAAAATATCTTTAATCCCAGCTTCCACAAGGATATTGACAATATGCTGAAGCATAGGCTTGCCGGCTACGGGAAACAATACTTTGGGTGTTTCTGACTTCATCCGCGTCCCCTTACCCGCTGCCAACACAACCGAGGCAATTTTTCCCTTCACCAGGCATTCCTCCTTTGTTCTGATATGAATATACCGTAACTAAAGGATAAAGGTCAAGAAAACTTAAGGGGAGCCTTGGCTCCCCTTAAGCTTCTTCTGCTTCTAACTGTTGATTGTATGCGTCCAGAATCATTGTTTGCATCATATTCCGTGTTTCAGTAGTAATAGGGTGGGCAACATCCCGGAATTCACCGTCTGCTCCTTTGCGGCTGGGCATGGCGACAAAATACCCGTTGTTGCCTTCAACCACTTTGATGTCGTGGACGACAAACTGGTCGTCAAAGGTTACAGACACCACCGCCTTCATTCTTCCCGCTGAGCTAACCCTTCGAATCCTGATGTCGGTAATATTCAAACTATCACCACCTTGATTGAATGTCATAGCTATTATTCTGCATACTTTTCCAAAATCCTGCAAGTAAAAGGAAATATTTATAGGAATTTCAACTTTCCTTTGCCTTCAGGAGTTTTCGCTGCCTCATATGTACAAAAAGGCTGGCCCGGAATGCCAGGGCCAGCCTCTGTTACTTTGCCACCTTGAGTTCGGCACTGATGATTTTATAGTCACTTTCTTTATCTACGTCAGTGCCTATCTCGGGGTAGGGGGTAACCACAGCTTTACACTTAATCCCAAGGATCTTTTCCATTTTCGCTTCCAGCTCTTTTATAGTCAGTTTGTGCACCAGGAACTTGGCGAGGGTGGCGACGCCAATAAGGCTCGCTAATTGTACCGGACTTTTCCGGGCAGCAAAAAATGCTGAGGCAGGTTCTGCGGCAGTTTCAACTTCGCTGGATTTTATCAGGATAATATTCCCGCCGGTATACTCTCCGTCAGCTAACTTTATCCAGGTTCTCTCCATGCCAGGAAATACCCGCTGGCAATCCTCTTTTGTCACCACGGGATAGTACATGTCTGCCCCCTGGCAGCGGGACAGCAGGTCCCTGATTGCCTCTGGGGTGATCAGGGGAATGTCACAAGAGCTGAGTAACAGCCACCCTTGCGGGAAAACTGCAGCTGCAGACATTATATTTGCAATTAAGTCGCCTTTCTGGGGGATATAAGTCACCCCATCAATATCGCTTAATTCTGCTGCAGGACCAATTATACCTATCCCCGCAAGCTCCTTAACTGCCTTATAACAGTCAAGGACATAGTCCACCATTCGCCTGCCGTTGATAGGCACAAAAGCCTTATTTGCCACGACACTGCCCGGTATAATTTTGCGGTCTTCACTGTCTCCAGCTAAAACTATTGCATATACAGGCTTCAATTCAGGGGACCTCCTTAAAGGTGGTAATGTAGGCAAAATCAACTTGATTTTTGAGGCCATTGTAGATTGCCGCTGCGCGGCGACTGTCGGAGGCCAAAGCAAAGATTGTCGGCCCGCTGCCAGTCATCTGGGAGGCAAAGGCCCCGTATTCCAAAGCCTGTTGCTTAAGATGGCCCAGTATCGGCAGCAGGGAGAAGGTCACGCTCTCCAGGACATTGGCCATGGCTTTAGAAATGTTTTCCTCGGAACCTGCAGCCAGTGCGGCGACTAAAGCTTCGTTATTCGGGCGGCGGCGCACCAACGCCTCATTATATCTTTTATATACATCTGCAGTAGAAACCCCCGCTTTTGGCTTCAACAGCACCACCCAAAATGATGGGGGCGGAGGCAGAGGCGTTAGCATCTCGCCTATTCCCCGGGCTAAGGCTGTGCCGCCCATAAGGCAATAGGGGACATCTGCCCCCAGTTGCAGCCCTGCCCGGGACAGTTCTCCGGGGGAAAGCCTTAAGTCCCAAAGGGCATTGAGCCCTTTAAGGACAGCTGCAGCATCAGCACTGCCGCCTCCTAAGCCTGCTGCCGCAGGTATATTTTTAGCGATTTCAATGGTGGCCCCAAGGCGCTTATTTCCGCTTAACTCCTTGAGAAGGCTGGCTGCTTTGTACGCAATATTTTCTTCATTGGCGGGGACCTGCGGGTGGGTGCAGCGGACCTGGATTATGCCGTCGGTCCTTGACTTAAGACTGATAGTGTCACATAGCCCTATTGTCTGCATCACCATTTCCACGGCATGATACCCGTCATCCCGGCGTCCAAGGACATCCAGGGAGAGGTTGATTTTTGCAGGCGCATTCAGGTTCAAAGTCATTACAATCCCCCTTAGAATACAATATACAATATTCTCCCGGGAAATGTAAATTCCTTATCCCTACTGACTGCACAGGGAATTCAGGTATTGTTGCAAGGGCTTGATACTTTCATAAAATACCACTATCAAATCCCCCGGCTGATGGCTTTCAACGGCAGCCTCCAGTGCTTTTACTTCGTCATGAATTATCTTGACCGCAGCCTTGGACTGAGCGCTGTTTATTCCTTTAGTCAACAGGGCTGCCATCTCGCCGGGCTTTCTTCCCCGCAAATCCTTGTCCTCTTTTACATAGATTACGTCAAAGCTCTTGCCGCACAGACTTCCCGCCTGAATTACATCCTCGTCACAGCGGTCTCCCGGCATGCCAATAACCCCCACTTTTCTCGCCGGCTGCAGGGCATCTATAAGGTCCAGTATGGACTTAAAACCAGCAAAGTTGTGCCCGTAATCCAGAAGCACCTGAAATGTGCCGAAATCGTAGTGATTTCCCCGTCCCGGGTTGTCCCTCCAGCTAAATTCCTTCAAACCTGAGGCAATATCCTCCGGTTGCATGTCCAGTGCCCACAGGGCCCCGGCAGCAGCCAGACAATTGGCCACATTATGTCGGGCTGCGCCGCCAAAAGTTATAGGCAGCGACGCAATATCTGTCAAAACCAGGGGCTTGTTCCCCGTTACCAAGTACATCTTGTCATCCATTAGCATTACCCCCCGGCCCCCCGCCGCCAGGTGACGGGCAAGGGTTTTATTGTCAGGACAGCAGCTAAAATAGATGACCCTTCCCGGACAGCCTTCGGCCATGGCAACCACCCGCTCATCCTCTGCATTGAGGACGGCAAAGCCATTTTCGCTAACTGTCTCCACCACCAGGGACTTGACATGACAAAGCTCGTCAAGGGTTTTTATGCCATCACAGCCCAGATGATCGTTGGCGATATTTGTCACCACCGCCACAGTGGCATCAGTGTAACCCAGGCCCCTGCGTACCAGCCCCCCCCTGGCGGTTTCCAGCACCGCCACCTCCACTGCCGGATCAGACAGAATCGCTTCGGCACTGACAGGGCCTGTATTGTCTCCGGCATCAATGCAGTGTCCATCGATGTATATGCCATCGGTGCAGGCCAGGCCTGTCGTCTTTCCCTGCCGGGCCAGGGCATGGGCAATCAGCCGGGCTACAGTAGTCTTGCCATTGGTCCCTGTGATACTTACCAGGGGAATGCTGTGAGGGCGTCCCCAGGGGAACAAATAATCGACTATTGCGTCCCCAACCTGCCGCCGCTTTCCCTGGCTGGGATACAGGTGCATTCTGATGCCGGGAGCTGCATTTACCTCGATTACAGCCCCATTTCCTTCCCGCAGGGGGAGGGAAATATCTTCGGTAACAATATCGATGCCGGCCACATCCAAGCCCAACAAGCGGGCTATTCTGCACGCCAGCTCTTTGTTGTCATTGTGCACACTGGCAGTGACATCCACAGCTGTACCGCCGGTGCTTAAATTGGCATTGTCCCGCAGATTCACTATCTCGCCGACGCCAGGGACATAATTCATCGTAAGGTTTTGCCGGGCAAGGACGTTGAAGACAATTTGATCGACTTTTATTTTCGTCAGGGGCTTCTCATGTTCCTCTCCCCGCAGGGGATTAAGGTTTTCTATTTCAATGAGATCTTTAATTGAATTCACGCCGTCGCCGACAACTCGTGCAGGAAAGCGCTCCGAGGCTGCCACCACTTTATTGTTGACAACAAGGAGGCGGTAATGGCGGCCGCAGATTTGCTCCTCCACCAAAATTTTGCTGCCATAGTTTTCTGCCACCTTATACGCCGAGCGCACTTGAGCTTCATTGGCGAGATTAAGACTGACCCCCTTGCCTTGATTGCCGTCTACAGGCTTTACTACTGCCAGCTTCCCCAACTCCCTGGCAATCGCCACTGCATCATCTTCATCCCTGGCGACTTTGCCGTAAGGAGTAGGGATTAATGCATGGAAAAGAATGGATTTTGTCAATGTCTTATCCGTGGCGATATCGACGCCAATGCAGGATGTCCGCTCAGTTATTGTTGCTTCAATATATTGCCTGTACACCCCTGTGCCCAGGCGAAGGAGACTGCCATGACCCAGCATGCTGACGGGAATCCCCCTGCTGGTGGCAGCATCAATAATCGATTGGGTGCTGGGCCCGGGCTTTTCCCGGACAAGCTGCTCCTCAAGCGTTCCAACGTCCGGACTTCCGCAATCCAAACCCTGGAGCAGTTGGGATATTGTACTCATTGCCATTTCAACTGCCATGAGGGCGGTCTTTGGCCAGTGGCACTGGATGACGATTTTATACAATCCTTCATCGAGGGCACGAGTTTTGCCGTAGCTTGATTGATAGCCAGCCAAATTCAAGAGCTCAATGGCTGTATGCTCCACCACGTGGCCAAAATAGGTGCCTTTTTGCATGCGCAACACAAACCCTCCCTGGCGCCCGATACCGCAGACATGCTCCTTCAGACCAGGCAACATCTTCAGCAAGGCAGGGGTAAAATCCGGGAATTCACTGGTCTCTCTGCCAGCCAATTCCTCCAGGTCGATAACCACCTCCAAAGCCGGCTTAAAACAATGAACATTAATCCCTGGAAAATGCCTGGACTCAACTAGCCTCATTATTTTCCTCTCCCGGCACCAGGGCCCGCCTGTTTAGAAAATCATACCCGTAACCGCGGGGAAGAATATGGACAGTGATCGCCGTAATCGCCAGGGGCTGCCAGGGTTCTGCTTCAGAAACGTTGGTGTGTTCACAGTTGTTGCCATCAACGACAGTTACAGTCTGGGAACCAATGACCCGCATATGGTTGTCGCTGTCAATTATAACGGCGGTGTCTTCATCAATGCCAACCCCTAACATGGCCGGTTGTTTGGCCACAGCTGCAACGAGGCGGCCCAGCCTTCCCCTTTGGGCGAAGTGCTGGTCGATAACTACCTGGTGAACCAAGCCCATTCCCGGCCCCATGCTGATTGAGCCGGGGTAGGGGGTGCTGTCCTCATCGCCGCCAATAATCATCGTTGCGCTCATTACTGAGGCACCGGCACTGGTCCCTGCTATAATCGTTCCCCTTCGGTATGCCTCGTGGAGGGCGAAATCGACCTCCGTTCCCCCCAAGAGGCTGGTAATCCGAAGCTGATCACCTCCGGTGAAAAAAATCCCCCGTGCTGACAGGATTGTCTCGGCAGAACTGGATAACTGCGCTTGCTGTCGGGAAGGAATATCAAGGCTGACCACCTCTTCACCCCCGAGGCGACGAAAGATTTTCAGGTATTCGCTGCTGACTTTTTGCGGGTTTTGGGCAGCAGCGGTCATAATTACCAAGGGGCCCTTTCTTTTTCCTGCCAATCTGACGAATTCCCGCAGTATCTCGCAATCATCTTCTTTGTCCTCAGCACCGCCAATGATTAACAGGGTGCCCTCCGCTACATCTGTCATGTCCTTACCTCCGCAAATATCTCTCCTCATATTATTTGCCAGGATTACCGGATTAACCAAAAAGGATACTTCTGCATACTGCGATAAAAAAGCCCCCCGTGTCGGGGAGCTGTTTGTTTAACCGCAATGGGAGTAACCACAATTGAGACAAATGGTGCAACCGCCCTCATGCTGTATAGGACTGCCGCAATCGGGGCATTGGCCGCCGCCAGTGGCCGCGGCAGATGCTATTGGCCTCTCTTTGGCGAATTGCTGCAGAGAAATGGGAGCAGGATTGGCGACGCTTTTTTTCAGAGCTTTGGCAATGGCGTCAGGACATGAGGTTACATTGACCCCGGGACGGCGGATACAGGCAGGGCAGCGAATGCCCCGCAACTGTTCCACAATAGTGTCAACAGAAATCCCTGAACGCAGGGCAATGGATACAAGGCGGCTTGTAGCCTCAGATTGGGAAGCGCAACCGCCCTCGCGGCCTGTGTTGGTAAACACTTCACATATCCCCTGCTCGTCAGAGTTCACGATGATGTATAAGTTGCCGCAACCAATCTTCACCTTCTCCGTTCTGCCCACAGTAACCTCTGGCCGGGGACGAGGCACGATGCCTCCAGTGACCTGCTTGGACTTGCCGCCGCCGACACTGAGAACCTGGCTGTCCCTGCTGCCGTCGCGATAAACGGTTACGCCCTTGCAGCCCAATTCGTAGGCCAGGGTAAAGACCTTGGCCACGTCTTCACGGGTGGAATCATGTCTTAAGTTCACCGTCTTGGATACGGCATTGTCGGTGTATTGTTGGAAAGCCGCCTGTATTTGAATATGCCATTCCGGATCAATGTCATGGGCAGTGACGAAGATTTTGCGAATGTCTTCAGGGACCGATGCAATGTCCTGGACGCTGCCCACCTTTGCCACCTGATCGACAAGCTCTTGGCTGTAAAACCCTTGTGCTTTGGCAACTTCTTCAAACAGGGGATGAACTTCCACCAAGCGTTGGTTATCCAGGACATTGCGGCTATAACAAAGGGCAAAATTTGGCTCAATGCCGCTGGACGTCCCGGCAATTATGCTGATGGTACCGGTAGGAGCAATAGTTGTAGTTGTTGCGTTGCGCATGGGCGGCATTCCCAATTGTTGTTGACGGCTGCCCTGGAAATTTGGATATGCACCCCGTTCTTCTGCCAGCAGCCGCGATGCCTCCCGGCTGGTGCGCTGGATAAATTCCATCAGCTCGCGGCCCATCTCCACTGCCTGGAAACTGTTATAGGGGATGGACAGCATGTACAGGGCATCGGCGAAGCCCATTATTCCCAAGCCTATCTTGCGGTTGCCCCTGACCATCTCCTGAATTTTGTCCAGGGGATAACTGCTCATGTCAATGACATTATCCAAAAAGCGCACGGCTTGATGGACCACCTGCTCCAGGCGTTTGTAATCTATGGTATTGTCTTGGACAAATCGTGAAATATTAATTGACCCTAAATTACAGGCCTCATAAGGCAATAAGGGCTGCTCGCCGCAGGGGTTGGTGCTTTCGATGTCTCCCAGCTGAGGGGTAGGATTGTCCTTGTTGACCCGATCGAGAAAGATAATTCCCGGCTCTCCGTTGCGCCAGGCAGCATCCACCAGCTTATCAAACACTTCTCTAGCCTGCAAAGAAGATGCAGGAAGCCCTGTCCTGGGGTTAATAAGGGCGTATTCGCGATTGGCCTTGACTGCATCCATAAACTCTTCCGTCAACGCTACCGAAATGTTGAAATTAGTCAGCTCGCTATTATCCTCTTTAGCGGTAATAAAACTGAGAATATCAGGGTGATCCACCCGCAGCATCCCCATATTGGCTCCCCTGCGGGTACCCCCTTGCTTCACCGCTTCGGTGGCAGCGTTGAATACTTTCATAAAAGAAACAGGCCCGCTTGCAACACCGCCGGTGGACATAACCAAGTCGTTTTGGGGCCGGAGGCGGGAAAAAGAAAAACCCGTACCGCCGCCGCTTTTATGTATTAATGCAGCGTACTTAATAGAATCAAAAATATCCTCCATTGAATCCTCCACCGGCAAGACAAAGCAGGCAGCCAATTGCTGCAGGTCGCGGCCGGCATTCATCAGAGTGGGAGAGTTGGGCATAAAGTCCAGAGAAGTCATCAACTGGTAAAAAACATCCTCCCACTTGTCCGGGTCGCCGGCGGGATAGTTCTTTTCGGCCTGGGCAATATTCCGGGCAACTCGTCGAAACATGTCCTCGGGAGTTTCGACGACCTTGCCCTCTTCCTTAACCAGGTATCTTTTTTCAAGCACTGTCAGGGCATTTTCCGATAAAGCGAGGGCCATATTATACACTCCCCATCTAGGTATTGTCTATATATTGTGTATCGATAATTATACCACCACTATATATAGTAGTCCAGAGGAAAAAAATTTTGCCTGGCCGGTACACAGCCTGTGTTTAGAAATAAAAAAGGGCAGCTCCCGCTGCTCCTAAAACTAATTCTTTATCTGATATACGGGTATTATCAACCTCTCCCCAGGTACCAGGCCCTCGTCCCCCGCGAGATTGTTGTATTCCCGCAACAGCTCCTGAGTGGTGTTAAAGCGCCGGGCTAAAGAAAATAAACTGTCGCCTTTTTGGACGGTATAGAGTATGACGCTGGCAGCAGCAGGGATGTGGGAGGGATCAACCACGTGCACATCAGTGACGGCAGTGAACTCAACGTCTTCAAAGACTTCGACGCGGACCAGCACTGGCACGGAATAGCGTCCCTGAGAACAAGCGGCGCCTTCAGGCCAGACCCAGCATTTGACGCCATATCCCCTGAGGCTGCCGGGCAAATCCAAGAGCTGGCTGAATTCCTCTTCCTGGACCAATACTCGTGACGTGCCGTTGTCATCGGTATAGAAAATGTTCAAGGCAAGCAGCCCGCGCAGGAGGATCTTGCCCTCCAATGCTTGGGTCTCAGTAATGCGAACTCTGGGCATTACCAGCCCTATGTCCTGGGGTGAGCTGACAAGGGGACAGTTGCCTTCCAGGTTTAGTTTGAATTCGCTTTCACCAATCCGATTTCTCAGTTGAATCTTTGTCTGCTGGCTGTCGGCTCCATCTATGCTGGAGACATATTCCGCAACCTGCTGGCTGTATCCTTTTGCCCTGGCCTGGAGGACCAAGTTCAGCTCCAATGCAGCTCCCTCGTCAACTGTCTTCAGGCTTACCTTATCAAAGACACAATCCAGGGAACTCTCCCGTACTTCCGGGGCAGCAAAGTCCATTTCAAACCTGAATTCCTGACGGCCCGTCAGAAGGGCAAGCTTTCCCTCTCCGCTGAGACAATACACTTTTGCCAATACAATGCCCTCAGCCGTCAAGCTCCCCTCTTCAACCTGCCAGCTTAAGTTGCCAATGCAAAGCTCCGTTGCCGCAGGTGCCGTCTCTGGGGGAAGTGCAAGTTGCATAGAGATGTTTTGCTGGGATGCAATTTCCTCCATAATACTTTGCACCCTGACGCTGTTTGTCTCCGCCAGCAAATCGCCGCCCTTGACAGCATTGACAATCTCCACCCCTTGAGTTTGCAATGCCCGCAAAGATATGACTATATAGGCCGTAATATTGGCGACATTGCCTTCACTCAGACCTGCCTCGACGCCGTCAAAATGCATATCTGCTTCAAGCCTGACGTCGGGTCCCAGGTCTGGGGCAGTAAAAGCAGCCATGAACTCCAGGGCAGGCACAGGCAGCGTGCAAACCTCTTCCGCACTGCCGACACAGGACAGCACTCCTTCCAGTTCACCTTGCACCCTGATTTTTCCCGGCCCCTGCGCAATAGTGATTCTGTCTTTCGGCAACATTAAAACTGGCTGCAACATGTATTGTGTACCCTCAGGAATCGTAACGCTTGCCGGCACTGTTACCTCCTGCTCAGCGCTAAAGACAACGGTTTCCAGGTTGTATTCCCGGCGGCTGACATTGACCTGGTCCTTCCTCGACATTCCATCCCCTCCCGCACTAGTGTAGGACTATAATAATATATGCGGAAAAAGGATTAACATGCCAAAAAAATAACCGCCTCAGGTGGTTATGAGGCAGTATAGCAGTAACGTTTACCTCCGAAGGTAATTTCCACGGTATTGGTTAAGATATCTGCATATGAAAATGACATCTTGCGATTATAATAAGTTTCGTCCAGCCTTATTAGAAAGTGAGAAGGATAGGTTTTTTCCAGAATTCCTGTCCTTTCTATAGATTTTTTGCGTCCCCGATTGGCTTTAAGGGTGACCTCTTTGCCAATATACTGATCCAGATCCTGCTTGATATTCGCCAAAGTATTCTTATCTGCCAAATACATCACCCCACGCATTTTTATACATAAAGTATACCATGTCCGATGCCCACTGTCAAACTAAAATATATGATTATAACAAGAGCCCTGATAGCTGTCAAGGGTTATTTTAAAAAAAAACAGACCCAGTTATTTGAGTCTATTTTTTTTCTTCAATTTTTGGCAGCCCCAGGCGAAATTGCCCCCGGGTCTCAATGCCCCCAATCCCTGAAGGACCCGTAACGCTTTGCTGGAGGATCTCCTCAATATTTGCCGTCCTGGAGACTGAGGTATATGCCACTTTCTGCACAACCAGGACTGGATCAAGGGTGTGAATTAAGACCCTTTCGGGGGAACTGGCGAAGTTTGCCCCTGCAGCCAGCAGTCCCTGATACCAGGATTGGCAAGCTCCGGCAAAGATCACCAGGTCATCCTTGCTGGGCTGGTAGCGACGGGCGTTTTTTACCGCCTCTATAAAGTTTAGGGAATTGTGGTAGTGGGCTGGGCCATCATCTCCTGACAGCTGCTTGTTCATACCGTCATGGCCGGTGAGAACCAGGATATCTGGATTATGCTGTTTTAACAGAGAACCCACCTTACTCGGTTGGTCTTTCTCCGGGATATAATGGCAAATATTGACCATGCGCAAATCATTGTATGCCTTCCGGCATGTCTCCATATATTCTGCATCTCCGTCAAGGTGCAGGACTGTTCCTGGAATTTCAACAAAGTCGCGGCGGTTTTTTTTGCTGACAAACCTGCTTTCATCCCTGATCTGAGAGATAATTTCTGCCTGCAGTTTCATAGACCTGGCTCTGAAGTTGGCAATTTCACCAATGCCGGGCTTAACCAGATCGGAAAGGGGAGCATCTGCATACAGGCGAATTTCCAGGCCCCTGAGCAATGCCGTTGCCCTCGCCTTATCTACAGCTTCTACTTTAAAAAAAATGTCTTTGCCATGGGATATACGCACAACTATATCGCCTTTTGCAACTTCCATTCAGCATGCCTCCTGTGACAGTATATGAGCCTGTCGGACAGGAGTAACTGGGCATGTTAAACTTGCCCGGCTAACTTATCTGCCAACGCCACAAAGTTTTCCAGAGAAAGCTTTTCACCCCTGATGTCTTCTGCCAGGCCAATATCTGCCAGGGCCCTGCCGGCTTCATCCTTGGGCATATCCAGGGCTGATGCCAATAGCCCCTTTAGCATTTTGCGGCGCTGGCTAAAGGCAATCTTCACAAGGCGGAAAAAAAATTCTTCATTGCGGGGCTGGCAGGGAGAAGGCCGCAGGAGGAGCCTTACCGCAGCCGAATCTACTTTGGGCGGGGGGAAAAAGTTTCCGGGACTGAGTTTAAACAGGATATCCGTTTGGCAATGGTACTGCATCAATACCGTCAGGGCGCCATAATCCCGCGTTCCCGGCGAGGCCGTCAGGCGCCGGGCAACTTCCCACTGGAGAAGGACAATTGCCCGTAACGGCGGGTGGGGCTGTCCCACGAGTTTCAGCAGCAGCGGGCTGCTGATATTATACGGGAGATTGGCTACAACAATGTAGGGCTCCGAGAACAGCAAGGAAAAATCCTGAGCCAGGGCATCTCCTTGAACAAGCTGAAAATTTACCCGCTGCGAAAAGCGGTGGGACAGAAACTGACACAGCCAGGGATCGATTTCCACGGCAACCACTTTAGAGACAGCCGTCAACAGCGGTTCCGTCATTACTCCTAAACCTGGCCCTATCTCTAATACTGTATCACTATCTGTGAGTTTGGCAGCAGCAATGAGCTTCGCTACGGCTTCCCGGTTGACCAGGAAATTCTGGCCCCAGCTCTTGCGGGGAGAAAAACCCCTGCGCCGGAAGAGATCAGCGAGTTCCTTTGGCCTCGTCACATCCATTTAATTCAGCCTCCATTTGTTTCAGGGCCGCATCGAATTCTCTCCTTGTAATCCCCAGAGCATTAAGCCGCCAGAGAAAATTCTTGCTGTTTCCGTACCCTATAGCCAACAGCTGCCCTAATTTTCTGCGGCGAGTTGCTGCCTGCGGAGTGCCGGTAAGGCCGCCCCGGATTAAATCCTCCATGCCAAAAGTGGTGCTGGCCAGGCTGCCCCTGCGCGCCTGCTTTAACGCTTGTTGTATGTCCGGGATTGCAGCCGCTTCAACCCCAACTTTCCCATTCCTGGTGGCCTGACTCCGGGGGATAAAGGCATGGCTGCAGTTGGGCAGCAGGGAAGCAAGCCGCCGCCGAATTTGTTCACCTGCATGATCGGGATCAGTGAGGACTATTACTCCCCGACGGCGCGCGGCTGTTTGCAGTGCCTCAATTTGGCCGGCAGTCAAGCCCCAGCCATGGGTAATCATAATGTCGGCGCCGGGAAATGCTCTGCGCACGGCCTCGGCATCTTTTTTCCCTTCAACAACTATCAGTTCTTTCATCCCGCTTCACTACCTTAAAAAGGGACAGGTTTCCCTGTCCCTACAGATTATTCCGCAGTAACGCTCTCAACAACAAAGACCCGAACCTTTCTCCTTCCATAGTACCAAGCCACCCAATGGTTGTCAAATAATATGTCAATGCGGTTGCCCTTAATTGCGCTGCCGGTATCCGCTGCAATGGCAAAGCCATCTGTAATAATGCGGCCATGCCTGGTAGTAACGCCTCCTCCCTTGAAACTCAGATAACAGAGAGTCCCTAAAGGGATCACCTTGGGGTCTACGGCAATGATGTAAGGATTGTTCCGGGAGCCGTCCCCGGCTTTGGCTTTACGTCCTGTGGCGGTATAGCCTGTGGCTTTGCCTGTACATTGGGAGTATCCCCTTGCGTCAACGGGACAGCCTGTGCCTTCCACGCCGGAACAATAGGCAGTACTTTGCACGTCCAGGACACGGCTGATGCCAATTTTAAGCCCCCCCCGGCTTATTGAGGATATGGTGCCATACTCCACAATCTTGTCCTGGGCAGCGACTGCCAGCTCACTGCTGATGACCTTGCGCTCCACCAATTGGTTGTCGTGATATACTGCTTTGATATTATTCACCTGCTGGCCATTGACACCGGGTTGAACAAGGCGCTCCTGACCGCGATACAGGGAATCATTGGCAACCCTGATTACTGCATAGGGCAATGTAACTGTTTCCTGAATATACTCAGAACTGACCCGAACCAGGGTAATCTCGCTGGAAGCATTCGCTGTGCTCTCCACGGGGGGAGTGACAATGTCCTGCTCCTGCCAGCTAAGACCGGCCCCCAACAGTACATCTGCCACCTTGGGGCCAACAGACCAAATTTCTGTGCGCATGCCATCGTGGTTGATTACGTAAGGCTGAGCATGCACAACTGCAATCGCTGACATCCGCTTAAGCTTATCCTCTTTGGGGGGATAGACATAGTCTTCTTCCCTTAGCTCCAGGCCGATTTCTTCAAGGACTTCTTCAACGCTCTCTGCTAAAGTAACACATCGGTAAGTTTCCCCGTTAACATACACTGTTGCCCACTTAAAGTTTGACAAGTACAAAATGGTTGTTCCTGTCATCATCAACATCAGAATGACAAAGGCCGTCACCTTGAAAAATTTCGGGCTGGAGGTGAAATACCGTACCATTATTTAACCTCCCTGTGCCTGCGAATTAGATTCGCTCCATTTTAACCACTTAAGAAAAATTTGTCAAACAGGCATGTCCCTAGGCAATAGTATTGACACAATCAGGTAATTTATTCGGCGATGTTAAACAAACTCTTGGCATTCTGTGTACATGCCGCTATTAAGTGGTCGGTGTCAATGCCTCGCAGGCGAGCTATTTCCGCCGCAATTAGCGGCAGGTAGCCCGGTTGATTGGTCTTGCCCCGATGCGGATGCGGAGTGAGGTACGGACAATCTGTTTCCAGTACCAGCCTGTCCAGGGGAACGCTGGCCGCCGCCTCCTTGGGACGCCGGGCATTGGAGAATGTCACTGGTCCCCCCAAGCCGACACAAAGGTTTAAATCAATACATTTGCTCATGGTCTCCGTTGAGCCCGAAAAACTGTGCATTACACCGCCACGGGGCAAAGGCCCTACAGCAGCCAATATTGACAGGGTGTCTGCCACGGCCTCCCGCTGATGGATGACAACGGGCAACCCCAGCTGGCAAGCCAGCTCCAGTTGGAGCATAAAAGCCTCCCGCTGTGTCTTCCGGGGCGAAAAGTCATAATGATAGTCCAGGCCAATCTCACCTATGGCAACCACTCGGGGATCTGCAGCAAGTTCTTTCAACAACTGCAGGCATTCCTTGTCCAAATCCTTGGCAGAATGAGGATGAAATCCCACTGCCGCCCAGATATTGGTATGCTCACGGGCCAAAGACACCGAAGCAATACTTGATTCTCTGTTATGGCCAATGTTAATCATTTTAGTGACATTATTTTCAGCGGCGAAAGCCAATACCTGATCCAGTTGACTGCTCAGGCGCCTGTCGTCGAGATGAACATGGGTGTCGATTAATTCAGGCATGAAATTTCGCTCCCTTCGGGGATATCATCGGCGATAAAAACCGGCCTTCGTTGCCCTGTTTCTGTTGCAAGTACCAGGATCTCTCCTTCATTTTTGAGACCTTCAGTTTCGGTGGGCATGAGATTGGACAATAGCACTACTTTTTTGCCCTCCAGCGATTCTGGCGGACTTGACCTGGCAACAGGTGCAAACACAGAATAGCGCTGCCGGCCGTCGTAGAGAATTAAATGCAACAGTTCCTCATATTCTGCAACCGCTTCGGCTGAAAGCACCCTGGCCACAACCATGTTGATGCGGGCCAATTCCTCCCGGTGGATTAAATCCTGGTAGGGACCAATCCCCCCGTACCCCGGAATTATTCTGGGGAATAACACCGACTGCGGGGTAACCTTGCTGTCGACGGGCAATAATCCCCACTGCCCCAGCGAACTCCAGGAACCCAGCTCCGCAATTCCCTCTATCCCCAGCTGCTCCATAATCCTTTGGGCAGTCTCGGGCATAATGGGCTTCAGAGAAACGGCAATGAAGCGCAGGGATTCACATATGTTATACAGCACTGTATTCAAGCGCTCTTGCTGATCTCCGTCAGCGGCCAGTTGCCAGGGAGCAGTGGAGACAATGAATCTGTTGGTGACTCCAATTAAGTTTTTTATGGCCTTAATGGCCTGGGGCAGCTCCTGAGACTTGATATGCTTTTCCACTTTTCCGGGGGTATCCAGGGCGCGTTCTCTCAGTTCCAAATCGGCATTTTGCCTTGTGAGAATATTGGGCGCAGGCACCATCCCCCCGGCAAAGTGGACAACCAGGGAAATGACCCTGGTCACCAAGTTGCCTAACTCATTGGCCAAGTCATGGTTTATGCGTTGAATGATTTGGTCCTCTGAGTAGATGTTTTCTGAGGTGGCAGCTTTTGCAGCCAGCAACAAGTACCTGATGCTGTCCCGACCGTAATTTTGGGCCAGCAACAGAGGGCTGACCTCCTGCTGGTTCTGGTCCAGGAGCTTAATCCCGCTGTGGCAAACAAACCCGCCGGGTTGAGGCAGATTAAGTGCAAGCAGCACACCGCACCAATAATACATGTCGCTGAGGGATTCTCTGGGGAAGAAGAAATATGTATTAGGCCACAGGCGTTGAAAGCCCCCGTCGTCTACAGAATAACCGCTGCCTGTAAGAACACTGGCCAATTCACTAAACCCGTCCACAGGCAATAATTCTTGTTTGTCCCTGGAAACCTTAATGGCAAGAAGATAATCCTCAGCAGGCATATTGCTGAAGCAGTTCAGGATATAGCCCTGCTGAAATTTTGGAAGCACCACATTCTCGCTGCTTATGAGTGCGATGATTTTTTCGCTGTATTTCTGAATGCGTAAATAATAGCCCTCCCTTTCAGCGGAAATGATATTGCCTCCGCATTTATTGCATTGCTGGGATTGGGAGCCAGGGTATCCACAGCCTTGACAAACTGCAAAAAGGCTTGTACGCTTATATACAGCCCCGGCTTGTTGCAGGCGAGTTAGCAGGAGGGAAACCCCGCTTTCATTTTCGGCGCAGCCCTCTGCAAAACCTATATTAAAAACCCTTGCAAACTCAGCAGGGGCAAGATACAGGTTGACATCCCACCCCAACAAGTCATGGAGCCTGGCCAAGGCGTCGGCAGGAAGCTGCTGCCACTCACTATTGGGGCCTCCTGGCAGGACCCAAATATTGGCCTGCTTTTTCGGCACTTTTTTTCCTCCTTTTTTACTTAAAATCTATTGACTATCATGGAAGTAATTGGTATACTCTTAATGTATCATATATTTAATAAAGGAAGGGGATTAAAAAATGAAATCCACAGGAATTGTACGCAAAGTAGACGAACTAGGCCGTGTTGTCCTACCCATTGAACTACGCCGCACTCTGGACATTAACCTAAAAGACTCCTTGGAGATCTATGTTGACGGTGAGAAGATTATCCTGAAGAAATACACCCCGGCCTGCATCTTCTGCGATGAAGCCGACGGCATTGTATATTTTAAGGGGAAAAACATCTGCCCCAATTGCCTGAAGGAAATGCAAAATCTCGACTAAAGGACACTCAAGTGTCCTTTTTTTGTATGAGGAGTTTATAGGCTTCCCGGCGGGGAACTCCCGTTGCCCCGCTGATCCTGTCAGCGGCATCCCTGACGGACATACCTTCTCCCAGGTACTTTTCTGCCAAAGCCAGCACATCCCCTGCCGCTGGAGTTGCTCTTTCCTGACCGGGGCCAAGGACAACGGTATATTCTCCCCGCTCTAAGTTTTCAGCCTCTACCTGCGCCAATAAATCCTCTGCCCTTCCCCGCAACAACTGCTGGTGAACCTTGGTCAGTTCTCTGGCCAGCATGATCTCCCTGTCCGGCATGTGCTTGCCAAAGGCGCCCAGAAGGGCGACAATCCTGCGCGGTGACTCATAAAGCACAACGGGATGTTGGACGGCCGCCAATGCCGCAACGGCATTGTCAAGCCCTTTCCGCGGCAAAAAACCCTTAAAAGTAAAAGAGGCCAGGGGAAACCCACTGGCGGACAGAGCTGTAACAGCCGCACAGGGGCCGGGGAGGGGATCTACTTCAATCCCCTGGTCAATGCAGGCCTTTATTAAGACCTGCCCGGGATCAGATATTGCAGGGGTACCGGCATCGCTTATAAGGGCAATGTTCTTGCCTGCCAGCATGGCAGACACCAGTTTTTCTGTCTGTTTCGGGCTGCTGTGCTGGTGAAAACTGGTGACGGGGGTGCGGATTTCGTAGTGAGCCAACAGTTTCCTTGTATGCCTGGTGTCTTCGGCAGCTATCAAATCTGCTTCCTTCAGTACTCTGACAGCCCTGAAAGTGAAATCTTCTAGGTTGCCTATGGGGCTGGGACAGATGTACAATTTGCCTTTAATTTTTACCATCTCCCCTGAGAATTAATGGGGCCAAGGTCCTCAGGCCCGGTTTCGCGCCTTTTTCGGCCTCGACCAGCACCATGTTGGCCTCCAGATCCGATCTGGGGTGAACGAACTGCAGCCGCTTAGGTTCCAGTCCATTTTCCCGGAAGAGGCAAAAAATATCCCCCAGGCGTTGGGGGCGATGAACCAGTGCTGCCTTGCCCCCATACCGCACCAGCCAGGCAAAAGCTTTTATCACATCTCCCAGTTGGCAGCACAACTCATGGCGGGCGATGGCAACAGACTTGTTTGCATTGATCAGGGAACCGGTGACAGGTATATAGGGCGGGTTACACGTAGCGAGGTCAAAGGACTCCGGTGGAAACAGCTCATGCACATTGCGGATATCGCCCTGAAATACTTCAATAGTCTCCTCCAGATTGTTGAGTTTGATTGAGCGCCGGCACAATTCCGCCAACTCCGGCTGCAATTCCAGGGCGGCGATATACTTGAGCTTCTTTCGCGCAGATAATAGCAGGGGAATGGCACCTGTCCCCGCGCCTAAATCTATAACCCTGTCCTGGGTGTAGAGACTGGCGAATTTGCACAAAAGGGCTGTATCGGTCCCCAGGGCAAACATATCCCCGCGCTGAATGAGCTTAAGCCCGTCGCCAATGTCATCAATGCGCTCTGTCATTTTTTCAGCAAAGAGATGCAAAACAAACAATCCCCTTCAGTGCGCAGATTGCCGTATTGCATGTGACAAATGTGAAATCCTTCATAATATAGTCTGGCCAGGGCGTCCTGGCCCTCTTTATGGGCAAAGGGAGTGTCAGGTTTTCCCGGCAGCTGTTCCCGCAGCCACTTATTTTCTTTTTCAAGGCGTTGATTTTCCAGACGCAGATTTTCACATTCCTTTTTCAGCTGGTTAAGGGCTATATAAAATTGTTCCAGGGAATCCTCAATCGCTCTTACAATTTCTTCCACAATCGTTCCCTCCAGCACATGTCTTCACAGGCACTTCGATGGTGCCGCCATCATCGGAGAGCTGGACACTGACAGTTTTTTTGAGCACGTTGACTTCCACAACTTTCCCGGGGCCCTGAGAAGTGTCAATAATGTCACCTATATGAGGCATGCATTTTTTCGCGTCGTGATAATGCTCAGATTCATAACGCAGGCAACACATTAAGCGGCCACATAAACCGGATATCTTGGCGGGATTAAGGGAAAGGTTTTGATCTTTCGCCATCCTGATGGATACAGGTTCAAATTCGTTGAGAAATGTTGCGCAGCATAAAGTGCGACCGCAACTGCCAAGCCCGCCCAGCATTTTCGCTTCGTCCCGCACTCCAATTTGGCGCAGTTCAATGCGGGTTTTAAAGATTGCCGCCAAATCCTTGACCAAGTTGCGAAAGTCAATGCGGCCGTCAGCAGTAAAGTAAAAAATTACTTTGGAATTATCAAAGGTGTACTCCGCGTCGACGAGACGCATGGCCAAGCCGTGGCTTTCTATCTTTTCAGCACAGATTGCCAGGGCTTTTTTGGACTTATCAAGATTTTCTTCCACCTTGCGCAAGTCCCCTTCAGTAGCTATCCTCACAACCCGCTTCAAAGGAAGAACTACTTGATCACCCGGCACCTGCTTTGGCGGGACAACAACTCTGCCAAATTCGACTCCCCTGACAGTCTCGACAATAACCGGAGTGCCCTCAGTCAGCTCCAGTTGCTCCGGGTTGAAATAATATATTTTACCGGCATCCTTAAAGCGGATGCCAACTACATTATACATTTCCATATCTAAACCTCCCACATCTTCAAGGCCAGGCAATCAAAGACCAGGCGAGGGTTGCACCTCGTCTGTAAATACTCCCGGACCGCCGCACAATAGTCCAGCAAGGCAATGCACTTGTCCGCCGGACAATTGCGCATACAAGCATCTAAATAGCTTTGTAAATCTCTGTTTACCGGAATATAGTCAGGGTTAATCTGGGACAGCAACATATCCCGCAACCAGGACTCCAGCAAATCTAAGGCTTCCTCAGGCTGAACCTGCCAATTGTCGGAGGATTGCAGGGGATTCCTGCGCCGGGCAAGGATTTCTTGTATCTCTGTGGCCATTTGTTGCCGCCTAAGCCAAAAGTCCTCATCTTCGAGAAGTTTCAAGGCGCGGCCCAGCACTCCCTGGGAAAAACCTGCCAGGAACCAAGACCGCTGCTGGGGGACATTGCGTTTCTCTAGGGCATGGGAAATAACCTCTCTGGACAAGGGCGCCAATGTATACACCTGACTGCGAGAAACCAAAGTCGGCAGCACGTTGTCCGCACTGTCAGCAGTAAGGATACAAACAGAAGCTTGAGGGGGATCCTCAAGGATTTTTAGCAAACTGTTGCCAGCCTCCACTGTGAGATTTTGACAATCTTCCAACAGGGCTACTTTGTAAGCCGCAGTGTTAGGGGGAGCAGCAAGAAATTCTTTTAATTGACGGGCATGTTCCAACTTTACACTGCCTTCAGAGGCAATGTGCAGGTAATCAGGGTGAATGCCCCGGGCCAGCATTGTACAGTTTGGACAGAGTTGGCACGAGTCTGGACAAAACAGCCTTTGGACGACAAAGCCAGCCAGGGATTTTTTGCCGCTGCCGGCAGGCCCAGCAAATAGCAGGGTGTGGGCAAACCTGCCTGTACTGATCCCCCGCAACAATGCCCCAACGATGCGCTCGTTGCCTAAAAAACCCTCAGGGTTGTTAAACTTGCTCAAACCTCTCCACATCCAACACGAATATGGTAGCTCCACCCACTACAACCTCAACAGGATAGGGAACATAGGACTCAATGGCCCCGCCTATTGGGGACATAGTGGTTACAATTTTTTCTCTGGACTGGCAGACGGTGCGAATAACGGATACAACATCGTCAACCTGCTCCTGAGTTACCCCAATAAGCATTGTCGTGTTTCCGGCTTTAAGGAACCCGCCTGTACTGGCGAGTTTGGTTGCCCGGTAACCCTTGTCCACCAGACTCTCCATTAGTTTAACACTGTCTTTATCTTGAATGACGGCAATTACCAGCTTGTTCATCCCCGCACTCCTCTCATAATGTATTTTCACTTTCCAGGATGTCAACTACTTGCCGATGGATTTCTTGAATTGGTGCAGTTCCATCCATTGTGATAAAGCCATATTCCTTCGCCAGCAGTTGATATCCTTCCACAACTCTCTGGAAAAATCCTTCATCTCGCTGTTCGATTCGATCTAACCCCCGCCGGTTGGCCTGCCTGGCTAAACCAACATCGGGTTCAATATCCAGGAGGAAAGTCCAGTCGGGCATCAGCCCGCCGACAGCTTCCAAATTGATTTGTCTTACCAGTTCCACATCCTGCCTCAGCCCATACCCCTGGTAGGCCAGGCTGGAAAATAAGTAGCGGTCGCAGACGACAACCATGCCCCGGACCAAAGCCGGACGGATGACATCCTGGACCAGTTGCGCCCTGGCGGCAGCCAGCAGCAGCACTTCACCCCAACGGGTAAGTACAGTGTCGGGATCCAACAGAATCTGCCGCAACTTATCTCCAACGTCTGTCCCTCCAGGCTCCCTGACATGGAGATATTCTGCCCCGCGGCAAGAAAAGTAATCCGCCAGCAGTTGGGCCTGGGTAGTCTTGCCACAGCCATCCAAGCCCTCAAACACAATAAAGCGCCCTTTTATATTACTTCTAACCATTGGGGTATCACCTTCCTGGCATGTAACTTGTGCAAATAATCAATATGTTCTTGTTCCAGGCGCTGCCCCGGGGCCACCACCATGGTCCCGGGAGGATAGGGGGCAAGAACCTGACGGGAGAGCCGCCCTTTGGCCTTGGCAATGGGGACTTTTTTCCCAGGCCGCGCCCAGGCTTCCCTGGGGGAAATTTCCTGTTTGGGCAGAGGCGGGGGCAGAATTTCCTCCTCCGGCCTTGCCGGCAGTGCGGCAATAAGGGGAAGCAGACGGTAAAGGGCAGCTATCCCCTGGGGTACCAGGGCATCCGCCATTGTTAACATAAAGAGCACTTTGTCCCCCTGGATAAGTTCAGGGAACATTCCCTGGCTGCGAAGGAGGCCCTCAAGACCCCTGCGATTGGGCAGAAGGAATTTTGTCCAATCCCTGTATGGCAAGGTGGCGGGGAAATCAAGATTGAGCTGCTTACAGCGCAAATACAACATATCTGCAAGGATTTTCAGGCGCCTGAGCATGGCTGCGCCATGGGAGTTGGCCCAGCAGGCTGCATACTCCAAGGAACTCAGGAGCAAGTAACTGGGGCTCGTAGTATGGAAGAGGTTTAGGGTTTCCTGAAGCTTCTCCCCCAAAGCCAAATCAGTAATATGCATCCATGCAGCCTGAGTGAGAGCTGGCAATGTCTTGTGGGGGCTTTGCACAATGACGTCACAACCAGCAGCAGCAACAGCACTTTGAGGAAGGCCAATTGCCTGCCCCCATTGCAAATGGGCGCCATGGGCCTCATCGACGATGACGGCAATCCCAGCCTCCCGACATACCTGGGCAAGGGCGGCAATATCGGGAGTCAGCCCATAGTAATCCGGGTTGGTGAAGATTGCTGCCTTAATGGCATGTTTTGCAATCAGCTCTTTGACAGCTGCGGGGGAAGGAGGCAGCCAATGGCGCAGGCGGGGGCAAAGGGTCTGTTCAATCCACACTGGCATGGCCCCGCTGTGTATGAGTCCTGCCAGCACAGACTTATGACAATTTCTCGCTGCGAGGACGCCGTCCCCTGCCCTGGTCAGGGCAGTAATGGCAGACATTATCCCTACGCTGCTGCCATTTACCAGAAAATATGTCCTCGCTGCTTGGTATATACCTGCTACTCTTTCCTGGGCACGGCAGAGGACATCATCGGGACAATGGAGGTTGTCAAGGCTGGGAATCTCAGTGGTATCGTAATTACCAAAGAGAGCGGGAAACCGCCCTTTATGGCCAGGCATATGAAAGGAGTACTTGTCCGCAATGGCTGCTTGCTGCAACCTTTTTCTCAGTTCCATAGCAAATGTCCCTTTTCCATTGTTTTTACTATTATACATAATAAAAAAGGGGAAAGGCAATTGCTTTCCCTATCCCGCCTGCCATAATTCCTTGAGCTTGGCAACAATATATGCGTACAATTTGTCCCCCGCCTGGGTACCGCATATCAATTGCAGGCAATCAGGACAGATATATCCTGCCGCCAGTCGTACACCGCCTGATGAGCCTCCCAGGCATATGTGGCATTTTGGGCTTGCGGTATTCATGCTTCTCACCAACCTTACCCGCCGCTTTGCCAATATTTTGCCTGTATATAAAACACTTATTCCTGCTACAATCTATGTCAGTTTGGCGTAGTTTGGTGCTTCAGCAGTGATGTCAACATCATGGGGATGACTTTCCTGGAGCCCGGCATTTGTAATCTGAACAAACTGAGCTTTTTGCAGTGCAAGAATGTCAGGAGCCCCACAATAGCCCATGCCAGCCCGCAAACCGCCCATCAGTTGATAAACTGCATCCGCCACAGAACCCTTATAGGGAACGCGGCCTTCAATCCCTTCGGGAACAAGCTTTTGCTGGTCAGCTTGAAAGTATCTGTCTTTGCTGCCTGCCCGCATAGCACCAATCGATCCCATTCCCCGGTATACCTTATAGCTGCGGCCCTGGTATATTTCTATCGCCCCAGGGCTTTCGTCAGTTCCCGCCAACAAGCTGCCAACCATGACGGTATCAGCACCAGCGGCGATGGCCTTGACCAGGTCACCGGAGTACTTGATGCCGCCGTCAGCGATAATCGGCACTCCAGAGCCCTTTGCCGCCTGGGCACAGTTGATGATTGCCGTAATCTGAGGCACGCCGACACCGGCGACAACTCTGGTAGTACATATAGAACCGGGACCGATGCCTACTTTTACTGCATCGACGCCGGCGGAAATCAAATCCCTTGCAGCTTCTGCAGTGGCGACATTGCCGGCAATGATATCAACGGCAGGCAGCTCTTTTTTCAGCATCCTGACTGTATCCAGCACCCCCTGGGAATGACCATGAGCAGTATCAACCACTATTACATCTGCCTTGGCATCCGCCAGAGCTTGAGCCCTTTCTAATGTGTCCGGGGTAACGCCAACTGCAGCTCCCACCAACAGCCTCCCTTGTTTGTCCCGGGCAGAGTTGGGGTAAGTCTTTGCTTTTTCAATGTCCTTAATTGTAATCAGCCCCCGCAGGTTAAAGTCGTCATCCACCAGGGGCAGCTTCTCAATTTTGTGTTTCGCCAATATTTCCCGCGCCTGCTCCAGGGTGGTGCCGACGGGGGCAGTCACCAGGTTTTTGCTGGTCATGATTTCAGAAACCTTGCGCTCGAAATTTGTTTCAAAGCGAATATCTCTGTTGGTGACTATGCCTACTAATTTTTCCCCGCGCACAATTGGCACCCCGGATATCCGGTACCTGGCCATAAGGGCATCTGCCTCCCGAACCGTTGCCTCAGGCTCCAGGGAAAAAGGATTGGTTATGACGCCGTGCTCTGAGCGCTTCACTGTGTCCACCTGTTTGGCCTGCTCCTCAATGGACATATTCTTGTGGATGATGCCAATGCCGCCTTCCCGAGCTATGGAAATGGCCATGCGGTACTCAGTAACAGTATCCATGCCGGCGCTGAGCAAAGGGATGTTGACAATGATATTCCTTGTCAGTTGCGATTTCAGGCTGACCTGACTTGGCAGTACCGTCGACTTGGCCGGCACCAGTAAAATGTCATCAAAGGTCAGGGCAACATCTACTATCTTCTGCAAGGCAATTCCCCCATTGTTTTTGATAATTAACGTATTATACCAGTTTACCGGGACGAGCACAACTTCGACAAATTCGGGGACGGTCCTCAAATTTGTCAGCAGTCTAAATTTTACCGCCAGGAAATATAACTAGCGTAGAGAATTCCGAGGTGGTAAAAATTGAAGCGGGTGAAACTGATATTTCTCAATTTCCTGACCGTAACAGGTGCATCTCTGTTCCTGCGCATTATCGGCATGTCCTTTCAAGTATATCTTTCCCAGAAAATTGGCCCTGCTGGTCTCGGCTTACTGCAACTTGTAATGTCTGTATATTACCTGGCAGCCACCTATGCAATTTCAGGAAGTCGCCTGGCAGTCACCCGCTTAGTGGCTGAAGAGCTGGGGACAGGAAAAGAAAGAGGAGCCAAAAGGGCGTTAAAAATATGTCTTGGTTACGCTCTGTCAATAAGTATCACCGTCGCACTGCTATTGTTTTTTGCCGCCGAAAGCATCGGCAGACACTGGCTGGGAGACGTCAGGACGATATTATCCCTGCGCATTCTCGCCTTTAGCTTACCTTTCCTCGCCACATGTGCTGTCCTTGGCGGATATTTCACTGCCGTGCGTCGCCTGCTGAAAATGTCCGCGGCATTGATTGCAGAGCAGGTCTTTCGAATAGGCGCCACTGTATTTGCAGTATCGGTGCTGTTGCCCAAGGGTTTGGAATATGCTATCGCCGGGATAGCAGTCGGTGCATGTATTGGTGAAATCACCAGTTGTGTTTTTTTATTTTTTCTCTACCGCGCAGACAGCCGCATTCTAAAGAACAAGGCCTGCAGCGAGGATTTGCCCCGAAGAATGCTACGAATCGCCGTGCCTGTGGCCCTGAGCGCTTATATCACTTCATTTATTCGCACTGTTCAACAAACCCTCATACCCTATGGCCTCAAGAAAAGCGGCGCCACGGGAGAAAGGGCCTTGGCGGCCTATGGCACTATTCAGGGAATGGCGATACCCCTCCTGATGTTCCCTGCCGTCTTCCTCAATGCCATCTCGGACCTGATTGTGCCGGAACTGGCCGAATGTCAGGCCCGGGGCCACCCTAACCGTCTGAGTTACATCGTCAATCGGGTGCTGAATCTTGGGCTGTTGTCAGCCATTGGGGTTTTTGGTCTGTTCTTTCGTTATTCTGCCCAACTGGGCACAGCAGTGTATCAAAGCAATGCAGCCGGATATTATATACGGATCCTCGCAGTTTTAGTGCCTATTATGTATATGGACTCCCTTGTCGACGGCATGCTCAAGGGCATAGGGCAGCAGGTATCTTCTATGGGCTATAACATTTTCGAATCGCTGATTGGGGCCAGTCTCATTTACCTGCTGCTGCCCAAATTCGGCATTGCCGGCTATATCTTTACCTTAATGCTCACCAGGACTCTGAACTTTGCCCTGAGCATTAACCGCCTGCGCAAATTCGTGCCCCTGAAAATCAAAGCCGGGGGAATAGGCAAACTGGTCTTTGCAATGGTCAATGCCCTCATTGTCTCCAATTTATTCCTCACCGCCCTGGGCATCCAATGGCTTCCCCTGTGCATCTGTGTAGCAGCCGGTGTCTATTACCTGCTCCTCCGCTTGTTGTCCTGTATAACCCGGGAGGACTTGTCCTGGTTTAAATCCATTTTCTCCCCTTGAATCCCACCGGCAAGGAAAAAGGGCAGCTTCCGCCGCCCTTATTTTTCTTCCGTCTTGATAATGCGAATCGCTGCATCGGGACACACCAATTCGCAGTTCCTGCAGGCGATACACTTATCCTGATCACTGGTGCACACTGCCGGAGTGCCGTAGACACCCAGGTCTGTAGACCAGATGATAATTTTTACGGGACACTTTTGGATGCATAGCCCGCAGCCTTTGCACAGATCAGGGAAAAGGTTGAAGCTGGCTTTTTTTCCGTCTTGGGTAAGAGCTGTTCTCTTTACTTCTGCCATAGAACTCACCCCCTATACCAGGCGCTCTACAAGGCTCATACCCTTGTCCAGGGCCTTGTAATTGAGCTCTCTTAAGGCTGGATTCTTTTCGAACTTATCCCCCAGCTTGGTCTCAATGGCTTCTTTTATGCGCTCCAGGGGGACGACAGCGGTGGCCTTGAGCAAAGTCCCGAGAATGATAATGTTGAAGACCCGGGGGTGCAATTCATTCTTGGCAATGTCATTGGCAGGAATCCCGATGATATTTGCAGCCTTTTCCGGAAGCTTTACCTGGTCTTTTTCTTTGCTGCTGTCGGTAAGCTCGGGGATCCGCTGGGATCTGGGATCTGCTTCCACAGCTTGAATTCCCATGGCCTCCTCAGCGATTTCCGCAGCGGAAATAAGGGAGGTATCATAGATAAAAGTGGTTCTTTCATCCACATACTGGCGAGTGCGCTCGACGGCACGATTGCTCAGGGCGACGACGATGTCAGCCTTGGGGAATTTTGGCGAACCAATGCTCTTGTCATCTATCTGGACAAAAGCAATCGATACGCCGCCGCGTTGCTCAACGCCAAAATTGGGGATATATGCAGCTTCTTTGCCCTCAGCATATGCTGACTCAGCCAGCATGTTGGCAATAATCTGGACACCCTGGCCGCCTTCGCCGGCAAGGACTATTTTAATTGCCATACTACTTCTCCTCCTTTTGGCCGGGAACCTTAAACTCGCCTACGGGGAAGTACTCAGCCATGTCTTTTTCGACAAAGTTCCAGGTGGCCTCGGCATTTGTCCTCCAGTTGGTAGGACAGCTGGAAAGCACTTCTACAAAGGAAAAGCCGTTGCCGTCCATTTGATTTTGAATAGCCTTTTTGAGGAATCGTTTCAATTGCCGGAGGTTGGCGATGCTGCCTCTGGCCACATAAGCCCCTTCCCTGGCTATGGCCGCCACCATTTCTGGTCCCAAGGTGGGGTAACCGGTTTCTTCGGGGTCGCGTCCGTAAGGAGTTGTTTCGGTCTTTTGGCCGGGCAAAGTGGTGGGGGCCATCTGGCCGCCGGTCATTCCATAGTTGGTGTTGTTGATAAGAATTGCCGTGATCTTTTCGTTGCGGGTAGCGGAGTTTACCAGGTGCTGGGCTCCGATGGCATAACCGCCGCCATCTCCCATATAGGCAATGCCAACAATTTCAGGGCGAGCACGTTTTATTCCCGTGATAACCGGGGTTGTGCGGCCATGATGAGTTTGCACTGAATCCACATTAAAGAAATCCCAGGACAAAAGGGAACAGCCGATGTCGCAACCAAAGACAACTTTGTCCTGAATTCCCAGTTCATCAATTGCTTCCCCCAGCATTTTCAAGGCCAGACCGTGACCGCAGCCGGGACAAAACTTATGGGGTTTGGTCTCTGGGTTCCAGCATTTAGGCATTTGAGGAGCCAAAGTAATTTTTTCTCGTGTCACGGTTCTTACCTCCCTTCCTGAATCAGCTGAACGATTTCTTCAGCTGTGACGCCGGCACCGGGGCGCAGCAGAGTATCGATGGGCTTATCCATGCCGTAAAGGGCTTCTTTAACCAGTTTCAAAAGTTGGCCATAAGCGGACTCGACGACCAGGATGCGCCTGGCCTTGGCTGCTGCACGGCGCATTTGCTCTTCTGGCATTGGCCTGAGGGTAATTGGCCGGAAATGACCAGCGCGAATGCCTGCATCCTTTAAGAGGGGCAGCGCTCCCTGGGCAGCCCTGGAGACAACTCCGTGGGCGAGAATGAGGATATCCATTTCGCCTTCGGTGTCGAACTCCTGCCATTCAATAATTTCCGGGGCTGCTTTTTCATAGTCCCTGGCGATTTCCATTACCACATCGTACAACTCTTCTTCTGTATTATACGTATTGCGCAGGTGTTGCACAGGGCGATCCACCCCCGGGGTTCCAGGCAACCCTACCAGAGGCTCGGTCTTCACCATCTCAATTCCCCGTTCTGCGGGGTCATAGATGGTCAGGGGCTCACGCATTTTTGCCTGATAGCCGTCCCCCAGGACAAAGGTGGGGAATCTGTACTTCCAGGCAGTGTTAAAGGCTTTGATTGTGTAATCGTAAAGATCCTGATGGCCGGCAGTGGAATAGACAACCCGGAAGCCTTCGCCGTTACCGCCAAAGGTGGTCATAGTCACTTCCTGCTGGGAATAGATTACCGTGGCTGTCGAAGGTCCGCCCCTTTGGGGGAGCAAAACCACTGTCGGAATGCGCATCATTTCCGCCATCGACATGGGTTCCTGAAACAAGGTGTTTCCGGGCCCAGTAGTGGCTGAAAAGGCACGTTTGCCGGCAATTACCCCGCCGACAGTTGCAAATCCCGCAGAAATCTCATCCTCCGTCTGCAAAAACTTTCTGCCATACTTAGGTGCAAGACGAGTCCAGTACTGCATGATATCTGTCTGGGGGGTAATCGGATATCCGTACATGATATCTGCTCCGGCTGCCAGGGCGGCCCAGGCACACACTTCGTTGCCCGTCATGAATACCCGCCTTGAACCTATTACAGGCTTTTCATTCATGAATATCACTCCTCCTAACTTATTTACCCTCATGTTTACCAGAAAGCTTGGGGCATATAGCGTTTGATAATCTTTACGGGGTTTCCCATTTTATCTGTGGCAGCAAAATGCTCCGCCAATTCCTGGCTTACCGCCGTGTACACAACAGGAATCCCCAATTCCAGGGCTGCCTCAGTTACAATGCGGGCACCTTCTTCAACAACTTCCGGTGTGGTTTCATCGCCGAGATGGGTGTTGTTAATGAGGCCATCCACTCTGCCCAACTCCTTGATATAGGAGACGATATCTTCCTTCACAGCTGTCAAGGGGCGTGCGGTATTGACAACGGCGTATACTTTTAAATCGGGATCGGTTGCCGCACCCTCAATGAGATTAAAGATGCCGGCTCCATGGACTCCATAGCCAATATCCAATACAATGCTGCCTTCATTTTTCAGGGCCCAGATCATCTCCTGCCTGAGCAATGAGCCCGCTTCGCCTAAACCCATGGTTTCCTCAGGTGACCAGGCAATGACATTGAGGCCCAATGCCTGCAAATCCTTTTTCAAAGGCCGCAAGGTATAGAAAGGCTCAACGGTATCCAAGTCAACCAAAGTGACTTTATGGTTTTGCCTCAACAATTCAAGGCTTCTGTTAATTGCGTTCTCGCTTTTGCCGCTTGCATATTCGCCGACAAAGGCTTCGACGATTCTCACTGTCTTAATACAGCCCCCCTTGGCGGCACCTGTTATAATACAACATTAAAATTCTATGCAACAGTCGCCGCAGGTTCATTTTCCCGCCCTCCATGGGCTATAACAATGAAGCTGTAGATAGTATAACAGAATAATGACGGTTGCTCAAGAGAAAAAAAATACCTGCCAATGCAGGTTAACTTTGTCGCAATTGTTTTAGCAAGTAATTATAGCGCTTTTCCGCTGCTTGCAAATTGTTGATTGCCGCATCCACAAGTTCCGGGTCCTTAACATATTCAAAGTGTTCTCTGGCCAATCGCCATTGCTCTCTGGCCTGGTTTACCAAACGGTAAAGAATCTTTTTTTCCCCGTTCCAGGCAGGCACTTGTTGTCCGGGCATTCGTCAACACCATCCTCTGATTTCTACTAAATAGTATTGACTGATTATGCCGGTTTAATCATTATTTTGCTAAATCTGCTGCCTGCCTGCCAAAGCTCTGGCCAAGGTCATTTCATCCGCATATTCCAGGTCGCCGCCCACAGGCAAGCCATGGGCAATCCGTGTAACTGTTATATTCAATGGTTTTAATATTTGTGCAAGGTACATTGCTGTGGCCTCTCCCTGGACATTGGGATTAGTTGCAATAATTACTTCCTCGGGGGGAGTTTTTTGTACTCTTTTCAGAAGGGATTTAAGATTAAGCTGGTCAGGGCCAATTCCGTCCAGGGGTGAAATGGCGCCATGGAGAACGTGGTAGCGACCTTTGAATTCATTGGTCCTCTCCAGGGCCAGGATGTCCTTGGACTCCTGAACCACGCAAATATACTTGTCATCTCTTTTGGGATCAAGGCAAATGGGGCAGGGGTCGCTGTCTGTCATATTGCCGCAACAGCTGCATGTAATTAATTTGGAACGAGCTTCAACTAAAGTGGAGGCAAAACTGCGCACCTCTGCCTCGGGCATTTTCAGGATATAAAAAGCAAGCCTTTGTGCAGTCTTGCTGCCTACCCCGGGCAGCTTCTGAAACTGAGCAATAAGCCTGGACAAGCTGTCATAATAGCGCATTTCTAAAACAACCCCGGCGGAAGCTGCAATCCCCCAGTGATTTTCTGCATTTCTTCAGCCAAATACTCTTCGGCCTTGCGGGTGGCCTCATTAACTGCGGCTTGCAGTAAATCCTGCAGGGTCTCAATGTCTTCGGGATCAACCACCTCGGGTGCTATTTTAATTTCCACAATCCTTCTGTTGCCGTCCACCACCGCCTCTACCATGCCGCCGCCTGCAGTTGCCGAGATTCTTATCGATCCCAGTTCCGCCTGCATTTTTTTCATATCTGCCTGCATCTTTTGAATTTGTTTAAGCGCCTTACCCATTCCCATCTCAAATCAGCTCCTCTGTTCTCGCGTTCTCACTTTATAATCATCTATTCCCAGCACTTGCCTGAAGGCCAGGACTATAATCTGCCGATGTTCCGGTTTGACGATGTTTTCACAATGAAGTTTGTAGTTGTCGGGATATTCCAGCACCAAAGTGTCGGCATTAATAAATGGAGTTGCCTCTTTCAGCCAGGCGTAAGACGAAATGCTCTCTCCCTTTACTAAGCCCAGTATCTCCTCCCACTTTTCCCTGGTTACCGCCTTTTCTTTATTGACCTTTGCCGCGGATTTTGTCGGTGTCGGCTTTTGTTCCCTGGCAGGAGCAGCTTCTGCATTGCAGATTTTAATCATTATCAGCTCTGCCGCCAGCCGGGGGTGGGTCCAGCGCCTGCTGTCCTGGAGTCCTGCAGCCACAGAATCCATCATGGTCATTATTTCCGGGGCAGTCTTCAGGCGAAGGTCGTCATTGAGTTTTGTATTCCGCATGGCCCCCGAAACTTGCAATAACTTTTCCCGCAGCAACTCCAACAAGTCCAGCAGCAGTTGCCGAAAGTCAAGGCCCATATTGCCAAACTCGTCCAGCAGCTTGAGGACTGCACCAATGTCCCTGGCGGCCATAGAATTAACCAGTTCAACCAGCCGGGTTTTGTCAACTGTCCCCAGGGACTGCCAGACCTGCTCGGGGGTTATATCTCCCTGGGCAAAGGCAATGACTTGTTCCAGAAGGCCGATGGCATCCCGCATCCCGCCTTGAGCGCGAAAAGCCAGAATGCTGGCCGCCTCCTCACTGAGGTTCACTCCTGTTTGCCGGGCAATCGACTGCAAGTGAGCAGCAATCATGTCCTCTGTAAGGGGGCGAAAGTCAAAGCGCTGGCAGCGGGACAAGATGGTGGCAGGAATTCTTTGGGGCTCAGTGGTAGCCATGATGAATATCACATGGGCAGGAGGTTCTTCCAAAGTCTTCAGCAAAGCATTAAAGGCCTCAGTTGTGAGCATATGCACTTCATCGATTATGTAAACTTTATACCTGCCCAGGGCGGGAGCGTATTTAACTCTGTCACGCAAGTCCCGAACCTCTTCAATCCCTCTGTTGGTAGCAGCATCCATTTCAATAACATCCATTGCGCTGCCCTGATTAACGGCCAGACAAAGCTCACACTGATTGCATGGCTCCATTACAGGCTTGTCGCTGCTAAGGCAGTTGACGGCTTTGGCAAAAATTTTTGCCGTTGTGGTCTTGCCGGTGCCTCGGGGACCCGAAAACAAGTAAGCGTGGGCAAGCCTTCCCGTCTGCAAGGAATTTTGCAAGGTCCTGACAATATGTTCCTGACCAACAAATCCTTGCTGGAACCCCAGAGGCCTGTACTGACGATATAGGGACTGATAGAGCACTGCACTCCCTCCTCTCACCTGTATTATACTTTATATTCTCGCGCCAATGCAAAACAATCGCCCAAGGCGATTGTCGCTAAATATTATTGGCCGTGCCCTACTTTCGACATCCAACTCCGGGCGGCACTCCGGCAGTTAGCTCGAGCCAGGCTACCCTGGGGCACATCGATACTAATGCTTACCGCTGCTTCCTCCCGGACCTGACGGGGTTTGCAAAAGATCAATTGCCCAGGACCCAGCCGTCAACACCACTTGCCGACACCAGACCCCACAGCTGAGATGCCTCAACATAGGTCTTCAATCCTGCTATAGCGGGTTGCAGGTTACAGGGCACCGCTACCTCCCCATCTAGCACGGCCAAGATTTTTGTGTGGCGGAGAGAGAGGGATTCGAACCCTCGAGACGAGTTCACCCCGTCTACTCGCTTTCCAGGCGAGCGCCTTCGACCAAACTCAGCCATCTCTCCATGTTGTTTTTGGCGGAGAGAGTGAGATTCGAACTCACGGGACGGGTTTGCCGTCCACTCGCTTTCGAGGCGAGCGCTTTAAGCCGGACTCAGCCATCTCTCCGCATCATCTTAGCTGCTGAAAAAACCTTCTTAACAGAACACTGGATTCCTTGGCCATAATGCCGCCAATGGCCTCCAGATGATGATTATAACCGGATATTCTCCTCAGGTCAATAAGGGAACCAAATGCCCCTGCCTTAGGATCCCTGGCGCCGTAATATACTGTCTTAATCCGGGCCTGGAGTATTGCACCGGCGCACATGGGACAGGGCTCCAGGGTTACATAGATTCGGCAGCCATAGAGGCGCCAATCTCCCAGAACTTTCGCTGCCTGGCGGATCGCGAGGATTTCGCTGTGGGCAACGGGATCTTTGTCTGTCTCCCTGCGATTGTGGGCAACAGCCAGGATTTTGTTATCCTCGCTGACTATCACAGCGCCAATGGGAACTTCCCCTGCCCGAAAGGCATTATGCGCAGCCGCCAGAGCAACAGACATGTATACTTTATGATTCATTATACATCACCAAAATGTCAGTGGTGCGCCCGGAAGGAATCGAACCTCCGACACACGGTTTAGGAAACCGTTGCTCTGTCCCCTGAGCTACGGGCGCAAATTCTATAAACAAGACTGGCCTTTGACCTTTTGTCTCCAGCCAGTGTATTAGCAATGGCGTGCCCGGCAGGATTCGAACCTGCGGCCTTTTGATTCGTAGTCAAACACTCTATCCAGCTGAGCTACGGGCACATTATGGCGGAGAGAGAGGGATTCGAACCCTCGAAGCAAGTTTAGCTCGCTTAATCGCTTAGCAGGCGATCCCCTTCGGCCAACTCGGGCATCTCTCCAGTCTGCTAAATGGCGGAGGGGGTGGGATTCGAACCCACGGCTCTCGCGAGTCACTGGTTTTCAAGACCAGCTCCTTAAACCGCTCGGACACCCCTCCAGCAGGTGACGCAAAAAATTGTAACATATCAAGACGCATAAAGTCAATGAAACAACATGGGAAAAAAAGGGCAAATTTATTTTTTCCCTTTCTTCCTCTTCATTCTACCCTAAAATCCTGCCTGTGAAAACCACAAAAATTTGGATTGCTTAAAAAAGAACCGGGAGCAACCCGGTTTGTTGGAAAATTATTCTGCAGAATCTTCTTTTTGCTGTTCTGCAATTATTTTTTCGGCTATATGTGCCGGCACCTCTTCGTAGTGGGAGAATTCCATGCTGTACTCGCCCCGGCCTTGTGTCATAGAGCGCAGGTCGACAGCATAGCCATACATTTCCGCAAGGGGTACTTGCGCCCTTATTATCTGGGTCCCGTCGCCCTGGGGATCCATGCCTGCCACCCGTCCGCGGCGGGAAGGCATATCTCCCATAATGTCCCCCATGAAGTTTTCCGGCACCCTGACCTCAACATTGTAGATGGGCTCTAATAAAATCGGGGTGGCTTCCTGCATGCCTTTTTTGTAAGCAAGGGAGGCAGCTATTTTAAAGGCCATTTCTGAGGAGTCAACACTGTGGTAGGAACCATCCACGAGAGTCGCCCTGATGTCTACTGTGGGGAATCCCGCTAAAACACCTTGCTCCATTGCTTCAAGCAGTCCCTTTTCTACAGCAGGTATATAGTTTCTGGGCACCGCTCCTCCAAAGATTTTATCGACAAACTCAAAATATTCCCCCCGCGGCAATGGCTCAAAAATAATCTTGACATGGCCGTACTGACCCCGGCCGCCAGATTGCTTTTTGTGCTTGCCTTCTACTTCAGCAGTGCCTTTGATTGTCTCTTTATAGGGAATCTTGGGTTTTGTAAGTTCAACGTCGACCCCGAACTTCTTCGCCAACCGGCTGACGATGATCTCCAGGTGAGTATCCCCCATGCCGTAAATTAAGGTTTGCTTGGTCTCGGCATTGCGCTCAACCTTAAAGGTGGGATCCTCTTCCAGGAATTTGGCCAATCCGGCACCGACTTTTTCTTCGTCATTTTTGGATTTGGGTTCTACGGCAAATGACGCCATGGGGACAGGGAAGTCGATTCCCTTCAGCTGATGTTGATTTTCTTTGGCCCCTAAGGTGTCGCCGGTATTTGTCTCCTGGAGCTTGGCTACTGCAGCAATGTCTCCACTAACAGCTTTTGTAATCGGTATCTGGTTTTTGCCCCGGAACAAGAAGAGCTGGCCTACCCTTTCAGTTTTGCCGGTATTGATGTTCACTGCCTGGGTATCTGAAGCAAGTTCGCCGCTGTAGACCCGGAAAAAGCTGACTTTGCCGACGAAGGGGTCAGCCATTGTCTTAAAGACCAGTGCCCGGAAAGGCTCCTTCTGACCGGCGGGAATCTCAATTGTCTTGCCCTCAGCATCTACTGCCAGAGCTTTGTCTGCCGGAGCGGGGGCAGCAAAGACCAGAAAATCCAGGAGTTGGGGAATACCTATTCCCTTTGCTGCTGAACCGCACAATACGGGAAACAGTTTAGCTGCTGCAACGGCTTGTTGCACGCCTCTTTGGATTTCGTCGTCGGTCAGTTCTTCTCCTTCAAGGTACTTTAATGTAAGCTCATCGTCGGTTTCGGCAGCTATTTCTATCAGTTGTTCCCGATATTGCTCCGCTGTGGCTTGCAGGTTTTCGGGAACCTCTGCCTCTTCAAATTTATTGCCTGAATACACAAAGGCCTTCAATTGCAAAATATCGACGATGCCTTTGAAATTCTCTTCACTGCCAATGGGCAAGTGCAGGGGAATGACATGGGAACCAAAATGTTGTTGAGCCTCAGCCAGGGATTTTTCAAAGTTGGCATTTTCCCGGTCTATTTTGTTCATAAAGAGAATCCGCGGCAGGTTGTGCTCATTCGCCATTTTCCATACTTTCTCGGTGCCGACTTCAACCCCTGAGACGGCGCACATGTTGACAAGGGTTGCTTCTACCACTCGCAATGAGCTGATGACTTCGCCAATAAAGTCAAAGTATCCAGGGGTGTCAATAAAATTAATCCGGCAATCTTTCCATTCCACTGGAGCAAGGGCAGCATTGATGGTTATCTGCTTTTTGATTTCATCAGCATCATAATCAGTAGTGGTGGTGCCATCTTCCACTCTGCCTATTCTCTGAATTGCACCGGAATAAAAGAGCATGCTTTCTGTCAAAGTAGTCTTTCCGGAGCCACCATGTCCAATAATGCTAATATTACGCAGTTTTTCGGTGCTATAGTTCTTCACAACAATCTCCTCCTCACAATTGGTGCCAATCCTTCCTTTACTTCGACCCGGGATAAAAAAAATCCTGCATCTCTCTTAATATTGCATATTCTTTATCTTTTCGGCTGCTTTCTCCAGGCGTTGCCCCGGAGTTTTTTCAACCCAGGAAGGAAACTCTGCTGTAAAATCCAGAGTATGAAGTGAATACTTCCTAGGATCAACAGCACTATGCAAGTCTTCCCACTCTAATGGAAAGGATAATGTGGGAACTGACTGGGGGCGCAAACTGAAGGCTGAAATAATAGTCTGCCCTCTGGCATTCTGCATATAATCCAAATAAATTTTTCCCTGCCTATTGGCGATATTTCTCTCCAGAGTAGTCCAGTCGGGGTATTGCCTGTGGATTATTTGACAACAAGCGTGGACAAAGTCCCGGACTTGAGTATAAGTATACATCGGCACCAAGGGCACAAAGACCTGGAGGCCTGTGGCACCGGATGTTTTTACGCGAGCGGACAGTTCAAGCTTTTCCAAAAGTCTCCCTATCGCTTGCGCAACCTGGCACACTTCGTCGATGCCATACTTCTCCATGGGATCCAAGTCAAATACAGCATAATCGGGATACTCAAGACTGCCGATGCTGGATAACCATGGATGGAATTCAATTACCCCTGAATTTGCCAGCCATACCAAGGTAGGCAAATCTTCTATGAGTACCCAGCGGGTTTCTTTGCCTTTCTTTCCGGCTAAAGTATAAGTTCTCACCCATTCAGGAGCGTTTTCGGGGCAGTTTTTCTGGTAAAATCCTTTACCTTGAGCACCATGGGGAAATCTTTGCAGTGAAACCAACCTTCCGGCAAGACAAGGCAGCAGCAAGGGAGACACTTTAATGTAATATTCTATCATTTGTCCTTTGGTGGTGCCAGTTTCAGGCCAAAATACTTTACCGGGGTTGGTGATTCTCACCTGTTTTCCTTGGATTTCAAGATAAGACAAATTCCCTGTCCTCCAAAACCAATGCTTTAATCACCGGGGCCCTCAGGGTAAGCGCCTCAGTCCATTCCATAAACTCAACCTCCGCTTGCAGCAGCGGCCGCACCCACACTGGCTGTTTTATATTTGCAGTCACCGTTGCTGCCCCTTTGTCTGTACTCAAGGTTTGCAGCAGTTTTTGAATGTCCTCCTTGTTTTTCTCACTGAGGCCGCTGGCCGCGCCGCCGCAAAATCTCAGTCCTTCGCCAAAATCCTTGGCGAGAAGGAGAGAGGCGAGTCTTCCATGCTTGGCAGTATAGCCTATTATCCAGAACTTTTCTCTATGCCGGTGCTTGATCTTTTGCCAGCTGGTAGATTTTCCGCTGCGGTAGGGGCTAAAAACTTCCTTGGCAACAATCCCTTCCCAACCCATTTTTTTTGTGGACGCATATAATTTTTCTCCCTCCGAGAAGTTTTCTATGACGGATACCGGTCCCGGCGGCAACTCCAGATTCGCCAATACTTCCTGACGGTACTTTAAGGGTTTTGAGCGCAAATCCCTGCCCTCTATACATAGGATGTCAAAGATAATATAGTCGATGGGCGGCGCTCCCGGGCCTGGCTGGCGGGCAAAGTTGCGCTGCAGAATGCGAGAAAAGTCTGGCTTGCCATTGCGCAGGGACACTATCTCCCCGTCGAGAATGGTTCTTTTGCGGCTGATATTTCCCAGGCAATACAATTCCGGAAAGGCCTTGGTTTTTAGCCTTCCCCTCTTATTCTGCAAGATTACCTCTCCCTGGTCGATGAAGGCAAGCATGCGCACCCCATCCCATTTTGCCTGATAGATATAGCCTGGGGAGGGGGGAACCTCTGTAGCCAACACTGGTTCCATTACACCGACGGCGCCGGGTTTCATTACCCCACCCGGCCCCTTTTCCGGGCCTTTTCCTGAGGTGCAGGCGTGAATCGTTCTTTTTCTATGGCTTCCAGACTTGCTCGCAGAGACTCCATCAAGTCAGCCACTCCCTCAGGGGGAGGCGCAACTAAAGGTTGGGGTTCTTCGCCCTGGAGCTTGCTTTGGATTATGTCCAACAAACCCTTGCGATAATCGTCTGTGTACTTCTCGGGGGAAAAATCTTCCGTCATATTCTCCACCAACTGGATGGCCAAGTTCTTCTCCCTTTCGCTGGCCTGTAAATTTTCGTCGATCCCTGGAACCTCCAGCTGGGATCGGACTTCGTCGGGATACTTCATGGTCTCCATTATCAGGACATCTTTGTAAATTCTCAGGGCGGCCAGTGCCTGTTTCGAGCGGATAACCACTTTCGCCACCGCCACCCGGTCAGTCTCTTTTAAGGCGGTTACCAGCAAGTTATATGCCTTTTTTCCTGTTTCTTCGGGACCCAGGTAGTAGCTCTTTTCGTAATAGATGGGGTCAATTTCTTCAAGGCGGCAGAAATCAAGAATGTCGATGGTTCTGCTCTTTTCAGTTGGTATCGCCTCGAAATCTTCATCGCGCATCACTACAAATCTGTCTTTTTGATACTCATAGCCCCGGACTATCTCTTCCCATTCCACCTCCTGCTTACAGCGAGGGCAGATCCTCTGATATTTCAAGGGTGTATTGCACTTGCTGTGGAGATATTTAAACTTAATAGATTTGTCCTCACTGGCTGTGTACATCTTGACAGGAATGTTGACCAGGCCAAAGCTCACAGCTCCTTTCCATACCGGACGCATCTCTATCCCCCTCTGTTCTTTTCTAATATGTTGCCCTCTTTTACAAAAAAATAAAGAGCCCTCACGGGCTCAAATTAATTAGCTCTCTTCATCTTCAGGAACAATGCTGGCTACAGCCACCACCTCATCGCCGGGATCCAGCTTGATTAGCTTTACGCCCCGTGCGGGTCGACGGAGAATTGAAATTCCATCGACTTTTTGTCTGTTCAGCACTCCATTTGCTGTAACGATCATGAGATCATCATTGGGCGCAACCATTTTGCCTGCAACGAGCAGACCGCTTTTGTCAGTTATGCCAATTGCCTTTACCCCTTTGCCGCCTCTGGCCTGAGCATTGAACTCCTTAGTCTCCACTCGTTTGCCGAAGCCAGCTTGGGTAATCAGCAAAATGTGACCGTCGCGGCCCAAGGCTACCATCTCAACCAGTTCATCCCCTTTGCCCAACCTGATGCCTCTGACTCCCCTGGCGATTCGGCCCATAGGACGCAACTCCTTCTCGTTGAAACGAATTGCAATTCCATTTTTGGTAAAGAGCATTATTTCCTGCTCGCCGGTAGTCAATCTGACTCCAATCAATTCATCCTTGTCCTCTAATTTAGCGGCAATGAGGCCGGAACGGAGATTGGTGTCGAATTGATCCAGGCTGGTCTTTTTAATATAGCCGGCCTTGGTAGCCATGACCAGGTAAGTATCAGGAGAAAAGTCCTGCACCTGGATGACGGTGCTTATTTTTTCTCCCGGACGCAAAGGAATGATGTTTACAAGGGCTGTTCCCCGGGCATTCCTGCTGGCCTCAGGGATTTCATAAACCTTTTTTCTGTACATTTGGCCGTAATTAGTGAAAAAGAGGATGTTTTTATGAGTAGATGTAATGAAGAGGTGAGTGACAAAATCGTCTTCCCGCTTGTTCAGGGCCGCAACTCCGCGCCCTCCCCGGTTTTGACTGCGGTAAGTGTTGGCGGGAATCCGCTTGATGTAGCCTTGATGGGTAATGGTAATTACCACATCTTCATCAGCTATCAGGTCCTCGATTTCCAGATCCCCGTCTTTGTTGACTAGTTTTGTGCGACGCTTATCCCCGTGTTGCCTGCTGATCTCTTCAAGCTCGTTCTTAATAATGGCATCGATTTTTTTCGGGTCTGCCAAAATCGCTTTCAGCTCCTGAGCACGCTGGGTAAGGTCAGCAAATTCCTGCTGAATTTTTTCTCTTTCCAGGCCGGTCAGGCGATGCAGGCGCAGGTCCAATATGGCCTGGGCCTGTTCTCTGCTAAGGGGAAGCTTGGCCATAAGGCTGTTCCTGGCTTCTTCGGCATCCCGGGCATTGCGGATTAGTGCGATAGCCAAATCAAGATTGTCCAAGGCGATAATAAAGCCAGCAAGAATATGAAGTCGTTCTTCTGCTTTCTTTAAGTCATGGCGAGTGCGACGGGTGATAATCTCCTGCTGGTGAACCAGGTAATGATAGAGCATATCCCGCAGTGTCAGGACTGTGGGGCGGTTGTTGACAAGAGCTAACATGTTGATGCCGAAATTCTGCTGCAACTGAGTGTGTTTATACAACTTGTTGAGGATGATATGCGGGTTTGCATCCCGGCGCAACTCAATAACCACCCGCATTCCCTGGCGGTCCGTTTCATCTCTGAGGTCTGTAATACCCTCGATTTTCTTGTCTCGCACCAGCTCGGCTATCTTTTCAATGAGCCTGGCCTTGTTAACCTGGTATGGCAGCTCAGAGACAATCAGCACCTGCTTACCGTTGGCCAGGGTTTCAATGCGCACTTCTCCCCGCAAGGTAATAGTGCCCTTGCCAGTGGTATAGGCTTTCTTTACCCCATCCCTGCCCAATATCACTCCGGCGGTAGGGAAGTCCGGGCCCTTGATATGCTTCATCAGTTGCTCGCTGGTGATATCTGGATTGTCAATCATGGCACAGATGCCTGCAACTACTTCCCCTAAATTATGGGGAGGCATGTTGGTGGCCATGCCTACGGCAATTCCTGAGGTGCCATTGACCAGCAGATTGGGGAAGCGGCTGGGCAACACTACCGGTTCCTGCAGGGTTTCATCGAAGTTCGGCATAAAGTCCACAGTATTTTTTTCGATATCTGCCAGCATTACTGTGGCCAGTTTCGTCATCCGCACCTCTGTATACCTCATCGCTGCGGCGGAATCCCCGTCAACTGAACCGAAGTTGCCATGACCGTCAACCAGAGGATAGCGGATTGAAAAATCCTGGGCCATTCTCACCATGGTGTCGTATAAGGCCACATCACCATGGGGGTGATACTTACCGAGAACTTCCCCGACAACCCGGGCAGATTTTTTATACCCCTTTGTCGGGCTAAGGCCCAGTTCATTCATGGCATACAAAATACGCCTGTGCACAGGTTTCAGCCCGTCTCTAACATCGGGCAGAGCCCGGGCAGTGATGACACTCATGGCATAGTCCATAAAGGACTGTTTCATTTCGGTGGTTACTTCTCGGGGAAGAATTTTACCGTGGGTAAACTCTTTCATGCAATTCTCTCCTAGACGTCAAGATTTTTGACAATGCTTGCGTACTTTTCAATAAACTCTCGCCGGGGCTCCACCTTGTCCCCCATAAGGACATTGAATATATCATCAGCCATAATGGCATCATCAATGCTTACCTGCAGTAATGTCCTGGTTTCAGGGTGCATAGTTGTGTCGCTCAACTGATCGAAGTTCATTTCCCCTAAACCCTTGTACCGTTGGATTGTCACGCCATCGCGCCCAATTTCATTGAGGGTGTTTTCAAGTTCCTTGTCTGAGTACAGGTATTTCTCCATTTTTCCTTTCTTAACGAGGAAAAGAGGGGGCTGAGCGATATAGATATATCCGGCGTCAAGCAATGGCCGCATATACCGGTAAAAAAACGTCAGCAACAAAGTGCGGATATGAGCGCCGTCGACGTCGGCGTCAGTCATGATGATAATTTTATGATATCTTGCCTTGGAGAGGTCGAAATCTTCACCAATGCCGGTGCCAATGGCAGTGATGATGGTTCTGACTTCTTCATTGGCCAGAATTTTCTCGAGACGTGCTTTCTCAACGTTAATAATCTTGCCCCTTATGGGCAGAATCGCCTGATTGCGCCGATCCCTGCCCTGCTTGGCACTGCCTCCCGCAGACTCCCCTTCAACTATAAATAATTCTGCCATGGCAGGATCCTTGACGGTGCAGTCTGCCAGCTTTCCAGGCAGAGAGGAAACCTCTAGGGCGCTTTTTCGCCGGGTCAGTTCCCGGGCACGTCTCGCAGCCTCCCGGGCACGGGAAGCTGCAATTGACTTGTCCAATATTTTCCGGGCAACAGAGGGGTTTTGTTCCAAAAAGAAGGTAAGTTCCTCGCTGGTAAATGAATCAACAATCCCCCGTACTTCCGGATTGCCAAGTTTAGTCTTGGTCTGCCCTTCAAACTGTGGATCATGGAGTTTAACGCTGACAATGGCGGTCAAACCTTCGCGGATATCTTCGCCGGTAAGGTTTGAGTCGCCGTTTTTCAGCAAGTTATTTCTCCTGGCGTAGTCATTAATTACCCTTGTGAGGGCAGATTTAAAACCAATCTCATGACTGCCCCCTTCCTGGGTGTTGATATTGTTGGCAAAAGAAAAGATGTTTTCCTGGTAACCAGTGTGGTACTGCATGGCAAATTCTACTGCCACATCATCTCGCACGCCTTCAAAATAAATTATTTTTTTATGAATTACGTCGCGGTTTTTATTAAGAAATTCTATATAAGAGCGCAGTCCGCCTTCATACTTATATTTATTGCTCTCGCCACTGTTTTCATCTGTAAAGATTAGTTCCAGTCCTTTATTGAGGAAGGCAAGTTCCCTGATGCGCTGGTTGAGAATATTATAGTCAAACTCAATTTCCTCAAAAATTTCAGGGTCGGGAGAAAATGTCACTTTAGTGCCGGTCTTCTTGGTTGTGCCGGCAACCTTCAACTCAGTTGCTTTTACCCCCCGCTCAAAGCGCTGAAAGTGAATTTTGCCGTCTGTATATACCTCTACTTCCAGCCACTGAGACAGAGCGTTTACTACCGAAACGCCGACTCCATGCAGACCGCCTGAAATTTTATAGCCTGATCCGCCAAACTTTCCGCCTGCATGTAATTTGGTCATAACCAATTCCAGGGCAGGAATGCCGGTTTGAGGATGGATGCCTACAGGGATCCCATGGCCGTTGTCGACAACAGAAACTGAATTGTCCTTATGCAAAGTAATAACAATTTTGTCACAGCGGCCTGCCAGAGCTTCATCAATACTGTTGTCCAACACTTCGTATACCAGATGATGGAGTCCTTTCAAGCCGGTAGAACCAATATACATGCCCGGGCGCTTGCGCACAGGGTCTAATCCTTCCAATACTTGAATCTGTTCTGCACCATATGTGTCTTTTGTCATTGCTGCACCTCCGACGTTAACAATATTGAGCACACAATCAATGCCATGTTGCCTCTCCTGAGCCGCGCTCCCAACGCCGAACCAATGTAGATGGAGTGACAGGTGTGAGGTAAATTTTCCCGTCGCTGATTACAATAGATTTTGTCTTGCCTTCAAGGGTAATTATCTCACTGGTCCATTGTGAAAAAGCAAGAAATTCCTGAAAGGAGTCAAATTTCAACAGGCGGCAATCAAAGATTCCGATAATATCTCCCCCGTACACAGATACCTCTGCGCCCAAGTGCAAAAACATTTCATCATACCCTTTCGCTAATTCTGCCAGCTTCAACCCTATAAGAGGTAACTTTCGCCCCAGGCGGTAAAGCCTCAGTGCTGGAGATAAATGTCTGCACCCTGCCTGTCAGATACTCAAGGAGTAACTCTTTTCTTACTTCATCCAGCTCAGAAAAAACATCGTCCAACAGGAGCAGTGGGTACTCACTGGTTTCGGCTTTAATCAGCTCAATCTCGGCCAGTTTTACAGACAAAATTGCAGTTCTCTGCTGACCTTGAGACCCGAAGGCCTTGAGATCAGCCCCGTTGAGAATGAAAGAAAAGTCATCTTTATGCGGTCCTACCATAGTTAACTTGTACTGCCTTTCCAAAGGGAAGGTTTCTGCAAACTGTGCCAACACCTGCTGCCTGGAAAGGCCAGGCTCTATAGACCAATTATACCGTAAACACAACTCTTCTGTATTTCCGCTTAACTTTCTGTGCTTTAGTCTGGTCAACAGGCTGAGTTTTTGCAGGTAATCATTTCTCTCTTGAATAATTGGGCCAGAAAGATCTGCAAGCTTTTCGGTGAGGACCTGCAGCAGGATTTTATCGGGATTTTTTGATTTAAGCAAGGCATTGCGCTCTCGCAAATACTTCCTGTAATTGCTTATATTAAATCTGTACGCTCTGCTAATCTGACCAATCTCCATGTCGAGAAACCGCCGCCTGGCGGCGGGGCCGCCTTTGACAAGAGTGAGATCTTCCGGCATAAAAAAGACTGCACTTAACAGCCCGGCAATCTCTGTCAGACGCTGCAGAGGAACACCGTCAATTTTATTAACCCTTCTGCCATCCCTTGCGCCTCCCATTTCAATGGTATTACTTCTGGCATCCTTGCGCAGCTCTCCTTTTAAATAAAAGTACTGGCTGCGCCAATTAATTAAATCTTCGCTCCTGGAAGTGCGAGGCGATTGGCCTGTGGCTAAAAAGTAAATACCCTCCAAAAGGTTAGTCTTTCCTTGACCATTATTCCCTAAAAACAAGTTTATACTAGGGCTAAAGGTCACATTTTCTTCCTGATAGTTACGCCAGCCTTTTAGGTAAATTGAATTCAGATACATTATTTCACCTGGTTACGGTATATTCACTGTTGTTGACGCGGACAACGTCCCCAGGGTAGATTTTCTTTCCCCTCTGCTCAGCTGCTATGCCATTGACCAAAATTGAGTTATTAGCAATATACTCCTTTGCCTGGCCGCCTGTACTTACCAGTCCGACCAATTTTAGAAACTGGCCGAGGGTTATAAGCTGGGTATGAATTTTCAGTCTCATCGGGGTCTAACTTACCCTGACAGGCAATACGAGGTGCAGGTAATTATGTTCACCGACCGGTCGTATCATGCAAGGACTAAATTCCCCCGTCAAATCAATGTTGACTTCGCCGTCCTTTATATTTCGAAAACAATCCAGGAGCAAGCGAACGTTAAAGCGGATCTCCACTGGGTCTCCCTCAACGCCGCCAGGGATAAAATCGTCAATGGCCCCTATATCCTGACTGTATGCCGAAAGTCTTATCCCCTCATCCCCGACATCAAATTTGACAAGATTGTTGCCGTCCCGGACTAAAATCTCTGCCCTTTCCAGCGCCGCTGTCAGGGCCGCCGCATCTACAACAGCTGCTGTTTTGTAATCAGTAGGTATGATTTGCTGGTAGGGAGGGTACTTGCCTTCCACCAGCCTGGAGGACAGGACAACCCCATTCATATCAAAGGCAATATTGCTGTTATCTACTCTTATGGTAACATCCTCACTGATGTCTGAGTCTAAAATCTTTATCAGTTCCTGAACTGCCCTGCCAGGAATAATAGCCTTGAGTTCCTGGGTTTCTGGAATTGCAGCTTGCCTGAAGGCAAGGCGATGGCCATCGGTAGCGATAAACTTTAACTTGCCGTTTTCTGCCTCCATAAGCAATCCAGTCAGGACTGGCCTGGTATCTTCGCGGGCGACAGCTACTTCAGTTTGCATAAGCATCTCCCGCAGCAGGCCTTCTTTAACTGTAATATCAATTGCCTCCTCCCCTACCTCGGGCAAGTTGGGAAACTCGTCAGGAGCATACCCGGACAGGTCGAATTTAATTGAACCGCAAACAATGTGAACCTGCAGCGGATTTTCAGGGTCGGTTTTTATCTCTACAATACCCTCCGGCAGCTTTCTCACAAACTCAGTCAATAACTTTGCAGGCAAAACCACTGATCCGTGCTCAATTACCTTTGTTTCTGCGTGGCAGGTAATGCCGAATTCCAAGTCTGTTGCACTTAATACTAACCCTTGCTCTCTGGTTTCAAACAATATTCCCTTGAGGTTTGGCAGTGGGGATCTTAGCGCAACAGCCCGCTGGGCCAGGCTTAAAGCAGCAGCCAGGATATTTTTCTCACAAAGGATATTCATGTATTTTCCCTCCACATGTAATTTTTACGGTGTCTATATAATATATTAATAGTTTGCACTCGCAGTCGTATTAAGGGCTGTGGATTTGTGGACATGTTGCCTTTCAGACTCGTACCAACGCTTGTATTGCTGGGCACAAGCTGTGGAGGAAAATAAAAATCCCTCCACAGTATCCACATATCCACAAATTAACTGCGCAACAGTTTTTTTATTGCCTCTACCTGGTGGGCAACATTGGGGTTGGTTTCTATACTGGAACTGATCTTGTCCTGGGCATGCATCACCGTAGTATGGTCCCTGCCGCCAAATTCTTCCCCAATCTTAGGTAAGGATAAGTCTGTCAGTTCCCGGCACAGGTACATGGCAATTTGTCTGGGATGTGCCACTGCGTTAGTTCTCTTTTTTGCTTTCATATCCTCTACGCTCAAATTAAAATAATCCGCCACCACCCTTTGAATTTTGGCAACGCTGATGGGTTCTTCTTCGGGGCTGGGCAAAAGATCCTTGAGAGTTTTATCTATAAGAGCCTCGTCGATTGGTTGGCCTGTCAGAGAAGAATAAGCTTTGATTCTGGTCAGGGCCCCCTCCAGTTCTCTGATGTTGGTAACGATTCTGTTGGCAATCAGGAGAATGTTTTCATCGCTGATGTTGATTTGTTCTATTTCCGCTTTTTTCCGCAGAATAGCAGCTCGGGTCTCCAGATCCGGAGGCTGGATGTCAGTTATTAACCCCCACTCAAAGCGGGAGCGCAATCTGTCCTCGAGAGTTGGAATTTCCCTGGGCTGGCGGTCACTGGAGACAATAATTTGCTTGTTGTTCTCATGAAGGGCGTTAAAAGTGTGGAAGAATTCCTCCTGAGTAGATTCTTTGCCTGCAAGAAATTGAATATCATCAATGAGAAGTACATCTACAGTGCGGTATTTATTGCGAAAATCCACAGTGCGGTTGTCCCGGATAGAATTAATAAATTCATTGGTGAACTTTTCAGTGGAAAGATAGACCACCTTGAAGTGGGGATAATGTCTGTGCACGAAGTGGCCAATAGCATGCATGAGGTGAGTCTTGCCCAGGCCAACGCCTCCATAAATAAAGAGAGGGTTGTAAGCTTTTGCCGGCGCCTCTGCTACTGCTAAAGCAGCAGCGTGGGCAAACCTGTTGCTGTTGCCAATAACAAAGGATTCAAAAGTATATTTTGGGTTGAGCTGGGCAGAGCTAATTTCATCATCCCGGGAAAAATGGGGTATTTTTGTGGCACTCCCCACCGTAAAGGTAACTTGAAGCCTCATCCCGGTTACCTCTTCCAGTACATCGCAAATCAATGGGGAGTAGCGGTTTTCCAGCCACTCCTTTACGAAATCCGTAGGTACCGAAACCAGGAGATTATCATTAATAAGGCTGAGAGCTTCAGTATCTTTCAGCCATGTTTCGAAACTGGGACCGCTTATTCGCTGTTCAATTATTTCCAGGGCTTTTGTCCAGACGGCTTTGATGTCGTTCACTGAAAAGACCTCCTATGTTAATAAAGAAATAAAAATGTGGATAACATGGGGCGACTTATCCACAGCTATTGCATAACAGTATTGGTTTACGTAAAAAAGTTCTGGCAAAACCTATAAAATCAAGCCTTATTGAAAGGAAAGATATCCACATCCTTGTCAACAGGCTGTTAATAACTGCTGAGAATGTCTTTAGCTTTGAGCCTGTTTATCCATAGTTTATCAGAATTATCCCCAGCCTGCAAGAAAAATAATCCACATATCCCCAATCCCCTCATTTTAAATTCCTTGACGCTTCAGTAGTTTTAAGGTATAATTTCGGTCAGTGCAATTTTAAGGGGGTGGACTCAATGAAAATGACCTACCAGCCCAAAGTCCGGCGAAGATCTAGGGTCCATGGCTTTCGTGCCCGCATGGCCTCAACAGCTGGCAGAAATGTTATAAAGCGCCGTCGTCGTAAAGGCAGAAAAAGACTGACAGCATAAAAGGCCCTCTGACGGCCTTTTTGCGCCATTACCATGTTACATAGAGCTAACAGATTAACAAATGCCACTGACTTTCAGAGGGTTTATAAGCACGGTGCATCTGTTGTTGCCAGGCAAATGATCATTTATTATTACCCCCGTAATAATGACGAAGTTCGCGTGGGTTTTGTGGCAAGCAAGAAGGTTGGCAAAAGCATCGAGCGCAACCGCTGTAAGCGTTTATTGCGTGAGTCCATGCGCGCTCTTCTTCCCCAACTGGTTCCGGGCCATGACCTTGTGATAGTTGCACGGCCTTCATTGCTGGTTGCTGATTTTAAAAGTATTAAGAAGAGTATGGCGCGGCTGTTGCGGAAGGCCAAGCTTCTGCAGGAAGAAAAATGAGTAAAATTGCAATATTCCTCATCAAAGGCTACCGTCGTTTTATTTCCCCTTTGTTGGGGCATAACTGCAGGTTTCGGCCGACATGTTCTGTTTATGCTATACAGGCATACGAAAAATACGGTTTTTTAAAAGGATCGTTCCTGACCTTGCGGCGGTTATTGCGATGTCATCCCTTTTGCGTTGGCGGCGATGATCCTCTAAAATAATTGGGGGAATTTACATGTTCAAAAACATCCTTGCGGAAATTCTGATTTTCTTTTACAACATTACCAGAGATTATGGGTTGGCAATCATTCTTTTGACTTTGCTGGTCAGACTTGTTACATTACCTCTCTCGCTCAAACAAATCAGATCTACTCAAGCCATGCAGAGAATCGCCCCGGAACAAAAAGCCTTGCAGGAAAAATATAAAGACAATCCGGAGAAATTGAACAAAGAGCTTGCTGAGTTGTATAGAGCTAATAATATCAGTCTCTTTGGCGGCTGTTTACCGTTGTTGGTTCAGATGCCGGTTCTCTTTGCCATCATTGCCCTGCTCCGGGATCCTGAGATTATGTCTAATCGCATTGCAGATTTTAGGCCGTTGTTTTTGGGTACAATCGATTTGCATAAATCTTTCATCCAATTATTCAGTGGAGGCACCGGGATTGCTGCCTTTGTCATTCCCGCACTCCTTCCACTATTGGCTGCAGTCACCACTTATTTTCAAACAAGGCTGGCTTCGGGGCAGAATGCTCAACCGGGAATGGCATCCATGACTTGGCTCATGCCCCTTTTGATTCTTGTATTCAGCTATAACTTGCCTCAGGGTTTTCCATTGTATTGGGCTGCAGGCAATGTCTTTCAGATTGTGCAACACCTTATTTTTAATCGACCTTCTGCCCTTGCTGCACAAGGAGGAGAAAAATGATGCGAGAAGTTACTGCTTCTGGCAAGACTGTTGAAGAAGCTATCGAGGCGGCCCTTGCAGAACTAAATATTAAAAGAGAAGATGCCGACATTACAATTGTCGAGTTGCCCTCAAAAGGGTTATTGGGACTGCTGCCGGGGAAAGATGCAGTAGTCCATGTCAGGGAACAGTTTGATCCGGTTTTGTTTGCAACGGAGTGGTTGGAAACCTTACTGGCAAAAATGCGGATCAATGCGCGCGTGGCGACCAAGTTTGAAGATGACAGGATTGAGTTGAGCATCACTGGCAGCAATATGGGTGTTTTGATTGGCAGGCGCGGCCAAACCCTGGACGCCCTGCAGTACATCACTACTTTAGCTGTTAATAAGAAAACCTCCGATTTTGTGCCTGTGCATGTTGACGCCGGCGGATACCGGGAAAAACGCCGCCGGACTATAGAAAAGAATGCATTGGCAGCAAAGCAAAAAGTCATCGCCACGGGGCGCCATGTTGTCCTTCAGCCCATGACCCCCGCCGAAAGGCGTTTTGTGCACATGGTTCTTAGTGATGATCGGGAAGTGAGTACCCACAGCATCGGTGAAGAACCCGACCGCAGGGTTGTCATAGACCTAAAGAGAGACTAACCGGCTTGAGGCCGGTTATTGTTTTTTCGGGTTTTGTTATGCTAGTATACAGGCAAGGAGGGCAGAAGATGTATATTCAGGACACAATCGCTGCCGTTGCCACTCCCCTGGGAACCGGAGGGGTGGGCATTATCCGGGTCAGCGGAGACAGGGCCCTGACTTATGGGACCAAACTCTTTAAGCCAAAAAGAATAAATACCATTGCCCCTGGCAGGATGTACTATGGTGACTTTACTGATCAAAGGGGGAAACATATTGATACCGGTTTGTTTGTTTGGTTTCAATCACCCCGTTCCTTTACCGGTGAAGATGTTGTAGAGTTTCACTGCCACGGAGGCATTGTGGTTCTTAACAGCATGCTAAAGGCTTTATTCGAACTGGGTGTGCGGCTTGCTGAGCCTGGCGAATTCAGCAAGCGGGCGTTTCTCAACGGGCAGATAGATTTAGCCCAGGCAGAGTCGATAGCAGATTTAATCAGCGCCAGCTCCGAAAAGGCAGCGGATATTGCCCGGTCTCATTATAAGGGCAAGTTGTCTGCCGTTATTGAGGAGAGCAGAGAACAAGTTGTCTCAGTCCTGGCTTGGATGGAAGCGGAGATAGATTATCCTGAAGCTGACCTGGATGCCTTGGGGCAAGAGGAGGCGTTAAGCACCTTAACGCAACAGATCGCCGCCCTGGAAGAGCTGGGGCGGACTTACCAGGAGGGCAGGATATACCGCGAGGGCATCAGTACAGTGATTTTAGGGAGCCCTAATGTCGGCAAGTCCTCTCTGCTTAACATTCTTGCCGGTGAAGAGCGGGCGATAGTCACCGACATTCCCGGCACCACCAGGGACGTATTGGAAGTGCCCGTGACAATCCGGGGGATACCCTTGCGCCTTGCCGATACAGCAGGGATCAGGGAGTCTGGCGATATTGTTGAGAGAATTGGCATTGAGCGAGCGCGGAAACTTGCCGCGGAAGCAGATTTAATTCTTTTGATTTTGGATACCTCCCGCCCGCTGTCTGAAGACGATGATGTCCTATTACAAAATGTCTCCAGGGAAAAGGTACTTGTGGTCTTAAACAAAACAGACCTCCCCCAAACAGTAGAAGCGGAAGACATTCGCGCCAGAGGCTTTAGCCGTGTGCTCCAGATATCTGCCCTTCACAAAACCGGCATTGAGGAACTAAAGGACGAAATCGAAGGCATGTTTGTCAGCGGCAGTGTAAGTTCCGAGTCGACATTTATCAGCAACCAACGGCATTATCAGGCATTATTAACTGCCCTGAACCTGTTGCGCCAGGTCGCCTCCAACTGGGACACCTTGCCTTTAGACTTGTTGGCCCTTGACTTGCGCCACGCCTGGCAGGTCTTGGGGGAAATAACCGGATCCGTCTGGTCAGAGGATCTGCTCAATGACATCTTTCAACGCTTTTGCCTGGGAAAGTAGGTGAGGTTATGGCTGCGAGAAATCACTATGATATTATCGTCATTGGTGCCGGTCACGCCGGCTGTGAAGCCGCTCTGGCTGCTGCCCGGATGAATTGCCGGGTTTTGCTGTTGACAATGAACCTGGATGCCGTTGCCCTCATGCCCTGTAACCCCTCCATTGGCGGTCCTGCCAAAGCCCATTTGGTGCGGGAAATCGATGCCCTGGGCGGGGAAATGGGAAGGAACATAAACGATACATTAATTCAAATTCGCTTGCTCAACACCAATAAGGGGCCTGCAGTTCATTCCCTCCGCGCCCAGGCAGACAAGGTTGCCTATCAGCAGCGGATGAAGAGGGTGCTGGAGGAACAGGCCAATCTAACTTTACGTCAGGCTGTTGTGGAAGATATTATTGCCGACAAAGATGGAGTAAAAGGTGTAAAAACCCGCCTGGGGACGGTGTATTTCGCCCGGTGTTTGATTGTTACACCCGGCACATACACAGATTCCAGGTTGATAATTGGTGACAAGACTTGGCCTGGAGGTCCCAACGGCCAGGAAGGTCCTGCTGATCTTTCCTCTTCTCTGAGAAAGCTGGGCCTGGAGTTGGCCAGATTCAAGACAGGTACCCCTCCTCGACTCAACGGCCGTACCCTGGATTTTTCGAAAATGAAACCCCAGCCTGGAGCTGACATCCCCCTGAGTTTTTCCTTCTGGGAAAAGCCTGTCGACAGAGAACATGCCCAGTGCTGGCTGACCTACACCACCCCCGAAACACACAGGATTATCAGGGAAAACCTGCACCGGGCCCCGCTTTTTACCGGGATTATCCACGGTGTTGGGCCCCGCTACTGTCCTTCCATTGAAGATAAAATCGTGCGCTTCCCTGACAAGGATCGCCATCAGCTGTTTATTGAACCCGAGGGCAGCAATACAAACGAATATTACGTTCAGGGGATATCCTCCAGCTTGCCTGAAGATGTTCAGGAGGCCTTTTTGCGTACTATTCCAGGTCTCGAAAGGGCGGAAATTTTGCGCCCTGGTTATGCCATTGAATATGATGTTGTCATTCCCACTCAGCTGCAACGCACATTAGAAACAAAAGATATTCCCGGCCTATACTGCGCAGGCCAGATTAACGGCACTTCGGGATATGAAGAGGCAGCGGCTCAGGGCTTGATTGCCGGCATTAACGCCGCCCGTAAAGTGCAGGGAAAGGAAGAGATTGTTCTGCAGCGTTCCCAGGCTTATATAGGCGTTCTCATCGATGACCTGACTATTAAGGGAACAAGCGAGCCTTACCGCATGCTCACTTCCCGGGCAGAGTTCCGTCTGCTGCTGCGCCAGGATAACGCCGACCAGCGCCTTTCCCCATTAGGCTACCAGATTGGACTTTTAAGCCCCGCCCAGTACAATGCCTTCCGGCGCAAGCAATCTCTTATCGGAGAGGCCTTGGAGGCGCTGGAAAAGACCACAGTTGCTCCTAAGGACATTAATCCGATATTGCAGGCCAAGGGCACCAGTCCCTTGACCCAATCGGCAACACTGAAAGAATTGCTTTTACGGCCTGAAATTGCCTTGGCGGATCTCGCTCCCCTGCTTCCCAGCCTTTCGGGTCTTGACAGTGATGTAACCCTGGCAGTAGAGACAGAGGTTAAGTATAAAGGCTATGTCGAAAAGCAGAGGCAACAGGTGGAGAGGATGCAGCGTCTGGAAGCTGCCTTGCTTCCCGCCGACATTAAGTACAGTGAAATTTCAGGTCTTTCCGCCGAGGCGGCAGAAAAGCTTAGCCAGTTAAAACCGCAAACCTTGGGCCAGGCTTCCAGAATTTCTGGTGTTTCTCCTGCCGACGTCTCAGTCCTGGCAATATATCTAAAGCAACAGGGAGGTTATCATGCGGGCTGAATTAGAGGCAGTCTTGGCTGCCAATGGGTTTCCTTGCTCTCACAGGTGCCTGGATAAGTTGTGTCAGTACTATAATATCCTTCTCCAATGGAATGCGAAAATCAATCTCACAGCTCTCACCGCGCCAACGGACTTTATTTATAAGCATGTATGCGATTCCCTTTTTCCGGCGAAATTCTTCCCCATTTCTTCAGCCCTTTCCCTGCTCGATATTGGCACGGGGGCTGGCTTCCCCGGCTTACCTGTAAAGATTCTCTACCCCCAGGTTCAACTTACATTAGTGGAAGCTGCAGCGAAAAAGGCTGCTTTTTTGCGCCGCTGTTGTCAAGAGTTGGGGGTGGAAGCCGAAGTCCTTTGGGAGCGGGCGGAAACTCTTGGCCAGGGAAACAGGCGAGAGACCTTTCCCCTGGTTGCCACGCGGGCCGTCGCCGGCCTGCCGGTAGTGTGTGAATATTGCCTGCCTCTTTTGGAAGTTGGCGGTTTCCTATTGGCCTTGAAGGGGCCCCGCGGCTCCCAGGAGGCAATGGATGCCCAACGGGCGCTGGGGCTTCTGGGCGGAAAGTTAACTCAAGTCTATTTTTATTCTCTTCCCACGGGAGAAGAGCGCAGCCTGGTGGTAATTGAAAAGGTCCGTCCTACGCCCCCCCAATATCCGCGCAGACCCGGAGTCCCTGCCAAGAAGCCGTTGTAAATCATTTTATTGCAGGAGTTGCCTGATTATATCGCGAATACTTCTATAACCTGGATAAATATGAGAGGGTGATAATTGTGGGAGATGGTGTCAGCAAGCTGTTTTTCGGTACTGAAACCTCCTCCTTAGAGGAAACAAGAGAATTAAGTTGCAGCAAAATTAGTCCCAATCCTTTTCAGCCCAGACAACACTTTGATGAAGAAAATCTTGAAGAACTTGCGCAATCTATCCGTACCTACGGACTGTTACAGCCAATTATAGTCAGGCCATACGAAAAGGGATATCAGCTGGTGGCCGGGGAACGTCGCTTGCGGGCCTGTAAAATTCTCGGCTGGTCTAAAATCCCTGCAGTAGTACGCGACATCAACGATTCCGCCATGGCTGCCATTGCTTTAATCGAAAACCTGCAAAGGGAAGACCTGGACTTTTTCGAAGAGGCCAAGGGATATCAGCGATTGCTTGATGAGTTCTCCCTTACCCAGGAAGTCCTTGCCCAGCGAATAGGGAAAAGCCAGTCAACTATCGCCAACAAGATGCGCCTGCTGAAACTTGCCGAATCTGTGCAAAGCAAGCTGCTGCAGGCAGGACTGTCTGAACGTCACGCCCGGGCTCTGTTAAAACTCCCTGATGCAAAGAGCCAGGAACAGATTCTTGAGAAGGTAATTCGCCTCAATTTAAATGTGCGTCAGACTGAAGATCTCATCGAAGGAATTTTGGCAGACAACAAGGATACTCCTACTGAGGCCAAGGGAGGGACCCAGAAATTTGTCATTCGCGATTACCGCATCGTTCTCAATACTATTCGTCAGGCAGTTACCAGCATGGAGCAGATTGGCCTTCGGCCGCAGCTCAGCCACAAGGAACATGAAGAATACTTTGAGATTACCATTAGAGTCCCAAAATAAAGGGGCACACTTCTGAGGAGAGTGATTAAAGATGGGAAAAGCAATCGCCATCGCCAACCAGAAGGGGGGAGTGGGCAAAACCACTACAACCATTAACCTGGGAGCCGGCCTTGCCAGCAAGGGCAAGAGAGTGCTGCTTATGGATGTCGACCCCCAGGGCAACACCACCAGCGGCGTTGGCGTGCTGAAATCGGAAATTAACAGGTGTATGTACGATGTATTGGTTTCGGGGATTAACCTGGAAACTGTAATTGTCCCTACCGCGGTGGAAAACCTTTGGCTTGCACCTGCCTCGATCCAACTTGCAGGGGCAGAAATAGAACTGGTTCCTTCCATGTCCAGAGAAGAAAAGCTGCGGCAGCATATGGAGCAGGTGCGCCATCAGTACGACTATATCTTAATTGACTGCCCTCCTTCCCTGGGGCTGCTTACAGTCAATGCCCTTACAGCAGCTGATTCTGTTCTTGTCCCCATACAATGTGAGTACTATGCCCTGGAGGGCCTGAGTCAACTTATTAACACCATTAAGCTGGTACAGCGTCATCTCAATAAATCCCTGCAATTAGAGGGGGCTCTGCTGACCATGTACGACCCCAGGACTAATTTGGCGGCGCAAGTTGTTTCGGAAGTCCGTGCATATTTCGGCGATTTGGTCTATGAGACAATCATCCCCAGAAATGTTCGGCTCAGCGAAGCTCCCAGCCATGGGCAGACCATACAGGCCTATGATCCACGTTCAAAGGGCGCTGAGACTTACATGCAGCTGACTGAGGAGGTGCTTAGGAATGAGTAAACGGGCTTTAGGCCGCGGCTTAGGCGCCCTCATTCCTGGAGCAGACGACACACCTCCCTCTGAAGTGCCCCTGGCAGACATTATTCCCAACCCCCATCAGCCAAGAAGAAATTTTGATCAACAGGCTCTGGAAGAGTTGGCCCAATCTATTAGCCAGCATGGCTTGTTGCAACCCATTGTCGTGCGTCCCCACTTTGGCCAGTATCAGCTGGTTGCTGGGGAAAGGCGTTTCCGGGCAGCAAAAATGGCCGGTTTGACAAGCATTCCCGCCGTCATTATGGAGCTGACAGATCGCCAGCTGGCAGAAATTGCTCTTGTGGAGAACCTGCAAAGGGAGGATTTAAATCCTCTGGAAGAGGCCCACGCTTATTCCCGCTTGCTCAAGGAATTCAATTTGACTCAGGAAGCCCTTGCCAACAGAATAGGCAAGAGTCGTTCGGCAATTGCCAACACTCTGCGCCTCCTCAATCTTGCCCCTCCCGTACAGGCCATGGTTGCTGAGGGTCGCCTTTCCCCCGGCCATGCCCGCACTTTGCTTTCCCTGGAGACCGATGCGCAGCTGCAGGCTGCAGAAAAAATAGTGCACCAAGGCCTGACGGTACGGGCGGCTGAAAAACAAAAAAAGGCCAGAAGCAAACCCCTCCCCACTCCCCAAAATCCCAACACAGCTCATATGCAGCAGGAATTGATGGAACACCTGGGGACCAAGGTCATCCTGGAGGAGAAGGGCAAGGGCGGCCGGATTATCATCGAGTTTTATTCGCCTCAGGATGCTAACCGCATAATCGAAAAAATCCTGCAGTAATGTTTCACGTGAAACAATCGGGGGGTATAGTCTTGATATATCTTGACAATGCAGCCACCAGCTGGCCCAAGCCGGAATCTGTATACAAGGCTACAGACCTTTCCTTGCGCCGGGCGGCAAACCCGGGACGCGGCGGGCATAAGCTCTCGCGGGAGACTGCCGCCGCTGTGCTGGATGCAAGGGAGGGCGTGGCTAATTTTTTTGGTGTCGAGGATTCCCGCAATATTATCTTTACGTCGGGAGCAACGGAAAGCCTGAATATGGTTATCTACGGTCTTATGCCCAGGGTTAAGTTAATTGTCAGCACGGGATATGAACACAATGCATTATGGCGCCCTCTCAAGGATGTCGCCAACAGGTTTGGCTGCAAGGTTGTCTGCATTGACCCCTTAAAGAAGCAGGGATTTGACTGGGAAGAATACCGCGATGCCTTATCCATGGGACCGGATTTGGTCACCATCAGCCATGCTTCAAATGTTACCGGCCAGGTATATCCTCTGGGGAAAATGGCAAGAATGGCGAAAGAAGCCGGGGCCCTGGTCTGTGCTGATGTTGCCCAAACTGCAGGGGTTTTGCCTTTGGATTTTCAGGTGCTCAACCTGGATTTTGCCGCTTTCCCCGGGCACAAAGGTCTTCTCGGACCCCAAGGCGTTGGCGGGCTGTATATTTCTCCCGGGGCAGATCTGAATCCCTTGCGCCTTGGCGGAACAGGCAGCCACTCTGCTTCGGAGGATGCGCCTACCAGCCGTCCCGAACGCTTTGAGGCGGGAACTTTAAATGTTTCCGGAATAATTGGCCTTGCCGCTGGCGTAGCATATCTTGAGTCAGTGGGCTTGGAGGCAGTCCTCCGCCATGAACTTGGCCTGCGCCAAAGGGCGATTTCAGGCCTTAAGGCGCTGGGGGCAGAAATTTATGGCGAGAACGGCAGCACTGTAGGGGTGCTGTCCTTCAACCTGCCGGATATGGATTCCAGCGAGTTGGCTTTTGTTCTCGACGAGGAATATGGTATTTGTTTGCGGGGGGGCTTGCATTGTTCTCCCCGCGCGCACCAGAGTTTAGGTACAGTGGAAAGAGGGACTGTGCGCATGAGCCCCGGACTCTTCAATACTGCTGAAGATATCGACTTTCTTCTCAGCGCTCTTGCCCGGATAAAAGGGGTGGAATAATATTGATCGCTACTGTGATCAATGCTGCAGCGATAGCTGTCGGCTCAATCCTGGGATGGAAAGCAGGGAATTTGCTTTCCGAAAAGATGAGCAGAACTTTGGTAACTGTCATGGCCATAGTAGTGTTGTCTTTGGGGATAGAAATGATGTTGCAGGGTGGAGATTATTTCCTCCAGGTTATCATCAGCCTGGTGATTGGCGCCCTGGCGGGAGATCTGTTAGATATTGAAGGTTTTATCGCAAGAATCGGGGCCAGATTGCAACAAACCGCAGGTTCCCGCCTGCAGGGAGATTTGGCCAGGGGATTTGTGTACGCTACACTTGTATATTGCATCGGCCCCATGGCAATTATCGGCGCAATGGAGGCAGGCCTCAACGGCAACTACGAAATATTGCTGGCAAAAGCGTCGATTGACGGGGTGACTGCAATTGCCTTTGCCTCTACCCAGGGCCTGGGGGTTTTGTTCTCCGGCGGGGCAGTCTTGATATACCAGGGTTTGCTTACACTGGGAGCCAAGCACTTGGCGGATATCCTGACTGTGGCCGGTCCCCAGCTGACAGCTACCGGCGGTATTCTCCTAATGGCGTTGGCGATTAAGATGCTGGAAGTAAAACCTGTGTCTGTGGCCAACCTCTTGCCGGCATTGCCCGTTGTTGCGCTGTTGGCATTGATTTTTTAAGGGGCAGGGGAACATATGTTCCGCATTGCCAACGTGTTGCCTGTGAATATATGGCGGCTTCCCGGGAGATGCTAGTGCGGGAGGTTGGTTATGACGGACAGAAAAGAAAAGCGTTTCGGCTTTCCCAGGGTTCGCAGAGGATTTGCAATGGACATCAGCCAACAAGAATATTGCCTGCTGACCGGCTTGCCGGATGGCGAAGAAGTCTCCCGGAACTTTTGTATAACCAAGGGAGACTGGGCAAATAACTGGGTCCCGGATTCGGATTTTCTCCGGGAGGAATCCCAAGAAGAAAAAAGTTCACTTTTCAAGTGAACTTTTAATTTTTTTAGGAGGAGAAACAGAAGTTGTGGCGAATAGTAGTGAGAGGAGAAGCAGGAGGAATTACATATGGAATTTCTAACGGAAAACTGGTTTCAAATTGCTGCAGGCTTGACGGCACTCTGTCTGCTTATTTTTAATATTATTTTGTCCTGCCGCTTGCGGTCCTACAAAAAGCTGACCCGCTTGATGCAAGGCGGCACCGTGGAAGAACATATTGTCGCCTTGGAAGAGCGGCTTGACGCTCAGCAGCTGGCCATCAATGATATCAAAGATGCTATCTCCGGCTTGCGGCAACAGATTTCCCGTTTTCCTCACCACTGGCACCTGGAGCGGTACAATGCCTTTGAGAAAACTGGCAGTGACTTAAGCTTCTCCCTGGCACTGCTCAATGACATGAAAGACGGCTTTGTCCTCACTGGAATATTTGGCCGGGAGGATACTCGCGTCTATGCCAAGCCTATCAATGCAGGTCAATCTTTATATCATCTTTCGGAAGAAGAAGAGCTGGCCATAAAGAAGGCTATGAAGACCAAAGCTGATTATCGGGAGAGGGGGTGACTGTTTTGGGCAGAGAAAATAAAAATATTACCATCATGGTGGTGCCTCATTCCCAGAAACCGCCGGTTAGTTTTAAGTTTTCCCTGGTTTTGCTGCAGTGCGTCGGCTTTGTCTTGATTTTTGTTCCTATATTGCTGGTCAGTTTTTTTAACAGTTATAATTCTGCCAAGGCAGTTTTCCCTGAATTAGAACAGTTGCGCCTCGATAATCAAATCAAAAGTGAGCTCATCGGCCAGCTGGCTAATGAAACTGAAAAGATGCTTGAAAATCTTAAGCGAGTCCAGAATCTTGAACAAGAATTGCTGGAATTAAACGATATGGAGGGGCCTGGTGCCGAGCCGGTGGCTCCCACCACCCAGAAGGACACCCCCAGCTTTCGCAGTTACCTGGCTACCCGGGAGTATACTTCTATTGATCGCACAGTATCCGGTATCGAGGTTTTGCAAGAATCCTTACCTGAACAAGAGGACCGCATGTCCACCCTTAAAGAAAACATCGAGGAACAGCAGCGACGGGCTGCAGCCATACCTTCCCGCTGGCCCACCTGGGGAAAGATTACCGCCCGATTCGGTTGGCGCACACATCCGATAACCCGGACCAGGGATTTTCATTCCGCCATAGACATAGCAGGACCCAACATATATGGGCGTCCGGTATACGCCACCGGCACGGGCAAGGTCACCTTTGCCGGTCGTCGCTCGACATATGGCAATCTGATAATAATCAACCATGGCTATGGGTATGAAACATATTATGCTCATCTCAGCAAAATTAAAGTTAAAGCTGGTGACTCGGTAAAGGGCGGAACTGTTATTGGCTATGTCGGCAGTACCGGCAGATCCACTGCCCCTCACCTGCACTATGAAGTCCACCACTGGGGTAAAGCTGTTAACCCGGTGAAATACTTACCCTAGGAGGGAAGCTATGTTCAGCAAAAAAGAAGAAATCGACTCTACCAAAATTGACACCATTATCGGCAAGGAAACAGTTATTAACGGGACTGTTGAGGCAAAGGGGATTCTCAGGATAGAGGGCAAGATTACTGGCCAACTCAACACAAACAGCGATATTATTATTGCCCCCACCGGGTTTGTGGAGGCAGAGATTCATTGCCGCAGCATATCAATTGCCGGAACTGTCCAGGGCAATGTTAATGCAAAAGGGATCCTGGAAATTGAACCCTCTGGCAAGTTGTACGGCGATATCACTGTAGCCAAGCTTTCCATCGGCGACGGAGCAATATTCCAGGGAACTTGTAAAATGCAGGGGCAGAATCAGCCCCTCCCGGGAAAGGCAAAGCAAGAGAAATAATAAAGCCTGATACTAATTGAACCCAAATAGCACAATACGAGCCGGACTAACGGAGTCCGGCTCGTTTGGTGTTTACAGCATAGGCTGCCAGCAGCCCCTCACAGATGACAGCAGCCATTTTTGTCACCAGGGATAACCTTGTGTTTTGCAGGACAAAGTATTCCATAAAACCGCCGACATTGACGATGCCGGTAATGTAGACATCCCCTACCTGAGGCAGGCGTTTGTTGACTCCAGCTCCAGGTTGCAAGGAGCCTATCCCGATATTAAGCAAACCCACTCCATCCATATTGCCCAGAGATGCGTCGATAGCCACTGTCCATTTTGGAGGGCTCGCCTTAATGCGATCCAGGGTTTCGGCGAGATTGGCTGCGTGGACGGGATGCTCCAAAGTGCCAAGAACTTGAAAGGGGGGATTGTGTTCAAGAAGCCTGCTGCCTGTGAGGGGGCCCAGACTGTCTCCGGTGGAGCGGTCGGTGCCAATGCAAAGAACCAAAATGTCTTCAGGGCGAAAAGCTTCCCGCGAAAGCGAAGTCAGAGCGTGGCTGATAACCTCTGGGGCACCGGGATGATTGTATCTTATTTGTGCAAAATGCTGGGGAGATACATTTTTTTTTGCCATAACAGCCTCCATAACAGTGGGCTAATTCATATGTATGTATTCTTGCTACATAAAATGCCAGGCCCTTGAATAAATTGCTTCAGGGGTGAAGAAATGTCGAAAGATTCATTTGCCGTAGCAATGACCTACTGCGGAGCTGTAATTGGCGCTGGTTTTGCTACCGGCAGAGAGGTGGTAGACTTCTTTACGGCATTTGGCCCCGGAGGGCTTGCAGGAGTTGTTCTTGCAGCGGTTATGTTTTCCTGGATAGGTGTTGTAATACTAGATGTTACCCACAGCAATCCGGTTTATTCGTATATAGAACTGCTCCAGGTGGTACTGCCCTGGAAGTGGGTGGTCCGACTTACTGACATTATGTTTATGGCAACCTTATGGACGGGTGTGGGCGTAATGGCTGCTGCCGGAGGCACAGTGCTGAAAGGATGGGGCATTCCCTATATGCTTGGCTGTGCCTTGTTTTTAGCATGTTGCCTCTTGCTTTTGCGCACTGGGGGGACTGGATTTGTCAAGGCAAATTGTTGGCTGGTGCCGGCATTGGCAATAGCCATCGTAATCCTTTGTCTTATTCAAATCAGTGCGCCGGCAGCGGCAGGATTTATGGACAGCCCGGTGAGCTCGGCCTTGTTATATGTATCCTTTAACATTGCGATTGCAGGAGTGGCCCTGAGCACACTAAAAGACAGATTAGACAAGCCGGGAGTAATCTGGAGCGGAATAGGCGGCGGTTTGCTGATAGGGCTTTTGTTATTGGTCATATACCGGGCCACCGGCGGGGTAATGGATTACGAGATACCCCTTTTGCGCTTGGCAGAGATATGGTTGGGGAAATATCAATGGATTTACGCCTTTGCCTTGCTGGCAGCAGTGCTCACTACTGCCCTGGCAAATTTACATGGCTTTGCCAGCAGGGTCGCTGGCGGGAAAAAATATTGGCCTTCCCTGATCGGCACAGCCAGCGGGGGGTTCCTGCTGGCCCAGCGGGGATTTGCATCACTGGTTGCCATTCTCTATCCCTTGCTGGGGTTATGCAATATAGTGCTCTTGGCGGGTTTGTGCTATTATAGTCTCAACAAAATATTCCGCAAGAGGAAATAGGTGATTCCATGAGGAACGAAGGAAAGCGCCGGCTTGGGTTAGTGCTGTATTTTGCAGGCATGCTTGCCCTTGCTGCACTAATGTCATGGCTGTTCAGGCACTTGCACCTGCATCCTTGGCTGCACGCCTTTCTCGTCTTTGTATCCCCTAAGATATTTGCCGATATTTTCGCAGCCCTGTTTAGGATCAACAAAAAGAGATATATTTTTTTCGAGGATTATCTCCGCGAATTAATCCTCTTCTTTGCTGTCGCTGCAGTATGTGTTTTGGCCGTTGCTGCAGTCCAACAGTACTTGCACGGCATAGTTTGGCTGCCTCTGTTGGCTGCAGCCATTGCAATGATTTGGCGTTAATCTCTTTTCGAAAAGAAATAGGGGGGCTGTGTGTGTTTCCATGGCTGGACCTGTTGCTGGCAGGGGTTATTGTTTGGGGGGCGGTCACAGGATATATTAGAGGGGTAAAGAAGACAATTATTCGTTTGGGAGTCTTGTTGGGGTCCTGCCTGTGTTCTTTGCCTTTCGCCAGCAATTGTGCTGCCTTTCTGGCTCCAAAACTGCAAACTGTCTTTCAAGAAAAGTTCAGCAACCCGGCTCTCCCTGCAGGGACATCTCCTTTGCTGGCTCCCTGGCAAGAGGTTCTAACCCTCGAGGCCGCCTCCGGAGATGGAATACAACTTCGACTGATTACCGTAGGGATCAATGTAGCGGCCCTGGCATTTTTGATGCTGGCGGTGCTGATAGCATTTCGCCTCTTGGAAAGGCCAAAAATATCCCCTTCAGCGGGAGGTCTGGCAGCAGGCCTGGTGTTGGGGGCAGTGGCGGCAACATATTTTTTAGCCCTGGCACCGGTGCTGATCCCGGGCAAGGTTGGCATTTCCCTGGCAGAGGCTGCCGGGCAATCCTGGCTGGTTCCATTGCTGCAGCCGGCAGTCCAGGGGTTAGTAAAATTGTTAGCTCCCTTTGTAATGTAAGGAGGCGGTAGCAATATACTCTCCCGGAGACATTGTTGAATTAAAAAAGCCCCATCCCTGTGGGGCCAATAAGTGGAAAATTATTCGCATAGGCATGGACTTTCGCTTTCAGTGCTGCAATTGTGGTCGCAGTGTCCTTTTGCCCCGCAAACAAGCAGAAAAGGCGATTCGCAAAGTTCTGTCCTGTTGACCGGCTTGCATATGCAGGCCTTTGTGTTATAATATTTATCTGTCCCCCTGCTTCAACATGATTTGAAGCCGCTAGTCCACAGGAGGAGGTGAGTGATATGCGCAAGTATGAAATGCTGTACATTGTTGAGCCCGACCTGGATGAAGAGCAGGCAAACAGCCTTCAGGAGAAAGTAGCCGCCATCATTGCCGAACAGGGCGGTCGGGTTGTGGAAACAAAACAATGGGGAAAACGGCACTTAGCCTATGAGATTGCTGATTTTAAAGAGGGAAATTACATCGAGTTGCATTTTGAAGGAGCCCCTCAGGTTGTAGATGAGCTTGACCGGGTAATTAAAATCACTGATGGGATCTTAAGGCATTTGATTATTCGGGAAGAGGAATAGTGTGGAGGGGAGATGATGTTTTGTTAAACCGGGTGATTTTAATAGGCCGGTTAACCAGAGATCCAGAATTAAAGTACATTCCTTCCGGGACGCCCGTGGCATCCTTTACCCTTGCCGTCGACCGCCCCTTTCTCAATAAAGACGGGGAACGGGAAACAGACTTTATTCCTATAGTCGTTTGGCGGAAGCAGGCGGAGAACTGCGCAAACTACTTGGGCAAGGGCAGCCTTGTGGCTGTGGATGGAAGGATGCAAGTGCGGAGCTATGAACAAGACGGGCAGCGGCGGTACGTAACCGAAGTAGTCGCCGACAGCGTCCGCTTTTTGGACCGCAGAGGTGACCCCAGTGCCCGCACTGTCGATTCCGGTTTTGAGCAATACGGCACTGATGCCGGTCCGGATGATGATATTCCATTTTAGATTGGAGGCATTCATATGCGCAAGGAGAGAGGCAGAAAGCGCAAACGGGTATGCAGCTTCTGCGTAGATAAGATTACAGAGATCGACTATAAAAGTCCTGATAAGCTGCGGCGTTATATTTCCGACCGCGGTAAAATACTGCCCCGGCGTATTACCGGCAATTGTGCCGGCCATCAACGGCAATTGACGCTGGCTATCAAGCGAGCTCGCTACATGGCCTTGATGCCGTACACATCAGAATAGTATAATGGGGCAAGTTATTGCCCCTGTTTTGTCCGGGAGGGGAGAAAATGAGGGCCAATCGCATAGACATTGCCCGCAATCTGAAGATTATTGAAGGCTTGAAAGTGCAGTTGCTGTCGGTAATTGCCGAACTGTTTTCCGGCCTGTACAGGGGCCTGGAGAGCAATGTCCTTGATGCCCTCAGCGCAGCAATTGTCATTCTGTATAGCATGGCTGATCGCCTGGGGATCAGTATTCGCCAAATCGACATGGCTGTTGAGGAAAAACTTCAGGACAGGGCAGCCAATCCCGACAACAGTTTGCGCCAGTTTGAAGGAGAGCTGTTAAAATACTGGCGCGGCAGGGGCAGGCAGTAGCATTCCGGAATAATGCTAAGGGGGGAGTTTCGATGAAGGTTATTCTGAAGGCTAAGGTAAAGGGAGTGGGCAACCCCGGCGACGTCAAGGAGGTAGCAGACGGCTACGCCCGCAATTTTTTATTGCCCAAGGGACTGGCAGAGATTGCAGATGCAAGTTCTTTGAAAAAGCTTGAGCAGCAAAAAAAATCGGCAGATAAGAGAGAAGAACGGGAACTGGCCAATAGTCAAAGCCTGAAAGAAAAAATTGAGGATTTAAAGCTCACTTACAAAGTTAAAGCTGGCGAAGGCGGCCGCTTGTTTGGGTCAGTTACCAGCAAGGATATTGCCGATGAGTTGTCGCGAATGGGAATCAAGGTGGACCGCCGCAAAATTATTTTAACTGAACCTATTCGCCAGCTGGGCAGCTACCAGTTGGAGATTCGCCTTCATCCCCAGGTAACGGCTAATTTAAATTTCGAAGTGGAAAAGAACTAAAAGTGTTTACAAATTATTAGGGTTGACACAAAAAAAAATCTATAGTATTCTCTTAGATGTGTCTTGGGCCATTAGCTCAGTTGGCAGAGCACCTGACTTTTAATCAGGGAGTCGATGGTTCGAATCCATCATGGCTCACCAATACAAGGCCCCTTGGAGA